>Ga0247760_1002809_pt1 | contig 12441 bp, 14 predicted proteins | sample UWRJL171409R4_FD_179936 | JGI IMG/M metagenome (GOLD analysis project Ga0247760, IMG submission 179936) | Plant litter microbial communities from Arlington Agricultural Research Station in Wisconsin, United States - UWRJ-L171-409R-4 | ecosystem: Environmental > Terrestrial > Plant litter >...
TTTTGGCAGCCTTCCTTCCGCGTCTTCTTCTCCGTCACTCGCTATCTTGGTTGAACAACACGTTCGATTACCACTAAGCTCTTGGCAACCGCAAGCTATCGAATGCTCATAATAAGATAAGGAATAGCTATTTCCAGATTTTCTTGCCATGTGCCAATCCACTTAGCCATAAAGAGAGACCCGATGTTCAGGCAGGTCTATTCCAATTGCTATAGGTACCTTAGCTTTCCCATTCCCATCCATCCCTGTCGCGTGCGTGAAACTCCCAGCGAGGCATTTGTACTTGTCAATGATACTCAGCTCTCCCACTTCACTTCCAAGCCCTGCACTTTAACCTCCAAGGCCTCTCCTGCCGTCTTTGCGGGCCGCGCCGCCATGGCGGATACCTCTAGACTCCACACGGCAGGGTCGTAGCCACCGCCGCCCGAACCATCGGTGCCGTAGACCCAGCAGATCTCGCGCAGCGGGGTTTTGTTTCCGTCGTCACCAACAAGGTACACCCAGAGGCTGGTGCCGTGTTCATCGCCGGCGCGTTCAATGGAGATGGTGGTCCATATTTCCGATTCGGAAGACATGGTTGAGGACAGGGGGAGCGGGGTTACGCTCCAGTCGGCCCAACGCTCGCAGGAGACGGTGGAGAGCATGGGTTGGTTGTTGTAGAATTCGATGCCGGTTTTGATCCACTTGGGGGGTGGGGTAGAGGGGTCACAGGGGGTGGTGGAGGAGGAGGAGGGGTGGAAGGTTAGGAGGAGGCCTGCTTGGTCGTATTGTTCGGACCAGGGGAAGGAGAAGGAGGCTTGGGCGGAGATGAAGTTGGCGAGCTTGCCTGAGCTGGGAGGTGTGTTGGGCGCTGGTTGAAGTGTTAGTCAGTTGTGAGAAATAGGGGTGGATGGGGGGAACGCACCATTGAAGACGTTGGTGTGGGGTGGCTTGCGCCAGATGTCAGTGCCGGGGTTGGCCGAGATGTTGAGGACGGTCATGATGGCGGGGAAGTAAGACAGATGGGAAATAAAACAGGAAATCGAGCAGGACACGGCCTACCCCAGGCTGGCTGCCATCTTTTATACGACATCTGTACTTGAAAAAGGAGGGGAAGGTATATGATGCTTTTCCGAAGTTCTGCCGGCGTTGCCAGCTTCAGGCCCGTGATTCCGGCGCGGGGAGGGTGGGTGCGGTACAGTTGTGGGGTTGGGGGGTGAGCGCAATATGTGGGGAGCTGTTTAACGTTGTTGTTGCGCACAATAGGACCACGATCGAACAATGCGACCGCGCAACCCACTCAGGAAAATCCAGGAGTGTGCAGAAAGAACCAGCGGGTTTCCTCGCTGCCTTCTTCTATTGTTACAGAACTCGAAAAAAATCGGCACTTTCAAAACTCGAACCTTGCACGCTCCCCGCCTGACTCATGAGTGGCCCAAGCGTTTTTGACTGCGCGCATCCCACTCCGCCATCAATTCCTGAAAATTCGACCCCTCAACCTCACTGGTGATTGTTTCTGCCGCCAGTATCCCCCGACTCCCCCGTCGCCTTTTCCCAATTCACCAATAGTATTACACCGTTTACCTCTGGGGATTGCCTCATCAGTGCCACGTCTTTCACACCCCTTTTCGGGTAAACAACTCGACTCAGGCTCCTCCTCGGTCGACCCCGCGATTCTCGCTGCAGGTTTGGTGCGATTGGTGGGGGACGACGCGATCCGCTGTCTGCACGGCTCTCACGACTCTGAACAAGCACTCATCTTCAGCGCCGGCAGCATCATCAGAAATCACACCAGAAATCATACCAGAAATCACACCAGAAATCACACCAGAAATCACACCAGAAATCACATTAGAAATCACCATGCCGCCCATAGTCCAAGTGTCGGGCGCCAAGCCCAAAAAGAAGCCGAACGCTGTCCGCCGCATCATGGAGCGCACTGAGAGCCGCGAGCGACGCGCGAGAGAAAGCTCGGTTAGAGTATCCTCAGCTACTGAGCAGCAGCCTTCTCTGGCTCAGACGCGCGTCGCGAAATGTCCTAACAAAAATTGCCCCATGCCCCGCGTCCGGAGCGGGACTTGCGAGACATGCGGTGCTGTAGCCGAAGAAGTCGACATTGTCGCCGAGATTCAATTCGGCGAGGCTGCAAATGGTGCTGCTGTCGTCCAAGGAAATTTCCTCGCCGCTGACCAGGGCGCCGTCCGCTCCAGTGCCCCCGACTTTCGCCGCGTCCCCGGGAGTGGCAACGAGGCCCGCGAGCGCAGCATCCGCGAAGTCAGGGGTCTGCTTCAAGAGTGGACTCAGGTGCTCAGAATACCCCATCATCTCGTCGACAGCGGTGTTCTCACTTACAAGATTGCTACCAATAATAACTTCGTTCAGGGCCGCCGCAAGATCAACGTGGCCGCCGTCTGTCTTTATTCCGCCTGCCGCAGGGAATCCAACAACAGAGTTATGCTTATTGACCTTGCCGACCTCATCAAGACGGATGTCTTCCTCCTCGGGCGCGATTACAAGGCTCTCGTATCTCGGTTCCCTGAGATCCAGGAACAGACCAAACCCATCATTCTCGAAGACCTTATCTTCCGCTTCGCAAGCAAGTTGGAGTTTTACCATGAGACCAACAAAGTCGCAGAGTCGGCTGTCCGCATCGCGGCTCGCATGCGCAAAGACAACATGACCCACGGTCGTCGCCCTGCCGGAATCTGCGGCGCCGCTATCATCATGGCTGCTCGTGCACACAACTTTCGCCGCACCGTCAGAGAGGTCGTTTACATCGCCAAAGTCACAATGGCCACGTTACAGGAGCGCATGGAGGAGTTTGCTAACGTTCCGTCTGCTCAGATGACAATTAGCCAGTTCCACAATGATGACTTTCTGGAGACAAACCATGACCCCCCTTTTTTCTACAAGCAGTCCAAAGAGTGGAAAGATAAGCATACCAGACCCCGCAAGCGCAAGATTGTGGACATAAGCCAGGGGGACAATCAGCCCGCTGTTCCCGCTTCAGCCAGCCAGCAAGAGGATCCTTCATCCCAACAGCAGCAACAGCAGCAGCAGCAGCAGACCCCGCCCGTTTCCCAGCAGCAGGAGCCCTCAACTATCGTCGACAAGGATGGCTTCGTTGTCCCGCCGCTTCCACCCAGAGTTCCAGAGCAGGTCACTAGTGCCGACCAGGCCGTTATCGCAAGCGCAACAGCTGGCCTTGATGACCAGCTTGCTGCTCTTGTCAGCGAATTCGGTGATGATGCGGACCAGGAAGACGAAGACGACGAGGAAGAGTTCGATCCCAGCAGTGAGATGGCTATGGCTGCCGCTCAAGGTATTGTGCCGTTCCCTGTCAAGAAAGGCGCACAAAAAGGTAACAAGGCCGCGGACAGCCAGGGAGATGGTGATGGAGCGCCTCGTACCAAACGAGCTAAGAAAGGTCGCAGACAGCTTGTGATTGACGAGAAGTGGGAGATGGACGAGCAAAATCTTGAGAGAGAGGTGGAGAGACACCTTAACGACCCCGAGATGATCGGCGCGTCAGATGCTGTTCGAAAAGATGTCGAAGACCAGCGCGCACAGCAAGCCGCGGCGGCCGAGGATGCTGACTCTGCCCCTGAGCCTTGCCCTGCCCCTCAGCCTTCCCGGGGTGATAAGGGGGAGCCACTATACAGCGCCTATCTTGCGAATTCGAAGGTCTCGAACGACCCCCTCGTCCACCCTCATGAGTTCCAGGGCGACCCCGAAGTTGAGTTTTGCATACTGGGCGAGCAAGAAGTCAAGGTCAAAGAGATTATCTGGGCCAATCACAACAAGGACTACATGCGGATGGTACAGCAGCGGATTTTTGCGTCCAAGATGTCGGAGCATGGCCCGCCCAAGCAGCGTCGCAACCGCGCCAAGAAGCCGCGCATCGGCGAGGGTCAGGCCAGCCCCGCCGCCTCTGCCGAAGAGGCAGCCATCAACATGATGCACATACGCGGCATCAGTACCAAGCTCGACTACTCCCGTCTTGGCCAAGTCTTTGACATGTCCAAAAAAGGCCCGGGAAGCACCTATGGTAGTGCCACTTCTGTTGGCACCCACAGCGCTCTCGCTAGCGTTGCTGGCAGTGAGGCCGGAAGCGATAACGAAGAGGAGGAAGACACCACTCCCCGCAACACCCAGCTCGCTCAGTCTACAGTCTCAACAACTGCGACTGCCACTGCACCCTCGACAACCTCGACTGCCGCTGCGTCGACGAGCAAGACCACAATCACGGCTACAGAGGATGAAGCGGCCGATGAGGACGACTATGAGGCGAACGGATATGATTACAACGAATACGACGAGGAGGATGCACCAATGGAGGGCGATTTCGACCCTTTTGCTGACGAGTATGGTGGCGGCGACGAGTAAACTGGACGGAGTTTTTTCGGCTAGGTAACTAGACAGGTCGGGACCTGGCCTGGCTGAGAGTGGCCTTAAGTTATGGTCTTACTTGGCTTCGGAGTTTTGCGGCGCCGTTTTCTGGCCGGTTAGGGTATCATGCTAGGAAGGCGTTCTTGGCGGTGATATGCTTTATGATACCACATGTTTGAGCATATGTATTTTGGGATTTCGGATTGAGACTTGGCGTTACTGCTATGCATATCTCAGCGTTTGCACGATTCCTAGGTGGTGGGCACTGATAGACGGGCAAACGGTTCTTATAGACAACTGAATCCCGTCGAGCCTGGCTGAGGCTCTAGAAAAATGATCACAGCGACAATAATCATATGGACTTTATGATCACTTGAACCATGCATAGTGGGACGCGAGATTGTAGTGTGCACAAAGGGAGGCAAGGAGAAGTGACGAAGTCATCTAATTCCTATAGAGCCATGGAGTTTGCTGGATTCCAGCACAGCTGCCGGTCCTGCGGCGTGTAGGTGAAGATGAGCGAGATTGGGGCAGGCTAAGGCTTTAGCCGGTCGAATTCCATGGCCCTCCCTAACAGGTACAGCCGTCCCATCCCCGCCGAGTCCATCTCCCCGTGTTTGCCACAGCAGAAACAGAATCCGGTGGACCTGCCACCACCACCACCACCCTCGCCATCAGAAGAAAACATGAGCAATCCTATCTAGTCCAATCCGGTCCCTGTGACAAGCCAAGGCCAAGAATAAAAAGAAGCAGCCACTTCAACAACGCCGTGCAACGCCGTGTAACACCATGCCGATACCGCACCGATGCCAACCACCTAAAAAGTATAACCAAAACTCCCAAGCCAGGCTAGGTAACCCAACCCCAATCCAACTCCAAACTCCTATCCTAACCTGCCCTCCTCTTGTTTTCTCTTTTTTTATCCTCTCTTTTCTATATCCTCATCTCCTCACTATATCTACCCTGGCATGCAGACTTATAACCGAAAAGACTCCTGACCTAAAAAGAAGAAGACCCGCGCCCAACGGGATTGACTCCCAGAACGACGAAAACTGGAGAGAGGAAAAGGGAAAAGAAAAAAGCTTGAACTAAGGCGGCACGGGCACGGCACTTGGGCCGCTGGGCGTAACCACCACGACGGCCCCCCTGGGGGCATCGTTCTCGGGATTATTGTCGACAATAATCCCCACGCCTGCACCGTGGGCGCCGGTGCCGAGCTGGATGTCGGGGCCCTTGGTTAGGGCTACCTCTGCAAACTGGAGGGCGCGGTCGAAACCTGCGAGGCCGCGTTTTTGTCGAGGTTCGAGGATTTTTGGGGTTATGCCGGGGATGGGAAGGGAGGCGGTCTTGGGTGAGTTACTTTTGTCAGTGAGCTTTGTTTCTTCGTGTTTTATGCGGAGGAAAAGGAATATACATTATCGTTGAGGATAGGGCCTTCAAATGCGGCTTTTTGAGCGGCTGCGGCTGCTGGGACTGGGGCTGCGGTGGGAGAAGAAGCGGCGGCTGTTGCTGGACGGCGGCGTGGTTCTTCTTCTTCGCCGCTGAGCTCAATGGCGCCATCACCTACCACCAGGGCGGGCGAATAGGCGCCAAGGTTGATGTTGAGGGGGAGGGCGGCGGCGAGAGTGAACAGCGGGAGGGCTGAGATGAAGGTTGTGGGCTGCATGGTGAGAATTGGATGGGCGGTAACCTTGAAGGACAGGTTTTATGATGGGATAGGCAGTCGACTCTCAAATATCAAGGAGACGAACAGGGATAGCCAGACGCAAGGAAAAAAATGAGCCTTGCTCTAGAAATACACGGGACCAGCTCGGATGGGAGACGAGCACCAGGTGAGAGCTCTGGCATGGAGATGGAGATGATCTTCTGTGAATCGACAGCAGGATGGGGGCTATACATATGAGAAGCTGTGAGCGGCGACTTTTATCTGAGGACATCTATGGACACCTCGCCTGGGATGAGGTTTCACTGCTCCGAAAGCCAAGAGCGTCAAGCTCACCAAACAGTCGGGGATTGTGACGCATCAGCTTCTTGAAGCGGCAACATACAACCTTGCCAGCTCCCAAGCCGGTCAAACTCGCCACGATTCGCGGGGTGCAAACGGAGAGACTTCAAACAAAACGGCGTGGGTCCACGACAAGTGCTGAGACGCCGAGACAAGTCCTAGGCAGACTGAGGCGACTCAGAAGCATCCAGCCATGGCAATGTTCTCGCCGCTGGCGAAGAGAATGCGGCCAAGAACTCGAGCGGCAAGTCGACCCGAGGCTCGACCGTCAAGAATTGGCGATGCTCGGCGACAGAATCAAGCATTTCGCGACAGTGCTTGGCGGGTCAAACAAGCGCCAAGGCGCACCAAGGCTGGGGGCGGGAAAGATGCCGAGAATATTATTTTTGGGGGTATTTTCTGCAGCTATCGACAAGCATCAGAAACATGGTAAATGCCCTTTCCGATCACGAAATATCCATAGGAATTGAATTCTGAATCCTGGCGAGGTGGAAGTGCGGTCGGACCTTCACCAGAATCCCAGTGAAGCTGCCACACAGGCCGCTACCCGGGGAAAGAAAGCACTTCCTACACTTAGTTAACACAGCGCAAGAAAGACAGCTGGGAGAGGCCGATGGCTCCTCCTCCAAGTTTGCCTGGAACTGATCCTGAAACTTTAGCTTATCTTCTAGCTCCCCGATGGCGACTCCCGACATCGAAGGTTCATCCTCCGCTTTCCAGATGGGGAGGTCTTTATCACTTTATCTATTTACTGCGAATGGCTGTCGGGTGGGTACGGGACCACCAGCCAGAAGAAGGTGCTGGCGACCCCGCCCATGTTTGATGCGACAGCCAATTTCTCCAGCCGATCTATCTCATTCCAACCAATTGCCGGACAGGACTGAATCGTTTTTCGATCCCGTAAAGTGCCGATGGAACGCCAACAAACTGAGCACTTTGGCAGTTTTACGCCAGTTTGACGTCGGGCGCGCTACAGCTGCCACCAACAGCAGCATCGCTGTGACCAATCGGTGCTGGTGTTTTGATGGTTTGGGTGGGGAAGCACCGAAGGTGAGCCAAGGTGAGGCGGTATCGCCGAATGCCCCACTCACTGCCCCTCCACAATACACGCCTCTCCACGCTTCCGAGTCTAGTCTCTGGAATGACGGATCGGTGGGAACCCGCCTTGTTGACGAAAAGCCACCGCGAGATTGGCGGTTCTGTTTCTGCAAAGTCAGGCCCTTCTGTGTTGGGACACGTTGCTGGCGTCACTCGCACATGGCGCGCCGGATTCGAGGGGAGGCTTTCCTTGCTTCGCGTTGATGTCGTCAGTTGAACAGGGCTCCGAGTTTGCAAATTCGGAGTTATGTTGTCATCTTGTCACAAAGCACTGCCAGATCCAGTGCATTTCAGGCCCACAGAGCAGCAAACATGTCTGTGCCGAGGGCCGACTAGCGATCCCGGTCTTCGACAGAGGGGAAGTCCGGGAAAGCCCCAAAGCTGTGAACGCCAACCACAGTTCACCACGCCCATCCATTTTGGAGCCATCTGATCAATTGCGTTCCTGGCCTGCGGAAAGCCCAATAATTCCGACCACTTGGAGCTCGTTTGCACAGCCGGATGCAGCGACCGGGCCAGCCTAGCAAAAGGTACAAAAGTCAAATTGTCCCGAGCCGTCGGGCTATTTCTTTGGCAACCTTCTCATGCTCTGATTCCATCCCACCTCGACCTGCAGAGGCCCGTGGGTTCCCAGCTCCGCGTCGAATGCCTTGGGTGCTTTTATTCACAGCTGTCTCCTCTCCATTCCAGATAAAATTCACATTCTCTGTGCCGAGCCTCAACAAATTTTGCTTGGGGCCGCATCCCTAGCTCCGAACCCACAGAACACGCCGTATGCCAAGCCATCCCTTGCATCCCGCATCCCGCCGAGTTATCCATCCGGGCCATATGTAGACCGCCTGCTCACCCTTTTCCTCAACAAAAGTCACCTCCGATCATCTTATTTTCGCTTTCTTTTCCACCTCGAACAGAACTCGCCATGGATGCCCGAAGCCAACAACCCACGCCCGTCGTCCAAATGGGTCCCCCTACACCTCCCTCGTATATCAAGTCGACATCTCACTTCAGTCCTCGCGGAAGCCAATGTTGCCAATGCCAACAAATCACACCGGGACTCGAAGGTGATCACGACCACCACGCTGGTGCCCCGCGACCCGGATTCGCCCGCCGCTGCAGCTACACCGCGTGTGACCACTCCCTCTGCCGTGATTGCGACCAAACCGATGTGCGCGGCGCCGCCGTCATTCCCCACTCATTCCCGGCGAATTGGGTCTGCAGCAGCTGCGGGAGCACACACTCGGTGCTCGATATTTTGACCCGCGAGGTATCCTGCCCATGTGGCTCACCGACGCTGCAGGCCGTCTACGATCAGTTTGGCCGCCTGTTCCTTTTCTGGCGTGATGATCCCGACGTTTTCGACATGAAGGACCCGGCCAAGGTGCAGGAGGCTGCTTGGCGCATCTGGGAGGCTGGTGGCGAACCCTGGCTCGGCGACGTGATGCGTGTTGAGAGCGAGAGGGAAAAGAGTCGCAAGGGTTGGAGTAGACTCTCGTAAGCTGCATTCCTTTGTTTCCTCTTCTGGATTCTCCGCGATGGTTTTCTTTACTAATGAGATTCCATAGACAATCAAGCTTATCAAGTGAGGCATCAGTGGACGTCGAGATGGACTGAGGGAATGAGGGCATGATTGGCCGAAACCAGTCTCGGCCCGTTGGTTCCGAAGAATACGACTCTGGATTGTCTATTTCTATTTATGATGAATGGCGTTGTGGCTTGCCTTTTTAGCGACCTGGGAGCATACCATATCTGGACCGGAGTATTACCGGGGAAAAGGAAAGGGATTTGCTTTATCCGGGTCTCGGGGAAAGAAACGTTCAAGGGGAAACGAGGCACTAGGAAAGGTATATCTGATACCCCTCGTCTGCGGCATGGATTGTCAACGCCGACTTGGTTCACATGGTGGAGGGTGGTGTAAGATGAAATACAGATTGGTCAGGAGACTAGGGTTTGCGCATGCGTTCGTGGGAAGAAACAGAGTTATCCGGTGGTCAAAACGGCTGACTGGACTATGCGCCAGCAGAGGCTGTCCGATCAAGCTGGGGCCGTGAGGCTGATTTCATTTGTAAGGTAGTATTGAACACCTTCTAAATACGCTATGCCAGTACCATAAGATTCTGAAACCGAAAGGCATGTTACTGCGGAAGTTGCGAAGAATTCTTATCTCCCTAGTCATTGGGCCCTCAGTCATCCATCATGATGACTTTCTCCACTGCCATAACCTACACTACACCCGATCGCTTTCAAGGCCCGATCGCATTCGCGGCCCGATTGCATTCAAGTCCTCAGGTAGCAACTGTGGTCCGCGTTAATAGCCTTCCCCATGACTCTGCTCTGGGAGTAGTCATAAATATCGGGTGCGTTTGCTGGCGCAGGGACCCGAGTCCAGTCTCATATCTTCCTTGGTCAATTCGCTGCCCAAATTCATATCATTTCTGAACCGACAGCGGCACTGGCACTGCCGGTGGTGTTGAGAGTGGAAATGATCATTTGCGAAAACCGACACCACCCTCCTCTGGTCATAGAGCTCATCACTAGAAGCTTTGGACAAGTAGCTTACCTAGGTACCGTACGCAGCGGCGCCAAAAAATGGGGCTCGATAAAGCTTGTGCCTTCCGGTAGACTCCTCCTCCCTAAAAGCCTCCATCGTCTTCAACAATGAGATTTGATAGCTGGTATATTGAATAACAAGTATGGCGGCAAAGTCCCTGTCTTATGGCGCCCTGGGCTTGATCAATCAAATCAGGTATATGACGCAAAGGGTAAATCAACTGTTTTCTGCATGCAGTCCTCGGCGATAGCCCGGCTACTTGAGTCCAAGGTACCTTCCTCATTCAGCAGTTTCCGCAGCAGACGCCAGACAGACACCAGACACCAGATATTACCAAAGATTTTCCCATTCCAGTCAAGCGCCAACAACTTAAATCCTCCAAGCAGATCCGTCTCTTCATAGCACAAGGTCATTACAATTAGGTACCAGCGCCCCGGCCTCCCATATTCTCATCAACACTCATCTCTCGTCAACAATCATTCCAAATAAAAACTCCCCTGCGACCCGTTGCCCTCCAACCCCCTCGATTTCGAGTTCCCGGCCCCAGACAATGGCCATCCATCGTCCTGAAACGTCACGCTCTTTTGTGACGATGTCCTCGACGGGGGGCCGGGCCTTGTGTGCACGGCGCCAGGAACACTCCCCGTACTTCTCTGCGACGAGCTCCTCCTCGGCACTGGTGGCCTCCCTGGCTTACTCGAGCCCAGACTCCCTTGAGATGGATTCCTCTTCGGCACACCCGCATCGGGGTTGACAACCACGGGATTCGACACTGGTAATCGACTGTGCGATGCTGGTGGCGGCGTCAACGGCTGCAACGGCTGCTGCAGCGGCAAGCCAAGACTCATGCCGGAACTCTCGGTGTGCTCGCGATCGACGACCGGGCGCGGCGCTTCCGGTGGGGAGTGAAAGCCCAGTGTGGCGTTTAGATCGAGCCTCTCCTTCTCACGATCACGGTTTTGTTCGCGATCTCGTTCCCGATCCTGTTGCGCTTCCTCGAACACTTGGCGGGCTTCATACACCTGGGGAGGTTCGTACGAGAATGAGTATAACCTAGGTTGAGAGTTTAAGGCAGCGGTACCGCGCGGCAGCGAGCGCGGGAGCGAGCGGGCGGAGCCGGTTGAAACGGATTTTGCAGCGCGGGTTGCGGCGCGCTGGCGTCGGCTGAAGAGGGGTTTGAGTGCAGGGACCGAGGCGCACGATATTGCGACGGTGACTTCGATGATGGACCAGAGGTTAACCGGGATGCCGTCTCGGATGGGGTCCGGTGAGAGGGTGTAGATGTAAATGGTGTGAAGGCGGACAATAGAGGCAGTGGCGGCGAAGGCTCCGGCGCCGAAGATGAGAAAAAGGGCGATCTTCTCACGCCGCGGGCGCTGGATCTCGCGGAGGGGCTTGTAAGGGAGGACGAGGATCCAGATGTCGGTGACGATGTTGAAAGCCGAGGTGGAGTAGAAGAAGGCAGTTGTGTCGATGCAACTTCCAGCGACGGAGCCCGTAAAATCCCACATTTTGTGCAAGGGACGACACTGGGAGAGGGTCACGACAAAGCAGATGAAGAAGAAGATGGCATGGAGAATGATGGTGCTAACGCAGAGCATCCGGAAGGTTCTGGTGACGGCGAAGCGGAGGTAGGTGAGGAGAATCGACGTCTTGATGCAAAATACATTGGTGTAGTACAAGACCTGTATCGCCAGGGTTGTCTTGATGAAGGCGACCATGTTGTCTGGCGTCAGAGTGGTTATGGGGAAGCCTATGCGATTCTCGCGCAGGATGAAGAGCATGACCACGTAACTGATGGTGATGGTCTGGGAGATTCAGTTTTGCCCCTGTTCACCAAATCAACAAAGGAGAAACTCACCATGGCGCTAAGCATGAAGTAGTCATCCCAACCGGGGTTCCGGATAACCACGAATCGGCTGGTACTACGCATAGCCACAAAGGTGGCTGCTATGACGGTCATGACGACGGCCGTGATGATGAGGCCATCTTGCCGTTGCTGGTATCCCGCATCGCGGTCCATGTTTGTCGACGCATGTGTATGTGGTGCATCTACTATCCAACCAGGGAAAAGAGAGAAAAGAAACAAAACTCCAAGACGAGGGGGGGGAAGACCCAGTCATCTTTAAAGTCGCATTCGTCCAGTCGTAGCCCGGTTGAATTATCTGGGGAAGCCGATATTGGAAAGTGATTGACTGTCATATGGTCGCGCTCAGGCTCGCGTACCCATCTTGGCCCTCTGGCCCGAACCCGGCATCTCTCAGAGAAACACGATTGGGCAGACGCTGTTCACTTCAACGGGGGGTTTGTATTTTGTCGATTCGTCGTTGGGAATCGCAACTACGTCATTATCATTTTCGAGGGTACAATTTCGCTGCTCATCTCATTCTGCGAGCCGAGATCCCCCCACCCCCCTTTTTTT
>Ga0247760_1002810_pt1 | contig 12437 bp, 13 predicted proteins | sample UWRJL171409R4_FD_179936 | JGI IMG/M metagenome (GOLD analysis project Ga0247760, IMG submission 179936) | Plant litter microbial communities from Arlington Agricultural Research Station in Wisconsin, United States - UWRJ-L171-409R-4 | ecosystem: Environmental > Terrestrial > Plant litter >...
AAAAGACAGAGAAAAAAAAAAAAAGGCCGACCACGTGAGGGCTGAGCTGACCTCAGGCGGGGTGAACAAGTAGGGCGAACAGATGTATGACCGGGTGAAATGGTGGGTAGGTGGGTGTGGAGAGAGAGAAGGAAATAAACCGAAAACAGATCTTGAAACAATCGCACACCACTCCCGCTACTGCTTCGTTGTGTATCCCACCCCACCCCACCCTCCTTCTCTGCCTGTCTCCAATGGTAGGTAAGTTATAACTACCACCATCGGTGTGCGGAACGGTGTGCAACCCCCGAGCTGCTGGAATCAAACTTGTGACTGTCGGTGTGGTGGTCTGAACCCTGAACTAAACTCGGAAAACAGGTCGGTAAGTGTAGGTGAGTTGCCGGGAGCCGCGAGACAATCCACACCTACACACTCCTTTAATCCCTCCAGAGGAGAGAGTCCGATGTGCGGAGCGAGCACCGTCTACCTATTTCAAGTTAAAGTGCCTAGGTACCTTTTAATCATCTAAACCAAACCACTCGACTGCAACTGCAACTGCGGCATGGCATAGCACAGCACATCATGTCATTCGGCTACCTAACTTGGTACCGTCGCCAAAACAATGCTTAGAAGATTGCTGGCTACCTATCAATAAGCGATCTCGCTCGCTCGCTATTATTAGGCTGCCCTCCCCACGCTCCAGGGGCTCTATAGGTGAGGCTCGGCTATAGTTTCTGAGTCTGAAATTAGGTGCCGTAGCTACTCTTTCTGTTTCTCGGTCTCGTTCTCGTCGATGGAATGCTACCAAGAGTGTTTGGGAGGGATCTCTCGCTGAATTAGGTTGCACTGCTGGTGAGATTCCGTGGCGAAGTTGTGGTCATCTGTCGTTGTCTGAGACACGGGGGTGGAGATGGTTTAAGCAGTCAAGGGCATTGCGTTGCGGCAGACGGGCAGGCGGTGTCTACATGCCATTTTCTGGTGGATGATCGTTGTATATCGTCCGTAGATTGAGGAAGTGAGTTTCAATACGTGTAGTGTGTGTCAAACACATTCCAAAGCACGTACATGAATCCTGAGACTTCCATCTCCTCTCCCGATTTTATTGTTCAAATCCATATATGTCCCAGGAGCCATCGAGAACTACCTTAATTCCTAGCAATTGGATTACGATATTGTTCTGCTAGGCACGGAGGCATATGAGCAAGGAGAACTCACGATGTATCCGTAATGTGATAGATAATTAGGGACCTACCTGCAGTTGCTAGTCTGACATCATCAACACAACTCCGATGTAATCTAGTATGATATGCCTATGTGAGGCCCGTTGAGTAAATCAGCACAATCATCTCTTCCGAGATGAGTTTGAGCTCCCAGCTGGCGCTGGCTTTCGAAGAGCCTTATTGATGGACAGTCCATCGTCGCCCCGCGCTTCTCATCCTAAGAATCATTACCCATCAACATCATCAACAAACATCATGCCCCTCGTCTCCTACTGCTATATGCCGCCCTGACATCATGAAGTACAATATTCACCCCAAAAACAAACATATGTCATAAAGGCGGCCAGTCTCTTGCCAGTGCTAGCGCCGGCGCCATGTCAGAGCAACTCCTCATGCCCAACCCCGTGAACACTCGTCGGGTCAAAATAATGACTTTTGTCACTTCTTTATTGGATAGCTTTTCAAAAACCACCCCTAAGGCAGCCAAGGCCCAGCGTCATTCCACCAGCTGAACCATCGCGATGGGCAGCAAGGCCACACCGATAGTCGACGACACAAACTGCCACGAGGAAGAGACATTCCACAGTGCAGACGAAGGGTTCTCCGGAACTATGGCCTGTTCAACTGCCGTCACAGGCTCCGGCATACCGTCGAAAAAAGCGCCGGCAATGAGGACCAGGGACAACAAAGTTCCGGCCACGATGGCAACAATCTTGCCGGTATGGTTTCCCCGTCCCCGTACAGCCTTTGCCGAACCCGGTGATCCAAGGGACACTCCGTTGCCAGCAACTAGCGCGGCTTTCTCCAGGATAGCGACATTGTTCACCTTGCGGGCAACCGGCCGAGAGAGAGCATGTATCATGCCACCAAGAGTAAGACCGGTGACGACGAGGGTAAAGTAAGCACTGACGCAGGGCCAAACGTCCACGATCATACGACGCAAGTAGATCATGGTGCTGAGTTGCTGTACGCAGAACCAAATATCCGCCCATGATTTGTTGCCACGTACAAACGGGAAGCGGACTGTCGTGAGCACAACATCGCCCCGAAGTTTGGTGATCTGGTAGCGGATCATCGCCTGCGCACCGAAAGCGATTCCGGCAGCGTGGTGGAGCTCCATGTCGCCCGTGAGGTAGACCAGGAGTAACTCAATATATAGCACAGCGCTGGCGAGACTGGCAATGAGCGGTAGTGGAAGGATTGGTTTTGCTGCAAGCGGAGGCGGCGAGGGTGCCACGTCTGGAGTCTTCTCTTCGATGTGCTGGACGCTTGGTTTCTTGTTCTCGATGTTCCTGCTCCTCTTCGATCCGGTCGGTGCGATGCAGGAGAATTGCTCGGTGGGGATAGACTGCCACTCCATCTTCGAGAAGGCAATGCCAGCGACGTAGCAGCCAATGTAATCGATGGTGTCCAGGAGCGGGAAGCTCAGGGCCATACACGCCAGGAAGTCGTCTTTGTCGATATTGATTGACACGGTAGGGGTCAAGAGAAAGGCGGCCGCGGCGAACAGAAAGCCGCCCTGTAGGCATAACCTTGTCGGTTGATTCTTCCGTCCCTGTGTTCTGATTGTCGCAACAGCAAACCGTCGGATGGGCGCCGTCACGTAGGCACCGAGAAGACCGGCCACGACCGCCTGAAGCGTTGCCCATGTGAGACTGTGCAATTCTTCCTCGGAGCTGCTGCGGTCAACGTTGGTCTCGTACAGGATCAGGGCTGAAAGCTCTGTGCAAACAAAGCCAATGCCCATAGCGATTCCAAAGAGGCTGACTCTCCACTTCTCGGCGACAATGAGGTGGGCAGGGCGAGTCCAGTCGAACACGAGTATCTTGGCGCGTGAGAGCTCCCGCCACGACATCTTGAGCATGTAGACCATGTAAAGGCCGACGCCGCCGACATTGGCACAGAAGGCCAGGATGTTGTTGTTGAGACCACCCTGCAGGGTCCATATCATGGCGACCACAGCGCCGGTGACTCGGAAGCCAATGATCGTTGTTGCCATAGCGAGTGAGAACCACCAGTGCATGCGTGGTGTCAACCGCCCATGCATCTTCATGATCACACGAGTGTTGGCAACGAACTCAGACACCAGTGTGGCCCACATGAGATACATCTGACGGCGAGGCACGCTGTATGCAAGGACGCCGATCATGCCTGCGATGCTAAGAACATGGTGGATGATGAGCTCAGGAATGGACGCGATGTGAGGAATCTCTTGAACGTAGATGACGGCACGGCAGCCCCAGCACCACTGCTCTGCCGTACTGAGGGGCCTGACGAGGCCGGCGATGTCGGTCTCGGCAGGAGTGGTAAACAGCGCCGTGGAGCAGGCCGAGATGGAGACGATCTTGAATATAGTGCCGAGCCATGTGCCGAAGTATAGGTCATACCGCCTGCGGATATCGAGCTTCAAGTCCTCGAAGAAATTGGGGTTCACATGCTGGACGAAGCCCTCGCCGATGAGTCGCAGTACCGACCAGGCGGCAAGGCCGGCCAGGAAAGGCGTAAATGGCACCTCGGGCCTGGCCTCGGAGCAGTCCATTTCGGTTGTGTTCTCTTGTCGTTAGTGTCAGCACTTTGGAGGCGGAAATGGATGTGCGTAGAAGTGTTTCGTACAAAGAAGAAGTTAGCAAAAATCAATGTCGAAGACAGTAAGATGATGTATATTAAATGAAGATGAGCAGAGTCGAGACTGCCACTGTTGCTGTTGCTGCCGCCGTGAGCAGGCCCCACGCTGAGATTCACAAAATCGACCCTTCCCTGACGGCTGCCAATTTCCTGGGGCCGTCTCGTGGCCCAGATATATGGATATTCTCCATGGTGAAGTGGGCTCGGGTCCGTTTGCTTGGAGAACATGGGATGACCGCTCGTCGCTCCTTCCAGGCTTCATTAAAGCACAAACTTGAGGCGTCATTTTTGGGACGCTAGAGCAGAATCTGATCATCTGATCAAAGAAGGCAGACCGATCTCACTTTGGCGTCCGGCCTTGTCAGGAATTTAAGGTTGGGAGAGTTCCGACCATTCCGACCGAGCGAAATTTAGGGTCCTTGTTGGATGCTGACATTGCATACTCGACGTCAACTAGAAGTAAACGGCCTAGAGACTCCCCCATCCTGATAGCCCTAGGGCTTCTACATGCTCCGGAAAATGCTCCAGTAGACAGGGCCTACACGAGCCAGAAACGCCATCGCCGAGGACCATTCGGATTACCTACCCTCTTTGGAGCTGATGGTCGAAGCTATGGTTTCCGAGACCCCCACGGTTCCTGGTTGCTCCGGGCCCACTAGCAACGGAGCGAGACCCTGTGGCGTATAGCTAAACCAGAGAAACAGAAGTGGAATCGGGGGAAGGGGGGCCGCGATTGGGTTTGAGTGAGTCCATCGTGAATCGGACAGGAGTCTTTGAATCGACCGTCCACATCGGGCCCGCAAGCTGGCCCCGGACTTGGCAGTCACCTCATCGTCAGGGGCAAGCATGTGCCAGACATGTCCCCCAGATCACCCTTCCGCTTCCCGCGTGGTTCCCCGCCATAGTTATAGTTATTGCAGCTCAAAGAAATCATCGCAGATCGGGGCAGATATCCAAACTGTTGCGGGTACGGCCCAGACTTGACAATGGACACCCCAGCGAAGACACCGATGTCGATCTCCCGGAGACGGGCAAGGTCGATATACGCCTTCATGCTTCTCATACACTTTATGTTGGCCATCGACATGACTTCGGTAGCGGTTGCGCTCCCGGTACGAAAGCAATGAGGGTTTGTCGTTGTACTATTCTGTCATCAGTACTGACCCATTGTCGGTGCGTCTTAGACGATAGCCCATGATATGCACGCGAGCAAGACGGCCGTTTTCAGCATGGGGACGGTCTTCTCCCTGACCGCTACCATATTCCAGCAGCCGATCGCCGAAATATCCCACGTTATCGGCAGGAAACCGGCTTTCCTGCTGGTGCTGGCTATCTTCGCCGCCGGCTCGACTGTCGCCGCCCTGGCAGACAACATGGCGACGCTCCTCATCGGTCGAAGCATGCAAGGATTTGCCTCCGGAGGCACCGTGCTGGCGGCAATAGTCCTGACGGATCTCATCGAGCTCCGTGACCGGGCCACTTGGCTGTCAGTCCAGAATGCGGTCCAGGCTCTCGGCCTCGTACTCGGCCCGCTGGTTGGTGCCGGCATCCTGACGGTTTCGTCATGGGTTTGCCCTCCCAATCTCTCTTTGTCGAGGCAGAAAGGCTAACAATGAGTGAGTAGAGATGGCTGTTCTGGATCAACCTACCACCCATAGCCGCCGCAGCAGCCGGCCTTGGGCTCCTTCTCGGCTTCGATAGGCCGGAAGAAGGAGTCCTCCGCAGCCTGAAGAAAGTTGATTGGGTGGGAATCGCAATCTTCATGCCTTCTGCCGTGGCTCTCTTGGTCCCGTTCACCATGTCCGGCATCTTCTTCTCCTGGCACTCGTGGCAGGCCATCATGCCGTTGTTGCTGGGTATCGCTGGGCTCACAGCGTTAGCGCTGCACCAGCGATACCTCGCGAGAAACCCCATGTTTAGAGCGAGCCTCTTCTCCAACCGGGCAACCGTGTTTGGATTCATGGGACAGGCCGTGTTTGGCATCTGTGTCAACATGATCTTCTACTACCTGGTCATCTACTGGTCAGGGGTTCGAGGCTTCAGTGAGATCTTGACCGGCGTCGCCCTGCTACCCGAGACCTTTGCCATTCCGATCGCGGCCATCGTGTGCGGGTTGGTGATGCGCCACACTAATCGGATCCGTTGGGCCATGTGGGTAGGCTGGCCGCTCACCTCCCTCTCCATCGGGTTGCTCTGGTTCCTCGACACGAAAACGCCGCTGCCGGTTCTCATCATCATCAACGCCGGTGTCGGCTTCGGTGCTGGTACCATCGCTTCAGCCCTGAACGTGGCAATTCTTGCGACGACCAAGAGAGAGGACAACGGACATGCCATGGCGATGGGCTGGCTCTTCAAGTCAGCCGGAATGTGCATGGGTATCGCCATCGGAACAGCCGTGTTCACGGTGCAGATGGAGAAGGAGCTGGAGAAGATCGGAGGAGCAGATATGACGGCTCAGTCTTTCCTCCGGGTGCTTAATGAGGCCAAAGACGACCCCACTGGACGAGAGGTCATCGTCAACATATTGAGGATTCTCTGGCTCATCTGTTGTGTTTTGTCCGGGCTTGTCGGCCTCTTGTGCTGTTCGTGTAAGTACCCCCCTCTCTACAACCCTGGCAGCGTTGTGGACGTCGAGGTCGGCGACAGCGCCAAGCAGAGGGTGGCGTCAGAAAAGGGGTCGTCGCACCACCTAAGCGTCGGGTCAACAACATCAACATTATCAGTTGTAACGTCCAAGGGGGCGTCCAATCGACCCAAGTTAGGCAGGTTCGGCAGGTTCGGCAGGTTCGGCAGGTCCCACAGGGCTTAGTAGCATTTTCGAGCGACTTGGATTATCCATCACGGCGTTTCGGTTATTTTGCTTGATAACGAAGTCCACGTCCATGGTCCTAACGGTCCGAGTATCACCGTCCCGGTTACTCTGCCGTCACAATCATTTTTCTATGCGGCCCGTCTGATGAGTTGTCAACGATCTGCATCGAGGTTACGGCCAGGTGATGACGGGTCGGCGAGGGGTGGCAGTCTTCCCCCGCATCGACGTCAGAGGTCGGCTCATGTGTTGGGGAATGACAGTGGGGAAGTGAGACATGTGACGGCCGCACTCTTTACGAAATTGGTTTGCTGTTTCCCATAGAGAGGAGCGTAACATGAAGCATTGAGCAAGTACACAGTAGGGTAGCATAGAGCAATGATTTCAAGCTGATCCTTACTTTTGGTCGCGAGTCTGTCGTTGATGGCCGTGAAGATCCACCGAGGTCTCCACCCAGTTGTGTTTTAGTGCCAGAAATGGGCAACCACTACCGACCCGCTTTCCAGCTTGACCTGCAACGGTCCGAATCAGATGGATCTGGGTCAGGCCTGCACTCTGATGTAGACAAAGCTAAGCTCTTGGAGCTCGGCGGGCAGAAGGCCCCATCAGGGCGGTATTCTTTTTCGAAAGCATTCCATGTATCCACTCTGTTGCACTGGCAGTGAGATCTTTCCGCAACCTTGGGATAACACGATCAGTCCGTCTCGAAGATATCTTTTGCTGGCTTTTCGGCTATTTGGCAAGCGATGGATTGTAATACCTTGTCCGGTAGCTTATGTGTTATTGTTTATGTTCCGGTATTGTTGGATGGCAGGTACATGGCAGCTGGAGTATCACACCCTCGATGCTGCCATTCGGACTCCTTCATCCACTCGCTTACATAGACCCGAACAAACCTCTCACCTCGGTCGGCGTGCCCGAAGATACGGGCCTCCTTAAAATGTGGGGAAAAAACCGCAGTGTATTCCATCCTGATTTCTCCCATTATCTTTTATTTTATTGTTTATTATTTTATCAACATCCCTGACTCCGTCTCCTAATATTCCCAACTCCCCGGTTGAGCAAGGTTGGAAGACGCAACGTCACAGCGGAGCATGCACCCCTGCTGCGTCCCCCTGGCCGAGGATGGGCAGCGTGTTCCAGAAGGCGCCGCAGCCAATCACACAGCGTACCATGTCCGCCGGAACAGCAATCCGGGGCTGACCGGTGCGCCAGGGTAGTTGTCGATGAACTCACCCGAAATGGAGTAGTGGTCGAGCTCCGCGGCGTGAAGCCGTGACCGGGCCAAGAGGGTCCGTCCAGATTGCGAAATTGGCCTGTTTCCACAAGGTCAAAGCCGCAGCCCTGGCGTCTTCTCGAAGGCGTCGTGGAAGAATTGTCAAAGCACCAGATGGCGCTTCGGTGCGAGAAGGGGATAGTGCTGCGCTAGACGAGTCAGAATGTCTCAATCACGGTCCTACCTAGCTGTGCCAAGACATCAAGGTTCTCTTCTCAGTTGTTCAGGGGGAGTTGCTGGCCGCTAGTTTGCTAAAGATGAGAAGGTACATTGATCGTGAGATCGAGGATGTACTGTACTCTCCTCATGTCAACGAGGTCATGGGTGGTCAATCACTCTCTCGGGCACGCCCCATGCGACAATCCAAGAGCCAAAAGCTGGGCAGACGACACATGCCATCTCGATCCCGATGCTACGGCTGCGTGCTTTTCGAACTGCCGCCGTGAACGCTCACCGCTGGGCCGATGCAAGAGCGGGGGATCGTCGCTGGAGCTTGACAGAGGGCGCCCTGTGATCCGAAATCGATATGGCTGCTGGAGCTGCGTTGCATTCTCCTGAGACATATGATTGTGTGTTGTCTGAGGCTCTGGGAGGCTCACCAATTCAGCTGAGCTCTGTGGGGCCGATGATGCAATGACAGCGCTCCGACCAACACCCCCTGAGCAATGATCCACATGCTTGGCTTTTGAGCTCCCCGGCAGGCTGAACAACCATCAGACGAATATTTTATATTCTTATTAGGCGGAAAATAAAGAATAATGATAGAGATAAATTCGGGCGATCAGATACGTATCCTCCATGCATTGATCGATGCTGGGAGAAGGTACGTCTTGCCAAGAAGATTTGCGCTGCATGAACTTTTCGACTTCCGGTTCTCAGTCATCCGAACTTCATGTCCATCCGTGCCCCGAAATATGGCATTCAATAGGGAAAACCGAGTTGCCTCAGATGTCACAATGCGGGGGAGAATTCATGCGATTTCTTCGAGAACGGTCCAGTTGGCAGGGCCTCTCTGCAGGCCATATCTTCACTACAGTTTGTGTGCAAATCCGTTTTGGTCGTTGAAGTTGTACGAAGTACGAAATATGGATGTACCTACGTTTTTCGGAATCTGCAAGCTGCAGACGCCCGTCCCGCGTGTTTCTTTGTCAGGCACTTGTCAGGCCGCCACAAATCCTACGCTGCCACATTGTGTGGAGGAGGGGAAACCTGGAAATCATCGAGAAGGGTGGCGCAGAACAGCGTGGTCGAGCGCAATCCGAGCACCCTTCACCGGCCGGCAGTGGACGCGTCGTCGGTGGTGATTTCCCCGAGCACGGATGCGTCCATGCACACTGCACCGCGTTTCCGTCGCGTTCAGGGGGCCCCGTTTCCCCAGACGGGATCCCGCCTGCTTCCTCTCACTGGGCGCTGTCTGCGGCCTGCATGCGGCCCGGGGCTGACACGGTTCGGGAAACTCTTCGTGGATTCCTTCGATCTGCTGTTCGCGTCTGTCTGGCTGAACCACGGTTTGAGCAGATGCGCGCACACGCTCTGTGCCGCTGTCATAGCGTTTTCACGTCTGGGACTTTGAGGGCCACGACCAAAAGGCTCTGGAGCTTCCGGCAGGCAAAGCCCACCTCCACTGTACCTTCCGAGTTCCGAGGCGGGCCATTGCCAATGTTTGGAAGGTCCACCAACGATGATTATCGTTTTCATTTCGGCACTATCTCTGGAATTCCCACGCTCCGAGAGCCTGACGAGATACCCGCCAATATCACGTTATTTCTCTCCGCAGTAAAGGATGTACACGTGGATCTCAAGCCCCCACGGGTTGTGGGCGTTGTAGCCTCGATCTGGCAAAAGATATCAGATTCGAGCGCTGATGGGGCACCCAATCCGCTGTAACACAATGACGACAGCGACGATCCCCGCCCTGCCCAAAAACCGTCAGCTGAACCAGCAACACACCCCTCTGCCAGATTGGGCGCAGACCTCTGACCCAGCATCTCGATCGAGCACGGAGAGAGTTTGGGTCAGCTCGTTTTGAGGCCCATCCAGGGAGAGAAATGATCGCCCCATTTCCTATTTCCCTCTTCTGTCCCGAATTGATCCGCCATGGCCTCTTCTCACCAGCGTCGCAGTGTAAGACACGGCAGGCGCGAACCGCATCTTTTCTTCAGCGAACGCTCGCACTGCTCGCTTGCAAGGATTTCAGCCGTTGGACCACACGGGCTGGCCGTGGCATCAACGGTCAGCTCCAGCTGGACCACTGGCTGTGCGACCGTGTTTGCTGAAGCGCGCTAAGTTGTCAGTGAATACGGCTGCCGTAATGAGAGACGGGCGAGACGGGAAGACTGGCCGTCAGCGTCGACCGAGTGTGGGGTCGTCCGTTCCGCGCCAGGATTGAGCGCAGCACAGAGGAATTTCTTTCCCCACGGCCGGAAACCAGCTCGAGCATTCCCCGGTGCACCGATGGCGGGGTTGCTGAGCCCAGGGACCGGCCGAGCGTTCGGGAAATGACTGGCTGTGGATTTTTCGATTTTACTTCAACCCCGGCACGCTAACTTGCTGGGGGGGAAAACGGGCCTGTCTGACTGGTGATCCAGAAAACGGCGCCTTTTGGACAGAGACGGGTGGGAATGGCAGGTCGGTGAGCGACGAGCCCGCACCGCTGGGATGATGGAGCATTACGTGATAGCTATACGATACTAATCGAGGTAGTTGGTCCGGCGGAGACGGTGAGAGATTACCTACCACCAGGATGAATGAAAATTCTCTGGCAGGGCAGAATTAATAGTTTATTCTCTGTTTTTAATTTATCTCTACTTTGCCAGTGTTGTCTTGACAGGGGCGTGTGGTTCTTCGGTACCAGTAATGAGATTACACCATGGAGAGAGTCTGTTCAATGCTACCAACGCAAGGGCCAGCAGTTCGACATTGTCCAAAGATAATCCGTAGCGACGGTAACACTGCGACAAGGCCAGGCAGATGGGAATGGGAAATGGCAAGCTCAAAGTGCCAAGTCAAGGCCGAGTACATGAAATAAAATGAGAAATGAATAAATAAAAAAGAATAATAAAGTAATTTTAATATAATCTCAGAACCACAGCGGAGGCAGACTCAGAACCCGCCGAGCGCGCCAACCAGCCCCAGACCACTCATCATCACCACCCCACAAACAAACAATTGTTTCCGCCTAATGGTGATAGCTACTCCAGCGTGGCTGGGGCGTGGGGCCCTCCGTAATCGCCGATGCGCCCAAGCAAGAAACCCAGAAACAGAAACATACTTCCCCAGGTCTTTGTGTGCAACCCCCAGCCTCTCACAGGCCAAAGCCCACCACCACCACACCCCGCGCATCTCGTAGCCTAGCTGCGTTTGTTCGTACTTTGTAGAAAACAGACGACGTTACCCGCCGTCAGGCCCCCAAAATCACTCCCTGCCGCGCAGCCGGGCGCTTCTCGCCTCACGGCAATTGGGGGCCGGACAGAAGGCGCGACCGCTTGTTTGGAAGGTGTGTGGAAAGTGATGAGGTGTCAGACCCGCGGCAACGGTAGCGAAAGACGTGTGACGATTTGGCGCGGGGTTGGCCGGAGGTGATTCGTCGACAAGGTATCTATCACTACCTGCTCGCAGTTTGGGTGCACCAAAGCCGCCGCCCTGGTTGATTGATGGGCAGTGAGCACAAAGTTGTGCTGGCTGAGCACAGCGCTTAGAGTGCATCGCGACTGCCACCTTCCCAGAGGTACCTACCTTACCTATACCGTAAATGTCGGAACCGACCCAGGTAGATACGTCACGAGGCCTCGACCCCGGCCCCCATCTCCAAACAGTGCATGCATCATGACAAGACAAGACTCGGATGACAAGACGGGACTCCAAGCAGCCCCATGCGGCTCAACCCTCCCTCCCTTCCTTCCCGCCCCAGAACCAGCCGGCGGCTGCCCGTCCAATATCACTGCCGCTGTGTGACAACGGGTCCTTCTCCGCCCCTTGCAGACACGCGATGGGAGTGAGGTGCGGGCGGATATCACGAAACGAAACAACGAAACGAAACACAACCCCCAAGGCCGATTCCCCGGAGGTATGTGACATTGCGGGGAACTTCGATGCAGGGCAATGCCGATGCCAGATAGGCGCCAATTTCAGCCCTGTTGTAGGGTAGCCAAGGCAGACACATGTATTGTACATGCTACATCGCCAGCAGATGACAACAGGTACCATCTATTTTCTTCCACTTTGGCCATGTCAGGGCCCCGGGAGATAGATGTCTCTGCCCGACACACACACCGTTGCCTGTTGCGCGCGGCAGCCAGCGGTAATAGTCGTGACAGCAGCCTAACTTCACCTCAACTCCATGCTTCCAGTCGAACACACCTCGTGTCGGACCATCTCGCCCCCTATTCACCCCCATCACTTCCGCATCATCACCTCACCGCGCTTCACCTCACCACCCCTATTCCCTTTCCTCCTATCCCCCTGTTCACCACATCCACGTGCTTCACTTCTCGCTTCTCACCTCACTTCACCTCACCTCAGCCCCTAT
>Ga0247760_1002811_pt1 | contig 12434 bp, 6 predicted proteins | sample UWRJL171409R4_FD_179936 | JGI IMG/M metagenome (GOLD analysis project Ga0247760, IMG submission 179936) | Plant litter microbial communities from Arlington Agricultural Research Station in Wisconsin, United States - UWRJ-L171-409R-4 | ecosystem: Environmental > Terrestrial > Plant litter >...
AGCCAGGGGGGATGCCTTTCTGGGGGAGAAATGGCAGATGTTTGCTCAAGCCCAACGGTCCCGTGTCATGGGCAGCATCCTGGGCGGCGTCGAGCTCTCTCGCGACGGAGAAATGGCCGAGCGCATCATCCGGAGCGAGGGGCGTGTGGTCGTCGGCTTGGGTGGATCCAAGGACGGGTTACCGTATGTGCGGCGGAAATGGGCTAGTGAGAATTAAAAAGCATCCATAGTACCTAAGGTTAGGTAGTCAGTCTATATATCAGCTGGGTTTTTTTCCAAGGATGCTTACAAAAGCGGAGCGCTGCAGTGACAGCTGCCTGTCATGGCGATTGCTTAGAAAAGCGGAGGTTGTTGGGGATTGAGTTTGCCATGACGGTATGATGAGCTAAACAAGTATGGTGTGTAAAGGAAAAAGAAGAGGAAGGGCTGCAGCGGGGTTGCACCTTTGGAGGTGTGGTGCCGGGCCCCGCTGCAGGTCAGAACCCACTCGAAGGCGGGTGCAGCTGGCAGAATCCATGGAGGAGCGAAAAAGGAAATTTCGCTGGCCCAGATTCGTCGCTGACAACCAGGCTGTTGTCTGAACCTTAGTGTTCAATGTTGTGTCTCATTTTCATAGCTTGTCCTGGGTCTACTGAGACAACGGCTTACACTGGCCCGTCAGTGTATTTGTCCAAAGGAGCTAGTCTCAACATAATTCTCTCGATCCATCTCCCAGTCCAGGGCTATGCGCGAGGCACGAAAAAGGAAATTCCGTCGCGATTTCTAGGATATATCTGTATACCCCATGAAGGCAAAGAAAGGGTAGAAGTAGCAGTTGAACAATACTCTATCTAGCTTCACTTTTTTTATTATTCTGCTGACAATATAGCCTTTAAGGTACTCTTTTGAACTAGGCGGCGTCCTGGTCGAATTGAACGTCCTAGCCCCCCCTGAAATTCCCCAATGAAAACATCTCCCTTCCCTCTACTGCTCAGGAACTTTGGTGATGGCGGTCCAAAGTGCTTTGATCTTACCGCCCTCGACAATGATAAAGTCAGTCCCTTTGACCAAATCAGGCGCCTCGGGCGGCCCAAATTTCCAGCCCAGAGCGCCCAAATTCTGCGTCACGATTTTGTCACCGTCTACCGAGAAGATAAATCCGGGACTAGAGGCAAGCAGCTCGGCGGCTTTCTTGTCGAGTGCATCGTGCCCATTCAGAACCGCCCCGTCTGTCTCGTACCAAACAACATTGGAGGTGTAGGTCTCCTCAATGGCGGCCTTGCGCGTGGGGTCGTCGCGCTCGCCGAAGACGGCGAGGAGATTCTTGTCGAGGAGGGTACGGACAACTGCAGGGTCCTCTTGAGGGGTAGCTGAGACAGTGAATGACATTGTGATGTTGAGTGGTTTTCTTGTTCCGCGCCTTGAGCGTTTCTTTACACGATTGAAACCGATACAGTATGTATCTAACTAAGGGGTTGAACTGGCGATGCCTTTAGTTTTCGCAACGCCAAAACTGGTCTTTATTTATAACAGTTATCTCCGGCCGTCAAATTGTCGGCGAACTTCCTTTGGCTGCCGAAATGATGACCAATCATTGATTCTAGCTAGCTTAGCGTATTTCTCAGCATACATGTATGCAAGCAGCTTACTGTTGTGCACCTGCGGCAATTGTCCATCACAACCGCGCGACTTAACAGGTCGATTTCCAATGCACTGAACAAATATTCTTCAACGATTGGGTTATTGTTGAAGTCGGTGCGGGGAAGGGCCGCTTGCGCGCGCGCGCCGACTTGGTATTTATTACCAATCAGCAAACGATCGCTGGAAAAGCTCGTAAGGAATTGAGCTAATTGGCATGTGCCTGAGGAAGTCTAGGGCTGTCGTGAGTCTTCTCGCTGGGGATCCAAGACGTACATGTAGAAGCGCCGTTGTCGCGACTGGCAGACATATACCCCCGATGCCCTCAGTACATGTACCTTATCATATCATCCTCGAGTGTATGGTTTCTAGACTTTCAGATCCCCTTTTCACAAAATTCCTCGTTTCACAGTTATTTGCGATCTGGTGAGAGGGTTTGTTTGATGCTGCTGACCTAGCGTTTTGTTTTACCAAGGCACGTTGGTGGGCTGGTCTCCGTCCAAGCCATGAGGATAACTGTTACAGGTGACTTGCATTTCTCCATATCAATAGCTTCAGTTTTCACCTGCTTCCGATCTTCCTGAGAGCCCTGGAGACAGTTGGTCTGCTGTGTCAGATGGCTCAGATGCTTTTTCCGACACCCCCTCATGGCGCACATCAACACCGCCTGACTATTATTTGCTGAGCTGTGTTAGTTGGATTCCGCTCGGCTATCAATTTACCTACCTAACTTAAAAACAAAACTCACCATTCTTACCGAGACGCTTTGCTTGCTACCTGCAGTGCTGGCGAATTAGTATTGCCAAGTACAGATTGCCATGATAGTCCCACCATCACTTGGGGAAGGGGTTGATAGGCGCGGCTACACTATATATAGCCGAACCTTTCGGATAAACCTTTTCCGTCGTTACCTAAGTAGCCACTGCAATCTCTAATACCTAACACGCGAATCCTACATGTATACTTAGCCCAAGCGGTGCTACCATTCTCCGTCGCGCAATGGAGTTTCCACGAATCCGCTATGGGTAGAGTGGTCACAAGGATATCTCCTATATATATGGGGGGGATCAATCCAAGCACACCGCCCAAGAGAAACGTGGTAGAATCACCCCGTTGGCAATTTTGCGAAAACTTGGAGGAATATCACGACAAAAATGTGGATTATCGGCGTCTTTGCGGTTCTTGTAGCCTCACTAGGCGTAACTGGTAGGTGCCTAAGCAGTGTTACATTTACCGCTCAGAGGAAGCTGACCAAGGGGGGCTTGCTTGCTTACTGCAGAGGCTGCAACGGGCAACTTCACCTGGGACACCAAGACATTTTATGTCAATGGCGCACAGCATCAGATAATCGGGGGGCAGATCGACCCGCAGCGAGTGCCACGCGAGTACTGGAACCAGCGACTGCAGATGGCCAAGAGCCTGGGCCTCAACACCATCTTCAGCTATCTGTACTGGCAAGAGATTGAGGCGCACCCTGGACAGTTTGACTTTACCGGGCGCAACGACGTGGCCGCGTGGTTTCGGGCAATTGAAGAGGCCGGACTCAAGGCGGTGCTGCGGCCGGGTCCGTACGTCTGCGCGGAGCGCGACTGGGGCGGTATTCCGGGGTGGCTTAGCCAGGTGCCGGGATTGAGGATCCGTTCCAACAACCAGCCCTTCCTCGACCTCACGGCAAAGTATCTGGCAAAGGTGGGCGAGCAGCTGGCGCCGTTGCTGATCACCAGCGGTGGACCCATCCTCATGGTGCAGATCGAGAACGAGTACGGCTATGTGGGCAGCGACAAGAACTACCTCAAGGCCTTGTCCAACGTGCTGTCGCGCTCGTTTCCCGGCCTGAAGCAGTACACCAACGATGGCGCGTCGGGTCTCAAGAACGGCTTCCTCCCGGGCGCCCTGGCTGTGGTGGACGGCGGAGGCAGCGAGAATGGCTTCCGCACCCTCCAGAGCACCATTACGGATCCGAGCAGCCGCGGGCCGCTCATGAACGGCGAGCTGTGGATTACGTGGTTTGACGTGTGGGGGCCCAAGAAGGGCCACGTGGGCAACAACGGCAACGCGGGCGACGTGGATTTCATCCTCGGCAACGGACACCACTTCAGCCTTTTCATGTTCCACGGCGGCACCAGCTGGGCCTTTGGCAGCGGCGCACAGGACGGGCTGCCCGTCCAGCCATTTACCACCAGCTACGATTACGGAGCCGTTCTGGACGAGACGGGCCGCGTCGCGTCCAACTTCGCGCCCTTCCGCAACGCCATTGCCAAGAAGGTCTCATCGATTCCCCCCGTCCCCTCAAACCCCCCGCTGCAGGCCATTTCCAACTTTTCGCTCACGCCCGTGGCAGACTGGTTTGACGCGCTGCCGACAGCGGTTGCGTCGTCGACGCCCAAGCTCATGGAGGCGCTCGGCCAGGTCTGGGGTTACGTCCTGTACGAGCACATAGCCACGGCCGCCGCCTCAGGCAAGGTTGTGCCCGGTAACGGCATCCGTGACCGCGTGATTGTCTACGTCAATGGTGCAAAGCAGGGCGTTATCGACGGCATCTACAAGACACCGGCAGCCGTCAACGTCAACCTCGGCCCTGGCGACAAACTATGGCTGCTGGTCGAGAATCTGGGCCGCGCCGACAATGGGTTTTCAGACCAGACCAAGGGCATACTGGGCAGCGTCACCGTCGGCGCTAAGACACTTACGCAGTGGAATCATTACTCGCTGCCGCTCGACAGCGCACCCTCGGGTCTGCCCTCGGCTGCTGCCATCAGCGTCAAGTCCAACAGCGCGCCGGTGTGGTACCGAGGCACTTTTGCCAACACCAAGTCGGGCATGGCGGCCGACACGTTTCTGGACTTGCCTGGCGGCGTCAAGGGGGTGGTGTTTGTCAACGGGCACAATCTCGGTCGGTACTGGACCATTGGCCCGCAGCAACAGCTCTTCGTGCCCGGTGCTTGGCTCCGCGTGGACGCTCCCAACGAGGTCCTTGTGCTGGAGCTGGAGCCTGGGACGGCGAGCCGCGTGGCGAGGGGTCTTGCCACTCGCACCTGGGGGAACAACATCGACCCGGACTGCAGGAACTGCAGTTGAACAAAGAGTTGGTAGCTGCATCTTACAGCCTCTTCTCTTGTATGGGGTGGCTAAATGGAATTCCCCTAGTTTGACAATTATTGTATTCCGAGAGTTTGCCAGTTTCTTCAGGTTGGTGTTTTAAACTTGACAATATCTAACGCGGCCGCCATGGGTCGCGCGCCTTTCTCGGTATGGAAAATCTGCCTCGCGCTGCTGCGAGACCCATTTCATCAACATGTACTCCACTGGTCTCGTTTTATAGGGGCGGTCAATTGCCGTGCGTCCGAATCCAGTCCGATGGCGGAGCTACATGGGAGACTTCGGACGAGGAGGAGGCGCCCAGTCCAACCTTTCTCCATCGAAGAGAGCGGGTCTGTCCGTGGCACAGCAGAGGATTATTGTGGCTTTGTTGATCACGGTGGAATTGGTTGTCAACTAAGGTACCTAACTATCTTGGCGGGATTTTGGCAATAGATATACGCATTTGGGTGTCAGCGAGGAGGACCATATGATGAGTTGTTGGTACCTGCAGAATACAAGTTCCTACCCGGTAGGCGCCGTTACACAGGTGCACTCTCTGCAAGGCATCCTTTGTTCAAATGGCTTACGCAGACGTGCTTGGCAGAGTACCTAAGGTGATTGTTTTGGAAACCTAGTTAATGTGGTTGTGGGGGGAGGCGGCTGTGAGGCTGGCTACCACGTGGTTTCATTGACCTTTGGCGGTTTTTATGGGGATTTTGGGTTAAATGCCCCCTTGCGGCGTGGTGTGGTATATAGCACACAAGTCTGCTGGGTTCCAGGCCAGCTCTGCTCAGTCGGCGCCACTCTCTCTGGATGAACCCGAGGACCCCGGTCTTGGCAACGGCCCGGTGTTACTGTAGAAACGAGCCTTGAGCTGCGCATCTTAATGAAACTTTGTGAACGCTACTAACGTGCGTGATAAGCGAGTCAGCCAGATAAGCGAGTCAGCCACTTTCTACCACCCCACGACAAGTATCCTCAATTACATAACCACAACACTATGAAATAACTATAACTAAATTGGAAACAGATGAATCAGACGATTCTGCAGCTTCCTTGCACGTACGTGTATTATGGCCAGGCTTGCCACATACGCCACAACACCAAATCTTCGTACGAGACTCTCCTGTACCACCACCATTTTGACGTCCTTCCGAGCCAGCTGCTCACCCACAGCCTTCTGATCCAGTAGATCCTATGCCTCTTGTATAATAAGTGACCCCCCAAGCCGTATACGTATTTTTTTAACTCTCTGTCGCTTACTAAGGCCCTCATTGGCCTTGCGTAGTGCCGAGACCTTTGTACGGAAAAGAGCCACCTCGTACATCACAACCATCATACCTTTAGCCAATCGATCCACGGCAATTAGCATTAAGGTTGGAGAGCTGCCCTGATGGTTGGAAATTCGAGTTTTAATAAATACTAACTGCGAGGTAGCCTCTCGAGGGTTGTGTGGTGTTTAGGAAACCCAAGGTAGTACTATACCTGGGCTTAAGGCTAGGGGTGTTGGGGTCCAAATACGCATATCTAGCTCAAATATTACCCTCTTTAAATTGTACGGTACAAGGCCGGCTCCGGCAAACCCCCCCTAGATATTTTTTTCTATAATCGAAATAAAAAACGCCTTTTTAAACGTATAGAGAAATTCCAACTTGCTAATATATGTGATGTTTATTTGCATCAACTGCTCAATCTAACAACTATACGCCTTCTTCAACGGCCCAAAACAACTAACATTTAATAACTAAAGTAGGTAAGAAGAGTACGGAGGTATATAGAGTGTAATAATATTGTGCTCCTGGTAGTAGGTTTCGAATTCTTCGGAGTGGTAGCTATTATAGCCGTCAAGGATAAGTAGCCAATATTTGCCCTTCGTACAAGATATTATATGGAAATTAAAATACCGAATCTAATCTATACCTTTTTTATTAATAATCCAGCTATTATCGGTTATTACAATACGCCAATTGGCCGGAAGGTTGCACTCTCGATACTAATTAGCGAGGTGATATTACCTAGCCAAAATAATAAATAACAGGATGGCCCAGCCCAAGGCGTTCACTCCTTAGATGACTATAACCCACTTTTAATTACCAGGCTGGGCCTATTTAGCCCTACTGCAGCCGTCCAAGGCAGTAACTACCATAGTGGCGATAATAATGCCTATTATAAAGCCGGTTTTATCAAAGTTGTATATATCGTTATTAAGGATCCCGTATTTAACCTTTATATTGTACATAAGCGTAAACCATTTGCAAATAACTTTTAAATCTTCGCATTTAGCCCTTTAGTAATCGTATTTACGCGTAAAACGCATCCGAAGTTCTGGTTGGCGCTTGACGAAGTTATAAGCCCATCATACGCCTACTTTGGGCGTATTACGTTCGCGTAGTAATTAATTAGCCATATCTTCCACGTACGAAAGCCGGGGGTGAAATACGCGTATATATAGCTTAATAATATATTAAACAATCATTTTCTTTTCTAAATCCGTAAGCTTATGCGAGTTGGCTAAAACATCGCATCGTACAGGCCGGCCAACGCGTCGGTTACGAAAGGTATCCTTATTAATAATATAGATCTTTGCTATAACTTGGTTGCTAAGTTTTGGATCCCTTTAAAAAGCGTTGAGTACTAGGTTTATCCTAGCTTTATATAAAGTAGTTTCCATTATTGGTTGTGGAAAGAAATGGTGTTTTGTGCAGAAGAGGCGCGTCGCGTCGGAAAGTAGCTGACTCGCTTATCTGGCTGACTCGCTTATTACGCACGTTAGCGGACCGCATTTATGCTTACGTATAAACGGGAGTATTATACGATTAATTACCCGCTGGTTATCAGCTGATACGTTGCCCCCGGAGCACCCATACGCTTCAAGTACGGTAACTGTCACGGCACCAAAGGACGCAATGTGTAAACACCACAAAAACTGGAACGTTGTGCAGTCAGGGCACTGCACCGTAGTCCTCCTACATCTAGCCAGCCACAGGCAGGTACTGTACCGTGACAGTAGTTATATTGCGCTAGTTGTTTTAAAGGGGATATTTTGTTAATTATAAGATTCTAGGGTAAAAACTGAAAATAATTTGGTAGTTGAAGTATGGATGAGATGATAGGAGCGGTGTGAGATGATATAGCTGTGGATAAGCTGGTGCCTGGGAGGAGCGGAGTGTATTCATTGTGGGATCATTTAGTTGGCCCAATGAGCACCGCGTCGACATTTCCCGCGCCCAGCATCCCAATCATGTACATGCCCTCGGCATGCGTCCCCCGCACACATGTCAGATTCTAACCCTACACTGGGATTCGGTGGGATCAACAGGGTTTGCAACTATGTGATATTCCTGGAAGCTTCTTCATCACCGTATAACTACATTGAACAAAGACCAACTCGAATCATCAAAACAAGACATAGGTAGTAGCCATTCATCGTTCCTTCCGAACCTCATCACACTTCCCCCAAGCTCTTGAGGCTTCAGACAACATCCGTCCTCCATAAATCAAAAAGGATTCAGCGTTATATCGATCAGTTGGAACGGCGGTCCCAATGAGTATCCTCAGTTCCCTCCCCGTTCGTTATGCGAACCGAGTCGGTATCGTCCCGCCTGACACGGTCTGCCCAAGGCGTATCGTTGAGTGTCCAAGGCGTATCATTCAACGAGTCGGGGCCGTCACGTTTGCCCCAGGGAGTGTCATCGAGTTCGTCACCGCCAGTGATGCGGACCGAGTCCCGGCTTGCGACGGCATTGTTTGCGTGGGATCATGGTGCTGCTGCGGCTAATCCAAGGTGGAGAGCCGAACAGGAGACGAACAAAAGGGTCGCTCGGATGAGGATCATAGCGGCAAAGTTCCACACGGGAAACTTGATGATAAAAGCTTTTCGGCGGGGGGGTTGGGGGACGAGATTCTTTGGCTGTTCCTTTGGGTATTTTACCACAGGCTTAGGGAGGCGTTTGGAATGTGGATGCTCCTCGGCTTCTTATACCAGTGTTGATGTTGTTGCTTACGGGGGGCCACGGACGAACTACTTCCCAGCAAAGTCGACATGCAACCACCCGTCAAGTTCAATTCTTCAACGGCTGTGGCCCAATTGAAGATGACCCATACTTCTGGCTTTGTTGTCGCTCGTCCAAGACAGGATACCAGTGCGATTGGCAGGTAGTTTGTGGATTAGACGCTGTTTGGGCGTCGAGGGTGAATGTACTGAATGGTACCAAGCTTAGGTCCAGACGAGTCTTAGCACACAACAGATCGTATTCAAGTCTGCATATACGAAGGATGCATTCAATGGAGTGTGGCTACCCTCTTCCTTCCAGACGCGCCCAATCGCATCCATGCCGGGCAGCAGGTCCACGACAGAGCCCTCCCCAAGTGCTGCCGCCCAGGCTAGGGACCACTCCAGGGACCCTCTCGCTCACATCACCACTTGTGCATTTTCATGGCAGAACAAAGTGATGCCCAGCCTCATCCATGCCGAAGCTGGACACCAAGTGCTCCCCCATCAGCCCCTGTCGGACCGTCTAGCTGTAGCCGGCATGTCTTGCCGAGAACCTCTTATTGATACGGAAAAGAATGGCCCCGCATAGCCTCCACACGAGGAATGCGGCTGCAGAAGGTTGAGGACCGTGGGCAATGGCGGGGTTTCGCAGAACAGGTGCGCTTGGGCGGTCGGTGGATGAAGTGCACCATCTTGCTCACATGGCCGATGGAGATGACGACACGGCAGAGGGATACGGGATCATCCACCTGATGAGGTTGTGCTCGCCGAGAGCCATTTGGCCAGTTTCTACATGTATTGCCAGCCCGAGAATGTTGTAATTTGGTGGCCGTCAGAAGACGGCGGCCCACGCTCAGTAGCCATATAGGGACTCAAACTTGCCCGTTGGTTCTATGGGCTCGGAAGTAGTCATTCCATCATTTTTGAGTCTGGCGTCATTCCTCCATGTGTGAAAGAGGATGGTGGTAAAACCACTGGTAAATGTGAGGAATAGACTGTCTGTCTGTTTATACGACACCAGAGCTTGCTAGCATGATACACTCGCTCAACAATTGACGGTGAGCGGGGAATCCGGATCAGAACCCGAACCACCTAGGCTGCACTGGACAAGCGACAGTTACGTGGCGTCGGACACAATAGCCAATCACACTTTTTACCGTTCGACTACCGCATCTCTAAAGCAGGCGACCCCTAATGGTGGGTTGGCATTTAGTGAGCGGGTATATTCAGGTGTACCTAGCCCATGCATAGTTCCCACAGCGGTAATTATACTGCATTTAGCTCGCCAGATTACATGTGGTGAATCCGCCAGCCAGGACCGTGAGATAACGCACCATATCCTTGGCAAAAAACCGTCCAGGGGGCAAGAGCCAATCACTTGGAGGGAGAAAGAGAATAATCTTCCCTAATTTTCCCTTCCGGATCGGACTTCCTCAGGTACCCAAACCCCTTCCAGCCCTTTGCAACGTCACAAAGTCCATCAAAATAGAACTCCCAACCCGAGACGAAACCGTGCACAAACTCTGCATCTCGGGCCGTTGGTGGTAATCCCCCCAAGACTTCTCGGACGCTCGGAGACACACCCTCTTTAACCTTGGCAGCTTCGCAGTACTCCCGCATAGCAGCTGAGCTAGCGCGCCTTTCAATAGCCCAGCATACTCGTCCTCCGCTATAAGAGGTTCAGCTGCCGGCCAAGGCTCCCAGAGGTCGTCTACCAAATGGAGACTCTCCAGTGAAGACGGGAGATGGTCGCAAATATCGGCGGCTCGCATGGCGTCAGGGGTCGAAAAGATGTACGTCACGGATGCCTCAAGATACCTAAGCCGAGTCAAGGACACGAGACACGGCAGACCGGAAACCAGCCCGGGACTCCCAATACGGAGGTGTTCCAGCCTATCGGCGCAAAGTAAAAAGGCTTCGTTGTAGCTTGGCTCGTCTGCATCTCCTCCTCCTCCTCCTTCGTCGTAACGAGGTGCCAGTGAAAGCTCGACTCTTTGTAGTGGTGGTCTTGCCTCTTTGCACATGAGATACCACCATGACCCGGAAAGATGGGCGCCAAGGAGGCATATGCTCTCGAGGCTTGACCACCGTTCTGGGAGGAAAGCGTATTCCTCCAGCAGATCCGGCCGACTTCCCACAAGACTGGCGCCAAAGACTTCGAGGTGCTTGATCGCCCGGCCGCCCATCAAGGCCTGCGGCATGTCGTCGGTCAAGATGGAATCGTCAGCGCGCGGATCGGCGGTTAGCGATAGCGTCGAGAGATGCGGGAGTAGTGCGTAGCTGGGATCAGATTCGGCCTTGCGTTGCTCCCAGGACCCCTCAAAAAAAGCGGCAAGGGCATCGTAGTCGCCGGCGTTCCATGCGGGGAGGCGGAGGTAGAGTGCCTCGAGCTTGTCTGTCAGGCAAAGCAGGAGGGCACAGGCAGCCTCGGGATAATCCTCGCAGTTTTCCCAAGTGAGGTCCGCAGCCGAGGTGAAGTCGGCATCCAGAAAACACCGAGTGAGGAATCTGTGGGCGTGCATGTCGGGCGTCAGGGCGGCGAATATCTCCCCGCTTTTTGTATCCGTGTAGGGATCAAGGCCCTCATTGAGCGGGGCGAAGATGCTGAGAACCCGCACTCGCTCGGCTAGTTGGGGTTGGAGAATGAGGGCCTCAAGAAATGTGAAGAGTCTCCGGAGGTCGTCAATGCAGACGGTGTGGTACAAGTGCCGGATGGCGATGGTGTTTAGTCGTATGTTGGTCTTGGCGAGCGACAAGAGGGCGATGCGGCACGCTGCGATGTCGGGGTCCGGATCGAAGGCCGCGAGTTCATCCGCCATCGAGGGGATGAGATACCCAGCGATCTCATCGATGACCTCATTGGAGAGATGGAGCAGTTCCATATTTACCTTTTCGGTAGGGTCTGTAGATGAGTTTTGGCGGAAAATGAGAATCGGGCAGTGCGATTGGGAATTCAGCTCGGGCAGTAGGTAGTCACTGTGCTCTTCGTCACACCGTCTTGGCGCATGGTCCTCTCACGTGAACTCAACATGCAAAACATCGCGTCTGAGTAGCGCCAAACATTTGGATATGCCAATCTTAGGGGTCGCAATTTACACTTTGCCGGATCCACTCGTTGCCATCAGCTCATCTCTGTCTTTCTGCTTTCTGCTTCAGATACGAAAATTCCAAACCTCCTCACATCCAATCCCCCTCTGCTTCGGCTTTATATCCCCTGCTATCACTAGCTTGGGTTCGGCGATGGTTGCCGTGGTGAGGCGGACTGTGTCGGAGCGAGGCACAGGTAAGCCTCAACTTTGTGTCGAGATCTTCGTCACGTTATGCTCCTCTACAATATCATTCTTCCACCCCGGTGTTTTTTTTATTTGTCGCTCTTCGGTTTCTTGTTCTTCGCTCACGAATCGCCGATCAAACTCGCCTTTCCCGTAAATTTGGGATTTAGGCTTAAAATTGTACCAAATTGACGTATTTTAGTATAGAATTGAAGGAATGGTGGGATAGAAAGAAGGAGCGTTGCAATGTAAATACGTCGTACGGTGCGAGGGTTGGGGTGGGGGTGCCTAAAATCGACACCATGAATTTCCACAACCTCCTCAAACACCTAACCGCGCCTTTCTTCCCTTAAAAGACAGAGAAAAAGAACCTAGCATTTAACACTCTAGCTACTGGTTACTGGTGGCCATCTTCAGAATGTAATTCTTCTTCTTCTTCTTCTCCATTTTGTTTCTTCTGCTGTCTTTTT
>Ga0247760_1002812_pt1 | contig 12424 bp, 16 predicted proteins | sample UWRJL171409R4_FD_179936 | JGI IMG/M metagenome (GOLD analysis project Ga0247760, IMG submission 179936) | Plant litter microbial communities from Arlington Agricultural Research Station in Wisconsin, United States - UWRJ-L171-409R-4 | ecosystem: Environmental > Terrestrial > Plant litter >...
AAATGCACGATGGTTGTGGGTTTTTTTTTTTTTTTTTTTTTTTCTTTTTTTTCTTTGGGGGAAGGGGGGTTGCTGCGTGCATGTTGCTCGGTGGTTCAACAGGCCGCTAACCTGACTTTTAACTTATATGTTTTATTCCGATATCCCCACCTCGTAGCTGAGCAGTAGAATATGAATAATACACAGCATGTGTATATGGACGATGCACACCCCTGATTTCACTCTCCAACTACTTAGAGTGGGGTAGTATATAGTAGTAGTATCTTGTTAACGTGACGTGCAAAAACGCTCTTTCTCATCACAGTCTCACACCCTTGTCTGTCTGTCAGTCAGCTGGGATGTTTTTCTAAAGGGCACACACACAAAAAAGCCCAACAAGCATGCCTCACCACTCAGTGCTCCCACTCTCGTAAGCAAAGCGCAGCAGCAGCAAAGCGCAGCATAGCAAAACGCAGCACAGCTTAACCGCATCTACCCGCGCCGCCGCCACAATTCCACATTCTGCATTCTGCATTTCACATTCCACATTTCTGCATATCCGCGTATCACATTCCACGTCTTTCACATTAACAACTCATTGGTGCACTTTCCCGACTAACGAACGGGCAGTCAGTTGCAGTGCCTCCCCATCAAATAGGCGCCTGGTTGCCTGATTGCCTGGTTGCCTGCCCCACACTACACTGCCTACCTGCCTACCCTACACAAGTACCGTACCTTACATACCTTAGTTAATCCTACCTACCTAACTAAGTGCGTTGTGTGCTACCTCCAAACCTAATTCCAAGCCCAATCCCAATCCCGGTTCTACAAACAGATTCGCACCGCCCCGCACTGTACTGCACCGCACCGCACTGTACTGCACCGCACTGCACTGCCTTGTCTTTGCCGTACTGGGACATGAGACATGAGACATGGAATATGAGAGACATGGGACATGGGACATACTCGGGAGCTGGACATGGGCCAGCCCAGGACTCAGGATTCAGGATACAGGAGCCAGGAGCCAGGAGCCAGGATGGATACAATGTGCGCTCTCTACCTACATTCTACATACATACATCTGTCAAAGGTGGACTGATTGATCGGTTGGTTGATTGCCTGAGCTTGCAGTATAGCAAATGCCCATGTCGGATGACACAGTTTTGGGGAGAAAAGGGTGTTTGAGCTGTACGAGACAAGGCCTTGCCTGTACTTGTGCGGACTGCAAAAAAAGAAAGGAGAATAATAAATAACACCAAGCAGAACACAGAAAAAAAATAAAGTCTCGGGTACGGGGAGTTGAACCCCGGGCTGCTGAGACCTCAACTATCGCATGGTACAGTTCATACAGTTCATGAGAGTCAGCGATGTTTCCGCTACACCATACCCGATGAGTCGCTGTGAAAGGTATGGCTCCAAACTTTGATAATATTACTCCACCGCTAGTCAAAGGTTCAGAGACTAAAAAATGGAACATGGGACAAAAAGCTCGGATACGGGGAGTCGAACCCCGGGCTGCTGAGAACTCAAACCACCTCGTAAGATAGCCCTGAGAGTCAGCGATGTTACCGCTACACCATACCCGATTGCTTGTGTGGACTTCAATCCAAACTTGACTCAATATCCTGCACTGCCAGAATTTACATGGTGGACGTACGCCTTGGCGACATGGCAATCCACTCTTCTCCACATGTCATAATCTCCATTCTGAGAATACCCTGCCATCCAAAACGGGATGAAACCCGAGATGATATTGAAAGCTTGTCATCTATATCGTAGGTGTCGTAACGGCGTGATAACATGCCTTGTCCCTCCCAAGATCAAATACCCTATATGCCTGACCATCCATTTCCAAAACCACTGGGAAGAACGCCGCAATTGTGCCCGTCGACTAACATAATAAGTTCTCGCTCCTACATGGTTGCGCGGACACATCGCCGACTAAAAATGTTGTCATGCCATGTCCCTTACAAACAGCCCAAGACAGACCCTCGGCGACCCATCGTCACGGCTCTGGGGACAGCGGCTGGGCTTCCGGGGATGCGATGGCAGAATCGGAGCTCGCCGGGGGTTCCGGGGGTTCCGACTCTGGCGACGCCTGGGGCTCGGCCTGCGGCGTAGTCTCGTCAGTGGCTGTCCAGCCTGTGCACGAACGGATACCAACCTCAGGGGTCACCGGTGGAGATTGCCTCATTGCATCATCAGACGACCGCCTCTTAGCATTGACACGCGCTTTCCCCTTCAGGTCAGGGGAGGGAGGCGGCTCTTTGAGAGGCTCGCCATCCTTGGTGTGGCAGGCCTTGACGAGGCGATGCCGCTGATGACTGGAGTCAGCACTCACCCAATTCACCGAGAGTCAAGTCGGCAACAAACCTTGAGGGCATCGCTACGCGAGAACTTCTTGTCGCAAGTTGGACAGGGGAAAGGCTTCGCTGCTATGTGAATGCGCTTGTGCCTCTTGAGATCGTGGTTCCGACTGAAGCGTTGCGAGCACATGTCACAAGGGAAGGGCCGGTCTTGTATTATGGGCGACACTTGGAAAGCAACAGGGGCTGGCCGTAGGGGGCGCTCCCATGGCCGCAGGTTCTAGACGGGAGGTTGGCCCACGGAGCTTGAAACAAGAGAAGACAGAAGAACATACCGTGACTGTCAGGCGCCCAAGCCCTGCCCGGTCCATGGGCGAGATGAGACTGGATATGGGCGGCAGGCGTTCGGCGGGACGCGGAGGTGACAACTGGCCGGCAGCGCCGGGAGAGCCGGGGAGAGGTCGGCGTGCTGGAGGACTACCGGGACTGGTGCTGAGATCGGCATTGGGACCAATGGCTCTGTCTGGGCTGACATTGTTGGCGTTGTTGATGGCGGCATTGGCGATGGCAGCTATAGAGGTAACCTTGGGATCGTGTGGATGAATGAGCGGGCCGGGAGGCCGGGGTGCCAGTCGGCGCGGTTGAAGCGCGGCCCCGCCTGCAGGGTGCGGAAGGTGAGACTGGAAGGGTGAGAGAGACGCCGCTCTGTGAGGATGAGCGAGCACCGTGGCTCCGGTCGAGTATCCCGGGCTGCTCTCGGCCGAGTACGAAGGTGATACCGAGGGCTGTCGCGGGGTGCTCCCGGAAGCGCTGGCAGCGGATGTGGGCGGACTCAGCGTGTCAGCCGCAGTAGCAGCGCGCGGGAAACTGGGTTGCGGAGGGAGGGTGAATGGGGGGAGTACGGTCCGCGCCTGGGGCCGGCGGGACGCAAGCGACGACGGAGTCGCCGTGGAGGGAGAAGATTGCGTCGCGGCCATGGCAGCGACGGAAAAGTCGTTCGGGTTCTCGCAGCGCTCCCAGTCGTGAGATGCAGGACGAGAGAATGCAAGACGGTGAGCGTTCAATCAAAGCTGAAGAAGAGAAGAGGGCCATGGACGCTGCGAATTGGAAAGCTGTGCAGTGGCTGTGTGTGCACCTTTTAGGTATCGCGCGACATGCGCTGGGCCTTGGCAGCGCCCTCTAGTGAGTGGTGACGCCGCTTTTCAATTGCTTTTTCTTCGCGCCATCCCGCCCCGAGTTTACTGAAAAAAGTTGCTTCTTTCTCTGCCGCGCCCGAAACATTGCAGCTCGCTCTCCATCCAGCGAGCGCCTCCAGCGCAACGCGCTCCTTCCCCCAAACGGAGCCGCGAGATCATGTCTCCTCGCGTCTCACCCCGCTATCTGTCTGTGATCGGGGAAGGTGCGAGCGGGCGACACGAAATTTTTTTGCGGTTCTCCCCCCTGAGTCAGTCAGCGACTTTTTGTCGCAGGGGAACATGGCAAACAAGGACCCAAAACAGCAAAAAGATTCATCAGGACTTTCGGAAAAGGTCCCGCCTGTGGTCGCGGGGGCCAAATAGCGGGCAGCGGGCTGGTCGCGGGCATCGCGGGGCGTCTGAGCGCAGAGCTGGCATGCCGTTTAACGTCCAATCCTGCTATCTCGGCGCTTTTCCGTGGTCCGAAGGCTGCGTCGGTGGCGCCCGTCAGCCTGTCACAGGACGTCGTTGTGCTCTTGCATCTGCATGGCTCAGCGCCACCAAGCCACCATCGCCAAACAGGAAGCGCCACCACGGCGGGGGCACAGGGTTGACGGGACTTGACTGGCTGGAAGTCGGCCCCTCGCGCCATGGCGCGGGCCCAGAACGGCCTGTCTCCCGAGAGGGGAACTTCGATCTCGGTCGGCGACAGGGGGGAGGTGCTTACGGGGGGCCTGCTCACGCCGCCGCAAAAAGGATTCAAGCAGCAGCGGACGGAAAGACAGAAGGCGCGAGCCAGTCCACCACCGCCAAGGGGGAGGCTGTTTAGCGCATTTCTTTTGCATCAAAAAGTGTGCTCGCCACGCAGCAGCTGCAAACATTTTGCGCCAGTGGCATCTGCGACCTTAAAAGCAGGTGAATGCGCATCATCGACATGTGGCGCGGACCAAATTGCATCCGGGCTGACATCGGAGATGCTACGTCCAAGCACCTTATTGGCGAGAACAGGGCCGTGTTAGCTGAATGTGGCCTACAACTTGCCTGTGCCCAGCAGCTTGGGAGCAGTTCCGAGCTCGGAACTGAAAACGCCACGAATTGTCATGTCAAGCACCTGTCACGCACCACGATTTCAGAGTCAGAATCCATCGCCGAGCTGTTAGCCCGATAAATATTTGCGCTCGACGGCCCCGTACTTGGCGGGATCGAGAGGTCGGTCGTGTCCGGTCGACCTTTTCTCCCTCGGTACTTTGTACGAGACGCGACACAAGTAGCCACAACAAGTCCCGGCCTGCTGGGCTGGACTGGGGGCAAGAGCCGATGATGACAGGGGAATCCCAAAGGACTCGGGTCTGGGAGCAATGGAATTCCAGGAACACTGATTCTGCATTTAGAATTTTGTCAGCTCAGCTCCTCTCCACATTCCCGCTGATAAATGGGAATGGACTTGGACAAAATCCCCTTACCCAGTCATCTTGAGGGGACGCGACACGAAACACAGTTCTCACATCAACTTGGAAGAGCATTTCAGGCAGCAGGAAGACAATCCCAGCGCTGACCAATGTGTCGAGCCACTGTGCCCAACCAGACGATCAATATCAGAACTTTAGATAATATTCACATTGTTAAAACTTGCACATAGTCACATTTATTCGTACGAACCAACCACTCGATAGATCCTTTTGTTTGAGTCAACACGTCAGACTGCGCCGCGTGCGGGCAGGGTCCCTCCTTCCCCGGCTTTTTTGCCTGTATGGTTGCCTTGAACTTGATTCGACCATACCGCATTCAACAGCTAGTACCAGAGACGCGTTTCAGAGGGGTTGCCGGTTTGCTACTGCGCAGGACCTAGGCATCCCATGATTGAGTTCTCCACGAGGTTAAAATCCAAATCACTCACTCGCCTTTGAATATTTTTCATCTTGGTTTAATGCGCAGACCGACCGCCACACCTAGCACAAACCTGCAAGCCACTAGGTCACCAGCTGATCAATTGCACACAGTACAGAGTCCCCGCTCATCCTAAATCACCACGTCTCGCACTAACGATTCATCAGGAATTTGGCTTTTTCACATATATCTCCCATCATGGTAACAACCAGCAGCATTAAACTGGCTTCTGTCGATTGGACAAGGGGATTTGGCCCATTCGGTTTTTGGCCCGACGACGATGGCGACACATACAATGGCCCGCCGAAGCTTGAGCCCCGTATGGTTTTTTCCAGTGAGGAAACCGCTGCAAGCGAGTGAGTCTAGCTTCTTCATGAATCATCAGTGAACCGCTATCCATCCTGGTATCTGGTTTACACGACTGGGCTGGACGCTAATAGAAACCAACCCAGGTTGAGACCGAACTTTCCTATCTGGAAGCTACCTCTTGAGATTCGCCAAAACATTTACTCGTGTTTCACTGATGCCTTGCATGGTAACGAGCGTCAAGCGGACCCGGCGAAGGAGCTTCGTCCCACAGACGGGATGAGGATGGCGCTTCGCCAGAACAAAATCCACTTTTGGGTCGCCAGCGACAAATTCCAGATGGAGGATGTTCAGGCTGAACCCAAGGAAGAGTTTTGTTCAGAGTCAGAGTCAGACGACGATGATGAGGAAGAGGAAAATGAATTCAAGGCCGAGTCCGATTTGGATTCAGACTACGACGACTATGAAGAGGAGGAAAATGGGGAAGATGATTCCGAGGCCGAGTTGGATTCGGGCGACGACGACTACGAAGAGGAGGAAAATGGGGAAGATGATTCCGAGGCCGAGTTGGATTCGGGCGACGACGAAGTAGTTGCACGTATATCTGAGCCGATAGTTCAGGACAGCGACTATCAACTCAACGACGATGACGAGGAGAATGAGGACGACGCCAGCATCGACAGCAACGACGGAGACAGTGTTGAGGAAGATGCCGACTCTGAAGATGACAATAATGCAGAACTGGGCGGGTGCACGGTATCCGCAGAGCTCATCGAGTCCCACCCTGACTTCCGGCCCTGTCCCTGCGGTTGCGAAACCCACTGCTGCGACGCGGCCAACCGTTCCGTCTACGAAACCATCCGAAACCTGGCTCTCACCAGCAGCCGCATGGCGCAAGAGCTCGGCGAGTTCATCTGGCAGAACGCCAGTGCCGAGTTCGATTCGATTACCACATTTCTCATCTTTGCGAACCAGCGTCCTGCCGCGTTAGATCGACTCCGCCATATCATTGTCGAAGTGGATTACAACGGCATGGCGGGGGACACGAGCAAGGATGATATCCAGGCCATGCTTGACGTGATCTCGACGCGAATGAATCTTGTCTCGTTTGGTATCCACGTCTACATACACGCGGAAACGCTCGATGACGAAACGCTCGAGAGTAAGAACTCGCGAGACGTGGCCGTCAAGATGGAAGAGTGGGCTCCCCTGCTCAGCAGTCTAGAAGCGACGAGGTTTCTGGTCCACGTGTCGCACGCCTGGGACTGGCGAGGTCCCGATCGCGCTGTCTTGGAGAGATACAAGAGCCTTGCGCAGGATATGGCGCATTGGTTGGAAATCATCTGGAAGCCGGATTATATCACAAGATCGGTGGACTCGGAGATGGCAGAGTATTTGGAAGAGAGAAACCGTCCGCAACAGCCGGCTCCAAAAGTATAATACGCTAGATAGAATTGGCCCAAGTTTTCTAGATGGGTTCTAACCCTGAGCTTCACATGTGTTACCCAAGGCTCCAAAGGCTGTATTCTTGAGCCTATCGCACCAGGCATCATACCTACCGTACCTAGGTAGCTAGGTAGGTAGCCTGGGTCAGGTAGGTTGGTAGGTGGGGAGGTAGGTACGGGTACCCAACCAAGGCAGAAATCAACCAAAATGACGCCAAGCAATAAAATGTTCGGTATCAAGCCAATGTGGTCTGAGCAGTTTAGTTTAGTTCAGGCGGCCCGGTCCAAAAGCACAGAGGCGGCGTTGAACCCAATCCCTTGGCGGCTGTATCTGCGACAAAGGCTTCCTTGCATCAATATCCGAATCCCAGTTCCACATGTGCCGAATCTCACATATATCCCCGTCCGTACTCCGTACCCCGTACCGTGCCCCGTGTCCCGTACCCCATGATCCATGATCCATAGGATCATTCTATAGCAAAATGTTCATTATAGGACTAGACCGGACCAGACCAGACACAGAACACGGAAACTGGGAACCTAGTGCAGCACTATCGCCCTGTTTTTTTCTTCCCCCCTTTCTCCAGGTCTTGGGTATTGGGTGTGCTTGCTTGTGTTTCCCCGCAAAATCGACCAGGACCCGAGATCTGACTATTCCCTGTCAGCCTGCCAGCCAGCCAACCAGCCAGTCAGGACAGGACAGGCAGGACAGGCATATCCACACGGCATGTGGGACTAGACTAGACTGGACTCAACTGGATGGGATGTCATATATATATCATGTGAACGAACCAATCAGACATGACTGCGGTATTTCACCACTCTTTTCGGAGCAGACTGTCCAATCGGGGAGATTTTTATCCTCTCGGGTCCGAGTTTTGCGAAGAAAAATATTAGCCGTGTTCTCTCTCTCTCTCTCTCTCTCTCTCTCTCATAGTGTTTCTGTCTGTGTGTGTGTCTTTTCCGATCCCTCCTCTGGGATTCTCGACTGGACTGGCCTTTCTTTTTCCATTTCTCTTGTGGTGAAATCATCTGACTAGCACCGATTGTACTCTCTCAAGGGTGGTGACAGTTTTCCGAGTGGGGGTGCCGTAGGCGAGTATTCTAGATGGTTGGTTGGATGGATAGATAGATGGGAAGCTCGGCAATATGCGAACCATCGGAGGATTCTACACATCAGCCAGCACCTCGATTTATTTATTTGATCGAAGGTAAATCATCAGTGGGGGAAACAAAATGGTACGCTGCGCTAGCTACGGTAGCATGCTGTGCTAGAAAATCTGCAAGCAATGTGGTAGTGGTATCTGTCCTGCTACTGTTTCAGAAAAAGATCTGCTACCTCACAATGTCACAATGTTACCAGCTACTACTGCTACATGTACCAAATGGACACCTGCTTATTTCTTGGATAAGGTAGGTAAGTACCAATGGACCGGCAAGACCCGAGCCAGAGTGACAGCGTGTGGTCACGCTTCATACAACAACCGATAACTTGCACACATTATTCTACTTTTTCACATGATGGGCTGGGACTGGAGGGTCCAGAACGGCATCGACGTGGTAAATGACCGGCTTTTGGCTGGCACTGGGAGAAGGGGGGGGATCTCTCCTCCCGATCCATTCGCATTTACCCGCAACAACAAGACAGATGTGCAGCGGAGCAATATCCTCGTGTTTATTGTCCCGGATCGGGTAAATTCAAGCCTTGCCAGAGAGAGAGAGAGAGAGAGAGAGAGAGACCACATGCAGTCACTCACTGGGGTCTTTTTGACGTGAATTTATTGCCGCCTCTGCGGGGGGGGCCAAGATGGCTCGAGATTGGGGCGCGTCTTTTTTGTGTCTCTCTTGTAGGTAGGTAGGTTGATTAAGCCTTGCAGACTGGAATGAAACGTCTTCTTCTGTGCTTTCTTCTACCACTCACTGGTGCCCTTTTCTTTTTCTTGGCAAGATGCGGCATGCCACCCTCCTCTCTCTCTCTCTGTCCGTTTTGATTGCTTATTTTCTCCACATCTTCATTGCGAGAGGGGAGACACGCACACACACACACACACACACACACTCAGTTTGGCTGGTAGGTAGTCGGTAGTCTGGTGTCGGGTGTTTTGTTCAGCTTTCTTTGTCTCTGCGACATTGCATGCATGCACCACCACTACCACCTTACTTGCTTGCTTGCATCCAGGGAAATAAGGCCAAGCGTAACCAGGGCAGCTTTTGAAAAAAAGGGAATATCTTCCCCAGAGCGGGACCTCACTCCCGGGATTGTGGGACGGGATTTTCCAACCCCACCAGCAGGAGCAGCAGTAGTAGTAGATCCCGACCCGACCCAACCCAGCCCAGCCCAGCCCAGCAACCTACCTACCTTACCTAGGTACATAACATCCACGAAACTTGTATTTTCCCGGACCGCCCCGTTCCTGGAAGGGAAAGAAAGAGCGCGCGCTAAGGGTACGGCAGAGAGGGGACCAAAGGAACAATCAGGCACATTACCTACTCTCCATTACCTACTTTGTCTTTTACGTCTTTTTTTTTCCCCCCCCTCTCTTTAACAAAACCTCGCCACATCTACGTAACCTGGTCGAGATCAACCATTTTGAGACCAAGTCAACAAATGCGCAGCAGCAGCAGCAGCATGGTATAGCGTGATATGATACTAGCGGGGTCTGGCCATGGTTGACGCACGCTCTCGGTCGAGACACGAAGCCATCTCGTCACCACCCCTCTTTTCATTTTGCGATTTACCTAGGCGGTAGCAGGGCAAGAAAAGAGTTTTGCAAACCGGTGTCAAAGGGGAAAAGAAGGAAAAGGGAAAAAGGAAAAAAGGGATACACATGAAGACGCGAAACCTCCTCCTCTACCTCCACCATGCCGACTCGACAATTCCTCTCTCGTCATCGTCATCCCCACAGCCACAGCTACACCAATAACAACCATGATCCTCTTCTTCGCCACCGCCAAAGGGGCATCCGCCGAGCCACCACAATCACAACAACACCCTTCCTCTTTTGCTTCTTTCTCTTACTCGTCATAGCTTTACATATAACTACTTGCCACGCCGGCAGCGTTATCCCGTCGGGTCCTCGACGACAACGAATTACCGGAGAACGCAGCGAGGGAGACAGAGTTGTGCGATTACCCGAGCCAGATTCTGAACTACCTGATGCCAGTCCATCCAGTCCGGAATTACATACAGATTCAGAGATTGAACGGGAGGAGATCAAACGCAAGTTAAGGAGAAACGGGGATAGAGACGAAACAGGAGGAAGAGGAAGAGGAAAAGGAAGAGGCACAGAAAGAGAAGAAACCCCCCAAAGTGCCCGCGATGCTGCCGCCAAACGACCCGGATATGTGCGCATGCCCGTCTCGCGCCATTTATTCAACGGCACGGGGAAATGGTCGTGGGGCTGGCATTGGGCGGGTGCTCCGGGGTTTCTAGGCGGGCCGGGGGGTTGGGGACCACTGGGGCCGGGAGGACCTGGCGGATGGGGACCGGGAGGGCCAGTTGGACCGGGACCAGGATATGGGCCGGGTTATGGTGGGCCAGGAATGCCCGGCGGACCAGGAGGACCTCCAGGCAGTGGTCCGGGAGCGGGGATTCCAGGGTTTGGTTCACCGCCGGGAAGTCCAGGAGGGCCAGGGATTCCAGGAGGAGGAGGAAAAGTATCCGCGTTTCCAACCGGGTTTCCAACGGGGTTTCCAACTGGGTTTCCAACTGGATTTCCCACGGGATTCCCCACGGGGTTTCCAACGGGATTTCCTACTGGGTTTCCCGGTGCGTTTCCTACAGGGTTTCCCTCGGCAGTAAAACCCTCGTCATCGTCGCCGCCGCCAGGGGCGTCGATTCCCGGATGGCCACCCGTTTTTCTCCCCACCGGACCGGCCGGAGCGAATCCAGCGCCCACGGCAGCGACGGCAACGCCAGCTTCGGTATCACAAGTCGAGGCCGCCCAGCCTTTTCAGACGGGGATACAGCGCCGACAGAATAATGTGACTGAAGACAGAAGATGGGGGTGGTCCTATCTCACTGACATTGGCGGGATTGCCTACATTATAGACTGTATGTGCCCCCTTTCTCAAAAGAAATCAGAAGAAAAGAAAAAGAAAAATAAGGGGGAAATGAGAGAGAGAGAGAGAAAAGAGAAAAAAAAACTGACAATGACAGTGGAAATCGGCACGCCCGCGCAAAAAGTCAAAGTGTTCATCGACACGGGCTCGTACGAGCTCTGGGTGAACCCGCGATGCAACACGTCGGCGAGCGAGACCATCTGTCAGAACCACGGAAATTATTACCCCAACAAGTCCAACTCGTCCTCGTATGTGGGCGGGGACTTTGCCGTGACGTACGGAACGGGCGCGGTGAAGGGGAGTTATTGGTCGGATATCATGAACATTGCCAGTGCGTTTCGACCCTCTTTCCCAGTCTTTTATTCCCGGTCTCTCTGTTTTCCAGTCCTCTGTTTTCCAGTCCTCTGTTTTCCTCGGTTTTAAAAAGTCAAGTATTGACATTCCAAGTGTTCCGAGTACCCGGGGTACAATTCGCCGTCGCCGACGACAGCAACTACACCTTCTCCGGGATCCTCGGGTTAGGCTACGCGTATCCTTATTCCATCAACTACCCGAGCGTGTTGAACCTAATGGTGTCGCAAAAACTCATTTCCGCACCGATATTCAGCGTCGGTCTCGGTGGCGACGGGGATAACTTCAGCGAGATCATCTTTGGCGGGGTGAACCGCTGGAAATTCGCTGGTCCGCTCGAACCCGTGCCTATCTGGCCGCCCATCTCGCAACAGGACCCCCGCTGGATTCAATACTGGATCAACGTCACGTCCGTGGGGATTACGAAACCCGGAGAGAGACCCGTCGCTTACACGCCGCGCGACAACTTCACCATGCCGACGCTCATCGACACGGGGTCCACGCTGTCGTACATCCGGGAAGATCTTGTCGCTATTATCGGCCAGCAATTCCAAGCCACCATTGACGCCAACGGGAACTATATCGTCGACTGCGCGTACCGCGACAAACCGGGCACGGTGGATTTTGGATTCAACAAGGGCCGCATGGTGATTAATATCCGCTACAAGGATTTCATCTTTCAACAGTACCAGGGCCACTGTATGCTTGGAGTACAGCCGGCCGATGTAGGGTCGACGAACTATGTTTTGGGAGATACGTTTATCAGGGGGGCTTACTGTAAGATCCTACCTACCTCCTTTCTCCTCCACCTACCTGCCAGAAGAGAAACACACACACACACACACACACACACACACACACACACACACACACACACACACAAAAAAAAAAAAGAAAAAAAAAAACAAAAAAA
>Ga0247760_1002814_pt1 | contig 12411 bp, 14 predicted proteins | sample UWRJL171409R4_FD_179936 | JGI IMG/M metagenome (GOLD analysis project Ga0247760, IMG submission 179936) | Plant litter microbial communities from Arlington Agricultural Research Station in Wisconsin, United States - UWRJ-L171-409R-4 | ecosystem: Environmental > Terrestrial > Plant litter >...
ATTTCCCATCCTTTTCCCCCCCCCCCCCAAATGCTTTCGCAGTTTAATCGGCACCTGTTATCAGCAAAATAAAAGCCCTTCGCTCGTCGTTGGTCTGCCTTGGAGGTCTCTCTCAAGCTGCCACCACTTCCCCAACGTTCGATTGCCATCATCTACGAATCAAGATCTCAAGCCCCCACCACCAAAAACAAAACAAAAGACACATCCCTGAACTGTAAACTATTTGTTCATTGCTGCTTTGCTTCGAGTATCTCCAGGAGCGACTGTGACGCCTTGCACCGCGAGATCTAGGCACCCGCCACTGCCTAGGAAAGCACGCGGTGAAAGTAATCGCTTAGCATTTTTTGGCGGGATTGCACCCAAAATATGCCAAGGCATTTCTTTCACCGCGTGGAAAGCTGAGGACTGAAGTGGCCCGTGCCTGCCCTCAAAGTGATTGCCCCACCTCTTGAGGCAACCACCGCCACTTTGGTCCTCACTTCCAGGTCATCACCGCCGCAAAGGAAGAGTCAACCTTAACCACAAACTACAGTTCCTTCTGCGTTTGTCATTCACTGCGCTTCCTACTTCCTTTACCCACAAACTTCCTTCCAGATAACCCTCCAAACCTCTGCTCCAAACCTTCAGGTATTTAACAGCGCCTGCTCCTGCCCTTTTCTTCCAACTCCTCCCCGCACCACACTGCACTGCACATCACCGTTTGCGCCAGTCAGAACAACCGATTTGACCGATCACTGGAATCATCCACAAGACTCTGTCATCACCAAGCACACATCACGCGTCGCTATCTTCCGCTTTCAGTTTTCTAATAAGCCCATCTCAATAGCAGGCAAAGATGTCCGACACAAAGGCTACCCAGAAGGTTACCCTTCAGAGCAACGATGGCCAGCACATTGAAGTTGGTATGTCCGACAGCCTCCTTGGCCCCGAATTAGAGAATATTAGCTCACTGGATTCTAGATCGTGCCGTCGCCGAGAGGTCCATGCTGATCAAGAACCTGATCGAGGATTTGGGAGATGAATCCGTCACCATCCAGCCCATCCCTATCCCGAACGTCAACGAGCCGGTGCTGCGCAAGGTTGTCGAGTGGTGTGAGAAGCACCGTGGTGACTCTCTCCAATCTACCGAGGAGGAGAACGAGACCCGGAAGAAGACCACCGAGATCGACGAGTGGGATCAAAAGTTCATGCAGGTTGATCAAGAAATGCTCTTTGAGATCATTCTGGTATGCTCTCATGTATTATTGTTCTCCTCGCGGCTCCATAACTAAAATTCACGCAGGCTGCCAACTACCTTGACATCAAGGCTCTCCTTGATGTTGGCTGCAAGACTGTCGCCAACATGATCAAGGGCAAGTCGCCAGAGGAGATCCGCAAGACGTTCAACATCACGAACGATTTCACTCCAGAGGAGGAGGAGCAAATCCGGAGGGAAAACGAGTGGGCTGAGGATCGTTAATCACCCAACTCTAGGCGGGAAGATAGGTTGGATCGGGACGCTGCGCACATGTTCTACACGTCATGATTGCAACCTGAAAACTCGAGTCCATTCAGACTTATATCCAAACTTACCCCGATTGATATGGCATTCACATGGGCGTCCGGTCTTTGGTGCGGTGCTTTTACGGTTGTTTTTTTGGGGCACCGCGGTTTGGGAGCTGGGTCAGTCCGGAGGGTAACAGAACCTGAGACATCAACTTTGAGAGTAGTAGTACATTTTGGGCGGCGATGTGCCATCAGCCATGTGCCATCAGCACGGGGCCATTGCATTACCTTCTAGGTTGCGATGTAGCGTTGTGTTCTCAACAGGCTTTTAGGGCCTTTCATAGTGAGCAAACAGCGAATGAAAATACTCTCAATACCATTCTTACCTGAACTGCATCCTCGTTCCACACCATCGATGAGCATCTCACCAGCTAGAAATTTCCAGGGATTTCCTCTTCATTTCTGGACCAAGACCTGGAAACCCACTGCCGGCAACGCGGCGACCAGATCAGGAGCTGACGCACAGTGCAATCTTCCACTGTCCCGCCCATTTGTGACACAGGTTCCTCACTGAATCCCACACGGGAAACGGCTCTTGATATATGGTCGAAGCACTAGGCAAATCGGCACAGCGTCAAGAGGTTCACGGATGTGTATCCCTCTCGCATCACGCACATACAACCCATTTACGCATCAATGCTGCTCATTCCATTTTCCCAGACCCTAAAATGCGTATCGCATACTCCGGAAGATAGTTTGCCCTAGGTTGCCCAGCGAAATCAGAACCACCCTTTGCACGACCACCGCCATTCCAATCCCCTTCTCCACCCCAGAGTCGATCCCTCGTCAAATCATTTCTCTCATCGAACGCGGTGGCTGTCTCGCAAGTATCGCGAACCCAAGAATAGGGAAACCAGGCGGGTTTAGGGGTAGTGAAGCATCCCGAATGAGATGAGGCGATAAGTTTAGATGCCGAGACGAGTCTTGCGCCAATGTCTCCGCTTGGCGTTATATCTGTAGGGAAAATGTCAGCCCCTGTCGTTCCCTTCCAACCACTTCGGGCGGGTTCCAGTTCCGCGGGTTCCCAGGTCAAAGCAAAGTCGCTCGCGCTGTCAAGCAGCAAAACGACTTCTGGTTCGACTACCTGGCTGTCGGGATGGAAAAGGTCGTACCTGATGGTGTTGCCGGTGCGAAGACGAATCCATTGGGGAATGGGACGATTCTGCTTCTGCGCCTTGGCAAGCTTTTGCTTGGTCTTGAAAGTCTTGTGGCTCTGTGAAGGCGGGGTGCCAATCGTCAGCTTCGACTCCAAGAGAAACTGTCCCCCGAGAACCCCTCTCCCATCTCCAGTTGCCCGACTTGTCGCGGAGGCCGGTCGTGCGTTTCTTCGGTCTTGGGCTGGAAACAGGGGAACGCTCCCGGGCGGCGCTGGAATCATTCAGTACTAACCGGCATTTTGACGGTGTTGTCGCGATGTATCGAGTCGGTGTCGTGGTTGTCGATTTGACGATGCGGAGTTGAGTTGGAATTATTTGGTGTGGGCGGAAAATGCGGGAAGGAGGGCTCGGAAAGTTGTGTGTGGCTGAATAACGTAAGCTGGTGGGTCCACGGAGAATTGTGGCTGCCTTGTGGCTTTAAAGGCCAATAAAAGCTGACATTGAGGTGTACAGTGTGGATATTTGCCATGCACTGAAACAGGGCCCTGCCGCTAAACGTAGTCAGGGGGGGTTCCAGGCCTGGTCCCCCCTAAATATCAAGCATTGCATCCCTTCCGGAGCCAAAAATCACACACTGTATCACTGATTTGATTCCCATGAACCGGGGGCGGACATGCCGTTGAGCGCCGTAGAGTTCCACAGCGTCCGCTCTGCCAATCGAAATCCAAATGCCGATCGGGGGCGAGGCCGTGCACTCCCGGGCTGCCTCTCGCAATCGGACTGGAGGCTCTCGTTGAATGAAACCCAAGTCTAGTCGCGAGTCTACGCAAAGAAAAAAAAACTGACGGATATTAGATTACCAGCCGACCAAGCAGCTATTGTCCAGTCGTCCTCCGGGCCTTTAAGTCGTGCCATCGTCGAGCAGTCGAGCGTCGCGTGTCCTTCTTGAAGCCAACTGTTCCGCCCCCTCCACCTCCCTAAGCCGGCGCATCGGCCCCAGCGTCGAGCCATCCACTACTCTTGAATCACCACGACACGAAGGGTATTCTCGGCCACCTATACATACAAGATGGGTCAGAGCGTGTCCTGGCTGTCCGGCCTTCTGTGGGCGAAGAAAGAGATTCGGATCCTAATCCTAGGATTGGTATATGATCCCCCTCCCAGCCGCATCCCGGTCTGTCTCACGGAACGAACTGACCAAGCTCCGCCTCGCAGGACAACGCCGGAAAGACCACACTGCTATACAGGCTTAAGGTGCGACCCCTCCCCGCATAGCGACATGAATTCTAGTTAGGTCTCACAGACGGAATACAGATCGGCGAGGTGGTGACAACGATACCCACAATCGGTTTTAACGTCGAGTCGGTGACGTACAAGAATCTGAACTTCAACGTGTGGGACCTCGGTGGACAGACAAGCATTAGGCCATACTGGAGATGCTACTACGCCAACACGGCAGCTGTCATCTTCGTCGTCGACTCGACCGATATCGAGCGCCTCCAAACGGCAGCAGATGAGCTGGCGGCGATGCTGAACGAAGAAGAGCTAAAGGACGCCGCACTCCTGGTGTTTGCGAACAAGCAAGATCAACCAGGCGCAAAGGGGGCAGGCGACATATCGCAGGCGCTAAGGCTCGGTGAGCTGCGGGACAGGAACTGGAGTATCATGGCGTGCAGCGCCGTGGAAGGTTCTGGCGTCACGGAGGGGATGGACTGGTTGGTGGTACGACTTGGCCCTGCCATACCTCTTATTTTCCCCCTCGCTGTTCGTCTCCTGGTCTGAGGAATGCTAACAAAGGGCACAGCAAACGGTATCACAAGACTGAGCGGAACCTGCATTTGGGCTTTCACGGCAGGGACTATCTGTACATCTATTTCATGCCAGGCATGCTTGGGTACAACTCGGAAAGGGGTCGGCTTCCTCGGCGTTTGGTGGATGACATATCATGCCAACGGCGCGGGCTTGCATCAGAGAAGGTGGAATCAGCGTTCAGTACGCATATACTTGCTTTACACCCTTTAATACAACGACCTTGGCCAAGGGTGCCAAGGGTGCCAAGGTTGCTCTTCACTCATGCCGATGGCGATATCTCGGAATTCCCGGCCCCAGTTTGCCGGGTTCGCAGGTATAGAGCTGTGTTCTCAAATTATCCATCACTGAACATGGGTGCATCTGGGTGCACTCCGGCCGAGCCGTTTATCCCTGAGAGTAATGGTTTATGGTTCGGACACCTCCGCGGGATAAGATGTTCTAAATGCACGTAATAACGCTTCGGAAACCCCATCGTAGGCCGTTGGATATCGCCGAGGGTTTGCATGATGATGCATTCATATCCACTGGGTGTTTGTCAGCGCCTCGCGGCAGAAAACATCTCTCGACCACGCTCTCTGGGCTCACGTCCGGCTCAGACTTCTCTATTTTATTCTCCAAGCTGTTAATCCCGGCGTACAGTTCAACTCATTGGCTCCTGGCCCATTCCAAGCTCCTTCGGGTGAGGCGTTCTCTCGGTGTCCATGGATATTTCAAGTTTAAGAGGGGTTGGCTCTAAGTATTAATAAGGGACCAAGTCTTGCCCTTCCCCCTTATAGGACTCTGGTTCTCCTGGCAATCAACCAGTAGCTATACTGATAACCTAGTCTCCACGAAGCTCATCAACCGATCACAGTATCTCATCATGGGTAATGACAACACCGAACAGCTGGTGTATACCACCTCCAATGGATACCCCATGGAGAGTTCGCAGAAGTACCAGAGGGTCAACAACGGACCGCTCCTGCTTCAAGATTTCCACCTGCTTGATCTCATTGCCCACTTCGATCGTGAACGAATCCCAGAGCGGGTTGTCCATGCCAAGGGCGCTGGTGCTTACGGCGAGTTTGAGGTCACACATGACATAACTGACATCACTTCCATCGACGTAAGTAGATGATCTTCGTAGGGGGTATCCCAAGCTGGAGAACACTCGCTCACATCCACAGATGTTCAACGGGGTCGGTAAAAAGACCCCTGTAGCGACGCGTTTCTCGACCGTGGGCGGGGAGAAGGGCTCAGCTGATGCTGCGCGCGACCCAAGAGGTATGAGGTCCTCCTTATCTTGATCTCATCTCTCTTGGACATTGACTCACATAATCAGGTTTCTCGGTCAAGTTCTACACGCAAGAGGGTAACTGGGACTGGGTATTCAACAACACGCCCGTATTCTTCATCCGCGACCCGACTCTATTCCCAGTCTTCATCCACACTCAGAAACGCAACCCCCAAACCAACCTCAAAGACGCCACCATGTTCTGGGATTATCTCTCAACCCACCAAGAGTCCATCCACCAAGTCATGACGCTCTTCTCTGACCGAGGCACGCCGTATTCGTTCCGCCACATGCACGGATACTCCGGCCACACCTTCAAGTTCACTAAGCCCGACGGCTCCTTCGTCTACGTCCAGACACACCTCAAGACCAACCAAGGCATCAAGACCTTCACCGCCGCTGAAGCTGCCCAAGCCCCGATGGACTGGCACACCGAAGACCTATTCAATGCCATTGCGGCCGGAAACTATCCAAGCTGGGACGTCTACATCCAAGTCCTCACCTCCTCTGAGGCCGCCGCCTTCCCGATCAACATCTTCGACCTGACCAAAGTCTGGCCCCAGTCTCTCGTCCCCTTGCGCCCCGTCGGTCGCCTGATGCTCAATCGCAATCCCCAAAACTACTTTGCCGAGATCGAACAAGCCGCCTTCTCCCCCTCCCATCTCGTCCCTGGAGTCGAACCCTCGGCCGACCCTGTCCTGCAAGCCCGCCTGTTTTCCTACCCCGACACGCAGCGCCACAGGCTTGGAACGAACTACGCCCAAATCCCGGTAAACAAACCTCTGCACGCATGGAACCCCTTTCAGCGTGACGGAGCCATGGTCGTAGATGGGAATTACGGCTCTACGCCCGGGTACGAGAGCAGCTACGCGCCCACCACCTATGCCCCGGGGGTGGCTCCTAGTGCAGCACACGAGGCGTGGGAGGCGGGGATGGTGAGGAATGCGTTGTTTGCGGAGGTAGGTGAGGTTGATTATGTTCAGGCGCGCGGGCTATGGGAGGTTCTGGGTAGGGAGAAGGGGCAGCAGGTGAACTTTGTGGGGAATGTCGCGGGTCATTTGTCCGGTGCGAGGGAGGAGACGAGGGAGAGGACGTATGGGATGTTTGGGAGGGTTGATGCGGACTTGGGTAGGCGGATTAAGGAGGCGACGGAGGCGAGTGTGTGAGGTTTGTTTGGACCACGTCCGGGTGGTAAAAAGGGGGAGAGTGAGTCTATGCTGGCCTTGTACAGTGCCGCTCTATTTACATGGGAAGGTCGCTTTGCACTATTTCTACCTACCCTCAGTCTCGTTTGCACTATAAACTCCGATACACTACTCATTCTCAGTCGCGTTGCTAACTTTACGGCCATATCAGCAGGGTCTAGGTGAATACATGGTAGGCCCTACCAGATTTGAGAGAGGCGTTGACTAGGAGAGAGGGCCGTCGAGGAATGCAGGTAGAACTGGTTATAGACGCGATACGGTCTAAGATATCTCAGCCATTGACATCCTTGTAACCGCCACAGGTTTTTACGACTGTAGCCAGGCAGCCACAGTCCGATTGAGTCAGTAATAAACAAACAACACCGGGTTTGCGCTGTTACATCCTAACAACCCGAAGATGGTGTGATGGCGGGATGTCCAAGGGGGGATGTCAGAGGGATGCTGCCGAGACAAGGATGCGATGCCAAGGCGGGAGCGCTTGCGCGTTTGTGGAGACGGCGCGGAGGGCTGACCGGGGTTTGCGAGGTGCTGGAAATAGAAACATCACGCAAGAAGGGATTTCATACCAGCTCCTCTCTTGTGACAGGTATATTAGGGAGCCCTTGGGCGGGGGGTGTAAATGGCTTTGCTACCGCTTGTTCTCGTATCGTGATCCTTTTTTTGGGATTGGTGGGACGGAGGACCACCTGTCTACGTGGAGGAGAGTAATGGTTCTTGCAGTTGGTAACCTGGCTGAGATTGATGGGGGATTCAAGCATCCTGCCGTTCAGCTGCTCCCCGAAGTCTAGGATTCGCCGCGTGGGACAATCTTTTCGAGGTACCACGAAGATCTCTTGTCGTAGACGGAAGGGCCCGGGCTGGGCGGAATAAAGGGAGCTCTGCTGGGCCCTAGATTGGACCAGTTGGCGAAACGTTGCCACGGACCCCAACTGCCCCGGCGGGCATGTTCCATAACATCCAGCGAAGCGGTAGAGGTATATTGTACCAGTTGTGATTGGCGCCAGTCACTGCACGTCACCCTCAGTAAAGTATCGTGCATGTCAACTTGGCTTGATTACGCACCTGGGCGACGACTTGTGCCCTCTGTGCTTTGCGTGTGACCGCCTGGTATTGAAGAGGGATAGAGACGAGGAGAGCAGATTGCAAGACTGACGCGGCCAAAGCGGCTTCCACGTCAACCCGGCGCACCGACGTCCGCACTCGTCCACCGACGATGACTTCGGCCCTCATCGGCTAGAACCCAGTGCAAGGAAATGGGGTACGGTGGGGTAGTAATCCGTAGGGCATTTTAGCCAAGTCCTGGGCTGCATTATGACTCCTTGAGCGGTGTGTGACTGCAGTGCACTGCATGCTTCGGGCAGTAGAGCTAATCACCATCGACACCGTTATCCCGCATTGGAACGACGCCGCATTAAGTCGAACGAGAGAAAGGGGGAGTTGAGGGCTAAGAATTGAGACTTGAAAGACAAGCAACGAGGCTTGGTCGGAAGAGGAAAGGACGGAGAAGGCTGGGGGAAGCTTCTGTTGCCGAAGTCCCGATCGCTTCTCACCTGACCTCGGTGGGGCATTCCTTAGTGACCTTGGAGTGCTTGGCTCCCGAGAATACACTCACCAGGGGCGCTGCCTTCTGGCAGCTGACAGCCAAAAGAGCCTCACTCAATCCCCAACGTCAGTCAACCTTGCTCGCTTTCGGTCTCGCGTCTCCACGGGATGGGCATCGGGCCCTGTCGATGGAGTTGGGGTCGCTCTGATCGCTCATTGCTTCCCCAATCCAACCCCAGCCTTGCGGCCCCACACCAACGACGGATGCAGGCCATCGCACCGCGTCCTTGTCCTACCGGTCCCCAGTCAATCCTTACGCTTGAATTTGCAGTGCGAAGATAGGCCGTGTCGCAGACAACTAAGTACGCTAACCACTAGCGCAAGTGCCCCAGTGGGTGGCATCGTCGTATATCGTTCAGTCGACAGTCAAGACGGCATGGTCGGCTATCAACCCCTCGGCGTGCGGGTCCGAATGACTGCAGTGAGCGGCTCTGGGGCCCCAGTTTGCTCGGCCCCCCCGTTTCCCAGTTGATCCTTCCCACTTTCCTCTCTTTACCTGACCTCACTTGAGGTCTACCTCCTCCGTCTTGCTCCAGGCCGACGTCTCATTCATTTGGACTTGAAGATGCGTCGAGTCATTTTAGTCATGGCGCACTGACGCTGGCCTGGCAATTGGCCCGCGTTTGCCTCGCTTCCCCGCCTGCCCCCCCATGCTCCCTGAGTTGCAACGAACCAGTGATCATGGGGAAGCGGCGGGGGAGGTCGGGGGAGTCAAGCGAAGCATCGCTGCCTGACAAGGTTCGCGAGACAAGTGTGACAGGCTCGCGGGAGATCTCTTAAGGCGTCCAATCCAGGCGCGCACAATGATTAGTGCGGCGTTTTTTCTGCCGACCTGCCGGTTATCCCATTGGCTCTGACGCTGCAACAGCGTTCCCTCGCCGGTGCGGGACTGGGGAGGTGCAAGCAGCAGCATTTGAGCGTGACCCCAGTCCGGGTCTCCATCTATCATCTGCTGAGAATGCAACATGCAACGTGTGCCAAGTCCTGTCGTCAGCCCGAGGTGCTGGGCAGCGGTCTAGGTCCTCCTATGACTTTGAGGGGCTTCACGGGCTCTTCGCGTCCACTGCTTCTTGAGAGGGGATATAAGTGAGGCGGCTTGCACCGTCCGCGGACCACTTCCCCTCCGATCTCTTCTGTCATATAACCACCTAGCTGTCTCCCACCTTAACGCCCTCATACCTAGCAAATTCAAGCACCAGGTGTGCAGACCTATAATCGCCTACTAGCAACCCTGGAGGGCACTCGTTAAACCAGTCAACAACCCGATATCTCATCGGCCCGCCCCGAGAAAGCCTGAAGCCTCTCCCCCGCCAGCTTGCACTTGCGTTACCCGGCGCTGACACGACTGGAATATCGTCGTTTGGCATCGGACGAATAAGCTATAATGTCTTCGCGCGCACCCGCCCCGCCGCCGCTGCACATCGGGCCCAGGCGGACCTCGTCAAGCCCTATGACCAGCCCCTCTTCAGATGGAAGTGTAAGTCCAGTGCAAGCCAGACCCGCCCAAGGGCGCCTGCATGCTGACAGTACTCATCAGGGAGGCCGAAGCTTCACCAGCGAGGATTACCTTCTTGCCATGATGTCGTCACCTTCGCAGAGCGAACGCAAGCTGTCGCTCGGCAGCCCCTGCAGCTCGCGCCCCAAGCCGCAAAAGGTCAATGCCAACAGTTACTGCGGTCGCCATTCCGACGAGTTTCTCTTCGGACCCGTCGCCAACAGCTTCGGCAACCTATGGCACTCCATGAAGAAGAAGGAGTGACATGGCGAAGCAGGCACTTCACCTAGCTGGGTGCCTCGGCTAGACCGCCAGAGCTTGGCTTACGACGACAACTCCACTTCAGCACACCCCAAACGTTCTTCCTCTCGGATTTATTCATTTTTAATCATCCCATACTGGCTGGAACAGTTTGTACAGTGTCAGAGAAGGATGATTCAATACTCATTTTTGGGTGTTTAATGCGTTATGAGATATGAGACTGTGATACCAAGAGAAGAGAAAGTGCTAGGATTACTAAAGAGACAACTGTGAGATTTGCTCCTGTTATTATTCAGCCATGTTAATCCCGGAAAGTGGAGGAAGCATGGGAATGAGCCGGAAGATTTTGAGGCATTTATGGAGAGACAAAATCAATAGGACTGCTTTGATCCAATTGATGATACCTTGTTGTCTGAAATATCGTGTGGTGCCGCAGTGTAGATCCAGGTCGATGTACGGGGATGAGCTTGCCTAGGACAGTTCCATTTTCCGCGGCCGATGATACCGCCTCCGACTGCCCTATGGAGTATCATCAGTGTCCGGGCGGGAGGGAGGAAACTTCGTACTGCTTGCTCGCCTCATTGGCTGGACTAATTCTCCATTCAAGATTGATGTCGGAACAATTGCTGATCTCAGGGGCTAACAATCAACACGAAGGAAATAACAGTTGCTGAAATTTGGTGTCCAATGTCGATTTAACGTGAGTGATGATGTGATGTAACCCCTTGCATGGGACGGAAGGCATGTGTTGACGTGCCAAGCATTGGAAGTGTGGGACCCAGGCGTCATGACAATAGGTATGCTCGCATGATCGTTGGGGGCATATTTCGGCCTTGCTTTGTCAATTATCAACATCTCAACTGAAATAACGAAATATATCGAGTCCGAGGCCTTGAATAGAACCGTGTCCATCCCCCGAAACTCTCAAGGAAGCCTACCCATCCCATCCCTTGCAGTGACAATCTGCAGCTTTCCGGGACAAAGCCACCGCCCCGAGCCATGAGGGGGCCCGGGACCCGACAATTTGTTCAACTAAAGGACGAGTCGTCAAATCCGAGCTCGAATCAACAATGCGACAGCACGTTGAGTCGCTAGCAGCGGGAACATGGAAACGACGCTCGGCCCGGCCGGAGAGCTCGTTACCGGTTGGCTGGGCCGCATTCGCCCACTAACTTCCAGGTTAAGCTGGAGCAAGGAAAGCTGGCCCTTGTCAGCCTGGACCCGACATCGCGCGAGAAGTGGATTGCGGATCCAAAAAATTCCCTAATCAACGGTTAGGAAACCACCAAGTCAAGAAGAGGCGCGCTTTAATTTTACTCCCTTTTGGATAGCCTGCCGCCCGCGAAGCACCATCTATTTCGAACTTGGCACTCCCAGGGGGAGTCTGACATCCCGCTTTGATAGAACCAATGGCGATGAAGTCAACCTCAACGGCCAGCGCTCCGAAGCGAAGCGGCGGCGGCTTCGGACCTAAGAAGGCCTACCTGGTACTCTACAATGCAGCTTCTGCCATCGCCTGGGCCACGGTACTTATGCGCGTCGTCTCAACTGCCTGGTTCAGAGGTGTATCGACGGTACCACTCGTGGACGCGTTCGCGCGCAACACGCAGACCTTCGCCTTCATGGAGATCCTGCATGCCCTGACCGGTATATCCTACCATCCCCTCTCCTTTCCAGTACAAGCTAACTCTCCCTTTTCATGAATAGGCGTCGTCCCCGCCCCACTGTTCACTACCGCCATTCAGGTCGCCAGCCGCTTCATTCTGATGTGGGGTATCTCGTTCCCCTTCCCGGCCCTCAACGTCAGCCCCTTCTACTCGTCCATGTTAGTAGCATGGAGCACGACGGAGGTCATCCGCTACACGTACTTCGCGCTCAAGCAGTTCGACGCTCTGCCCGCCTGGCTTCACTGGCTGCGTTATAGCGCCTTCCTGGTGCTGTACCCTATTGGCATCTCCAGCGAGGTGTACATGATCATCCTGGCGTTGCGCGGCCCGGCTGCTACGGTGCATGAGTACTATCCGCTGGCGCTCGTGGCGATACTGCTGACTTATATTCCCGGTGAGTTTTGCGTGGATTGGGGGGGGGGGGGGGGTGTTTGTGGGGTTTTGTGGCACGGGG
>Ga0247760_1002816_pt1 | contig 12399 bp, 6 predicted proteins | sample UWRJL171409R4_FD_179936 | JGI IMG/M metagenome (GOLD analysis project Ga0247760, IMG submission 179936) | Plant litter microbial communities from Arlington Agricultural Research Station in Wisconsin, United States - UWRJ-L171-409R-4 | ecosystem: Environmental > Terrestrial > Plant litter >...
TGTTTGGGTCTATTACACCAGTCAAAGTATTCAGTAGATGAATTTGATTTTTCTGTATATTTCATTATGGCTTATCCATTGAATTCCCGGGAAAAACGTTCGGTTATTTACCATGCCGGCGGATGGATCATCTTTATCGTGTACGAGCTTTCCTTTCTGTACCTCATCGGGGCCCTCCAAACGGGAATCAATATCTGGGGCAACTACGTGATCCCCTACCTGATCAATATCGGGCTCTTCTATTTTCATGCATTGGTAGCGCTCAACGTGGCCTTTGGAGGAAAAAGAAAGCTATACCTGGTATTCACCTCGCTGGTGCTGGCCGAGATAGCATTATACCTGCTGCTGATGTTCCTGGACAACTGGCTTTTTACATCTATGCAGGAAAGCTTTACCACCTACCTGTTTCATCAGGGCAGCCAGTTGTATATCCGGCAGCTCTGGAGGGGGCTGTACTTCCTTATTTTCAGCACCGGTCTGTGGTTCATCCTCCGCTATTTCCAAAATCAAAAAAAGCTGCTCGAAGCGGAGACCAGCAGTATCCTGCAGCAGCAGGAAAATCAAAAGACGGAACTGCGGCTGATGTCGACCCAAAATGCTTTTTTACAGTCACAGATCAACCCCCATTTGCTTTTCAACACCCTGAACTTTATCCATAACGAGGTACAAAAAGCTTCGCCCCGCGCAGCCGATGCGATTATAACCCTCTCGGAAATGATGCGGTATTCCCTCACCGAAACCAAAGCCGATGGCAAAGTGCTGCTGAAGAGCGAAGTCTCACAGATAGAAAATCTCATCCGGATCAATGAATTCAGGTTTGATAATAAGCTGCACCTGCGGCTGATCACCGACAAAGAGCAATACGAAGGCAAACGGATCATCCCGCTGGTGCTGATCCCTTTTGTAGAAAATATCTTTAAATATGCAGAGCTCACCGATAAAAATGCTCCTGCTGAAGTGGAAATACGCACCATCGGGAATACGCTTTATTTTGAAACACGCAATAAAAAGCGGACACTGATCAACTTTCACAGCCAGAAAATAGGCATTGGTAACGTACGCAAAAGACTGAATGCCCATTACCCGGGCAACTTCTCGCTGGATATAAGTGAAAACACTGAGTCGTTTACTGTTACCCTGGCTATAAATTTGTAAAAAGATTCACATGAAAACCTGCTATATCATCGATGACGAGTCGCATGCCATCAGCAACCTGCAGGGCTATATCGAAAAAACGCCTGGCCTCGAGCTTATCGGGTATAACCAAAACCCCCTGGAGGCGCTGGCCGGTTTCCAGGAGAATGACAGCTATGCCGATATTACTTTCCTGGATATAGACATGCCGCAGATATCCGGTATCGAAATGTCAGCGATGCTGCAGAAAAAGACCACTATCGTATTTACTACCGCTTTCCCGAATTTTGCTATCGATGCCTTTGACCTCGATGTAAGCGATTTCCTGCTAAAGCCGTTTTCGTATGAGCGTTTCCTGAAATGCATCCATAAGATCACGCAGATCATACAGAAAAAAAAGAGCTATGCGCCCGAAGCATCCGAAGACTACTTTTTCATACAGACAGACGGTAAAGGCAAAGTGACCAAGCTGTTTTACAAAGACCTCCTGTACATAGAAAGCCAGAAAAATTATGTAGCGATCGTGACCACGCAAAAAAAGATCCTTACCTATCTTACGCTGTCTGAAATAGAAGAAAAACTGGCAGCGCACCCATTCCTGAGGATACACAAATCCTATATCATCAATACAGAAAAGATCAGTCACGTAGAAGGCAATGACATCTTCCTGTTCGATTTAAAGCAAAACTTCCCGATCGGGATCAGCTACCGCGATGCTTTTTTTAATTACATGAAAGAAAAACTGATCAAAACCAAACGTTCACAGGGATAAAGCCTCAGCGCCCTGCCTGTACAATTCCGAAGACAGGCTACGCCATGCCAGGTAATAGCCGGCCATTTCATAATTCCGCTGCCTGTCGGTAAACAGCCTGTTCAGGTGCATGTGGATCATATCTGCCGCCAGGTCCTCAAGCCGGATACTTCTTACTTTTTTTAGCCGGTAGTGCCGGTCAAGCATCCCCAGGTTTTTCTCAAGAGGAGTGTACAGCAACCCGTGTTTTTTGTCGGCCAGGAGAGCCGTTACCAACGGGGCTATCTGCTTGTGCACCTTCTCGATCGAGGGCTTTAATGTTCGCGGGCTTTGAAATTCCAGGAAGAACTGCTCGAACCGGAGCTTACAAAAATCGGCTTTCTGCTGGTGTGCATACCCGAAGCAGGCCAGTATCTTCCTGATGGCAACTACCGCTTCAGCCAGTACACGCGGTTCATCCCACTCGTATTTATGTTTATGCTTCAGCAGCTCTCCCGCCAGTGCGCTGCTGGTACCGAATACTTTTTCCACGTCCAGCATCAGCTCCGCTGAATAGCGGTCCGTCTCCCGTTTATACTGGTCTGTCTGGAATGAGCTCACCAGCTTTATCGTCCACAACCGGTTCAGCAACACATTGATCGCTTCAAAGCATCCGCCATGGTTGTTTTTCGATGGCCTGATACGGAGGCGGATGTGATAATCAGGATCATTATAGCGTATCCAAAACCAATCGCTGATAGCACCTGCCCTGAGCTTCTTTTCTACCAGTGGCAGCAGGTGATCCGTCAGCAGGCTATCGGAAGAAAGCGGATGACAATAAATCTTAAAATAGAGCCAGTCAGAAGTATCGCGCAGCTGTACCGCTTTTACACTTTCCGGCCGGTAATAAACCTTATCCCTGTACACATCTTCCTGCTGGTACAGCATAGCCACGTATTGGCCCAGCAGCGGCTGGCCATCCTCGCCGGTAATATGACTTTCGCCATGCAGGTAGGGAAACTCTTTCAGGATAACGGATGACTTATTCTTTATTTCCCGCAGGAAGAAATGAATGTCCTCATCCTTCTCCAGGTCATAGACGATATAATTATCGAGATAGGTATGGGCAAAATAGCGCGGGATATGGTGGGCAGCCGCAAACTCACGGAATAAAGCAGCCTGCTGTGAAGAACCGGCAGCCAGCAGGTACTGCATGTCTTCAGCACCAAAATGCCATTCGCACACCTGGAGAACGCAGGATTTGTATACCACCCGCGGATAAAATTTCAGGCCAGGCGCCAGGGCCGGCAGCGAAAAGGAAAAATTGGAGACCAGTTGCTGGGATTGCAGGTCGCAAAGAAACCGGAATATGGGAAAAGTGCTTTTCGTATAATTATACGCAGACGCCAGCCGCGGCACTACGATCTTCTTCAGCTTCTTCGAACGCAGCACTACCGTATCGTTAACCACGGACACCACCAGATCCGACAGTGGTATCTGCTTATCGGGTGCAATGGCCGCATACGTTAATACAGGTATTTCATACTCTCTCAGGTGATCGCGCTGGTTGATATTGGCCGAGTGCATATTGCATACATGGCTGATTTCGGCAAACACCACTCCGCTGTTCATCTCCTGCTCCTTCCGGGCTATCTCTTTGCCAAAAGCGGCCACTTCTTCCGAACAGGAAAACCGGCCAAGCAGGGAAAGGGCGGAGCAATTACCGGCATGCTCAAAAAAAATCTGTTCGCCGGCGATCCTGAACATAACGGAAATACTGGGTGGCAGCTTGCTTTGCACGTCTTTCTCCCGTACTTTATCAAGATGCGCATCGGTAATCACCAGTTCCCTGGGTGTAGCATGGCTGGTCCAGACCTGCCATTCGCGCAGCAGCATCGCCAGCCCATCCTTATCACGCGGGCCGGATGACGAAGAAGAATTCCGGCCGCCGGTATTACTTGCGTCATTGATAATACCCAGCTTATCACTCACCGTATCGAAATCGCCATAACCGATGCCCAGTTGCGGGTCAAGCACTTCCAGCAGCGGTATTTCACCACATTCATACTTCGCAATAAACGCTTTCTTGAACTTTTCCAGTTCATCGGGCATCTCCTCGCGGGATAGCGAGATCAGGCAATGCAGCCCCTCCTGCAGCTGCGCCTGGTACCGGGCAGGCAGCGCACCGGCCACAGCGTGTCTTTCGGCCACTGCATAATAAAAGCTTTTTTGCTGTTCGGTACCGGCAAGATAGCGTGTCATCCGCGTTGCAATCGCTGCTAAGCGTGCAGCATCGGGCTCAGGCCGTTGCAACAAATCCGCCAGGTCGTTGATAACGCGGTTGGCTTCAGGATCGTCTGCCGTTCTCTGCAGGTAATACATCAGCTGCTGCCTGAAATACCGGCCGATCACATTGGGACGGATATCGGGTACGATTATTTCTGCCTCATACAGCTCTTTAATAAACTCCTGGGCGCCGGCAGTGTCGGCCCCTGCATGCTCTGCAAGGTATTGGCGCAGGTCTGCAAGTGTCTTACCGGTCTTACAGAAATGCAGTACCTGTTTCAGCACAACATTGCGGCTGACTGCCACCATGGAAAACCGGGTTTGTGCCTGCTGTTCGATATCCGTTTTTACATAGCGGATATCCGTATCGGTGACATACACAGAAGCATTGGGATAAAACAACAGCTGGCCGGCCGTATCGCTATGCATCAGCTTCTCCAGCATCTGTACCAACACGGAAAAATCAGGCTGGATATACGGCCTTACTGCCGAAGAAACTACCATGCCCGTAGATGCATTCCCCCAGTCAACCAGGGAAAAAGCAGAAAAGAGCCCAAAGGGTGTACACCGGAAACTGGCCCGGTTAAAATACTTTATAATGGTATAGCGCTGCCTGTCATTCAGGGCCCCGTACTCGAAATGTTTTTTTTCAAGCTCATCATAAAAAGCCTTGCTGGCCAGGTAGAGCGCAGCCTGGAATTCACTGCTTTTAAGAAGCGAAGCATAGTCGGCAGCTGCATATTGAGCATAACTATAAAGCGGTGTCCGCACCAGCAGATGTGAAAAAAATGAATAGCTCATGTAGCAGTGGTTTGGTTGCAATAAAAATGATACGTGTTCCCCTAAGGATCAGTATACAGGGGCAATGCAGGAAGCATAAGGGATGTGGCCGGGAGGCCCGTTGGATATTTTCATGTCAGGGTATTGATGGTTGATAATGGTGTTGCTGAAAATGAATGTATGAAAATATTCAGAAAACCACCGGTGGAACAGCACAAATTTTTATCCCCTTCCGGGGCCTGGGAATCAATCCTGTACTGGATTTGCGCAGATGATACAAAAATTAAGTGTATCTACTTACGACAGTGAACGGAACAGTCATTCGCCCGAAATCATGGTGAAAAATAATGTGTCAAAATAAAACGGCGCGGATCAATGACCCGCGCCGGAATAAATTGAAATAAGCAACCCGTTAATTAGCTTCCGTATACTTTTTAAAGTTGTCCATGATCGCCTGCCAGCCGGCACGCTGCATTTCAATAGGATTGGTACCCTCTGCTTCAAAACTTTCGGTGACATGCGTGGTATCGCCTTTGGCGTCGAAACTGATCTTTACTTTCCGGTTATCGCCAAGCGTGTATTCAATGTACTCATGCTCTCTTACTTCATCGTACACGCCACCGAAGTCGAAGCCCATGCTGCCGTCCTTGGCTTCCATGCGGGATGAGAAACTGCCACCTGCACGCAAATCGTTTTCCGACCGCGGTGTATGCCATTCATCGGAAGCACTGGCCCATTTGGTGATGTGCTCAGGCTGGTTCCAGTATTCCCATACTTTTTCTACCGGTGCATTCACCGTAGCTTCTACCGTGATCACTGTTTTGTCCTGCATTTCCATTGTCTTAAGTTTTATGGTTGTTGTTTGTTTTGACGATGCAAACATCCGCCAAGTTTTTAAAATAAATGCTGTATGAAAACGGCAAATTCCGGGGTATTTGCGACAGATCATACCAGCGTTAAAAAACTTGGCGGCTATCTATTGTTAGCAAACTAAAAAGAGAATTTCAATAACCAGCAATCGACCCGGGCATGCCCAATAAAAAAGCATGCTGCATTGCTGCAACATGCTTTCATTGTAAATATAGCCTCCCTTAATAAGCTTTCTTATCGGTAGAAGGGCGCGGGGGACGTTTAAATTCCTTGCTCTTTAATTGATTTTGTGCTTCGGTAATGGCCCGCTCCAGTTGCGGATCGATCCCTTTTGCCATAGCGCCCAGGTCTTCCGGCACCGCGATATCCGGGTCCACGCCATAGCCTTCCTTGAACCAGGTGCCATCGGGATTGTACATCCGGAAAGTAGGTACGGTCACACTGCCGCCATCGATCAGCGGTGGCGCCCCGCTGATACCGATCAGCCCGCCCCAGGTACGTGCGCCCACCAACGGACCCAGTTTTTTTCTCCGGAAATAGTCGGGGAAGGCATCGCCGCCCGATCCGCTCCAGCCATTGATCAGCATCACCTTCGGGCCAAAGTGTGCATACGGCGGCCAGGGCCAGGTTTCGCCGTCGCGGATGGCCCAGAAGGCCAGCGGATCGCGGTTCAGCATTTCGATAAAGCGGTCAGGTATCTGCCCACCGTTGTTGAAGCGCTCGTCGATGATCAGCGCTTTCTTATCCCATTGCGCATTGAACTGGCGGATCAGTTCGTTTTGCCCGTCTACCCCGGTACTCGGTACATAGATGTAACCGATATCGCCATTGCTTGCTTCTTCCACGCGTTTGCGGTTACTCTCGATCCAGGCCAGGTTACGCAATCGGCCTTCATCACCCAGCGTTTGTACGATGGCGGTCTTTGCCCCGGTAAAGGAGGGCGTTGAATTATATGTCAGCTCGATCGTTTTGCCGGCCAGCCCTACAAAAGCATCGTATACTTCGGTAGCTGTTGTAAGCGGGATCCCGTTCACTGCCAGGATATAATCGCCTTCTTTGATATTCACACCGCCTGCATCCAGCGATGACCTTGCTTCCGCATCCCAGGCTGCACCGCGGATGATCTTTTTGATCTTATAAAAATCACCATCGGCCTGCCAATCCACACCGAGATAGCCTACGGGTTTTGACTTCGGTGTTTCCATATCGCCGCCGCCGTGATAGGTATGCGAAGCATTGAGCTCTCCGATCATCTCGCCGATCACGAAATCGGCTTCTTCGCGGGTCAGCGAACCTTCGATCATTTTTAAATACCGTTGCTTTATCCCGGCCCAGTCCACGCCATGCATGCTGGCATCGTAAAAATAATCGCGCTCAAAACGCCACGCATCGTTGAACACCTGCTTCCATTCCTGCATGGGGTCTACGAGTGTTTGCATCTCGGCTACCCGAAGCGGCTTATCCATTTTCTGTCCCTCTTCCGGTTTCACTACGGCATAGGTTCCCGATTTCGCTACGAGTAGTTTATTGGCATTGGCCGACAGCAAATAATAATCCGCGCCATCCAGTATGGTTTTTTCTTCGCGCTTCTCGATATCATAGTATTTGATAACACCAGATCCGCCCGGCGCAGATCCCGTATTGGGATACTTTACAAAAAGGATCTTTCCTTTCACCGAGCCGGGCAGGGCATAATTGCCGGCAGGTACGCTCAGGAGATCCATCCGTTGCTCAAAGCCATCGAAGTCGATGTCCACGGCTTTCGGATCTTTTTTAGGACCGGCAGCTGTAGCTGAATCTTTCTTTTTGTCTGTATCCGGTTTCTTTGCCGCTTCATCTGCCTTCAGCGCTACCGTATCATTTTTGGGCAGCAGCAATGAGGGCGTTGTCTTCTTCAGTGGTATCACGCCGATCCTGTCCATATTGGCATAGATAAACGAATTGTCGATCGAGCTGTAGGAAGGCGAGAAAGCCTGGCTGGTCAGCACGTATAAATATTTACCCTCGGTATCAAACACCGGGTTGGTAGCGGAGTAAAAACCACTGGTGGCCTGTGTAAGCTTCTTATTGGTATAGTCATAAATGAAAATAGCCTCGTGCTGGTTTTCCAGGTCGCGATTGTAGGCGAGCCACCGGCTGTCGGGCGACCAGTTGACGGAAAAATTTTCAAGTGAGCCATGGGTATAACGCAGGGCCCTGTCTACTTCCGTTGTTTGGTTGGTAGTGATATCGATGATGCGGATGCGCATGGCCTTATCGATGAAAGCGAGTTTTTTACTATCCGGCGACCAATACGCACGGTACCGGTAGCCGGCTCCGTAGCTGGTCAGTTTCCTGGCCGGTGTTTCATTGTCGGCGTCAGCCAGCCAGAGCTCGTATTCACCTGATTGATCGCTCCAGTAAGCAATATGTTTCCCGTCGGGCGACCAGGCCGGGTACCGCTCGGCCGCGCCGGAAGTACGGGTAAGGTCCTTTACAAAACCATTCTCAGCCGGCACGGAAAACACATCGCCGCGTGCCTGTACCAGCACCCGGTTGCCATCCGGGCTGAGCGACACGCTTTGTATCAATTTATCGGCGGCCTCCACCTTGGGTTTCAGCATAGCCTTATCGGTCACCACGTTTACAGTCACCATCTTTTGCTTACCTGCAGAAATTGAATAGAGATAAAGCTTGCCCCCTGCTTCAAATACAATATCATCGGGACCCATCGAAGGATAATGAATATCATCATCCTTGAAATTGGTGAGCTGCGTATAGGCTTTGGTAGCCAGGTCGTATTTCCAGAGGTTCATCCGCAGTTCAGCACCACGGTCGGAAAGGAAATAAATAGTATTGCCACGCCACATCGGGAATTCATTACCGGCATCTGCTTCGACGCCGATCTGTGTCGATTTTTTGGTATCGAAATTAAAAATCTGGATATCAGCCTTGGTACCACCACGGTAGCGCTTCCAGTTGCGACCTACCTGTGTACGGAACACCACAGCGATCTCTTTGCCATCGGGAGAATAGGAGCCAAACTCTGCATAGGCCAGGGGCAGTTTTTCTACCAGGCCACCGCCGGAAGGAACGGTATAAAACTGGCTGTACCGCGCTTTTTCACTGGCGCGGCCCGAGGCAAACAATACTTTTTTACCGTCGTTGGTCCAGTCTACCACGCGGTCGGAATAGCCATGGCTGGTCAGCCGTACAGGTACGCCACCCGAAGCCGGTATCACATACGCATCGGTATTGCCATCATAGTTACCGCTGAAGGCGATCTGTTTGCCATCGGGAGAAAACTTGGGATAGCTTTCCACGCCGGCCGGCGAGCTGAGCTTGATGGCAGTGCCGCCCTCCTTGGGCATTACCCAAATATCATTTGCATAGGTGAAGACGATCTGGGTCTGCGATACATCGGGAAAACGGAACAGGCCTGCATCGATCTGGGCATACAACCCGGTGCTCACGGCTGAACAGGCGACTAAAAAAGAAACTATTTTTCTCATACTAAACATTTGATTGGTGAGTATACATTCGGAAGTGAAGAAATTAAAGCTAAAGAAAATACAGGTAAAAAAAAGCTCTTCTGCATGAACGGTAATAAGACCGGCATGTATTGCGTCTTTGTGTAAGTGAAAATCCTTACAACAGCAGCGGTAGAATAAACCAGGGATTAAAACTGCCCGGATTTTGCTTACGTTTTACCCTATGCCTGCTTTATACATGATATTAACCGGTTGCCGGCCTGCCGGCCGCAACATCGAACAACATGATATCTTTTTTGGCATTGCCGGTTCTATAAAAGACCTGCTGCCCGGGATAAAAACCTTTTGGCCCGAAGGCGTGAAAAAAGGTCAGCTGCATGTGGATGCCTGGCGTAAAGTAACCAGTGTGAACGGGTTTGCCGTGCAGGTACTGGAAAAGCCGGCACCAGTCGAAGGTATCCAGCTTTTCTTTATCAACCTTGGCGGTTACAAGCGTAACGAGTTTGAAGAGTTTCATTATAAAATGCTGGTAGCCGCACCGGATAAAGGGGAAGCTATAAAGCAGGCGAAGCAAACGGCCTTCTTCCGGCATACGGGTTTTAAGGGAGCCAATTCGCATATCGATGATAAGTATGGCGTAGACGTGGATGATGTCTTTGCCATCAGGGATATATTACCCCCGGCCACCAAAGAGCGCTACAGCCTGTTGCTGCAGCCGGCCCCGGCAGACCTGCCGGAAGATGAAATTCATTTGGGCTATTTCAAGCTGGATGCCATTGATAAGTGGGGTGGCTAATGTACAAATAGATTATACCGGTTCGCCTGGCAGGCTTTCGATGATCCGCTTTGAAGCCGCTTCACAGAAGTCAAGACCCGAGTAATCGGGGTTGTATCCGCCGATATAAGGCACCGCCATCATGTAGATACGCGGGTTGAAAGCGCCGTACCGGTCCAGCACCTGGAAGTTGTCGTTGATGGCAATGCCCGGTACCCGCAGGTAATAATGACCATCGCTGTCCCGTTCTACTTCCTTCCCCTCTTCCATGGCTTTTACAGCCTCACTCACCTTCCTGAAGCGCAGGCGGGCGGGACTGATAGCACCGCCGGTATATAAACCCGGGAAGGGAAATTCATCATACATAAAATGACGCTGGCCCGTGCAGTCAACGAATAATTGATACGGCACCGATTGCGGCTTTCCTTCCTCGTCTGCATACTTATACATGATCCCCCCTTCGGGTTGCGGGATCACTTCACTGTCTTTATCCACCGGCACCAGGCTTAGCACACCGGCGTCATACAAAGCGAGCAGCTCGCGGCAGGAGCTTTGGGGCACAAAGGCAATGACGATCGAGATCAGCGGCATCAACACCTTTTTCAGCCGCAGCATATCTTCCGCGGAAAAGTGCTTGGCCGGGTAGTTCATGGCAAAGCTGAGCACGGCCAGCATTTCCTTCCAGTGCACGGACTCCCTTCGTTTGATGGATTGCCCGGCTTCCGCGTATTCCGCTTTGAAAAGCAGGAAAGCATCCAGACGTTCGCGCAGGCTCATCATATGATCCACAAACTCTTCAATGCTCATGTTCCTGATCTTCTCATAAAATTCCGGGTCCTGCTCACGAAGCGGCTCCTTAAAGCTGTGCTCGAATACAGGATCAAGCGGTACAAACCCATCGTTGGCAGCCATAAGCTCTTTCATCTCTTGTTCGCTGAGCACCGAATCTTTGGATAAATGCGAATCTTCCAGGTGGAAGCGGATAGCAGGTAGCAGCCCGTCAAGCGAGTGCATCACCAGTTTAAATCCACGGCTCTGTTCCGCCGTTTCGAAAACGGTCTTATTATCCTGCTCTGTAAACCGGCCGTTATGCCGGGCCAGCGTGCGGATGGCATCCACCGCGGTAAGCGAAGCGCCTTTGATAGCGACGGGGTATTGGGTGCGCAGGGCTAGCTTGGCCGGCGGATAAGGTGAGTCGAAATAACCCGGCACAGTACCCTCGTGTTTCCGTGGCCAGTTGTGCCCCGTACTGACGATGATATGGTCAAACCGGTGTGAACCGGCTTCCGTTATCACCGTCGCTTTATTGGCTGCGGGATCATCGGTGATATCGATAATCACCGCATTGGTCAATATATGCGTGACAATACCGGCTTTGCGTGCCTGTTGTTGCAACAGATCAAACTGGTCCGACAGATATTCACCAAATAGCAGCCGGGGCATCACTTTGTAGTCATTGAATTTACCGGGTTCCATATCAAAGCGCTTCAGCAATGCTACCGGGGCGGTTTTGATCCACTCTTTGACAGGCGTGACCAACTCCGGTATTTCATTGCCCGATACATTGGTGATATGTTCATCACAGGCTCCTTCTGCGCTGTAAGGCATGCCGATACCCAATGTCTCTTTCCGTTCGATGATCGTAATCTCCAGGTCTGCACGACCGGACTCTGCCAGCCGTTTGTAGATGAACATCCCTGACGGTCCGCCGCCAAGGATGCCAATGTGTATCTTTGCCTTATTTATTGCCATATGCTATTGGCTGCCTGCCGGGATGGTGGTTATGCATATCGTTGTTACAAAATGGCAAGGCAGTAATGTTTTTTCAATTCCCTCGTTCTTATGCTCATTATTTATCCAGTGTGATCCATACCGGTGCATGGTCGCTGGTCTTTTCCCAGCCGCGCACATGCTTATCCACACCGGCTGACACCAGTTTCTTGCTGATCTTCGGACTAAGCAGGAAGTGGTCGATACGCAGTCCTGCATCGCGGCCATAGGCATTGCGGAAGTAATCCCAGAAGGTATATATCTTTTCATCGGGATAGAGTTTGCGGATCGCATCGGTCCATCCCTGGGACACGAGTTTTTTAAAAGCAGCCCGCGTCTCCGGGCGAAACAGCGCATCATCTACCCAGCGTTCCGGTTTGTACACATCCAGCTCGGTGGGCATCACATTGTAGTCGCCGGCCAGTATCACCGGCTTACCGGAGGCATAGAGTTCGGCGGCATGAAGTGTCAGCCGTTCAAACCATTTCAGCTTGTACTCGAATTTGGGACCAGGCGCCGGGTTACCATTGGGCAAATACAGGCAACCAATAATCAACCCATCCACGGTGGCTTCGATGTAGCGG
>Ga0247760_1002817_pt1 | contig 12396 bp, 13 predicted proteins | sample UWRJL171409R4_FD_179936 | JGI IMG/M metagenome (GOLD analysis project Ga0247760, IMG submission 179936) | Plant litter microbial communities from Arlington Agricultural Research Station in Wisconsin, United States - UWRJ-L171-409R-4 | ecosystem: Environmental > Terrestrial > Plant litter >...
GCCGCCGCCGAACCTTGGTGGCGCAGCGTGAAGCCCTTCGCGTTGACCGCGCCCGAGCAATTTAGGCCTGCAGCGCCGCCCGCGATCACCAGCGCCGAATTTGCCACGGCCTACCTCGAGACCAAAGCGCTCGGCAAGATCGACAGCGCGACGCGCAGCGCGGAGCAGACTCAGATCGCGAATTTCTGGAAGCAGCCGACGCACGTGCCGTTCAATGCCATCGCGCGCTCGGTGTCCAAAGTGAAGGCGTTCTCGTTGGAAGAGAACGCGCGCTTGTTCGCGTTGCTCAACATCACCTTGGCCGACACGCGCGTCGCGGTCTGGGACGCCAAGTACCAATATGGCTACTGGCGACCGATCACGGCCATCAACACCGACACGGACTACGGCAACGCCGCCGCCGTGCCGGACACGACTTGGTTGCCGTTGCTCGAGACACCGAATCACCCCGAGTATCCGAGCGGTCACAGCATCACGGGCGGCGGCGGCGCGCGCGTGCTCGCGAGCGCGTTCGGCTCGGATACGGTGTCTTTCGCGGTGGGCTCCGACACCTTGCCCGGAGTGACGCGCGGCTTCGATAAATTCAGCGACGCCGAGCAAGAGAACGCGAACAGCCGAATTTACGGCGGTATCCACTACCGCTTCAGCAACGACACGGGCATCGCGCTCGGTCACCAGGTGGCTGACTACGTGCTCGCCAACTACTTGAAGCCGATCGCCGTGGTTCCGGGTGAGGGCGGCGCGGGCGGTGAAAGCGCGGTCGGCGGTACCGGCGGCAACGGGTCCATCGCTGGAGGCGGTGGCACCGAGGACAACGGCGCTGCGGGCGACGGTGCAAGTCTCGGAGGCGAGGGCGGCGAGGGCGGCGCGTCGGCTCCTACTGGCGGCAAGGGCGGTAGCGGCGGCTCTGGCGGCAAGCCGCCCGCCCCGCCTGCTTTGGAGGACGACGGCGACTTGGGTTGCGCGGTTGCACATCCAGGTCGCCCTTCGAGCGTGTTCGGGCTGAGCCTCCTGCTCGGCGCAGCAGGCCTCGCGTGGCGTCGTCGCCGCCAGGTTCGCTGAGCCAAGGGAGGCACGGGGGGGCGCGCTTTCGCGGGCCCCTCGTGGCTCCTGCTCAGTTCTCGCGCGCGTAGCGAATCACGTTGAAACAGCGCGTTTCGTGGCTCGCGCGGTTCTCGTACACGTGCGGGACGTCCGCTTTGAAGAAGATGGTGTCACCCGGCAAGAGCTCGTGTTCCGCATCTTGCACGACCAGCCGCAAGGCGCCGGTCATCACCACCAGGGTCTCCATGGTTCCGCGGCCATGAGGTTCGCTGCGATGGACAGCCTTGGGCAAGAAACGCAGCTCGTAGATCTCGACATCGGCGGAAGACCCGCCGGGAGATAGCAGACGGCTCTCCATGCGACCATCACCGCTCTTGAGCGGGGGCGTATCGCCTGCCCGCAGTACCTTGGCGCCGCTCTCTTCCGAGGTGCCGAGCAGCTCGTGGAAGGGCACATCCAAGCCGACCGCCACCTTCCACAGCACCGACAGCGTCGGGTTCGTGCGCGTGCCTTCGATCTGCGAGAGCGCCGCGCGGCTCACGCCACTTTTGCTGGCCAAGTCGTCGAGCGACAGGCCACGAGCCTTGCGGAAGCGCTTGAGGCCATCGGCGACGCGCCGAGCGACCTCCGCCGCCCCCAGTTCGTCTCCTGAGCCAGACGCGACACGGGGACGCGCTCGGGGGTCGGGTTCCACTTTCTTGCGGGCTTTTGCGGCTGCCATGGATCGCCCTTGTAGTCGCATTGGGCCGATGGCCGCCAGTGCGTTCGCTGTTTCGCAAGACAGCCACGGCTTCGTCGCTTGACAGGCTCAGGGGCTGAGATTAGGAACAATCCCTATCGCGTTAGTAGAGTTATGGTCACCCGCAAGTCCGTTTACGCCCTTCGGGCGCTGTTCCATCTGGCCAATTCGGCCCCAGGGCAGCCGCAATTAGCCGCAGAAATCGCGGCTACCGAGGGCATTCCGCGGCGGTTCTTGGACACCATCCTACGTCAGCTCACCCGCAGCGGGCTGCTCACGAGTAGTCGAGGGCCGCACGGGGGTTATTCACTCCGCTCGCCGGCCAGTGAGATCAGCGTGGCGTCGGTAATTCGTGTCCTAGACGGCGCGGCTTTTCCCTTTCCGTGCCTCAATTGGGACCATCCAGTGCGCTGCGCGGAGTGTCCCGGGCCAGGGGAGTGCGCCGCCCATGCGGCCCTCGGCGTGATGGGTGATGCCGCCCTGCGCGTGCTCGAAGCCATGAGCTTGGCCGATCTGGTGAAGAACGTCGCGCTCAACAAGACCAACGATTCATCCCGTCCCTTCATCCCTTTGCGCCTGCGTTCCGGCGCACCAGCTAGAGAATTGCCATGAATCACTCGTCATCATCCAGGTCGAAGCTCCGTTCCTCAGACCAGCCGCGCGCACCGCGTCGCGCTTTTGGTTTTGCGCTGGCGCGTGCGGCCGTGCTCGTCGTCGCGGCCAGCGCAGGGCTCGGCGCGTGCAACAAGAAGTCGGACGCGGCGGGCGCTGCGCCGGCTGGCTCGGGCTCCGCAGCGGTTGCCGCTGCCAACAAAGGCCCGGTGACTCTACTCAATGTTTCGTACGATCCTACGCGCGAGTTGTATCAAGAGTTCAATACCGCCTTCGCCAAGGATTGGAAGGCCAAGACGGGTCAAGACGTGAAGGTGAACCAGTCCCACGGCGGTGGCGGCAAGCAAGCCCGCGCCGTGCTCGATGGCTTGGAGGCCGACGTCGTGACCTTGGCGCTTGGCTACGACGTTGCGATCCTACATGACAAGGGCAAACTCATCCCGGAAAATTGGCAGTCCCGCCTGCCCCAAAACAGCGCACCGTACACGTCTACGATCGTGTTCGTGGTGCGCAAAGGCAACCCGAAGAAGATCAAAGACTGGAATGATCTGACGCGCGAAGGCGTGCAAGTGATCACTCCGAGCCCGAAGACCAGCGGCGGGGCGCGTTGGAATTACTTGGCAGCTTGGGGCTACGCGCTCAAGCAGCCGGGTGGGGACGACACCAAGGCCCGTGAATTCGTCAGCAAGATCTACAAGAACGTGCCCGTGCTCGATTCCGGCGCCCGCGGCGCCACCACCACCTTCGTCGAGCGCAAGATTGGCGATGTGCTGATCACTTGGGAAAACGAAGCTATCTTGAGCGTGCACGAGTTTGGCAAAGACAACTTGGAGTTGGTCATCCCCTCGGTTAGCGTACTCACCGAGCCGCCCGTGACCATCGTCGACAAGAACGTAGACAAGCACGGCACCCGCGAGGTTGCCGAGGCCTACCTGAAATTCTTGTACACGCCGGAAGGCCAGGAAGTCGTGGCCAAGAACTACTACCGCCCGCGCGACGCCGCGGCTCTCGCCAAGTACAAGCAACAATTCCCGGACGTGAGCCTGTTCACGGTCGATGAGCTGTTCGGCGGTTGGTCCAAGGCTCAGCCCACCCACTTCAACGACGGCGGGATCTTCGACCAGATCTATCAGCCGAAGAAGTGAGCGACGTCGATGCGCTTCAAGACTCGCGGGGTGCTGCCGGGCTTCGGGCTCTCGCTCGGCTACACCGTGCTTTACGTCGGCTTATTGGTGCTCCTGCCGCTCTCGGCCATGATCATCAAAGCCAGCTCGCTCGGCCTGAGTGAGTTCTGGGTCAAGGTCACCGACGACCGCGCGCTGGCAGCCTACCGCTTGAGCTTTGGGTCGGCGTTCGTCGGCTCGCTGCTCAACGCGGTGTTCGGCGTGCTCGTGGCGTGGGTCTTGGTGCGCTATCGTTTTCCCGGCCGCGGCATCGTCGACGCGCTGGTTGATTTGCCGTTCGCGCTGCCCACCGCGGTGGCCGGCATCGCGCTCACCACGGTCTATGCCGAGCACGGCGTGCTCGGTGAACAACTGGCAAAAATCGGGGTAAAAGTAGCGTTTACGCCGCTCGGCGTGACCATGGCGCTGACCTTTATCGGCATTCCCTTCGTGGTGCGCACGGTGCAGCCCGTGTTGGAAGAGATCGATCCGGACGTGGAAGAGGCGGCCGCGGTGCTCGGCGCCACGCGCTTCCAAACCTTTCGCCGCGTGATCTTCCCGGCGCTGCTGCCCGCGACCTTGACCGGCTTTGCGCTGGCCTTCGCGCGCTCGCTCGGTGAATACGGCTCGGTCGTGTTCATCTCCGGCAACATGCCGATGCGCACGGAGATCACGCCGCTTTTGATCGTAACCAAGCTCGAGCAGTACGACTACGCAGGCGCGACGGCGATCGCCGCCGTGATGCTCTTGGCATCGTTCGGCATGTTGCTGCTGGTCAACTTGCTCGAACGTTGGGCGCGGCGGGCAGAAGCATGAGCGGCATCGTCACTCAGCGTGCGGGCAGCGCTCAGCGCCGCGAGACGCAGGTCGGTGAGGGCCTGCTGGTGCGCGTGCTTCTGATCCTCGTCGCGCTCGGCTTTTTGGGCGTTTTTTTGGTGGCGCCGATCGCAACCGTGTTCGTCGCGGCGTTCTCGAAGGGCGTAGGCCCGTACCTCACGGCGCTGACGCAAGACGATACGGTGGAGGCGATCAAGCTCACCTTGCTGACGGCGGGCATCGCCGTCCCGCTCAACGTCGTCTTCGGCGTCGCCGCGGCCTGGCTGATCTCCAAATACGATTTTTGGGGCAAGAGCTTGCTGATCACCGTGGTCGATCTGCCGTTCAGCGTCTCTCCGGTGATCTCGGGCTTGATCTTCGTCTTGTTGTTTGGGGCCCGCGGTTGGTTCGGCCCATGGCTCACCGATCACGACGTGAAGATCATTTTCGCGGTCCCCGGCATCGTCATGGCCACGACCTTCGTCACCTTCCCGCTGGTCGCGCGCGAGCTGATCGCGGTGATGCAAGCGCAGGGCAGTGACGAAGAAGAAGCCGCGCTCACGCTGGGCGCGAGCGGGCTACAAATCCTGTGGCGGATCACGCTGCCCAAGGTGCGTTGGGGCCTACTTTATGGCGTCATTTTGTGTAACGCGCGGGCCATGGGTGAGTTCGGCGCGGTGAGCGTGGTGTCCGGCCACATCCGCGGGCTGACCAACACCCTGCCGCTACAAGTCGAGATTTTGTACAACGAGTACAACTTCGTGGGTGCGTTCGCGGTGGCCTCGCTGCTCTCCGCGTTGGCCCTGGTCACGCTGTGTGTGAAAAAGATCGCCGAGTGGGCCGCGTCCAGCAGGCAAGCGAAGCGTGATGCGTCGTCCCGCGCGCTCGCGCCCGTGCGCGGCGCGGTGAGCCTCGAAGGAGTCGTGCCATGACCGTCCGTGTCGAGAATATCGTCAAGCGCTTCGGCAATTCGAGCGATGCCGCGGCCGTGGCAGACGTCTCGTTCGACGCCAAGCCCAAAGCCATCACCACGCTGCTCGGCCCGTCGGGCTCCGGAAAATCCACCCTGCTGCGGCTGATCGCCGGCCTGGAGACACCCGATCAGGGGCGCGTGTTCATCGACGACAAGGACGTGACCGCGCTCTCGCCCCAGCACCGCAACGTGGGCTTCGTGTTCCAGAGCTACGCCTTGTTCAAGCACATGACGGTCGCGGACAACATCGCGTTCGGCATGAAAATCCGGGGTTTGCCCAAGCCCCAAGTGCAAAAGCGCGTCGCCGATTTGCTCGGCCTCGTGCAGCTCCCCGAGTACGGCTCACGCTTTCCATCGCAGCTCTCCGGCGGCCAGCGTCAACGCGTCGCGCTCGCGCGCGCGCTCGCCATCGAGCCCAAGGTGCTCTTGCTCGACGAGCCCTTCGGCGCGCTCGACACTCAAGTGCGCCTCGAACTGCGTGAGTGGCTGATCAGCCTGCACGAGCAGACCGGTATCACCACCATCCTGGTCACGCACGATCAAGAAGAGGCGCTCGAGCTCTCGCAACACATCGTGCTGCTGACGCAAGGCCGCGTCGCGCAGGCCGGCAGCCCGCATGATTTGTACGATCATCCGGCGGACGAGTTCGTGGCCTCGTTCTTGGGTGGCGCCAACGTGATCAAGAGCCACGTCAGTGACGGCGAGGCCAAGGTCGGCAGCCAATCGGTGCGCGCGCCCGCCGGAGCCAGCGAAGGCACGCCGGTTCAGGCCTTCGTTCGCCCGCACAACATGCGCGTTCGCCGCCCCGTCCCCGCGCGCGACAACCCCGTCGATTTAGGCAAAATCGAGCGTCTCACGCGCGTCGGCGGCTACGTCAAAGTGTACGTCTCGCTGCCCTCCGGTGAGAGCGTCGTCGTGCTCATGTCCAAGGGCGATCTCGAAGCCCTGCACGTCGAACCCGGCGATCCAGTCGCGGTCGACGTGGTCGACGCCAAAGTGTTCGTCCAAAGCTACTCGATCTAGGATTGAATGAAGACGTCGTGTTCTGGACGCTCTTTTCCGTCGCCGCGCGGCAGGTAATACTCGCGCGAATCATGCGCGCCCCGGATTAGGCGTCGCGTGACGAGTGAAATTGCGGAAGCCGCGCGCGTTTTGCGACGCTCGCGATGTTCGAGATTGCGAGCCAGCAAAGAATCGTGAAGGATAGCGGCTGACAGTCCGATGCTACCCTTGGTCGCGCCTCGAGATGGTGCAAGCTCAAAAGGACGAGTAATGCGCACACGGAATGGATTGATGGGGATGATGTTGGTGGGTCTGTGCTCAGTGACGGCCTGCGGGGATGACGGCGGAGGAAAGGGCGACGCTCAAATCAAGTGCGAGTCCTTCATTCAGCAAATTTGTACGGTCGCCGCGGACTGCGCCGTGGAGGGCGGTCTGATCCAATCTTCGGCGCGCGCGAAGGAGTTCCAGGATTGTAAGTCGTCGTTCGCGGCAGAGCTGGATTGCAGCAAAGCAGTGAAGGTCTCTGCGACGTATGACACGTGCATGGAGCAAATCAGTAATCCTCCGTGTGAAGAGGTCAACGCACAACTCGCGTCGGGCGAGATAGAGTTACCAGCGAGTTGCCACGACTTGATTTTTGTCACTCAATGAGCAAAAGTTGGCGGTGGTTGGGCGTGGACTCGGACGCTTCGTGACAGGGGCCGCTGAGTCGTTGGCGTAGCCGCGGTGCAGGGAACAACGTGCCAGCGGCCAGCACTTCTGGCCCAATGAACGCTCGCAGTCCGCGCACGACCCGGAAAAACACTGCATTCGCCAACGCACGCACGACGAGAGTCGGACGACCGCGCGCGTGCTGGCGTGCATCCTGGAGACGATCGCGGCGCAAAGCTTCGCTTACTTACCTATGCGCGCCGGGCCGAGTGTGGGCTCCGCGTTGCGTTCGCGTTTCTCGCTGACGAGGGGCCGAGCTCGGCGCGCAACGGCTAAGATCAGGTGTCCGAGCTTGGGGTGCCCGGGGCTGATGTCGGTGGCGATGCCGTGGCGCTCGAGCGCTTCGCTGGTCACCGGACCGACCGAGGCGACGACCACGTCGCTGCGTAACGCGCGGCGTACGGCGGCGCCCATGCCGATTTCTTGAGCGACCGAGAGCACGTGCTCGATTTGGAGCGCGGCGGTGAAGATGGCGACGTGCGCTTGGACGCGCACGATTTTGAGCACCGCGGCCTTGAGCGGCGCGGTGTCTTCGGGGAGCGCCCAGCTGTACACGTGGAGGCTGCGCACCTCGGCGCCGCGCGTGCTGAGCGCGTGGATCAGCTCCAGATTGCGCGTGCCGTACTCTTGGATCCAAACTCGCCGGCCCGCGACGGGCCATTCGGCGTCTAGCTTGCGCAAGATCTCGCGCCAGGTGTTGGGCTCGGGCACGCTGATCGTGGGGCGGAGTCCGAACGGCTTGAGCGCGCTCGACGGCTTGGGTCCACGACAGACTAGGGTCAGCTTGGACAATGCCAGGACCAGCTCGGCGCGCGGGCGGTAATTACACGCGGCCTTGAGCAAGAGACTTGCGCCGACGCCCGTGAGTAGCACGAGCACATCGATCGCCCCCTCACACACGGCCTCGGCGAAGGCTTTTGCCTCCGGGATCTCGCTCAGGGGTACGTCTCTCAACGCGGGAGCGGCGATCACGCGCGCGCCGTGCTTTTCGAGTAGCTCCGCGGTCTCATCCCTCAAGCGACTCTCGAAAGAGATCACTTGGAGGCCTTTCAGGGATTGCGTCACGGCTTCCTCGGATAACGCTCCCTGGTAGCGCGCGCGGTATTTCGCGTAAGTTTCTGAGCAGACACTGGCGCGTTACACGGCGCGCGCGCGGTCGAATCAGGGTTTTGTGGCCACGACGCGTAGCCGTACGTAGTCGAGCCACCACTGACCGTCGCGAAACAGTGCGCTCCGACAGCGCTCGGAAGCCTGGAAGCAGAGTTCGGGCCAGCGCTCGCCGAGCGCTCTCATCAGATCCGCCTGAAATAGCCCAAGCCAACTAGAAAGGCCGTCTACGCCCGCGACCGGCGTGGGACGTTCGAAGTAGCGCAGCTCGCGCACGACCAGGCCGTTCGACTCGATCAGCCCCGCATAGCTGCCTGGACTCGGAAAGAACCAGCTCAGGTACGGCGCGGGATCGATCTGCCACTCTCGCAGGATTTCGCCGACGGCGTTGACGACGGTTCGCACGCAGCCCGCGCCGCCGAACTCCGCCACGAAGCGACCGCCAGGAACCAGCGCGCGCTCGACGCCGCGGAGCACGTCCGCGGCGCGCGGCATCCAGTGCAGCGCCGCGTTGGAGAACACTGCGTCGAACTCGCCCGCGTACGTCAAGTCTTGGCCGTCTTTCAGCTCGAAGCGCAGATCGACGTACTTCTCGCGGGCGCTTTCGATCATCTCTGGTGAGCGATCGATGCCGGTCACGAGCGCGGCCTGGCGCGCGATCTGCGCGGTCAGCGTGCCGGTGCCGCAGCCGAGATCCAAGATCCGCTCGCCTGCGCGCGGGCGCAGCCAAAGCACGAGGTCCGTCGCCAGCTCCGACACGAAGGCGGCGCGGTCGTCATACAGGGTGGGGTTCCAAGCGCTGTTCATGGAGCGCAAGCTGACAGACCCGAGACATGCTGACTAATGATATATATTGATAATTATCATTCTATTTGGCAATGATAAGCCATGGAACTGCGAGACCTTTCCTATTTCTTGGCGTGCGTCGATAGCGGCAGCGTCACGGGCGCTGCGCGGCAAATGCACGCCGCGCAGCCCACCATTTCGCACGCGCTGTCACGGCTCGAATCGGAGCTCGGCGTGCGCGTGCTTTCACGCGGCGCTCGCGCCCCGATGCGCGTGACGGAAGCCGGAGAGCGCCTCGCGCTGCGCGCTCGCCAGGCGTTGGCTGCGCTCGGCGCAGTGCATGATGATTTGGCGGAAGTCAAAAGCGGCGCGCGCGGACAGCTCAAACTTTGCGCGGTGCAGAGCGCTTGCGCGAGTCTCTTGCCGCGGGCGTTGGCGGAGTTCGCGAGCGCGCACCCGGGCGTCGAGCTATCGGTGCGCACGCTCGCCGCCGAGAAGATCGCCAAGGCAGTGGCCACTGGTCAGGCCGATCTCGGCTTCGTCGCGGGCGCGCCCAGCTCTGCGTTGCGCGACGTCGATCGCGAACTGTTGCGCCGTGAGGAGCTCGTGGCGCTCGTGCGCAAGGGCGATCCGCTCGCGCGTCGAAAGACGCGCAGCTTGACCGCGCTGGCCGAGCGCGCCCTGGTGTTGGTCCCCGCCGCTACGTTCACGGGTGAGATCATCCACGAGGCCTGTCGCGCCGCGGGCTTCGCGCCTCGGGTGGTGCTCACGCTGTCCTCTGCCGAAGCGCTGTGTGAGGTGGTCCGGGCCGGGCTGGCGCTCACCATCCTGCCTGCCGGTTACCTGCGCCGCTCGGACCCGGAGCTGGTCGCGGTTCGCCTCGAGGATCCGACGCCGCGGCGCGATCTTTGGGTCGTCCGCCGTCGGCCCGCGAGCCTTCCCACCCCTCGAGCAGCCACGGAATTTCTGCGGTTACTCCGGGCTAATCGCGATTTGAGCCGGCAATAGCTGGATTTCATTAGTGTTATTCGGACATTGACAGGCGGGTGACGGATAACTATATCAGGCCCCACCAGTTGAAACCCTGACGCATACGTTAGGGTTAGGGTTACAATGTAGTCCATGAGCGACCGTAACTCCCACCGCCACCTCGCCATCGTCGCCCCGGGTTCTTCCCCGGAGGCTTCGGCGCGCGTTGTTACGAGCGCGAGCGTGGAAGAGGGAGAGTTGCTACTGGTCGGTGATCTCGCCAAGGCGGTGGGCAAGACCGTACGGGCCATTCACCTGTATGAAGAGCTCGGCCTGGTGCGCGCCCACGAGCGTTCCAAGGGGCGCTACCGCCTGTTCGCGCAGGATGCGCTGGTGCGCGTGCGCTGGATCATCAAGCTGCAGAACTTGGGGCTTTCTCTGTCGGACATCCAAGCCCTGGTGCGCGGACAGAACGACGCCGCGTCCGCCAAGTTCGCGGCCATTCGCTTGCAAGAGGTCTACCTCGCCAAGCTAGTCGAAACGCGCAGTAAGCTCGCTGAGCTGAAGGCGCTCGAATCGGAGCTCGTGGCCAGCCTCGAGTTTCTCTCCACCTGTCACAGCGTGTGCGAGTCCGAAGTCTCTTCGGTTCACTCGTGCCCGACCTGCGCGCACCACGCCGAACAGCCCAACCCTCCCGAGCTCGTCGCCGGCAGCCGCGTCAACTGAAGGAACTAACCAGCAAATGGCGCTCAAATTTCCGATCTACATGGACAACCACGCAACGACGCCGCTCGACAAGCGCGTGCTCGAGGCGATGTTGCCCTATTTCACGCAAGATTTCGGGAACGCGGCCAGCCGCACCCACGCCTACGGCTGGCACGCCGAAGCCGCAGTCGAAGACTCGCGCGAGACCATCGCCGATTACATCGGGGCCGAGTCAGGCAAGGAAATCGTATTCACCTCCGGCGCTACGGAGAGCGATAACCTCGCCATCAAAGGCGTCGCCGAATACTACAAGGGCAAGGGCAACCACATCATCACCACGACCATCGAGCACAAAGCCGTGCTCGACTCGTGCAAGCGGCTCGAAAAAGAGGGCTACACGGTTACCTACGTGAACGCCGGGCCCGACGGTCTGGTGAATCCGGCCGATATCGAGGCCGCGATCACGGACAAGACGATCTTGGTCTCGGTCATGCTGGCCAACAACGAGGTCGGCACGATCCAGCCGATCGGCGAAATTGGCGCGATCACTCGCAAGCGCGGCGTGCTCTTTCATTGCGACGCGGTGCAAGGCTTCGGCAAGACGCCGTTCGACGTCCAGCGCATGAACGTGGACTTGGCGTCGCTCACCGCGCACAAGATCTACGGGCCCAAGGGCGTGGGCGCGCTGTACGTGCGCCGCTCCAAGCCGCGGGTGCGCTTGGTCGCGCAAATGGACGGCGGCGGGCACGAGCGCGGCAATCGCTCGGGTACGCTGAACGTGCCGGGCATCGTCGGCTTCGCCAAGGCCGTGTCCATCTTCAAGCAAGAAGGCGTGGCCGAGGCGGATCGCATCCGCGGCCTACGTGACCGCCTGCACGGCGCGATCAATAAAGAGCTCGATTCCGTGTTCCTGAACGGGCATCCGGAGAAGCGCCTACCTGGGAACTTGAATCTGTCCTTCTCTTTCGTAGAAGGCGAAGGCTTGATGATGGCGATCAAGGACGTCGCCGTCTCGAGTGGCTCGGCCTGCACCAGCGCCAGCTTGGAGCCGAGTTACGTGCTTCGTTCGATGGGTCTGGATGAAGAGCTGGCCCATTCGTCGATTCGCTTCGGTCTAGGTCGCTTCAACACCGAAGAAGAAGTGGACTACGTGGCCGAACTCGTGATCGGCAAAGTCAAACGCCTGCGGGAACTTTCCCCGCTCTACGAGATGCACCAGCAGGGCATCGACATCAAATCGATTCAATGGGCCGCTCATTGAGGACGTAAGGAAGAAAACACCATGGCCTACAGCGATAAACTCCTCGATCACTACGAAAACCCGCGTAACGTCGGCACGTTGGACAAAGACGATCCGTCGGTCGGCACCGGTCTGGTCGGCGCGCCCGCTTGCGGCGACGTGATGCGTCTGCAGATCCGCGTCAGCCCCGAAGGCGTGATCGAAGACGCGCGCTTCAAGACGTTCGGTTGCGGCTCCGCGATCGCCTCGTCGTCACTCGCCACCGAGTGGATCAAGGGCAAGAACATCGACGAGGCCGCTTCCATCAAGAACAGCCAAATCGCCGAAGAGCTCAGCCTGCCGCCGGTGAAGATTCATTGCTCGGTCCTGGCCGAGGACGCGATCAAGAGCGCGATCGAAGACTACAAAGCCAAGCGCGCCGCGCGCCTCGCCCTCGACGCGAGCCCCGCTGAAGCGCCCACCGCCGCGACTGCACCCGCCAGCCTCTGACCAGAAACGCGAGTACCGCCATGGAAACCTCACCTGTAAC
>Ga0247760_1002818_pt1 | contig 12390 bp, 13 predicted proteins | sample UWRJL171409R4_FD_179936 | JGI IMG/M metagenome (GOLD analysis project Ga0247760, IMG submission 179936) | Plant litter microbial communities from Arlington Agricultural Research Station in Wisconsin, United States - UWRJ-L171-409R-4 | ecosystem: Environmental > Terrestrial > Plant litter >...
AGGCGCCCCACAAGGGCACGCCTTCAATCATTCTGTGCGCGAAGGGGGACTTGACTCCCCACCGGTGCCGCCGGCAGGTCGCCGGTTGCACTGAAAAAGCTGCTGCTCGCTAGGGCGATCCGCCGGACTGCGCCGGTCGGGGCCCACGAAGGGTTCGCGCGGCACCTTCGCGCACGAACGATTGAAGACTTGGTTAAACGAAAGAAGACGCCCCCGAAGGGACGTCTTCAATCGTTCGTGCGCGAAGGGGGACTTGAACCCCCACGCCCTATACGGGCACTAGCACCTCAAGCTAGCGCGTCTGCCATTTCCGCCATCCGCGCGCAGTGGATTTCCTTTACAGGAGCACCGGGATAAGAGAATAGCACGCTGATAGCGTGGTGAAATGACGCAGCCCGACGAGCTCGAAGAGACTGCCCGAATCGCCCGCGATCTGATCCGGTTCGATACCACCAATTACGGGGAAGGGCGGTCGAACAGCGAGACCGAGGCGGCCGAATATCTCGGCGCGATTCTCGAGGGACTGGGGCTCGAACCCGAGTACGTGGATGCCGCGGAAGGTCGTACGAGCGTCATCGCACGAGTCGAGGGCGCCGATCGCACCAAGCCGGCCCTCGTCGTGCACGGTCACACGGACGTGGTTCCCGCCGATCCCGCCAACTGGACGGTCGACCCGTTCGGCGGTGTGATCAAGGACGGCCTCCTGTGGGGCCGTGGCGCCGTGGACATGAAGAACATGGACGCCATGATCATCACCGCGCTCCAGGACATCCTGGGCGGGGGAGGGCAGCCCCAGCGCGACCTGGTCGTCGCGTTCTTCTCCGACGAGGAGAACGGCGGCGTGTTCGGTTCGCACCACGTGGTCTCGACGCGCCCCGACCTGTTCGAGGGAGCAACGGAGGCGATCAGCGAGGTGGGCGGCTACTCGGTCCACCTGAACGGCAGGCGCTCGTACCTGCTGCAGACGGGGGAGAAGGCCCTCGTCTGGATCAAGCTGGTCGCACGCGGCACCGCCGCACACGGCAGCCGGGTCATCCGTGACAATGCGGTCACCAAGCTCGCCCGAGCCGTGGCGACGATCGGCGAGCAGGAGTGGCCGGTGCAGCTCACCTCCACCACCGAGCAGCTCGTCGCGGAGATCGCCGAGCTCATGGGGATCGACCCGGAGCGCACCGGCCCCGACGAGATCGTGCTCAGCACCGGCTCGGCGGCGGGGTTCATCCAGGCGACGCTGCGCACGACGACCAACCCCACCCTGCTGAAGGCGGGCTACAAGCACAACGTGATCCCGGACACGGCGGAGGCGCTCATCGACATCCGCACGCTCGCGGGAGATGAGGATGCCGTGCTCGACCGCGTGCGAGAGCTCGTCGGCGACGACATCGAGGTGATCGTGCTGCACCGCGACATCGGCCTCGAGAACCCCTTCGAGGGGCCGCTCGTGGGTGCCATGGTCGGCGCGCTCAACAGAGCCGACCCGGGCGCCCCGGTGCTCCCGTACCTGCTCTCCGGCGGGACGGACAACAAAGCGCTCTCCCTGCTCGGCATCACGGGCTACGGGTTCGCGCCGCTGCAGCTTCCGGCCGATCTCGACTTCCCCGGAATGTTCCACGGCGTTGACGAACGCGTGCCGCTCGACGCACTAGTCTTTGGCAGGCAGGTTCTCGGCGACCTGCTCGCGAACTACTAGTCACGACACCGGAGGGCCGCATGGGCTTCATCGAAGCGGTCATCCTCGGCCTGATCCAGGGGCTCACCGAGTTCCTGCCGATCTCGTCGAGTGCGCACCTGCGCATCGCCGGCGAGTTCCTCCCTGGTGCGACCGATCCCGGCGCGACGTTCACGGCGATCACGCAGATCGGCACCGAGCTCGCGGTCATCCTGTACTTCCGCAAGGACATCGCGCGCATCATCGGCCGCTGGTTCCGCCACTTCGGCACCAGCAAGGGGACCCACGCGGTGGCGATCCCCAAGGACGACCCCGATGTGCGTCTGGGATGGCTCATCATCATCGGCACCGTTCCCATCGTGATCGTCGGGTTCCTCGCACAGGACACCATTCGCAGCACGTTCCGCTCGCTCTGGATCATCGCGATCGTGCTCATCGTGTTCGGCATCATCCTCGGCATCGCCGACTACGTGGGCCGCAAGGCGAAGCCGATCGAGCAGCTGACCTACCGCGACGGCATCCTCATCGGCCTCGCACAGATCCTCGCCCTCATCCCCGGGGTCTCCCGCTCCGGGGCGACGATGTCGGCCGGTCTCGGGCTCGGCTACAAGCGCCCCGCCGCGGCCCGGTACGGCTTCCTGCTGGCCATCCCCGCGGTGTTCGGCAGCGGTCTGTACGAGCTCGTGCACAGCTTCGGGGAACCCGAGGGCGTCTACGGCTACCCCGAGACGCTCGTCGCCACCGTCGTCGCGTTCGGCGTCGGGTACGCGGTGATCGCCTTCCTGATGCGCTACATCGAGAAGCGCTCGTTCCTGCCGTTCGTGATCTACCGCATCGCTCTCGGCATCCTGCTTCTCGTTCTCCTCTCCCTCGGCGTAATCAACCCCCTGTAGTCGCCCCGCAGCCTTGTAATAGGCTGTCCACCAGCGACACCCGGTGGGTCGCGACAACGTTGGAAGTCAGGTCAGGTATGGCGGTTCAGAGGGACTTCAACGACACCCGGGCCGCCATCCTGCAGTCGAGGGGAAGCGAGCTCTCGCGGCCGTTCGCCGAGGGTTTCCCCGTCGATGGCGCGTCGATCTCCGTGCTCGCGGGACCGGCGAGCGGACTGACCCTCTCCGCGAGCGACGATGTCGCTGTGCGCCTCGACGAGCTCCAGTTCGACCTCGGCGAGGGGCCGTGCTGGACGGCGCTGGCGCACCGCATCCCCGTGCTCATGAACCCCCACGTCGATCGTGACGACTGGCCCGCCTTCAGCGAGGCGGTGTCCACCGACACCATCGGCGACCGCGTGGGTGCGATGTTCGCCTTCCCCCTCGCCATTGGCACGCTCGACATCGGCGCGATCGACCTCTACAGCGGGGATGACCGCCCGCTCGCCCCCGAACTCGTGGCCGAGGCATCCACCCTCGCCGACATCGCCGCGTGGCGCGTGCTGCGGACCATCCTCGAGGATCACGGGCAGCCCTACGATTCCGAGTCCATCGGGTACTCCCGTCGGGAGGTGCACCAGGCGACGGGCATGATCATCGTCCAGCTCGGCGTGACCTCGGCGGATGCCGAACTCCTTCTCCGCGCTCACGCCTTCTCAGCGGGACGATCCGTGCGCGACATCGCACGGGACGTGGTCGACAGGCGCCTCGACTTCGGCACGCGAGGAGGCGCCTGATGAGCGACGTGAGCCGGGAGCACGAACTGGCACGGGCATTCGTGTCGTTGGCCGACACCCTCGTCGCCGACTACGACGTGGTCGATCTGCTGCAGAACCTCGTCGACACGAGCGTGAGCCTCCTGAAGAGCGAGGCCGGCGGTCTGCTCCTCGCCGACGACTACGGCGTGCTCACTCTGGTCGCCTCCACGAGCGAGGAGACCAGCCTTGTCGAGCTGCTCCAGCTCGAGAGCGGCCAGGGGCCGTGCATGCGGGCCTTCCGCGACGGGCAGATCATCGAGGTGCCGGATATCGCAGCCTCCGACGGGGACTGGAGCGACTTCCGCGAGGGCGCGCTGGCCCAGAACTTCCTCTCCGTGCTCTCCGTTCCCATGCGCCTCCGGGATGACACCATCGGAACCCTCAACCTGTTCCGCTCCACGGTGGGCACCATGAGCCAGGCCGATATCGACATCGCCCGCGGGCTCGCCGACATCGCGACCATCGGAATCCTCCACGAACGTGCTGTGCGTGAGAGCGACGTCGCCCGCGAGCAGCTCCAGCACGCGCTCACCAGCCGGGTCATCATCGAGCAGGCGAAGGGCGTCATCGCCCAGCTGCACGGCGTGACGATGGACGAGGCCTTCCGCTCGCTCCGCGAGTACTCGCGCAACAACAACGTCGCCCTGCGCGATGTTGCGGAGCTGGTCGTCCTTCGCTCCCTCACCCTGTGAGGTCCTGGACCCGGCCGGAGGTTCCCCGTCTGACCGGGCACGGCCCCGCGCCGCTGCTGTGGGACACCCCGTCCGGCGGGCTCCGGGAGGCCCGCCCGCTCGCGATCGCGAACCTCTACGTGTGCGGGATCACCCCGTACGACGCCACCCACCTCGGTCATGCCGCGACCTACCTCGCGTACGACACCCTCATCCGTCTCTGGCTCGACGCCGGCTACGACGTCACCTACGTGCAGAACATCACCGATGTCGACGACCCGCTCCTGGAGCGCGCGGCGGCCACCGGGGTCGATTGGCGCGAGCTTGCCGACTCCCAGATCGAGCTCTTCCGGGGCGACATGGAGTCGCTGTCCATCCTGCCGCCGGACCACTACATCGCGGTGACCGAGGTCGTCCCTGCCGTCGTCGGCGCCGTCCAGCGCCTGCTCGACAGCGGTCAGGCATACGTGCTCGGCACGGACGTCTACTTCGACAGTGCGGCGGCGGGTGCGGCATCCCCGTGGCAGTTGGGGCAGGAGAGCCGGCTCGACCGCGACAGGATGCTCGTGCTGTCGGCCGAGCGCGGGGGAGACCCCGCCGCGCCCGGCAAGCGCGACCCGCTCGACCCCGTGCTGTGGCGCGGAGCGCGGGAGGGCGAGCCCTCGTGGCCCGGGGGCGACCTCGGTGCCGGGCGCCCCGGCTGGCACATCGAGTGCTCGGTCATCGCGCAGGACTACCTCGACATCCCGATGACCGTGCAGGGCGGGGGAAGCGACCTCATCTTCCCGCACCACGAGTTCAGCGCCGGCCACACCGCAGCGCTCACCGGCCACGACCACGCCGAGATCTACGCCCACGCCGGCATGGTGGCCTACCTCGGCGAGAAGATGAGCAAGTCACTCGGCAACCTCGTGCTGGTCTCGCAGCTCACGGCCGCCGGAGTCGACCCGAGGGCCATCCGCCTCGCCCTCCTCGCGCACCACTACCGCGAGGACTGGGAGTGGACGGACGAGGTTCTGGTCGAGGCGCAGGCGCGACTGAGGGCGTGGGAATCCTGGGCCGGGCGTCCCGCTGGCCGTGCTGTGCTCGACGACTTACGCAGCGCGCTTGTCAACGACCTCGGCACGCCCGAGGCCCTGGTGCTGGTAGATGCTGCCGCGGCCTCCGGATCCGGGCCGGGCGCGAGCGACGTCGCCGCCGTCCGCGCACTGCTCGGGATCCAGCTCTGACAGATGCGCCGCCGTCGTTCACCGTCTGTAGGACACTAGGGCAACAAAATTCGAGCGTCCTACAAACGGTGAGTGCCGCGAGTCTGCTGCTCGGCGCAGTCACCGCGCCGCAGAGGCTCCTGCGCCTACTCGGTGGGCGGCTTGCGCCAGGGCTCCTCGCCAGCGGTGCCGTCGCCGGGCTTGTCGCCGCCGCGGCGCAGGTAGCGCTCGAACTCCTGCGCGATCGCCTCGCCGCTCGCCTCGGGCGAGTCGACCGTGTCGCGGGCCTGCTCGAGCTGCTCGATGTACGAGGCCATGTCGTCGTCGTCGCCGGCCAGCGCGTCGATGCCGCTCTCCCAAGCCTGCGCCTCGGTCACGAGCTCACCGCGGGGGATCACCACGTCGACGATCTCCTCCAGCTTGTCGAGGATGGCGAGGGTGGCCTTGGGCGACGGCGCGTTGTGCACGTAGTGCGGCACGGATGCCCAGATCGACATGGTCGTGACACCGGCCTTCTCCGCCGCATCGCCGAGGACCGAGAGGATTCCGACCGGACCCTCGTAGCCGCTGCGCTCGATGCCGAGCTGTGACCGGACGGCCGCGTTCTCGCTGCTCGTGAACACCGAGATGGGGCGGGAGTGGGGCACATCGGCGAGCATCGCGCCGAGGAACACGATCGAGGTGATCTCGTTCGACTCGACGACCTCGAGGATCTCGCGGGTGAAGGTCTTCCAGCCGCGCGACGGCTCCGTGCCGACGAGCAGGTAGATGTTGGAGCCGTTGTCGCCGCTCACGCGCAGCTCGGCATCCTCGGCAAGGCCGGTGAGGGGAAGGGTGTTGGACCGGGTGGGCCCGTACACCGTGACACCGGGCCACACGATCTGGCGGTCGCCGTTCTCGTCGGCGGCGACGGAGGGGCGGTTGAACTGGTAGTCGAAGTAGTCCTCGGGATCCACCTCGGCGATGGGGTAGAGGTCCAGGAGCTCCTTCAGCGTGCGCACCGCACCGCTGGCCGCCTCACCCGCATCGTTCCAGCCCTCGAAGGCGACCACGAGGAGTCTGCCGCTCGCGAACTGCTCTGCCACTGGTTCCCCTTGCCCGCCCGAACCGGATGACCGGGCTGCTATCAAGGATAGAACTACGATTGTCCGTTGTGACCCACCACCACCTTCCCGCCGCTGTCCTGTGGGACATGGACGGCACACTCGTCAACACCGAGCCCTACTGGATCGCGGCCGAGACCGAGCTCATCGAGGCGCACGGCGGCACCTGGAGTCACGAGGAGGCGCTGCAGCTCGTCGGTTCCGGGCTCGACACCTCCGCGGGGATCCTCCAAGCCAAGGGCGTCGCGCTCTCGGTCGACGAGATCATCGACCACCTCACCGACAGGGTGATGGAGCAGCTCGTGGAGTTCGGCATCCCGTGGCGCCCAGGCGCCCGCGAGCTCCTCACCGCCGTGCGCGAGCAGAATATCCCGACCGCACTCGTGACGATGTCGATCGGCCGCATGGCGCACCACGTCGCCGATCGGCTCGGATTCGTCGGCTTCGACGCCGTGGTGTCCGGCGACGACGTGGAGAACAGCAAGCCCCACCCCGAGCCCTACCTGCGCGGCGCGGAGCTGCTGGGGGTGAGGCCCGAGGACTGCATCTCGATCGAGGACAGCGAGCCGGGCATCCGTTCAGCTGCGGCCGCCGGCACGGTCGTGATCGGAGTGCCGTTCATGGTCGACCTCCCCGACGACGTGGCCGACGTGCTGTGGCCCACCCTGGACGGCCGCACGGTCGCCGATCTCGCGGGCGTGTTCGACACGGTGGAGGCACGATGAGCGCCGTCCGGCGCCAGAGCGGCCCGTTCCGCGTGGGCGACCGCGTGCAGCTCACTGGCCCGAAGGGCCGCCTCAACACTGTCACGCTCGAGGTCGGTGGCGAGTTCCACACGCACCGCGGCGTGCTGAGCCACGACCTCATCATCGGCAAGCCGGACGCCTCGGTCGTCGAGTCGAGCAACGGCGTAGAGTACCTCGCCCTGCGCCCGCTGCTCACCGACTTCGTCATGTCGATGCCCCGCGGCGCCGCGATCATCTACCCCAAGGATGCCGCGCAGATCCTCGGCCAGGCCGACATCTTCCCCGGTGCCACCGTCGTCGAGGCGGGGGTGGGCTCGGGCGCGCTCTCGCTCTGGCTGCTGCGCGCCATCGGAGCGGAGGGACACCTCCACTCCTTCGAACGGCGCGAGGAGTTCTCCGAGGTCGCCAAGGGCAACGTCACCGCCTTCCTCGGCGCGACGCCCGAGAACTGGACGGTCACCGTGGGTGACCTCCAGGAGGCCCTGCCCGCGACGGTCGAGCCGGGATCCGTCGACCGCATCGTGCTCGACATGCTCGCACCCTGGGAGTGCCTCGACGAGTGCGCCGACGCCCTCACGCCCGGGGGAGTGCTGATCTGCTACATCGCCACGGTCACGCAGCTCTCCCGCGTCGCCGAGGCGATCCGGGCCACGGGGGCGTTCACCGATCCCGAGCCGAGCGAGACGCTCATCCGCACCTGGCACGTCGAGGGGCTCGCCGTGCGACCCGACCACCGGATGATCGGGCACACCGGTTTCCTCATGACCGCCCGGCGACTCGCGCCCGGCTCGGTGCTCCCGGCCCTCAAGCGGCGCGCGTCGAAGACCGACTTCTCCGACGAGGACGTCGAGGCCTGGACCCCTGGCGCACTGGGCGAGCGCACCGTCAACGACAAGCAGCTGCGACGCCGCGGTCGCGAGGCCCAGGCTGCAGCCGCCGCCGCGCAGGGCGACGATCCCAGCGACGGGTAGTATTTTCCCGGTGTCCGCGTCAACGCAGTTCCTAGTCAAGAAGAGAGTTCCCGTGCGCAAGCTCGTCAGCGTCGTACTGGCCGGTGGCCTCCTGGTCGCCCTGTCGGCGTGCGCGACGGGTCCCGCCGGCGCGGACTGCACCCCGCTGTTCCCGTCGGGGGAGAACTCGAAGCTCATCACGGCGACGGGCGACCTCGGTGCGGACCCCGAGGCCGAGTTCCCGACACCCATCGTCGGCACTAAGACTCAGGCGTCCGTCCTGACCGAGGGCGAAGGCGAACGCCTCCCGGCCGGCTCACTCGGAGTTGTGCAGATCACGATCTACGACGGCAGTGACGGCTCGGTGCTCATCTCGAGCGACTACACGGGTTCCGGTGTCCTCGCCTCCGTGGCCGACGGTGTCCCTGCCTTCGGCGCGGTAGCCCAGTGCGCCACCGTCGGCTCGCGCGTCGCCGCCGTCGGCACCGCGAGCGACGTTGTCGGAGAGGCTGCGATCGAGCAGTACCAGCTCCCGGTCGAGGCGGACGACGACGTCGTGCTCGTGGCCGACGTGCTCCAGACCTACCTCGGCAAGGCGAACGGGGCGGACCAGCCCGCCCAGGCCGGGTTCCCCTCCATTGTGACCGCGCCGGACGGCCGCCCCGGCTTCACGTTCGCGAGCGACAGCACCGCACCCTCCACGTTCACGTCGGCCCTGCTCAAGGCCGGTAGCGGCGCGAAGGTGGAGGAGGGCGACGCCGTCGTCCTCAACTACACGGCCGTCGCGTGGGGCGAGACGACGGTCGCGGAGACGACCTGGGACGGCCTGCCCGTCGTGAAGCTCGCAACCAGCCTCACGAACGACGAGAAGGGTCTGATCGAGGGCCTCGCCAAGGGCATCGTCGGCCAGAAGGTCGGCTCGCAGGTCATCGTGGTCGTACCGCCCGAGCTGGGCTACGCTTCCGGTAGCGCCCCTGTGGGTGTGCCGGATGGCGCGACCCTCGTGTACGTCGTCGACATCCTCGGCATCTACCAGTAGCGTTTCCAGACCGACACGGCCGGGTGTCCTGACATCGAAAGATTAGGATTTCACTCGTGCCAGCAGAAGGTTCCAGCCCCAGGATCCCCGTCGAGGAGCGGCTGTTCAGCCTCGTCCTCGCGCTCCTGGCCACGGACTCGGGTCTCACCAAGAACGAGATCCTGTCCACGGTGCAGGGCTACTCGCAGAAGTTCTCCCGCACCGGCGACAACTCCAACCTCGAGCGCCAGTTCGAGCGCGACAAGGACGACATCCGCGAGCTCGGGGTTCCGCTCGAAACTATCGACAGCCCCGGTCAGGCCGGCAACAACCAGAACCTGCGGTACCGCATCCCCCGCGGTGCCTACGAACTTCCGGCCGACATCTCCTTCTCGCCGGACGAGACCACGCTTCTGAACCTCGCCGCGATGGTGTGGCGCGAGGGGTCGATCTCCGGGGAGTCCCGCCGGGCGATCATCAAACTGCGCTCACTCGGGGTCGCGACCACCGAGCCCGTGCTCAGCTACGCCCCCCGCCTGCGGGTGCGCGACGCGGCGTTCGAGCCACTGAGCGCCGCGCTGGAGAAGCACCAGTTGGTGCGCTTCAGCTACCTCAAGCCGGGCGAGGCCGAGGCCACCGTCCGCACCGTGGCGCCGCTCGCGCTCGTGCAGCACCAGGGCCGCTGGCACCTCTACGCCGACGACAGCGGGACCACGAAGACCTTCCTGCTGCGCCGCATCGTGAGCCAGGTCGTGACCCTGCCCAAGACGTTCCCCGCCCCGCCCGCCGACACGAAAGACCGTGCCCTGCTCGACCTCGAGGACGTCTGGAACCGCAACACCGCCATCGTCGAGGTCGAACCGGGTACGGATGCCGCGACTCGACTGCGCCGCCGCCGCGGCTCGAGCGTGGCGGCCTCTGGCGCCCTCGAACTGCACTACTCCGACGCGAACATCTTCGCCGACGAGCTCGCGAGCTTCGGACCGGAGGCCGTGGTGGTCTCACCGCCCGAGCTCAGGAACGCCGTGCGAGCGCGGCTCGAGCGAACGGCGGCCGACCATGGCTGAGCGCGCCAAGCCGCGACAGGCGCAGGACAAGCTCGCGTTCCTGCTCTCCCTCGTCCCGTACCTCATGGACCACGACCGGGTCAGCGTGCCGACCGCGGCGAAGCACTTCGGCGTCCCCGAGGAGCAGATCAGGGAGGCGGTCCGCCTCATCGGCGTCTCTGGCATCCCCGGTGAGACGGCGACGTACCAGCACGGTGACCTGTTCGACATCGCGTGGGACGACTTCGAGGAGAACGACGAGATCGTCATCACCAACCTCGTGGCGATCGACGACTCACCCCGGTTCTCGGCGAGGGAGGCCGCCGCCCTCATCGCCGGCCTGCAGTACCTCTCCGCGTTGCCCGAGCACGCCGACCGAGAGGCGATCGCGACGCTGACCGCCAAGCTCTCCCGCGGCGCCTCAGCAGAGCCGAGCCAGGTCGCGGTCGAGGCCTCCGAGACTGACGCGACCCTCGCGCTCGCCCGTGAGTCCGTGTCGAACGGCGTGCAGCTCTCCTTCGACTACCTCAACTCGCAGGGGCAGGCCGAGCGCCGCCGGGTCGACCCGCTCCGCGTCGAGTCCGTGGACGCCGACTGGTACCTCCGGGGCTGGGACCACCTGCGCGAGGCCGTGCGCACCTTCCGCCTCGACCGCATCTCGAATCCCGAGATCACGGCCGAGCCGATCACGCACGGCGCGACGGACGTCTCGCTGCCCGACAAGCTCTTCGAGGGGTCGGTCGACGACCTCATCGTGACGATCGACGTGGCCGCCAGCGCCGCCTCCCTGCTCGCCGACTACATCCCGGACAATGCGGAGACCGTGGAGTACGACGGCCGCGTGCGCACCACGGTGCGCGTGTCGCACTACCACGGCCTCAAGCGGCTCATCGCGAGCATGCCCGGCGTCGCCACCGTGGTCGAGCCCGCCGAGGCACGCGCCGTGGTCGCCGCCTGGGCTGCTGCGGGAGCGGCGCGGTACGCGCCATGATCGCCTGGTGGGGGTGGCTCCTGATCTGGGTGGGTCTCGCGCTCGCCCTGCTGGCAATGCTCGCACTGCTGGCCTGGTGGCTGTTCCGCAAGGCGATGGTGCTGCTGGATGACGTCGCGGACCTCGCCGACACGGCGGAGATCCTCGACGTGGAGGAGACCGCGCTCCCGCCCCGCGCCATCGCCGTGCTGGCCGACATCAAAGACATCCGGGTCCGCGAGGATGCCCGTCGAGCACACCGCGCGCGTCGCCGGTCCGACCGGCACGATCGCAGGATGGCCCGTGCGAAACGCATCACCAAGCTCGACGCCTCGAAGCAGCAGTGGCCCGCCGACTGGTACTGATCCCCGGCTGACAGGCCCCGTGCATCCATAGCGGTTATCATGGGGGAGTACCGTTTCGGCACTGAACAGGGAGCACACGATGGGCATCTTCGGCAACGCGTTCGGGTGGCCGCACCTCATCGCGATCCTCGTGATCGTCGTCCTTCTCTTCGGTGCGCCCAAGCTTCCCGGTCTCGCCCGCAGCATCGGGCAGTCCATGCGCATCTTCCGCAGCGAAGTGAAGACGATGAAGGACGAGAACGGCAAGGATGTCCCGGCGCCCGCCGACGGGACCACCACCGCCGAGGCCAAGCCCGCCGCTCCCGCGCCGGCCGAGACCACCGCGGACAGCGACCCCACCTCCAAGCCGAAGCCGTAGCATCCATGGCCACCCGTAGCGGCCGGTGGCGCACGAAGGGCGACCAGCGCATGTCGCTGGGCGACCACCTCCGCGAACTGCGCAAACGCCTGTTCATCTCCGCGATCGCGATCATCGTCGCCGCGGTGATCGCCTTCATCAACTGGGAGTTCCTCGGCGACCTCTTCGGCCTGCAGTGGGGGAGCCTCACCTCGTTCGTGCAAGACGGCATGCGGGTGCCGATCAACCAGCTCGCCGAGAACCACAACGCCGTCATCAGCTACACGACGGTGTCGAGCGCTTTCGACCTCACCGTGCAGATCGGCATCACGATCGCGATCCTCATCGCGAGCCCGGTCTGGCTGTACCAGGTGTTCGCGTTCCTCGTCCCGGGGCTCACGGGCAAGGAGAAGCGCTACACGTTCGGCTTCTTCTTCTCCGCGGTGCCGCTGTTCCTCGCCGGCGGGTTGACGGGGTGGATCCTCTTCCCGCACATGGTCGAGCTGCTGGCGTCCTTCACGCCCACCGAGGACTCGATCGTGCTCGACGCCCGGTACTACTACGACTTCATCATCAAGCTCGTGCTCGCCGTCGGCGTGGGCTTCGTGCTCCCGGTG
>Ga0247760_1002819_pt1 | contig 12389 bp, 11 predicted proteins | sample UWRJL171409R4_FD_179936 | JGI IMG/M metagenome (GOLD analysis project Ga0247760, IMG submission 179936) | Plant litter microbial communities from Arlington Agricultural Research Station in Wisconsin, United States - UWRJ-L171-409R-4 | ecosystem: Environmental > Terrestrial > Plant litter >...
GTGCCAAGGTGACGAGGGACGCGGCGCTGGAGACGCTTTGGAAGGCGAGGGGACAGGGGGGCGGGGAGGGGGGAAATGATGATATGGAGTGGGGGTCGGGGTATCCGTCGGATGGGCGGTGCGTGTCGTGGATGAAGGGGAATATGCATCCGGTGTTTGGGTGGGGTCCCGAGTGCAGGTTCAGTTGGGGCACGGCGAAGGATATGCTGGAGACGAACAACAAAAACGGGGGCGTCAAGGTTGACTGGCCCGTGGACGAGGATCCAGACACGCAGCGGATGACGGATTTCTTCACCTCGAAGGATCAGGATAACGAGGGTGACGAGCTAGGGACGTGGTTTGGGACACCAGCTGGGCTGGAGGCGTTTTGACTAGCATATATCATTACTGTATTATATTGTTGGAGGAAGGAGTTGGGCATCACGATAGACATGATATCCTGCGCGCCAAATCAGGCAGGGGCCGCGTCGAACGGCACAAAACTTGACTAATACAAGGTGCATTGGTCCTGTGTCTGTAATCCGTACAACCTCCTGACAAACTCCCATCATGGTTATGTCTAAATGTCATCGTCGTCATCCGTCGCATGGTGCTGCTTCCTCTTGCCACCGCTATCCAACGTGTCCATGCTGATGGAGTCGCTGTCTCGCTGCTTGGCCGGCAGCGCAATGGCCTGCCTCGCCATCTCGTTGTTCTCCAGAAATTCCCGCAGCTTCTGCTTCCCGATCTCAAGAGCCTGGCCATAGGCCGCGCCGCTCATCTGCATCATGGGGCCAAGGAGATTCAATGTATACGCCACATATGTGCCACCTCCTAGGAGGAGGATGAGCACAAACAGGAAGGGATTCCGCAAGACTGCACGCCATGTTAGCCAATATCCACCTCGCTTAGACCGAGAGACACTTACCCATCACGATCTCGTTCCACCCGAGGACCAAGAGGATAACGTAGAAGTACAGCGGCACCTGTGTGATGCCACCGATCGCGCTCCTCTTGGCCTCAACATAGACTCCATCAGCCATCTTCTTAAACCTGACCACCAGGTCCTGCCGCTTGCTCTCGCTGAGGACAGTCATTTCCTCCTCGAGGCTCTTTCCGTCCTCCTCGTCAACGCCGCCAATGGGAGCAAGGTCTTCCTCGTCCTCTGGCTCGGCGCCTGCGGGCTGGCTACCAATAAAGGCCGGGAGGTCTGGGGGCGCATATGTTTCCGCTAACCTGAACCTAGACAGCAGCGGGATGAGCCCGAGTGTGGATTCACGGGCCTTGGTGTAGATGCCCTCGATGTCGTCGGTTGGCCGCCAAATTCGGGGGACGCCCTCCTCGTCGTAGCGGAACTTGTCTTCGAAGTTCTCTCGCAACTTCATCAGGATGTTGCTCTCCATGACCTCCTCGTCGATTCTTTCCCTCAGGGCAACCCAACTCTTGCGCCGCAGTCGCCAGAGGCCGACCTGGACCTCGCCCTCGTTAGCGTCAAAGCTCTTAGCCCTGTCGGTGAAGCGGCTCTCGGCTTCTGCTACAATGCCGGTGAAAGCGGTCCAGATGCGATCCCAAAGGTCCTTCTCGCTTGGCGGCTTCTCGCCTTCTTCGGGAGCTCCGGTTCCGCCCCTACCGGAACCGAGCTTGTTGAATTCAAGGCCAATGGCATCGCCAAGGCGCGACTTCACCCACCGCTCGACGCGGATTGCAAGCCGGCGCATCTCTTCCTTCCGCAGCCGTGCACTGACCTCGTCCAGATCCTTCTCGAACAGGCGGTATTGTGGCTTGAAGTTGGACCATGGCACTCCGGGAATAGCGAGGCTCTGGGCCTCCTTCTTGAAGAATTCTAGCGTCTTCTTCTTCTGTTTCTCTACAATTTCGGCAAACTCGTACGATCCTCCGGCCTTCTGCCCGGCTTTGACGGAGCCCGTGACGGCGTCGCTGAACGCAGTCACGCCAGCTTTGTGCGCCGCCGACAATTGTGCCTGGTACAGTGCCTTGAGGCGCGAGTCAATCTTACTCTCGAGTTCGCCGCGCTTCACAGTGTACACGCCCTTATGGTATCTGCTCGCCTGGACTTCGAAGGCCTTCACGCACTTATCGCGGGCCGCTGCTCCAGTGGCGCCGAGGTCGGGCAGCACGGTAGCCTTTCCAAGGCGAGTCGCTTCGCCTTGCTGTTCCTCAAGAGGGGCAACGACAGTATCGAATGCAACGAGGACTTCGCGCGAGATCTCGTCGCAGCGGAACTGGGCGAGCAGCTCCTGCTGGGTTGGGAGGTCGAGATCCTTGTTGTTGACGATCTGGTCCCACACGCCCTCGGCGTACACGGACAGGCCATCGGCAGGGATCCTCCTGTGGTATTCGGGGAGGAACACGCCCCCTGTAAACTCTTGATCTTTGGTGGAGCGGTGACCAGCGGTGAAGCGACCGCCCAGGTTCTCGACTTCGGTGAGGAACTTGTCGGGCTGGAGAATCTTGTGAGGCAAACTGGCGAATGCAAAGTCAAAGTAGTCGTCGATCTTGGAGTTTTCGAGCCCCTGCGGCTTGGAGATGGAAGACCAAATCTTAGTCAGATCTTGAATCAGCGTATTGCGCAGGTTGGACAATGGCGTGGTGCCGATGTGGTCGCGGATGACGAAGAAGAGCAACGAGCGCGTTTGCGATCTGGGATATAGGTTAGCATGTCATGTAATGCCCAGGGTCGTGGGGCGCTAGGGGCGCTAGGGGCGCATACTGTCTGTCCTTTACAAAGAGCTGCAGGTTGACCTCGAAGACGGTCTTGAGCAGGCCCATGTTTGCGCCCTGGTACAGGCCGACCTGGTGCTCCCAGATGTTGACAATCAGAACCTCGCTGGTTGCCAGCGCAAAGAGCGCGCTCTTCCGCTCAAAGTCTTGGTCTTCGCCGCGCTCGCGGCCGTCGGTGCCCTCGACGTCCATGACGAGGATGTTCTCGGCCATCCTGGATACTCCGCCATCCATGCGCTCCTTCTTGTTCTTGGACATCCATATTCCCTTAGTCGTCTGGCGTCTTTCGGACTCGGACATGACACTGAACTCGGTACCGAAGAGGTGGTTCAGCAGGGTGGACTTGCCGGTCGACTGGGAGCCGAAGACGGAGATCAGGTGGTAGTTGAAGCCGGCCTCGGCGACGCGGTTCTGGGTGAGGTACTCATTGAGATGCGCGCTACAGAGGAGAAGCTGGTCAGCAATGCGGACTTCCCGGGCATCCGAGCCCGGCGGGCGGACGGGGTGTTGACGAACTTGAAGGCCTTGTCGTCGTCGATGACCTGGATACCATGCTCATAGTCAGCCGTCGGCCCGTTGCCGACGGCGGCAAAGTGACCGTTCATCGCAGGGTAGATGGCTGCAGCTGGGCAGCAGGGAGACAAAGCAAATGCGAAAGGGGCGCGACGTCGTTGTTCTATGTGCGGTGCGAAATGGCCATCGTGGCCCGTAAAAAACAATGGCGAAGGGGCGATTACCGAAGGAATCAATTTCCCCCAAAATGATGGGCTTGTGACATGCAGCCCAGCTCTCTTTTCTCCAACGCGGTGGAAAGGCCGCAACAGGGGGCGGCCGCTAAGCCAAAGAGGGTAAAACGGGGCCGGGTGGGCCTATCAGAGCTGCGGGAGCGAACCCTCCCTGCTGGCCCGTGTGCTGCGACGGCACATGGCACAAAAGCTGATGACGTCTTGTGAACAGATCAGCCACGACGAGAGGCGACAAGTCACGGGTTGCCAGTTGTCGAGTCTGGCGAGTTTGTTGAACAGGCTGTTATGCAAAAATGACAGCCTTATATTTGATCCCCGTCGTTTTTACAATGTGACTCAAGCATGTTGCTGCCCGACAGAAGCAGGCGTGGTCTCTCAGCAGGCATGCCAGTCAACAAGATGGCGAGGAATGGCGATAGCCAACACTGAAACTGCATCTACTAGGCACTCCTGCACCTTGCGCCCAAGGACTTATGTCAATCTCTACCAGCAAATTAGGAGTTCCAAAGACTATTCCGTTTGTCGCTTTCTGGGACCAAATACACCATCAAATCTAGATAATGCCCGGCTTATAGGCCCCTCCAAAAGGTTTGAAAAAGCCTTAGTTTCATCCTTACTTAGTAATAGAAAACTTATTCATATTTTCTACTTACAAAAGGTTAGTTCTACAAGAGGAGACCCCTTCGTACCAACACTCTACCAACCTGGAGACCTACACATCGTGTGCTCAGCCGATATCTCGGCACGCATGTGAACCCCAGCTGGGGAGCCAATCATCTGTTCCTCCCCAAGCCGCACGTCGGGCGGGCACCATTCAACCTCCAAACAAAAAATCTTGAGGTCAGCTAGCCCCGCACTTCTGCACTCTGTTCGATAAGGTGTGTAGTACCTTACGATGGCCAGGCGTCTTCCACCCACTTCATTGCATATCAGGCCGTCGCCAATCAGCATGGCCTCTCCCGACCAGCAAAACTGACAAGATGATGCTGTTTCCCCGCCAGCGCCCCCTATATGCGATGGCTGCCAGGATCTTCGACCGGATCCGGAAGGCAACCTCTACCACGACACCACGGTGCAAGACGTAGAGCGCGAATCGGGGGACTGTCCTTCGTGCGCAGTCATCTTGGATGGGGTTTCGAACGTGATGAAGAGCCAAGACCAGCACCCTTTGCCTAGAGAGACATCTCTTTGGATTTGTTTCGAAAGCACACGCGCAAACAAACTTTTTGTATGGATCGTATTCTATTGTGATGAAAAGCACCGCGGGGACTCGGATCCTGTGTTGGTTGAATTTTTCACTACTGAAGGTACTTGCAGACCTAACGCTGGTTTCATTCTCTTAGCATTGTTATTCACTGATCTGAAATTGTCGTGCTAGGCGCCACAACGCTCTGGCCGGTTATCGGGGCTGCTCGGACGGTCTCCCCAGTGTTTACTCTCGAAGATGTGGATCTTGTCTCCCAGTGGCTCAGGGAGTGTCTCGAACTGCATCCGGAATGCTCGATAGGAGAGCCGAGGCTCCCAACACGCGTCTTATTTGTCGGATCCGGCAACCAAGACCCGTATCTGTATGAAAGCCAACGGGAGATTGCCCAATACACTGCGCTAAGCCACTGCTGGGGCGATCCGCGACATCCTCCTCTCCGTACCACCGTCGCTTGTTTATCAGCTCGCAAAAAGTCCATTCCGCTGCACGAATTGCCGCCGACCTTTGTTGACTCCGTCCTTCTCACTCGAAAGCTTGGGATCAAGTATTTGTGAATAGACTCCTTGTGCATACTCCAGGACGATGCGGACGACTGGGTCGAGGAGTCCAAGAGAATGACCGACGTGTATCAGGACGCAACTCTAATCATCTTAGCGGATGGGGCAAAGGATAGCCAGGGGGGTTTGTTCAACACTGTGTGCGTCAGACGACGCGAATCCCCTGTTGCAATCCAGTCCGCATCAATGGCCGGGCCCGGCAGGCTGTATGCACGATCGGCAAACTTCGACAATCAGCAGCATAATGCTGTGCATGCAATCCTGGGGATGGATGCCGCCAAGGGGTCCCAAAATCCTCTGCGCAGGCGCGGGTGGACACTTCAGGAGTGGTTGCTGTCACCAAGAATGGTACATTTTACCAGCAGTGAAGTGTTATGGGAGTGTAACATGCACCAGAGATGCGAATGCCAATTGGTCACAGAGCCTACCTCAGCCAACATAGAACACGTACGCAATCCGCAGCTCTCCAAACGGCATCACTATGATTGATGGGGGGCCATCGTAGAGAACTATACTTCCCGGAACCTAACAGTGGCAACTGATCGACTTCCTGCACTTTCGGGGCTGGCGGGATCAGTTAGTGATCCTGAACCCGACGCCTACCTTGGTGGTATCTGGGCATCGGAACTTCCGGGGTCGCTACTATGGATGAGTTATTCCGACGACAGCAGCCGCCACGAGCAGTATTATGCCCCTTCTTGGTCTTGGGCCTCACTGACTGACAGGGTTAAATATGGGTATACATCCACAGGGACGTGGTCATACTGTGAGATTCTCGGTCATTCCCATGCCCCTGCTACAGGAAACCCATTCGGCCCTCTCCGTGATGGCTTCATCACGCTCAAGGGAGAAGTGGTAAAGTTTCAAGTTCCCGAGATTCGCGAGGCTGTTTTGCGAGAGCCGTTTATACCAGAGAAAGAGCGAGCAGAACGGACCGGGCTGCCAGTGGGGCCTAACTTACAATGGGACGTCAAAAGCCGGCTTTAGAAGTCAAGACGGGTGACATTCTATTCATTCTCGTTGTTTGTCGCGCGGATAACCCGTCGTTACCGAACGTAACGTTGACATGTTGGGGAGGTATCGTCTTGAAGGAGGCTCAGGACGTCAGCGGTTCGTTTACACGAGTCAGCTACATCGAAGGATATAACTTTGCTATCCCTGAGGATTGGGAGAGGTCCGAACGGGTGGTAACGATACGGTGACACAGTAGCTACATGAGCCTAGGTATGCTGGTCGATACACCGTCGAGGGGTGGGCTAGGTATCGTTCGAGATTGAGTTGAACTCGCCAGTCAGATACCGTATGGTCTCGGGAAATCCAGTTTTCTGAGGTCTGTATACATAACCCTACCCAATCCTCGCTTGGTAGAGTTAGGGTTAGGGGAATCGCAGTGGACGTTGACCTCAGAAAACCGGATTTCTTGAGACCATATGGTACGGTTTCCTGATGCCGTGCAACAAAATCAGCTCGACACTGAACCTTCTTTCTCGGAAGAAGACTTTTCTCTGAACGTATATATTCCCCTCGTCGCTCGAACAAAGACCAGTCTCTCCGTTGTTTCCTCTGGAAATTGGCACCAACTGAATCGCCTACAATCACACCTACACCGCCTCACGTAACAGTACATTGTTTGCTCTGGATATTGACACCAACGGAATCGCCTACAATTAAATCTACACCACGCAACAATGGATCTCGAAAAATTCCCTCTCGAGATCCGCCGCATGATATACGCTCATGTGCTCACGTTTCCGGGGCCCATCGTCCTCGTTGAGAACCCAGATCAGACGCACGCCAGCGATGGTGGCCAGCTCCAGCTTAGAGCCCTTCCCTCCGCACGTGGGTTGTCCCCAGCCCTCCTCCGCACCTGCAAAGGCGTCTACAACGAGGCCATCTCCTACCTTTACGAGGAAAACACATTCCAGTTCCCCGACGACTGAGGCGTCGCCGCCATCGCGCCATTCATCCACCAGCTTGGCCACAACGCAAGGCGCCTCCGGCACATCCGCTTTCAGATTCCGCAACTTGCGAGGGAACCGCACGAAGACCTAGCAAGATACCTGCACTACCCGCACGATGTGCGAGACAATGCGGAAAACCTGGACCTCCTTCGGACCGCTTGTCCAGGACCCCGGAGCATTGGCCTCGTATTGGCTGGGAGGTCGTCCACAGGCCGTGATCTCCTTGACGTCACCATCCTGCACCGTTTGCACCCTGATGGCGATCGCGTGTACCGGAATCAACTAAAAGCGGCAATCACAGCTTTCGATGAGCGCCTCAAGGCCGTCTCATCCACATTGGTCATCAACCTCGAGGTACAGAAGGCGATGGGCGTGAAGAACCAGACCTACGAGGAACGTTTGGCCGTAGTGCGGGAGCGAACGCATAATTCTCGACTGGGGTGCAACTGGTCGTCACGTCCACGCCGCGGAGGGGCTTCCAGCGCGCGGGGGCTTACAGCTTTGAGTATGAGCTTGACGCTACGACCTTCCCGGCCTTTTTCACATACCAAAGGTTGCCGTTTTCTGGGGAAAAGAGCTATAGAAACATTGAAAAAGCTATTATATGATTACCTACAGGTATGAGTGGCCTGCCGATATGAGAGCAAAAGCTAGCGCGGGGACATCTTCGAACCCTACCTAGGTTGCGTACCTCCTAGGGACTCGATATGGGCGTGTCCCTGCCCTGGAGGGAAGGGGAATCGGGGAGTATAATGGCGGAGGAAAATGGAGAAATGCTATTTGCATGTGTTGATAGCGGTGTAATTCTCCGGCGCGGGGTGCCACCGGTGTTTGGCAAGGAAAGAGCAATCTGGGCTGTTCTTTTTTGGGTACCTGCCTAGGTAGATAGATGATCAGAGAACTCCAATAGCCGCCAAGCTGGCGCAAAAATCTTGGAAAACTCAGAGTCTTTGATGAGAAATCCCACGCGTTACGTGGCGCTGCTTTCTCCCTTGCAGCGTTCCCCTCCCTGAACAGACACGATGGATCATGCATGTGACAGCTCGGCGAACAGCACCAGTGGGGCGCCATACCACCCTACCTCTCACTACATTCCAGCACAGAGTCCACCTTGGTTCCGCGCACCAAAACCCAACCGTGCGACCTTATATCACAATAACCGCAACCTCTAAATCACAAACCAACCCCTATCTAAACCAAACCAAATCATGGCCTCCTCCCAACTCCCCATCATAATAATCGGCGCCGGCATCTCTGGCCTCCTCCTAGCCCAACACCTCCTCACCCACTCCCCACCCATCCCCTTTCTCATCTACGAGCGCTCCCCCGCCCTCACCTCCCGCGGCGTCGGCTGGGGCCTCACACTGCACTGGTCGCTCCTCGCGCTGCGACAGCTCCTGCCGGCAGAGATACTGCAGCGCATTCCGGAGACGTATGTCGATCGGAAGAGTGTGGAGGCGGGAAGGGCGTCGACGTTTCCTTTCTTTGATCTGAGTACGGGGGAGGAGGTGGCGAGGACGCCGGTTGTGGGGGAGGGGGGGCGGGTGAGGGTGGGCAGGGAGGGGTTTAGAGGGTTGATTGCGGCGGGGGTGGATGTTCAGGTATGTGGAATGGTGAACTGGGAGGAGGAGTTAAGGGATTGAAGGGTTGAGCTGACGAGAGACAGTGGTCGAAGGCGGTGACGGGGTTTGAGTCTGGCGAGGAGTCTGTCACGGTGCGGTTTGAGGATGGGGAGGAGGTGGTTGGGAGGTTGCTTGTTGCTTGCGATGGGGGAAACTCGCGGATCCGAAGGATGCTGTTTCCGGAGCGGCAGAGCTACAAGATCCCGATAAGTGTGATGGGTGTCAAGGTTGAGTATACGGAGGAGCAGATGGAGGCTGTGCGGAAGCTGGATCCGATTTTCCTGCAGGGGACGGCGTCGGCGAACGGGACTTATACGTTCTTTAGCGGTGAGTGTATATCTGATATCTACCTACGCAGATGAGCGCGACGAGGAACAGACTGCCTGAGAAGCTCGCGGGCCTAGCAAAGACTAACTGAACTGACAATATCAGTCCTCGACTCCCCCGGAAACCACCCATTAGACACCCAAAACGACCCGCGATATTTCCTGCAAATCATCATCTCCTGGCCGTTCCGCCCCGGCTTTCTCGGCCGACCCGCACCGACCCCCTTCCCAGACACAAACGAAGCTAGTCTCGAGCTGATCAAAACCTTCGCCGAGTCCTGGGCCGAGCCGTTCCGCTCAGTAGCCAACTCCATCCCGCCCGGCACTGATATCAAGCATCTGGAGCTCTACGACTGGCTGCCGCCCAAAGAAGTGCGCAGCACAGGGAACGTTGCCCTGGTCGGAGATGCCTTCCATCCCATGTCAATGTGTAAGTTCAATTCCCTCCCTCTTCTCCTCAGGGTCCCTTACTAAATCCCATTAGACAGAGGCGAGGGTGCAAACCACGCCGTAGTTGACGTGCTGGACCTCGTAGAAACCGTCCTCCCACAGCTCACATCCGACGCGCCTAGTCTGCGGGCGGCGCTAGACACCTACCACGGTGCAGTCACCGCCCGAACGCGCCCGGCGGTTCTCGCGTCCCGGCAGGCATGCATGGACGCCCACGACTGGGGCAGCATCAGCAGTGACAGTCCGCTGCTTAGCCGGCGCGCAATGAGACTTGATTTTGACGATAGCGCTTTCGACTAGCAATAGCAGCAGCAGCAGCAGTATCAGCAGGCAGCAAGAATGCAATGCGAGTGGGTCGAGACCGAGTCGAAAGAAAAATCCAGAGCTGAAACAGAGCGTGACTAGGCTAAGCTCGAGAATGTTGATACGAATGCAACGCGACCACTGCCGCCGACGTTACAGGGCATGAGGTGGCCGGGAACGTATAGGTTCGGTAGTCGTTCCATTGGAAAATTCTGCAGCGGTAGCGGCAAAAGGAATCAATAAGGTCGGGGGCTTATGCAAGGACTCTGCATACACACAGGGGCCTGATTGCTGACGGACATGCTAAATAAGACAACGGGCGGGAATGCCACCCGCTTCCAATGGAACTCCAAACATGTCTGCCATTGTGGCCAAGGCTCGGGCTAGACATCCCTCTGAATCCTGCTGTTACACATTGTCGATTTATTGGATGTCCCAGAGGTTGGGCTCTCGCGACGAGGATGACACCCCCACACCGGTACGACGCTGTATGATGATGAATCAACACCGCCCAGCCCTCCCAATATCCCCCGCCGACAAAAGGACCGCGGTGTTTTATTAAGTCATTCGTGCTGTACGACTTGGCGCCATGGAGTCGGGACCTATATATGCCAGCATCGCGGTCTGTATCACCTCGTACGAGACATCCCATCCCAACCCCAGTCCGCCGTCCCCAATCCCACCCCGTACCCTCGAGCCGGGTCAGGCAGGTCAAGATGTCTTCAACCCCCGACAAAGAAACCGCCGTCGCTGTCGCAGTAGACGAAAAACACACCGCCTCCAGCCCAACCCCCTATTCAAACATGAACCCCGGGTCCGATGTCGACGCAGCATGGACCTACCTCAACACCCACCGCCATGCCGCGCACGACAAGGACTCCGGCCCCATCGACCTCGCCGCCCTCCGCCGCAAGATCGACTGGCACATCGTGCCGCTCATGTTCGGGTGCTACACGATGCAGTTCCTGGACAAGGTGATTCTCAACTACGCGGGGGTGATGACCATCCGGCAGGACCTGAATCTGCAGGGGAATGACTTCTCGAATGTTGCGACATTCCTGTTTGTGGGATTGTTGTGTTTTGAGATTCCGAATAGTTTGTGCTGCCTTCTCCTTCTTCCCCTCCACTGCACGCGGTACTTTGGAGATTAGTACTCCCTTGAGATCGGAAATCAGTACAAGAAAGAAAGCAAGAAAGGGGGCTGACAAGAACAGTCTACTTCCTCCAGCGCTTCCCGGCCGCAAAATGGCTCGGCCTCAACGTCACCCTCTGGGGCATCGCCACCGCGTGCGGCGCCGCGGCCACCAACTACCAAACCCTACTCATCTCCCGCATATTTCTCGGAATCTTCGAGGCCACCATCGGCCCCTCGCTCATCCTCATCAGCAGCCAATGGTACACCAAGTCCGAGCAAGCCCCGCGCTTCTCCTTCTGGTATCTTGGCCTCGGCCTGGGCCAAATCCTCGGCGGAGCCGTGTCCTACGCCTTTCAGCACATCACGCCCGCATCGTCGAAACTTGCAGGATGGCGGATCATGTTTCTCACGCTAGGGCTGGTGACGGTGACGATTGGCATTCTCACCGCGTTGTTTGTCCCTGATACGCCGATGAAGGCGCGGTGGCTGAGTGACTATGAGAAGGTCGCGCTGCTAAAACATGTCAGCACCAACCAGACGGGTATCGACAACAAGAAGTTCCGGAAGGCGGAGATCTTTGAGGCGTTGATGGATCCGCAGCTTTATCTGATGCTACTGTCGGTTATTTTGGTGAGTCTCGCGGTCATATATGTAGAGGACTTAGATGATGAAAGGTAACACTGACAGAAACCTAGCTCTCGTCCTCTAGCGGCGTCGTGACGACCTATTCGGCAACACTCATCCGAAACCTAGGCTACGACCCCAAGCAAGCCGCGCTGATGAACATGCCCTCAGGGGTCATCAGCATCTTCTTCACCCTCCTCGTCGGGTACGGCGTGCGCAAGCAGTCCCACCGATGGGTGTGGATCATCGCCTGTCTCCTCCCCGCGTACGTCCGCACCACACCAAGCAACGTTTCTCTAGCAGCCTCACTGACCAACCCAGAATTCTCGGGGCGGCATTGATGTCCTTCCTCTCGACGAGCAACCAATCCGGTGTGCTTGCAGGCTTGTACCTCGTCAACGCCGTCGTCGCACCGCTGGCCGTGTTCTACAACGTGAGTTCCCCCTATCTCACCCTGCCCCTGAACACCAACCTTTGAGCACAAACACTAACACCCGACGCCCAACTAGTGGACGGCTGCCAACTTTGGCGGCGCCACCAAACGCGCCTTCGCGGCCGCCCTGGTCAGCGGATCCTTCTCCATCGGCAACATCATCGGCCCGCAGACCTTCCAGGCTCGCGACGCACCCGACTATCGCCCGGCTAAGCTCTCGGTCGTTGGCACACAGGCGGGCTGCGCGCTCACCACTTTCTTATTGTTCGTCTATTATGCGTGGCAGAACAAGAAGCGGCGGCGG
>Ga0247760_1002823_pt1 | contig 12380 bp, 8 predicted proteins | sample UWRJL171409R4_FD_179936 | JGI IMG/M metagenome (GOLD analysis project Ga0247760, IMG submission 179936) | Plant litter microbial communities from Arlington Agricultural Research Station in Wisconsin, United States - UWRJ-L171-409R-4 | ecosystem: Environmental > Terrestrial > Plant litter >...
GGGGGGGGGCTCCTCTGCCAGCATCAATGTGACAATGACATAGATGAGCTTGATACAAATCTACTTCAGTTCAAGGACTCAGAGCATACCTACCTGGCGACTTGGTCACCCCAGAGCAATCTCCTTCCACACCGGTCCTGGCGCGAACCCCTGCGTAATCGCTCGTCGAAGTAAACTTCCTATACCCAACCTCTGAACCACACCATCTTGCCAGCCCAACAACATTATCTCAAAACAATCTCCTCTCCGGCCCGGCCCCATAATATCATCGTCGTCATCATCATTATTCGGCCAGAGATGAAAGGACTTTGACATCAAAATCACTTCGTACGTTGCCCCGACGGAATGGAAAACTGATGCCTCTTCAAAACCGTCCAGCCAAACTGTGCCGCAAAACTGGCCCTCCCGGCCAACGAGGCTGCCCTTGGGGAGGAACATGTCAATGTTTTGAATCTGGTAGTAGCATGCCAGTGTCCAGAATTGGAGCAGTGGATAATTGGGGATTTTCGAATCGGATATCGAAAATGTGTCGGATGGAGCGGTTTTTAGTGTCGGGGACGACGTATAGCTCGCGAACATGGAGTGGAAGGATGTTGGTTGGCCCGCTGGAGAGCTGTTTCTATCACGTGAATCAGACGAGCTGTCATCTGAATGAGAGAATCTGCCATCTAAAGAAGAGCCGTCATCAACAGAATGGGAGAGGGAATCCGAGATGTCTGCAGCTGGATCGCAAATGAGGTAAACGGACCCTCCGGGTTCTCTGCCATACCAAACAATCCAGTTTGACGCACGCTTCGATTTCACACCCACATACACTCGCCCAATCCAGCCAGCCCATGAGTAACTAGGCATGCCGGAGCGGCGCCGTAGGTTCTCCCCATTGAAGGCTAAAAAGTCAGTAAAGTGACTTGTCGGAAGACCCTGAAAGATAGCGTTTCCCATTTTCAAGCGGAAGCGTCGCATCAGGCCTGCCAAGGCGCGAAGGGCATCCTGGACGTTGGTCATGCCGTATTGTGTATAATAACCCAATAGTTTGGCGAAATCGTCGTTGGGGTTGCTCATCTCCATTAGTTGCGGAAGTACAGTAGAGTAGGTGTGGCCTCTTGAGGGTTTCGGATTATCAAAACAGGACTCGCACTGTTCTGACATCTGGCACCGGAAAAAGACTTTGTCGTCGACAAAGAGAAGCACCCGGCGTGAGAGTAAGTATTCCTGAAAACTATCACGGAGTACAGTGTCAGTGTCCGCCTGACGTGTTGCGGTTAGCGTTTTGGGAGAGTAACCCACGTCCAGGCCCTCGTATGATAGAATGATCTCATGATCAAATGGTCGGGACCAAAGTAAACACCAAAAGATATGTCATTTTTTACCCCCACCAACTGTGGCGTCTCGACTCGAGTGCCGGTTCGTACACCAGGAAGACCAGAGTTGGCGTCGTGACCACAGGCAGCAACGATTGTCAAACTGGCCAGCTCATAAATTCGATCCATCACGTCGACACCTTGACGGACGTCTTCAGCGTCGTTTTGAATTAAACACAGGGCGTCAACCCAGGGATACCGAAAGCCAAGTTGCCGAGTAAGTAGCATAGCGTCGCTGATGGTTCGAGGTAGCGAAATTTCATCCATATCGAGCGCGCCAGGACGGAGTAACTCGGGTCGGTTGTAACTCGTCAGTTTGAAAGTCGGAACAGAGCCCCAGACATAACTGAGGGCTACGTAGGGAGGGCCGTTCGCCGCAATTTCTGTCAGGCACCGAGACTTGACATCAATAAGCCGGAGAACGCGGAGTCCCAAGAATGGGTCCAGGCTCGCCGTTTTCGCCAGTCTTAGGACGCAGTTTCGGTGATTTTCATCACAGTATGCTACCCACCCTTTGATCCGATCAATGTCAATCTCTGCGTCGATTCCCGGGCGTAGATATCCGATATCTGACAAGTCCTCGGCGAATGTGCGGGAGGAATGGTTGGAACTCGGCCCCAGTGCAATCCATGGCCCACGACAACGAGGGAGCCGAAAACCGCCACGCCCAGTGGGACCGAAACCCTCCCAGACCAGGGTAACGGCATCACCTGTCCTCCATCGGTTTGGCCGTGTTTCTAGTCTATCGTCCTGGGCAATGGCATTTTTGAGCAGGCGACAAAAGGGGCATTTGCTGTTCTGGATCCACCCAAAAGTCCAGGGTTGGTCCTCTGCATCCAAATGGCGAAGAGCCGCTGGTTCGAACGAGACCTGAGAGCAGCATGCACACAACGGCTCGGTCCGCGGCATGCTGGGAGTCGAAAATTGTTGTTCGGTCTTGTCAGGGGAACGAGTTTGCTCGCAGTGATCAAATGCTGCCTTTGGAGAATTGGACTGGAGTGGTAGCCCCGCAGTGTTATCTAGGCGCTTGACGGAGCGGGAAGGCACAACCTGAGCCCTCTGCGGCCCGAGTCGCTGCGGTGTTCGAGTGCGCATGCTCTCATTGGTTACAAAGTGAAGGGAGTGGGGCATTGGGAGCTGAAACTGGCAAAGACGGCAGGACCCGATTCTGCAGATTGAAATCTCGATCCTGCCCGAACTTAACATTGAACACCCGCAGCCACATGTAGCGTGAGTGACCAGACACAGAGACACAGGCGAGATGGACGCCGGGGAATGGAGCCGCAAGGTATTCCGGCTGCGCAGGCTACCGGACCATGTGTGCACGCCATCGGCGGTCGCGAGCCTGCTCAGCAGCGTCCTTGCCCTCCCCGACGGCCACGTTGTCGTCAGCTCGGTTGCCAGGGCCGCCGAGATCTTCGAGGTGCCGTCGAGAACAGCCACGCTCCAGCTGAAGAGCGTCCCCGCCCGTCTTCGCGGGAGCCTCGCCGACAACGAGTGGTCCCTTCCGCTCGCGGGCCAAGGCGCGGACACGGACATGGCCGACGTGCTGGTCCTCGACGTCCACTTTGAGGGCATGACGGTGCTGTGCGACCCGGCCCCCGGCAAGCACCACGCTGACTGCATCGCCATCTCGGGCTTGGCAAGCCACCCATTCGGGTCCTGGCAGCCCCGCAAGGACAAATCCTTCATGTGGATTCGGGATGCCATCCCGCCGTCCCTTCCCGGCGTCCGGACCGTCATCTACGGTTACGGCTCCAAGCTCCCGGACAGCAGGTCGTTTCAGTCCATCCGCGACATGGCGCGAACCCTCATCTTACATCTCAAGTCCGGAGGCTGGAATCTTCCTTCATCTAAGCCCATCGTCTTCCTCGCCCACAGCCTCGGCGGAATGGTGCTCAAAGAGGCCATCGTCCAGATGGCCGACCGCGACGAATCCATCTCGAGCATCCTCGCCAATGTTCGGGGTGCTGTCATGTTCGGTGTCCCCAGCCTTGGTATGGAGCAGTCGCATCTTATCGCCATGGTCGACGGCCAGGCCAATCAGTCGCTCGTCGAGGACCTATCTCGGTACGGCAGCAACTATGTCCGCCAGCTTCATACCCAGTTTGAGGGTCTGTCCTTTCTGAGGAAGGCACGGATTCTCTGGGCGTACGAGACAACAGAGTCGCCCACGGCGGTCCAGCGTCCAGATGGGTCATGGGACAGGTCCGGTCCCTCAGCGGTTCTGGTCAATCCTGCGTCTGCGACGTCCAACTACTACTGAAAAAACCGTCCATCACCATTCCTATCGACAAAGATCATTCCGGTATGGTCAAGTTCACCAGGGGTGACGCCCACCTTGCCATCATCAACGCATCGATTGCCGAGATCTATTCCACCACTCACCTAAACGACGAAGCCGGGTCGGCGAAGCTTGATGCAACCATCCCACATGGTCATCGGAGTCCTCGGGGCACGAACCAAGCGCGGAAAGACGAAGATACCATCGATTCTGTGGCCATGAAAGAGCTGATCAAGGTTTCTTCGGCTGTGGAAGAGATGCATGCTAGTCTCTTCTCCCCCGAACTTGACTTCCGTGTCAGCACCATCGAAGACCCGTTCCAAGATACCTTTGAATGGGTGTTCCATCTTCCGATATTCTCCAAGTGGCTGCAGGAAGGCTCTGGGCTCTTCTGGGTCCACGGCAAACCCGGCTCCGGCAAGTCAACGCTCATGAAATTCATCTTGCAGAACCCGCAGACCAGGGAGCTCTTGCACAACTGGCAAGGTGACGCGCTGGAGATATCCGCTGGCTTCTTCTTCCACTATCGCGGCTCGGCAATTCAAAAGTCGTTCCAAGGCGTCCTCCGTAGTCTTGTCATGAAAATCCTCGCTCCTCTCTGGGTCCCGTTCCGCCAAAAACTTAAGCCACGTTTGGAAGAGTTCGAGTCTGCAAAGCAGTCTCTGTGTAAACTGCGACAAGAGCTCAAGGAGACACAAGAAGGAAAGCCCGGCAACCGCGACCAGGCAGCACATGACCTCTTGCGGGGTGAGATCAGCAAGATAGAAATCGCTTTGACCAGGCTGGAAAACGACTTTAGGACATGCATCGCCAAACCGGAGACAAGGTTCCTCAAGCATATCGCCACAGTGTTCCAGAGTGGTGATGACCGGCTAATACCCAAACTTGAGAGAGTGCTACGCCATGTGCGAGATCAAAATATCACAAAGATGGATCTGGTTCTGTTCTTTGATGCCCTGGACGAGTTTGACGGACACCCAGACATGATTAGCCGGTTCATAAAGAGCCTTGTATCAACCAGATCGACAAGCTCAGGAACAAGAGTCAAGGTTTGCCTCTCAAGCCGGCCCTGGGAGTCCTTCAAGGTCCAGTTTTCCGCTTATCCGAGCTTTGCTTTACAAGACCACACCCAACGCGACGTCGAGGCGTACGTGGCCGGGACGTTAGCCGCGCCGACGGTCTATAATCAAGCCATCATGGGAATTGCCACAGATATCATTGAGAGAGCAAACGGTGTCTTTCTCTGGGTTAAGCTTACCATCGGGTTACTTCTCGAAGCCGCTGAAAAAGCATCCGAGGGGTTGGAACTATCAAACAATCTGAAGCAAAAGCTCAACGAACTCCCCAGCGACCTCTTTGAGTTCTACGAGCTTATCGTGGAGAGAATCAGCAACCAGAATCGCCGCCGTACGTTTGCCCTCCTCGAGCTTCTCATCCGCGATGACAACTCCAAGGCCGAGGCGTACTCGATACGGGACGCCGTTCTACTATCGGAATGCACCACCGTTGACGATGCCGTCCAGAGACTCTTTGAGATGAAGAATTCGATCACGGATCAAGTCAGGAAATACGACAATGTCAGGAGCGACGTGTACACCTGGAGTGGGGGTTTGGTAGAGATAAAGCTGCAGGACAGCCGCCCACGACTGCAGCTCATGCACCAGACGGTGCTGGAATTTGTCATGGGGCTCTGGTTCAAGAAGATGGTCGTGGGAGACATGGCCGCCATCCTTCAAGAGAACGGCCATACTTTTCATCTCAAGTATCTGATGGCTACGCGCGTCTTGAAAGTTGCCCGGGCATTGACAACGGCGCCAGCACCAGCAAACAGAGATCCTCAAGAGCGGATAGAAGAGGGGGCCGAAGAGAGGCGGGAGGTTCAGCGACTCGCGTACCATGCGGAACAGTCGGAGCTGACAACGGGAAAGAGCCATATCGGGTTTCTTTTGAGCGCACCACATGACAGACTGCCCCTTTTTGGCGGATACATAACCGGGCAGCCATGGAGCCAGGACTTCAACTTCTTATCATTCGCCGCCTCGTCCGGCCTCACGCTCTGCCTTCGAGACTGGTTCGGGAGGGGCAAAGACCAGCGAGCCGACTTGAATTATTTCTCCGATCCCGAGACGCCCATCTTGCCGCTCCTCAGCTCGCTCATCCACTATCCCGTGGGTGGGATTTTCCACGAGCGGTACCTGATGGCGGCTCGCCTACTCCTCGAGAACGGCTTCAAGATGGCAAAAGACCCAACCTTCTTTCCCATGGTGCTGACAAAACTGTGGATAGCAGCCGGGACAGTGAGGCAACCCGCCGAGCTATCCCAAGCGACGGTCATTGACACCCCCCGAAACTTTTCCCGAGGGGCCTCGTCATGTTCAATCCTACTATCGCGGGATGTAACCACAGCTCACATCTCCACCCCCGTCTTGCACTCCCTAGCTGTCCTCGCGCTCGACCACGGCCAGGACCCCAACATCACCATATCTGTATTCACCAGCCCATCCAACCGGCACGAATGCCGGCCGTTGCACATGGCGACGCCGGGCCTGGCGCGGGAGCTGATCCGGCACGGCGCCGACACGACGCTGCGGGACGCTAAAGGCCGCGCGCCCCTCTCCTGGGCCCTGGAGCATCCGTTTGAGCTGTATAAAACCGGGCGGCTGGACTGCGCGCAACGGTACGAAATGTGCCAGATTCTTGTGGATGCGGGAGGAGCCAGGGCCGGGGTCGGGGCCGGGGCCTTTGAGGATTTGCACATCTCGGACACGGGCCTAAGGAATGCGATTTCCGAGTTTGAAGGGGCGGGCTATGATGTGAGCTTTATTCGCGAGTTGGCCTTGGCCGTGGGTGATCATGTCCGCGCCGAGATTACGTCGCTGGCGGAAAGTCTGGATGGTGTTAGTATTGGAGACGGTGTTAGTGTTGGAGACCATGTTATGATGGGGCTTGATGAGCTTCAATTCGTTGGCAACGTGAACGTAGAAACTTGTTCTCCAAGCGGCAAGCAAAAGGTAGAAAAGAATGAGAGAGAGAAGAAGAAGAGGTGGAGGTGGAGGCTCAAATGGTGGTGAAACAAGGTAGAATTCCGGAGGAAGAGAGAGGCGAGGCGACGGTCATCACAGTGGACCTGGGTTTATTAGGTAGTTTCACGCACAGGTTGGGCTGGATGGGCGACGCAAACATTGCAAGTGAAATACACTATGTAATAAGGGGCTTTCAACATTTGAAGAAACGAGGACGTGGATCTCCTTCACTTTGTTATTTTATTTAGGCTTGTAGGTTGGAAATACCTACCTAGGTAGCTAGGCTTGTTATAATTATTAAAATCAATTAAGTTAGTTTAACTTTAATTATTCGGCCTCTCCAACTCCAGGGGGGGGACCGGAATCGCATTCTCGTCGGTCGTGCGGTCATAAACATTGACCGGCCTCGGATCGATACGAATATATTTCGTAGCTATTTCCCCGCTGAGATTTCGCATGCAAAAATCGACAAAGGCCAAGATGATCGAGGCTGCCCATGGCCAACGGCACTTGATGAATGCCATCACGCTTGTCTCGGGGCGTGCAAGTGGAAGAAGAAAAAAAAAAAAGGCTGGGACCATGTTTAACGTCCTCGGTTAGCACCAGGCTGCGTTTTCTGTAACCCCTCTGAAGGGCTCAAGAATGCAGTGATTTATGCATCGCCAACATCGTTACGGACTTGCCGATATGTACCCCCCCAAATAAGGGGTACAACAGCTCGCCATCATAAATACACTTTGATTTTGGGTACTGCGAGATAAGCGGGTACTTTTATCCTTGCGACATCGACGCCACTGGCTATGTATCTCGTAGAGCTATTGACTTTAGAAATACACACCCTACAAGTACTTTTTATTATTATTTTCATTCGGGCATTTTAAACAAGAATAAAGAAATAATGGCAGTAGGGACGAACACAGTTGCAAGCTCAACGATCCAAGTTGGGTACCTAGGTAGGTAGGAAGGAGGAGTATAGACGCACATGTGTAGGTCGGGTGCAGGCCTGGTCGGATTGATGCAAGGGTGCCCGGCCGAACAAACCCCCTCCGCCAGGGCCAAAATTGCAGTGATAAATAGTCCCCATGGTCCTGTTGAGACATCTGATCGGCATCTTTACCTACCGAGGTACCTACTAGGAGAATACATGCAGCACCACCTCTTCAACATAAATAAACTTGAGTTCATCATATTGCTTTCATCATAACACTACGGAAATACATCAATTGGATATCTCGGAACAAAACTCCCCAGCAATGCCAGGCTCACAAACCACCTAACCTAACCTAGTGCTTCCCCATCATCTCCAAACTCTTATGATAATCGCTCGTGCCCCCCTGCGGGTCCCGATCCTTGGGCTTGCAGCTGCTGTACTTTTTCCCATTTCCATGCGCACCGTCAATTCTCAAGAAACTCTGTCCCTTGGCCTTGAGCATTTCCTTGCCGGCGTCGTCGTACCATCCGTTGATGAAATCTCCGTGGAAGCAGTAGCCTTCTCCAATCTATTTCTCGTTAGCTAGTTCTCCGGTTCTCTCTTTTGATCAAAGACAAGGAAAGTTAAGGGGAGTTGAAGTAGGGAAGTAGAAAGTACACACCTCACCACAAGCCAGCTTTATCGGCGCCTTCCCCTTCCAGCCCCCCGGGATTGCTCCTCGTGTATTATACCTTACCGAAAACCGTAAACTCGGCATCCTCTTCATATTCGCTGGACATTTCCCCCCGTGGGCTGCCGCATAGGTATATTCGGTAATCTTGTCCGGGTTGACGCAGTCTGGAAATCGCAAAATGGCTTGCAAATGCGCACTGCACGTCTGCAGCGGCAGCGCCGCGCGCGGTCGCTTATCCCGATCTTCGGGCCCGTTGCCGTCGCACCACCAGGTGATCATGGTGATTTTCTCATCGATATCAGCCTGGGATTTGGCGGACGCGTTCCCCGCTACCATGTATAGATCCCGAGGAAAAGGGATTTCGGCTCGGTCAATGTTTTCGTAATACGTCTTGAACGTGGCCGGGTAGATTTCCGTATAATTGTCCCCGTTGACGTAGTAGAGAGTAGGAGCCCAGTAGATGGACATGTCGTTGGCGTTTTCCCCAGAAGGACATCCCGCTTGGAGCTGCGCAGTTGTCGGCAGGTCCTTGGTTATGGCGTCGGATCCGTAAAAGGAGTGCATGTGTGAAATGTATTTTCCGGGGAACACAATGGGGTCTGCTCATTCTTGTCAATCAGTGAAGGCAAAAAGGGACCGGCGACGGCGCTGTATCTCACCCATATTTTTACGGTACAGGGGCTTATGCTCTACGACGGTGAGGGCCGTGACGGCGGTCGTGAAGAGGGTGAGACGCTTCATGGTGATGATGATGATGATGATGGTGGTGGTGGTGGTGTTTGCCCTCGGGAGTGAACCAGACCAGACTGGACCCACATTTGCACCAGGCGGGCCACACGCCGATGATATACTCACCAACCGGGCAAATACCAGTTCCCAAGTGAGTAATAATAAAAAAGTAAAGTAAAGTAGTAGGGCCAAGAAATATGTGCGGATAATCTAGACGTAATTACGTATCTTGGATGTGATTGCCCCGGATGATCTCCGGTACTCTGGAGAATGCCCTGTCGCGCTTGATTGGCGGCACCGAAAAGCCCCGTGTCCGTGCTTCCGGCCCAAATCGGTAGTTGTGAGTTCCAAAATGGGCACGTGGGAGTCGGCAATGCAATTGGCATCGGTATGTATGTACCCGCCTAGGTAGTTACTAGAATAGGTTTGAGTTGCCAGGGTCAAGCCAGAATATTTAGGCCTTAACTCTGATATTCAGGACCTTGAAATATTCTCCATAGGGCCTCAAATTGGCAAATTTCCGTCATAACCACTCGGGAATAGAAAAGAATACCGGCGGAAGGTTGGCCGGGAAGCTGCAACCAAGCCATAAAGTGCCATGCGAACAAACTTTCAGGGGTTGGACTGTAGTCTCTGGTGATTCGATGAAACAAGAACGGACTCATTTGTACTGAGCCGGGCTGGCCAGGTGTGTGATGTCTAAAACTCCAGCCCTGTCACATTTTCTGAGTGCTCCATCACAGGTGGCGCATCACCTCACCCTCAGGCTCCTTGGCCGGTTCATTCGGACTGGGACACCCTGGCCACTTACAACCGTGGTCCCCCCTAGCTGCGCAATACTCCGCAAACTCAGCGTCCGATAAAAACTCATTCTTCCTCCTCGATGCCGAAGACTTTGTCACCAGGGATATATCACTCGAGGTCCCTCAGTACCGTGGTAAGTGCGTATCCAGTCGGGGCGCAAGTCCACATCGCCAGTCTTGGCCAAACCCTTTTAGCAGTAACGCCAAGTTCCATTTCGTCATCAAAAACAGCGAACGGTGCTTGCGGCTATCGATGAACTGGTCAAATCCACCTGCATCACCCACCAGGCGCTGTGCTTGCTCCTTCATGCTGACCAAGAGCTTGCGGATCCGGTGGTCGAAGCGGGCAATGTTCTGTTGAGTTTCCATGGACTCTTTATCAACAGCAGTCTCAAAGGTGTCCCCGATGGCGACTTCTGTTGATGGTTCATTATGACCTGTCCTTTGGATGTCCTTGGAATCCCGCGCTGCTGGGTCGTATCTGGTATTCATCGACTTCGGTCCCATTTTATCTGGCTTCGAGACCAGTGGCAACTGCTCGCCATCCATCCATCCGTCCACTTCCCAATAACCGCACAGACTCCCCAAGATCAGTTTTATCCTTACGGAATCGACCGCCATATTTGAGTCAAGATGCCTCAACCCAGTATGCACCGGTGCCATGCTATGCCATGCCCCCTAATGGATTGCCACTTACACATATTAAAGACGCCCCAAGGTCCCGATTGACGACGAAGACAAGACTGGTGAAGAAGACGAAATATTGGGGAAGAATGCACATGTACGGTGAGGGGTAAAAAAGTGTTTACGAGGAGGTGCAGTCAGTTGCCTGAGTAGGTAGGTAGTAGAGAATATTTACTCACCTCCCAGTCCCCAAAGAAAGTAAAAGGCGTATTCAACGGAGAGCTGTAGCGTTCCGTATTCTAGGGGAGGGGGTAGGGTGATGCTACTCAAAGTACCATTTCCATCAAAATCAATCTCTGTACGAAAATACCGGTCCCGATCAAACGTTTGAACACTGCAATTTTGGCCCCGCCGGAGGGGTTGCTCAGCCTCGGGGAGTCGGAGAGGTGGCTTCCATCCTTGTCACGCTTGAATTGGTCAGAGCTTAAACAAATCCGGCGACAATGCCACTAGTCACCTGAAAACTAAACTTGACAATCGACAACAATTCAACATTAAGTATATAAGTCTAATAGGGTGTCCGTCTTTTCCCTTTAAATACATTACTTGTACAAAAGTACACCTGGTAACATGAAGTCTAGTCTAAAGCGCCGCCAGAACGCCCACCATGGCCACCGCGGCGGCAAACAAACTTCCCGTCTCCTTTGGTGCTGCCGCATTCCCCGATCCTCCTTGCCCCGCTCCCGTAGTCGTCGGCTCCGTCTTTCCACCCGGAGTAACCGTCGTCCAAACCCCAATGAATGTTCCCCCTCTCGTATCGGTAAGCCTCGGGAAACTCTGCGTGATTTTCGGAAGGGTCGGGACCGAACCCATCTGTTTCTTATAAAGCGATTCACACTCCGCCTTATCTGTAACCACTGCTCCCGCAATCTGGAATGACCTCACCCCTTCCCCGCAGCTCGACGCCAAACTGAGCGCTTCGCTACGATGCGCGCTCACCCAGCTATTATGCTCGTTTCGCCAGGTCGACCACGCACCGGCCAGGGAAGGCGGGGGGGTAACTTTTTCAGAAAGCGCGATTTCATCGCACAGATTAAAATCGGGGGTTTGCGTGAGGACCGCTTTGCTCATTTCTTCCCCAAACCAGGGAAGGATGCCCGGGTAGGAGAGGATTTGAGGAGAATTCTGGCGGAGCGAGACGAGTTTGGCGTCGCACTCTTTGGCTTTTTCGTCGGCGTTCGCTTGTCGTGCTGGTAGCTTTGGTGCGGATGTGATCATCGGGTCGGGCACGGCCGCGACTGACGCGACGAGGGCGAGGATGGTGAGAATCTTCATTTTGGGCGGCTTGGCGTTGCCTCTGTGGCGACGCGGGGAGAGATCAATTCCGCTGTTGTTGGAAATCAGCCTCACTATAGTTGACACGCAATTGAAAGGAATGAAGAGACGGAAAAAAAAAAGAAGAAAAAAAGTTCAAATGCGGCGGCGACAGTTTATGCTTTTGTTCTCCCAAATTTGGAACGCCAACCCCTAAAATCCTAAAAAATCCCCACTACTCTTGTGTCACGGTAGTACCACGGTACCACGGTGCCACTCGGCTCAGTGGAACGTAATCTCGTTGGGTGCGGGTCTGGATGCCGTCGTAAAAACGTTACCCCAGGAAAGTCCGCCTTGAAGGATCCGCCTATTCGGTTGATCCACTCAACGGGTGGTAGCGATGCACTTGGCCGCTGCGTTAATTGGTTAATCATCATGGCATTGACTCACGGCGCTATATGTCGACTGAGCCTCGGTCGCAGCAGCAAGTGGACGTTTCTTGGCGCACTGAGATAATTGAGAACGGGTACTCATTGAGTAGAGGTTCACCATTTTACAGGACATCTCCCTCTTTTATTAATCTCTGCTAGCATTTGCATCTTTTTTTTTTTTTTTTTAACTGAACAAAACTCGGTATA
>Ga0247760_1002824_pt1 | contig 12369 bp, 17 predicted proteins | sample UWRJL171409R4_FD_179936 | JGI IMG/M metagenome (GOLD analysis project Ga0247760, IMG submission 179936) | Plant litter microbial communities from Arlington Agricultural Research Station in Wisconsin, United States - UWRJ-L171-409R-4 | ecosystem: Environmental > Terrestrial > Plant litter >...
GAGAAGATGGAGCCGCATTTGAAGGAGATAACGGCGTTGTTGGGGGAGGATAGGAGCGGGCCGTTTTTTGGTGGGAAGGAGGTTGCATATGTGGATTTTCTTTGGGCGGGGGTGTTAATTTTTGTAAAGAAGGTAGGGCAGGGGGTGTTCGAGGAAGTTATGGGACGGAGTGGAGGGGAGGAGGTGCATAGGGGGTTGTTGGAGGCAGTGAAGGAGTGGACGAGGAGGGATGACTAGGGTTTGGAGAACTTGCAAAGAGGGAGGGAGAGTATGGAGATCAAATGCTCTCTAAAATTGTTAATGCATATACAAAGAAGGTGAACGAATTGAATATAAAGGACTGACTGTCTACCAGTGACGGACACCCCTACACCACGCCATAGTGATATTCTCAAGACCCGCAATAACCACGCAACATTTAATAACTAGAAGAACAGCTAACATACATCCCTTAATTTCCATTCCAGACTGGGGGTCCGGGCATCTGGTAAGGTGCTGGGTTACCGGTCCACTTATTATATGCGATGCCGGAGTGAGTCTTCTGGTCTGGACCAGGGATCTTAACTATTAGGCCAGTTAGTTTAACTTTCACTTTCCACTTATTCTTTTATATCCTGGACGAAGGACAATATTGCTCTGAAACTCTTAAAATTATTGCTAGAAAATTATTGAAAACTAATAAGAGGATACGTTAAGAAAACCTCCTAGGACCGGCTAGTTCTAAAATAGAAGTGGGTCCGCATCTTAAAATAACACGGCTTAGGTCACTTTGCGCCCTGCCTATACTATAGTGCACAGAACACGCTTCACGTCACGTGATAATGTCACATGATACACTTTTCCAATACTATCACATGGCCTGATTCAAAATCTATAGTCGGATTTTGAATAACGTGCATGATGATCGAGTAAGTGTTACAGACTGCATCCCAAAGAGGGTTAAGACAGGTCGCGGATAAGCGTCACGCCGGAGCGTAAGGCAGGTACTCTAAGGCTAGGTGATTAGAAGACTGAATGATGAAGCAAGTACTCTCAGACGAAGGGGATGCACAGTCACTGTAGGCCGCTGCTCTATAGTGCACAGGCAAGCTGAATAGTAGAGCACAAATGAACAGTGTATTACTTGCGTGAGGAACCCCAGGTCTCTCACCCATCGTGGCTACGATGATGGAATTTATACTAAACTATCTAGAGGTAACTTGTACCTTGCTTGGTGAGAAGTGTTTGGTGTTGAGCCAGGCACTTACAGCTAAGCACCACTTGATTGGTTATAGGGGCTCGGGTCTTTGCATCCCTGGCCCAGTGTGCACCACCGTGCACACTGTTCCCAACGCTGGGTCTTCGTCGGGCCGAGCCGGCCCAAGCGACGGCCTGCAAGGTCGTCACAAAATGAGGGTGCACGCTTATCTGTTGCCTTTGAAAACTGTGGACGATAAATTGCTTAACTATAACTTAAAGATAGACTTTAGGAACCTTGACATTACAAAGAGAGCGTTTCGGACCCCACATTCCTTCCATCTATGTATCAGGCCCTCTTTACAATTTTAGCTGCAATAGCATCCGCCGGAGCCGTTATTCCCTATAAAGCAGTAGTTACCAGTCCGGGTGCACTATGAGTAATACGATTAGCACCGGGCAGCAAGCTGCATGTTGGATTTAGAGACCCGGCAACAAACAAGCGACGTGTGGATAAACTGGAAAGGTTGCTACTAGGACGTACCGGAGAGGTGTTGAGGCAATGGCAGTATGATTTACAAATCATGTTGCCCGTTCTCCATGAGTAGGGGCAAGTCTGTGCACCGTAATCGCAGGTCTGCGATTGGGCCGAGCCAAGCTATTAGTCTCCGAAATCGTTGGACAAACAAAGGTAACTGAAGGGTGTAAACAACGACAGTGACTTACCCCATCCCAGGCGCGCTTGCTAATGGCATCAGTATGGTTGATAGAAGTGGCGTCCCAGTCGTCCACGCCTCTCTTGGCGTTTCTACACTCTGCCCTAGCGAGAATACCCGGTTCGCCCATGGCAGCCGCTTGGACGCCGGAGAGGGTAGCCATGCTCATGATGAGGGAGGAAAGAACCGCCAAGGCCTTCATGATGGTGTTGAAGCAAGTGCAGGTAATTCGGTTTAGGGTAGTGAGACAGCGTTCTTCTGTGTATAATCAGGAAATATACTGAACTCTAAGATGTGGTGGGAAATTAGGAGGTACTGCCTCCCTATATATAAAGTAACCAGAGCACACGGTAATGCAACTGGCGTCTGCAATTAACACGGCGGATGTCGATCTCGGTCTTTCTGCGCAATCCGAGAACACAAAAGGTCCTTCCACCTGCTTTGCCGCAATATAGAATGTCATTTGCATTAATCTGCCGAAGTGCGGCGAAGGAATCCTCGGTGCTATACTGCTAGGTGTGAGACGGATCCTGAGGGGCGGCGCTATGCTGTACCGTGCCACTTGAATAGGCTATCCCAAAATCCTTCTTCAGGTGTCCTCCGGTGGCATCGACCACGATAAGCATGTTTTCCATCACGCCAGTCGTAAAGGCCGAAAGAGCGTCTTCGCCGGCATTGCGGAAGGATTTGGCTAGGCTCTCGAGTCGAGTCAGCCAAAAGATCCATCTTGCGGCACAGAAGCCAACAGACGTGCCGAGTTCCGTCCCGCCTTGTCGAAACAACGGACCAGGATGGCTGGTTACACTAGTAGTTGTAGACCACGACTTCTCCTTCTCGGAGAGTTGGATAATTTTCAGCCCGGCCCAGCTAAGCCACACATTCACGCTCGGGAGACAAGCGGCAATGGTCAGGTCGGCCTCCCGTCTCGAAGAATCTTCTCCCTGTTGCTGGTCCGCTAAGGCCCCCAAGGGGCGCTGCGTCTCCAGGGCTTCACGGAAGGTTGCGAGCGCAATCTCGCAAAGACCGTCGTCTCTTCCAACACTGGCAGCGGCCAGCTTGGCGAGGAACTTGGAGAAGCTGAGACGCTGGGCCGAGCTCAGTCCGGCGTGCCCTTCGAGCCAATACTTGGTCATATCTGGGACCAGAAAGGGCAAATCGGTCCAGACATTGCCCTCTGTTGTCGTTGCTTGCGCAAGGCCCTCTGACTGGCCTCCTATGGCACTTCGGATCAGCAACCCCTGCTCACGCGCGTGGACGACCTGCAAAACTAGTCGGTCCATAGCAGGGTGGTCTTCGGAGGTGTTTACTGTCCGGTGGTCAGCCAATTTACATGGACAGCCTTGAAGCGGGGAACACTATCGTGTACGCACTGCTTGCTTCGTAATAGAGATACCACAGATCGTGCATGTCCCACTCCAGGTCCTCGGCCGACTGCGTCCCGAGATAGAACCGGGTATTGGTAGACTGCCACTTGCTCCAGGCAGAAGTCCACAGGTCGTTATCGTCTCCGCCGCGACGGGCCTCCTCGCGGTACGCCCGCCGGACAATGACCGACATACGCGCTCGCGGATGGACCGGAGCTGCTGGAACCTGCTTCTCCATAGCGGATGGGACGAGGCGGGAGCAAATTGAACAGAAAATAGGTCAGACTGCCTTGCGCGGTCTTTGTTGGAGGTCGGAGGTCTGCAGCTAAAGGGAGGATGATGTGGGAGGAGACTTAATTTATGCGGACCGCTCCGGGCCGCTCGCATTCACTCCTAACCGAGTATTCAAGCCGCCCTACCCGCGAATGCGCCTAACGCACTGCCGGAATCCTTCCACAGAGAAACCTGCCAGTAAGGTTAAACTGGCGCTTTCGGCAGAGGCACCTACCTACGGAATGGAAATTTAACGGGTACCTGATAAGCCAGCTACTGCACCCTTGCGCTCCTGCAGCTTAATCAATCGGCCGCGGCTGCCTAGATTGATCCCTAAGCCGTATACTCTGGTACTAAGTGGGTGATCTCATCCTCTTGATTCCTCTTCCAGGCAACAACATTTGTACACACGAAAAAAAATCAAAGGACCCTGTGTTGTGGGTCTCAATTTGGGAATGCCATCACCGGGTTTTGTCGGAGAATCGTTGACTCTGCTTCGCCACAATGCTCAACATCACCGCCGTCGTGTAGAAGCTGCACTACGAGACTGTTTTTCCGGGCAACAAGGAGAGAGGTCAGAGGTGTATTGAGTGTGGGGGGGGAAAAGTATATATGAGACCCAGACCCTCAGTTGATACAGAACCCATCACTCAGAAACTAGCCACGCAACAGATCTCACTGTGACATTTTTCACTACCAAATCAACATCACAACCAACCCCAACAAACTTGTCTCATCTACAAAATGCTGTTTCAGACCGCCATCTCCGCCGCCGTCGCCCTCCTCTCGGCCACTCACGCCATGGCATCCGCCGTCCCTCTCCCCCGCGACGAGAATGTCACCGTCGGTCCCCCGGTCCATATCTTAATCGCCACCGATAGTTGTTAGTATTTCTGATCAGAGACCATTAAGCCACCCTCAACTAACATCAGCCGTCTAGATTTCGCCTGCAACTGCCCCAACAACTGCAGCCACAAGCAGGGCAGCAGCTGCAAGTACTTCACCGGCCCGTCCAACAAATCTCCGATCGCCAGTGGAAGTGAGTTTACCAAGCTATGCCTATCTCTCCACAGAAGCAAGCCTGGGAGATTGAATACAAGGGAGCCTCTAACAGTATTTCGTCTACAGAGTGCGCCAATCGAGACGGACAGCTTGTTTGCATTGCCCAGTAAGCGATTGGGCTTTCAGAGGTATGGCGGATACATAAATGCGACACACCGTGTTAGGAATTTGCGGAGGGGAGAAAACTTGGAAGTGTCGGGTTGTTTGTCAAGCTTGGGGTCAATCGTCCTCCTGCCTAGTGCCTAGTACTACCTACCTTGGCGTCTTTGAATCAACCAATTGCATCTTCCCGTCTGCCTCACCTTATAGGATTAAAGATTATCAGTTGTGTGGGAGCTGATTTGGCATGGGGTGTCGTCATGATAGCTCGACCAATGATGGATTAGGGGAGTCAGCCCCCTCAGGCCGCTTCGGCCGAAGCGCAAGTACGAAGCGCTGCGGTTAAAAAACAGAGTCTGTGCTTGAAGAGATAAGGCTTTACGGGAAGACACGCTCTCCGTCAGTCTTCGTATCTAACCCGCATTGTCGTCGGCATCGGCCAGTATGACCTTTCGTCAGGGGTCATGTATGTCTTCAGGCCCGTCCAGTCCCTTTCCCCCGCCCTGCCCACCTGTCCGCTCCATCGCGCGGCGGGGAAGCTCTTCATCGCGCCGCGCGGTCCATCCACTCTCGTCAACCCTGGAAGCCGCACAATCGCCTTAAATATTTCGGTCAAAACAACCCGGCTTACTTCCATGCCGAGACACCGGTGGGGGCCGAATCCATAGTGCATATACGACCCCAGCGGTCGGTCCAACCTCACCGCCTCCGGGTCCGGGAACGCCGCAGGATCGTGTGATGCCGCTGTGATGTCAAGCACAACTCGAGTCCCGGCTTTCAGCTCCACCGTCTTCGGCTCGGGGTTGCTAACCGGAATCGGGTCTAACCCACCAGCCGGATTCCATTGACACGGCGCGTAGTCTGCGATGGTCTGGTCGGCAGCAACATCGCGATATAGCGCAACCGTGCTCCGGAGTCGCGAACCCTCAAGCATACTGCTGCAACGTAAGCAAATCTCCATGACGCGCCCAGCCTCCTTGAGCACCCAAGGACACGACACTTACTACCGCATCAGCAGCTCATCTGCCTCCTTCCCCCCTAGCCCGGCCAGCCGTTTCAGCTCGTCCAAGTACCCCCTCCCCTTCCCGAGATAGTAATCCATAGCCTGCGCCAGCACCTGCGTCTGGTTTGCCGTACCGCTCGCGACCAGCATGACCACGCTGCCCAGCACCGCCTCCTCTGCATCCCCCCCCGTTTCGTGCACCACCCTAGCCACCATTGCAGCACCAAAGCTTTTCAGAACCGGCTCGCCCTGGTCGGGCTCCGCGGGTGGGTGGCCGTGGATGGTATCCCCCACCCTCTTGACAAAGCCAACCAGGGCAGGGGATCTCACCTCGGCCAGGATGAGCCCGCCGAGCTGGGCGGTATATTCCTTGGCGGCCTCGCGGAGCTTCAACGAGCTCGCGACATCCGCGTCGAAGAAGACTGCTGCGAACAGCGCGAACAGCACCCCATACAGTTCCTGCTCGGAGTAGATGCCGTGAGGGTTGGAGGCGGTTTTTAAAGGCAGGTTGAACATGGCGGCCATGAAGTGGGTCGTCACCAAGGCAAAGATGTCGCGGACGAGGTCGACTTCGTACACGGTGGTCATGTGAGTGTTTGTTGCCCGCGAGCACGGGGTGGCGGGCGGCGGGGCGAGCGGGATGGCGTACTTGGACAGCAGCTGGGAAGTCTTGGTGCGGATGAAGGATCGGACCTCGGAGGCCCATGTCGGTGAGGAGTAGAGCGAGCGGTGCATCTGCGAGCGGTTGATTGAGTTTGCCGGGCCGTCGCCGGCAAGGCAGAAGGCGGCCGAAAAGGGGGACGAGGTCGCGTGCATGATGGCTTCGCCCCAGACGACGCGGAAGGTGGCCGGGTTGGAGAGGATGGACGTGATGGCGGCATGCGAGCGGATGAACGTCAGGGAAGGGGGTGCGTGGAGGGGGGGAGGCGCCCAGGAGTACTTGGGCGCGGCGCCCAGGCGTAAGAGGACCTTGTGGTTCTCGGAGGGGACGACGAGCGGGAAGTGCGCATAGACGCTATTCTGGGGCAGGCCGCTGCGTGGGAAGGCGCGGAAAAAGAGCTTGTGGAAAACATGGCCTTGGTTGACGGCTGGGTCGGAGCTGGCTTCGTTGTAGCTGTAGTTTATTTAGCATTGTCTAAATTATCCAAACGCCCAGGCACGGCAAACCTACCCCCAGTTCGTAACGCTCCTTGGCGTGTAGTCCACCGTATGGAACCGATCCCCTCTGATCAGCGCGACCGCGTCAGATAAGATGGCCCTGCTGGTTGTGTAGTTCACGCATAGCCCGCTCCCCGGATCCATTGGCGGCTTCGGCTTCTCGACCATCAGGCCTGGATACAATTCCACCGCATCGGGCGAATCGTACAGGCTCTTTAGCTTTACTGCCACCACTGGGTCTGGATTAATGTCCTCAAACGTCGTATGCTTCGTCAACCCCAGGAACGCCCGGAACTCATTTAGCGTGGCGACATTCCAGTGCCGGGCCTGCATGATCCCCAGCCCCTCGATGCTTCGCAGCGCATTCGGCACCTTGTTGGCTCCAAAGGCGCCGGCGATGTCCTCCACCGAGTCGCACCACACCTTGACCAGCTCCTGGTCCTCATATGTCCCATCCGCCTGCCTTGCTAGGCCACCAAACCGTCTCTCCTCCGGCTTTGCCGGTATGCTTTCCTCCCATTTCGCAAGCGCTCTTACCATCTCACCCACCCCCACCTCCTCTGGCTCTTTCCCCCCTAACACGCTCTTCAGCTCCTCCCCCACCCACCTCCCGTCTCTCTCAGAGAGCGCGCTGTGCCATCTGTACACCAGATTGAATTCGACGCTCACCTGGTTTCCCCCGCCCTGGGGGAGCTTGCTGCTGTTGCTGCGGGGGTCAAGGTTCCAGGAAGTGGGGGAGCGGTTCAGCGCCAGGATGGTGCGCACATAGTCCTTGAGAATGAGGCTGGCGTAGAGGCCGCAGGTGATGAGGCGGCCGGTTTGGAAGAGGGATTCGTCGAGGCTGGCAAGATGGGCGGCTAGGGCGGGGTCGGAAAGGGATGGAGGGGGCGGGGGGAAGCGGTTGGCTTCGTTGATTCTGGTGCGTGTTAGTTGAGAAGGCGTTGCGGCAATCAAGAAAATGCCAAGACGCTTTACCTAGCCAGCTGCACAACCACATAATTATGAAATCGATTAAACATCACCAACAGCAGCCCCACCCCCGGCGGGAATCCCAATATCCTCTTTGAGCTAAAACAGTCCGGCTTCAGCAAACCTCCCTTAAAGACCCTGATGCTCCTCTGCTCCTCCTCATTCCGCCCATAGAGCGGCGACAAGTCTAGATACGACGACGCAAGATTTACGCTGTGATCCTCTGGCGATGTCTGGAAGATATCATGTGTGATAATAATGGCTAGGTAGAATAACACGCTGGAAATCCCCTGCGGATGCGGTGTGAAGGTCTCGCCTCGCGCCATGAGGGTGTCGAAGATGGTTGCTGGGTCGGGCTGGTTAGGGGGCTGGAATGTTAGGGGGGGGACGGTTCGCGCGTATGCGGTGCCGGCTGCGCCGAGAGAAGGGGAGTGGACGTTGTTTCCTGCACCATCGGCAGAGCGGTAGCAGAAGCGTGGCGAGAGAGACGTCGGCGGGGGGTGCTCGAGGGAGGACCATAGCTGGGTGAGCAGGCCGTCGGTAAGCTGCTTGCCTTCTTTGGAGGACTCGGGGAGCTTGGAGAGGAGCTGGATAAGGTTTTCGAGGAGGAGGTTATTGTCATCAACGGTTCCGGTGGTGGTTGCGTTGAGGCAGGAGACAAGAGTGTGATAGTCTTTGAAGCCGAGGGACTTGATATCACCGATCAGATCTGGGGTGGTTTCTGGTTCGATGTTTCCCGGGGTGTAGGGGTATGGTGCTTCGGGGGAGAGGGCTTTTTTGATTACGCGGTTGAGGTCCGAAAACCTCATCGCGAGCTTGGGTTGAGCTTTGGCTATGCCCTCCTTGACTAGATCTGCCATGGCGGATGAACTAAGCAAAGCGGACGATGCGATAGGTGATGTGATGCTTGTATGTCTTCGTCGACAGAAGAATCGTATAGCTTCAGCTAATGGAAACTGAAGAATGCAAAAGGAAAATGCCCACACGCCCAAGAAATTTCGATCCTTATCTAAACGACCAGGCGCAGAAACATAACATTGATAATAGATGCCGCATGTTGCGCACTTGCAGTGGAACCCTCGCTCCCATCCGCGGGGTCGCACAGCAGAAATTCGGGCGACCAAGGCTGACACCTCACAGCCGAATGATAATTTAGAAGAGGGGAACGTGGTAGTGTAAATTACATCGGAAGATAAAGGTTGACTGATTGGCTGTACTGTAACAATGCTGCCCATGCCTATCGAAGTACTCTCCCCTGAGCGTCCATTGCGAGCCGAGACAGACACGCGCAAAATCTAGCCTTTTCTGTGCCGTCATGCTGTGGATTTCTTGGCGACGTAGCTGTAAGTGCTAGCCGTGACGGCATGCCGCCCTTGGCGGGTCTCAATCCGGTACACCGGCGGCACCTTGTTGTTCTCTAAAAGGCCAGAATTCTATCCGTCAGCACTAGGCATCATGCACAGAGAGAATAACCACCGTGTAACCTGCGGGCCTGCGGCGTAGCGCCCGCGCTTAGGCTCCGCGACATGAGGGCATGAGGGTCTGTGCTGGGTCGCAGAAGATAAGGTGCAAGGAGGTGCACTCCAAGGACTTTCGACTTGGGGAATGGGATGGACTTCCACGTTGTAACAGAGAGATGTGGGGGTTGGTACAGAGACTGCAAATTCCAGACCCCTGCCTCGGCTCCTCGCTACCTATATTTCCATATCCTTTTCTATAGGAAAATAATGAGCAAACACCACGGGCGACTGAAGGCGGTGCCCTGGCCGCCTTTCGTCTTTCTTCTGACGTGCGTGATAAGGGAGGGATAAGCTCTAACAGGATTCGGTGGCAAAGATATCGACAAGGTCACTACGGATCCGAGCGTACTTGGGGTGGGCAGACACCACCAAATCTGGTGAGAGTTTGTCGCTCGCTTATCATGCACGGTACTAATGTGGGAGACGACGATAGGCTGCCGCCAAGCAGGTCTTTGTCGACTGGCCCGTACCGCCCAATAATTAGTATCGTCAAGAATCAAAACAAAGTGCTTCGATTGGTTCAAACCGCTTCCTCCGAATCGTGGCTATTTTAATGAATTACCCCTCGTTCGGATCTCTAGAGTTCCGAAACGCTAACTCGTTCTGATCCAACAGCCTAGACGGTAGATTCCGCCTTCCCACTGACAGTCTTATCTATGTGGGCTAGACTTGGCGACATGGACAGAGACTGGTGCCGACGGCAAGCACACATGCCGCACCTTACCAAATCATCATGCAGCCCTGCTGGGGGTTAATAAGCGCTCTATGGTGTGGTCTATATATATATAGCTGGGCTCCGAAAAAACCTAGGGAAGACCCGAAATCCTGAATACTAACAGGTCAGGTTACCGAGCAACATTACCCACCATGGGCTTTTCTGAAGATGCCAAGCCAGAGATTTTCCACGCGGCGGATGTGGCATATACCCTTGATCGTAAGGGATACGCCGCTTCTGGAAGGTATATTTTCGCACCCTGTGTTTCGTTCGCTTGTTCCGAGCGGCTGGTTCACTGTACTGGTGACCTCGGACGTTTTAGACGCGGCCACGCGGCGCAAGCCCGGCTGGCACCACTACCACACTGCAATAGCAGCTAATGCACGTGCCAAATAGATTGATATTCCAGCATTATCTCTGGAAAGACGCTACAGAAGGCCTCATACACCCTCGTATCTTGGCCAATATCGGGGCTGCCCTGGCAACAACAAACGGTGGGGAAGTTGTGGTGAGTGTTGCCGATGTTGGGACGGGGACTGGGTAGGACTTGCCAATAAATTTTCTGCTCCGCGATGTGCCTTCATGCTGACTCCCAGCTCACTAGTGCATGGTCTCTGGACGTGGCGCGCCTGTTGGATATCCATGGCATCAATAGATTCCGTGTCCACGGCTTCGATATCAGCGATGAGCAATTCCCGCCTGCTCACATCCTGCCCGATAATCTCAAGCTTAGCGTAGCAGATGCCCTTGGCTCTGTTCCCGAGAATCTACGAGGGAGTTTCGACATTGTTCACATTGCGCATTTTGCTGGCGTTCGGGCACTGGGAGAAGACCCGGGTCCTGTAATCCAGTATGCTTTGGCCCTGCTAAGTAATTACCCCCTTCCACCTCCAGCTGTTCGATTACTGACATACTACCTCTCTTGGGCGTAGAGCCGGGCGGCTGGATCCAGTGGGACGAGTGGACGCGGGGGGCTGAGTTGGTCACACTGGCACCCGCTCCACACTGTGACTGGGCACTCGGTGTTGCAGCAAAGATTTTCCCAGAGTAGGTTAATCCTGGTTTGACACCCACCCACCCAAATTTTCTCTTCTTACAATGCGTGAAAATAGCTGGACCTTCGACATAGCGGCACATCTCTCAAAGCACGGCTTTGTCCAGGCTGATCGTGAGGAATATGCTCGGCCCAATAATCATCTCCTCCCGGGACTTACCTCGCTCTGGTACCTAACAGCTGAGGAGGTGGTCAAGATTGGATTTGAGGAGCCGACAAAGTCTATGTTCCTACAAGCATTGATGGCGGCGTATGCTGAGACAAGAGATGAGGAGATCAGGGCTATGTTCAGGATGTGTCCCACGTCGGCGATAGGGCAGAAGCCCTCCTCTTCCATGTGAATAGAGAATCCTCTACAAAGTCGCAGCTCACACATGACAGAATTTTAATCGACTGGTGAAGTTGCTTTGTTCAGATTAGCTAGTACTTCACAGCCTTCTCCACCCTCACCGCTTCAACCACCCATAGAACGACCTGCCGCAGACCGCTACTCTCTGTGGTTCAACTCCTACTTATCAACCATAATCACCGTTGCCATCCTCGGCGGGCAAATCACCTTCACCCTTGTCGTTGGCCAACTCGCTGAACCAGTGCCCTCCAGCATCTTCACCCCCAACACAGTCCGCCATCTCATCGCCGCTGCCTGGCTGCTCTTCACCGCCACGCTTGGCGTCGGCGTTCTCATGTCCCTGTTATTCACCGACGTCGCTGATCACTACGGCACGGGTGATATCCCGAGGTTTGACGGGGTGTTTGGGTTGTGGGTTTCGTTTTTGTTAAATTTCTTGCCGATTGGGGCGTTTTTACTGCTTGGGCTGGCGACTGTGGCGTATGCGCCAGTTGTGGGATGGATTGGGGTTGCTGGTGTTGGGGGATTTGGGGTGCTGGTAGGGAAGTATTGGTGGCATGGCTGGTGAGATTGAGGGAGGAAGAGGGGTCGTTGGCTGTTATGCCTTGGAGGTATTGGTTTGGAGTAATACGAAGCTTAGACGGAATGCAGTGTAGCTGTAGGTTACGCTGGGAAGTGAGTTTTTGCCCTAGATAATGGGAAAGGGAGAGTGGTAGCCGACTTGGAATTACAAGTGGGGGCTGAGGGGGGCACTTACAGTTGGCAAAAAACACAATTGGTGGGTGTGAAACAAACGGTCACCTGGTTAGCCACGTGACTCCCCACTTTCACCACTATAATACTGGCTCTCTGCCCCTCTCTCCTTTTTATCTAGAATAAGCAATTCCATCACTCTTTGGCCGAACGGCCAA
>Ga0247760_1002826_pt1 | contig 12363 bp, 13 predicted proteins | sample UWRJL171409R4_FD_179936 | JGI IMG/M metagenome (GOLD analysis project Ga0247760, IMG submission 179936) | Plant litter microbial communities from Arlington Agricultural Research Station in Wisconsin, United States - UWRJ-L171-409R-4 | ecosystem: Environmental > Terrestrial > Plant litter >...
CGCCGCCATCCACAGCCATACATGCCCAATGCCACATCCACCCAACCACGAAACCCACACCAGCATTCCTCGTCGCCACCATTGCTCCCGCAGTCACTAACGCAACCACAACCCCATCTTCTCCCAGCCCTTCTAATCCTGCCTTCGCTAACTCCACTGCTGCCGCGACCAGCATGACTCCCAACACGCCCCCCGGAAATGCCTTGAGAACTCCTACCAACTGATGCCCTCCCACCACTCCCGCCACCATCTTCACCATTCCCAATACCATGACCGCCGCTCCGCTTCGCGCTCCAAACCGCCATTGCCCAGCCAGACCGCCGGCGCCATGGCAAACGGGCATAGCGCGAAACCACATTCCTGTAAGGTTCATCATCGCTACGGAGATACCCAATCCCGTAATGCTAGGCGCCGGAACCTCCGGGAGCAGATCTGTTGATAGCGCCGTGACTGCGATGATGGAATTCAGCGCCGTGAGAGGGAGTTGAGCGAGGGCCATGGATAGCGCTGGGTGGATGTCGCTAGAGAACGGGATGGTGGGTGAGGGAATCCATGGCGACAGACTAGGACGGTCTGACGCTGGGGTGGTAAAGATGGCGAAGGCGATGCCGGCTGCGAAGGCTAGTAGGGCGTAAGGAAAGCGAGGGGAGCGGATGGTGTATAGCAGGGGGAGGAAGGCGAGGGTTGCGATGAGCGGGGACGGGAGGAGAAGTGGGGAGGCAGAGGTAAGGAGGGAGAGCCCCGTGCCGAGCTGGATACCTTTGATGACGCAGGAGGGAATCCGCTCGGCGAGAGTGCGAAGGAGGCCCGTCAGGGAGAGGAGGAAGAGGGCGCCAGAGACGAGGAAGCCTGCAAGCTGGGGCGTGGCAAGGGGGAGGACGGGCGAGGCCAGGATGGCGGCTGCGATGGCCTGTGATTTCCCGTGTAGTGATTTAGTTTTTATCCAGCGCTAGTAGCTATTCAGAGTACCTAACTAGGTAAACGGGCTAAGAATGTACAATACCTTCATCGGCTGCACGGGTAAGGGAACCCCAAATACAGCGCCCGTCACAAGGTTGAATACACCCGATGCCACCAGCGTCGCGGGCAGGTCGATGGAGCCACGCAGGGAGAGCGCAAGGGTGAGAGGGATAAAGGTACCGAGGTCGCCGAGAGCGCCAGCGATCTCGGGAGCGGGTGAACGCCGCAGAGTATCCAGATTGCGGCGGTTGACCGCGCGCACGTTGGAAAGCGCTGCCATCGCCATCACGGATTGGCTGACGTCATTCCACGACCAAAAACTTTTCACAGATAAGAAAAATGAAAGCCATAACAGCCAGGTATAACAGCTATAGCATTGTGGTTGATCTTATGTCGCTCAGGGGATAAATGAAAAGGAGCTGGACAATATTCGGTTGTGCCTGGCCCAGAGGCTGTGCTGCCGTCGGTTGGTTGCACAAACGAACCCACTGCTGCTCAACAGCAATTTCAGGCTCCTCGCACAATCCTCGGAATTACGTCTTGCATCATACTTCGTACGTCAAATTCAACGTCGACACAAAGGTCATGATCCGTCCCGATTCCCAAGTCTAACCAGTCAATATATACACGAAACATTGAATACAGGCTGGAAAGTATCCTCCATTTCTCCTGAAATCAACCCAACATGGCGAATATGCCCTGATTCCGCGTCTATTCTTCGTCCCCGAGAGTTTTCGCAGGGCACGCAGAAAATGTGTCAACCATGACAAAATCAAAAGTTCATAAGTCAGTCACATCGCACGCGATGCCTTCATCATCCTCATCAAAATACAGAATCGAACGCATAATTCCTCACTACCAATTTCAGGGAGGTAAAGACTCGAGTGTCCCATCAGTCGTTGAACCACCACTGAACTTGGAAGCGTCCTGTGCTTAGCGGCTGGAAGAAGGTAAAGAGCGCCTCAGAGGCGTCAATGTTGTCGTGCGCGCATCCCATGCACTTGTCGCGGACAACCGCGGTTGTGGTCTTGCCGCCGTACGAGATGGTGATAGTACGTCCACAGTAGGGGTTATCGTTGAAACGGTCGCCCATGAGACGGTAGGAAAGCGCCACAACGTTGGTGCTGTGATCCTTGCCGGCGTCGTTGAAACCGCAAGCGCCAAGGCCGAGGGTGAAGAACGTGAGGTCACCCGCGTGTGTGGTCGCGCCTCCTGGGACGGGCGCAGGATTTGGGTCAGCCACCTGGACTTGAGGAGGCGGCGGAGGGTTGTTGGCCACGGGAGCCGGAGGAGATGGTTGGGAAGCGACAGGAGTAGGTGAAGGCGGAGGACTATGCGCCGAAGGCATGTTAGCAGGTCGCAAGGGGGCAGCAGGCGCTGTTGAAACATACGGAGCAGGCGCCGGCTGGCTCGTCTGAGCCGGTGCATTCTGGATGACCGTGGCGCCTTCGAAGAACTGGCCTGGGCGTCCGGTAGTAGCTGGGGCAGCCGCAGCTGCCGGCGGAGTAAACGTGGATTTGGGGAAGATCGTCTCCGTAGACGACTTGTCGACAATCTCCGTCACGGTCTCCCAGACCGTCTCAGTCACCCACTCGACTACGGTAGCGCGTTTGTGGTGCTGATGGTGGGCTCTGCGCCGGTGCGCATTGTTATGCCCATGCCCATGGGCATGGGAATCGGCAACGGCAATCGATGCGAGCGTGCCCAGGATGAAAACTGTCGCCTTCATTTTGGCGTGGTACCGCTGGGTAAGGACTGCTTGCTACTGTCTGCTGGAAACAGTAGCAATGGAAAAGACTGTCGGTTTGTTGGTGTTGCGTTGTGAGAAAGAAAGAAATGTTCGAGCGATGCTGGTCGCGATGGCGAGAAGACCGGTAGGAACTAGAGGGAGAGGAGGGCACCGGGGGAATATTCTCCACCTTGACTAGTCTCGCAGGTTTTTTGTAAATGAAGGTATTCGAACCGAGCCGGCTCGCGAAAGAACGAAGGAATGGATCGAGCGCACCGCACACACATGGACCAAGAGAATGTGGTGTTGGGAAGAAGGAGGAGCGGGCAGCTGTTTAAGAAGTCCTAGGGTCAGGGCCAGACAGGGGGAGACGGGGCACTTGGCCCTGTTTGCCGACGCCAGGCACAGAGGCTCAGCACTCCAATTCCCGTCACCCCAGTTTATTTTCATTTTCCCAGACCGTCCGACACTGGATCCTCCCGTCAACACGTGTGTTCGGTACCGGATGCAACCCACCACGTATTTCGCAGTAGTGTATCGTTGCGAGAGTATCGGCCGTTGAACCATCGCGCGGTTTTCCAGGAAACAATGGCCCGAAATTTGGCTGATTGAGCTGGGTGAAACGGCACCGAGACTTCCAAAGACGCCAATGAAAAGATGTAGCCATTTTCGTTGCGTCTGTTAATCTCCTGGGAATTGACCCCACGGCCTCTGACTGACAAACATATCACCAGCAGTATACCCCCCAAGACACCGTCCGAAGTTGTTCCTCGCGGCGCTGCAAGGCACGGGCGAAAATACCCGGCAGGCTCCTGTTCTTTTTTTCCAGGAAGCCATGCCCAGGCACTCAGCCAACGGCGGACAGCCAATCATTTGAAGCCGCCCCTGCCAATAACTACCTTGCCCCACATCCCGGATCGAGTCCAGCCTGGTTCCCCGCTTCCAAGGCGAATGTCACTCCGTCAATGCACCCAAACACTCTTAGCAGAGTTCACGACGTTATCTTTACTGTAGTGTAAGTCACCTCTTTAGATTCAGTATCATGCGCCAGCAAAGACCGCTCGTCCGGACTTTAGAGGTGGCGATATTCAAACAACCAAGGAAAACAAACATTCGCGCGTCATCTGAATCAGGAGGTACGGACAAGTAACGACACTGCAATTTAGCCACTGTTTTCGAGCAGGTGCCTTTTTGTGCCAAGCAGTCAAGAAGTTGTTCTCGACAGCGCCGCCAAGGCTCCCATTCGCTCGTCTCTTGAGATATTGCTGCACTTCTTTTCAACCTTCCGAAGGTGTCGACTGCTTTCCCTTGCAGCTGGCGGCGGCTCTTGAGACGGACGCGTGATACCAGGGAGAACTGCTCAGCCGAGATATGTCAAATGCGGCAGTCGGTGATCGTGTAATAGACCACAACGGTTCGACGTGATTTTTGAATTTGCAGTTCGTGGTCTTTATCACTTGGTAGTAAACGTGTATAGAAACAGGGCCTCCCGACTGAATGTGGACCGGTCGTCATCTTCAGTCTCTGTCACCTGAAAAGTTTTCTTGGCAATTTTGAGAAACTGCATGTCGGCGCGCCGTCTCTTTTTGAAGCAAAAGTAGATTGTAGCTCCGGGACAAAGCTCAAGCAGGTCCTGGAGGGTCCGCATAAGTAGAGGGAAAGCCGGTTCGAAATACACGCAATCGGCGGCTAGGATAGTATCGGGCTTGTACTCGAGTATCTCTTGCGGCAATGACTCGCCCCTGTGGTAGTAAAAGTTGAGCACAGCGTCAGAATAAAGTTGTCTCTGCGAAACCAAGCCTTTCGGGATCCAAACAACCCCGTGTCAGAGGTTGATGAAGGAGTCACCGGCAGCACCAGAGATACCACAGCGTCAATGATCCCGATGACAACGCATGCATGCCATGTATCGACTCACCAGTTGAGTACTCTGGCCTTAACCTGGCCGTCGAGATTATTGAGTGTGATGTTGTGCTGCATGAGCGATTCCATCTCAAGCTGGTCCGTGAGGTACAGCGGGAAGCTGAGGCTACATCCCTTTGCGACCGTAAGCCCAACTATGCCGCCTCCAGCCCCAAGCTCGAGTCTGGAGAACCGAGTCAGTCGCCGTACGAGGCAGTTTTCTAGCAGCAATTCTGGATCGGGCGGGAGCATGACCAGGGGAAGATAGAGATTAGGGCATGAACCAACATTCTCGCATGCTGCAGCGCATCCCGATGGTATCGCAGCATATGTTTTGCCAATACCATGCCGGCAGGCCATAGCTGGCCGCCGCATCCCGATTTGAGATCTTCGTGAAGCCTTACTGGCTCGTTGAGAAGGCCAGAAAAGTCAACTGCAGTGTCGCCTGCTGCTTTGTACTCGGGGAGAGGCGTCAGCCCCTCGTCGAATCCGAGAGGGGAGAATTCGGGCGACGGAGATCGTTCTGTTTCGGCATTCATGTCGGCAACGTAGTTTGGGGTTTGATGCGTAAACTTCAGGTTGTGGTGGTCAGTAGCTCTGCATTGGATCGCAGCCTTCAACTTTTTTTTTTGCGCAGCTGCCGTGCATCAAAATCACAAGTCTCCGACGCCGGCGGGTCCTCTGGCCCTCGGACACCGCACCCCAACTCTGCAAACTCTTGCAAACTCTTGCAAACACCTGGTAGCTTCACAGCCAAGATGAATAACTTGACCTCAGTGAAGGCCCCTGACTTCATCACATGTCCATTGCACCGGCCCTGTATTGAATGCTTGATCCCGTTGCTTTTAGCTCGACGCCGAGCACCCGCGGATATCATTGCGTTTGGCAGCTACTTCCTTGCAGAAATCGACGTGCCGCTTTTGTGAATAATTTCACATCCCCTTTCGTACCGACGGTCGCAACTGCCATAGTCGTTGAAATGTGTCCTGTTTGTCCTCCCTGGAGTGGGCTGGAAAGTTGGCAGAGCGCTATCCCCTTCGTCACTGGAATGTGCCTTTCTACCAACCCCCTGTTTCAATGTTCAAATCCCCTAGAGATCGCATAATTGGCCATAGCCGGCCTTACTTTCCCTTTGAAATGGAGGCGAGGCACGAGGGAGACTTCTTTCTGGAGATGCTCTCGTTGAGAGCTACGATGCAAGGGCGAGCAATGCCGCCAGGGGGCTGGCCTGTTGACGATTCGGCTTCGCGGGGTTGAGGAAGTCTTCTAACCTGCCTTCCAGGTAGCTTCTCCTCCCGTCTCTTGACATCTCTTGTTGCTTCGGGGATCCGTGTTCCATGTAAAGTACTCCTTACGATGGCATCATGGCTGGCGGCTTGGACGGCCCTGATCCTGCTCTCCGGAGCTTCCTTAGCATCACCTGGCATCTCATTCCCCATTAACTCTCAAGTCCCCCCGGTTGCGAGGGTTGGGCAGCCATTTTCGTTCGTCTTCTCTTCCTCAACATTCACATCGGCCTCTGCAATCACATATACACTGTCCAATCCTCCTCAATGGCTCTCAATCGATTCTGCGGCGCGGCGACTATTCGGAACCCCGAAGGACGGGGATATTGGAGAAGGGCTAGTGGTTGGAGTTCCAATTAATCTAGTTGCGACTGATGCTACGGGCTCAGCAACGCTGGCTGCAACACTCGTTGTCTCCCGCAGTCCAGGGCCCAAACTCAACGTTCCGCTTGACCAACAAATCCCAAGCTTTGGAACATTCTCCGGGTCATCAACGATGCTCTCCTTACCTCGGACACAATTCAGGTTCGATCTCGTACCGAATACGTTCTCCGATCCGTCTGGGAGTCCGCTTAATTACTATGCCGTCATGGCCGACAACTCACCAGTCCCAGCTTGGATATCCTTTAATCCTTCCAAGTTCTCCTTCTCCGGGGTAACTCCGCCATCAGAGTCTTTGGTGCAACCCCCTCAGCGTTTTGCATTCCAGGTCGTTGCGAGCGACGTTGTGGGATTTGCTGCCGCTTCTCTTCGGTTTGATATTGTTGTCGGCAACGATGTTCTCCGGCCTTCAACAGAGAAACAGGGCATCACTGCCGACAAAACGACAATTTCACTGAACGCTACTCTTGGCGGTGTTATTTCATCTAAGGAACTTCGTGAGAGCGTTAAAGTGGACGGGAAAGCGGCGACAACCGAGAATTCCCTGCTCACATTGGTCGACCAAGCCCCCTCTTGGTTGTCTGTCGACAAAGAGACGTGGGAAATCCGCGGCGTGGCTCCTGAGACGCCAGGGTCAGCAATATTTACAGTTATGCTGCAAGACAAGGCATTGAATTCGCTCAATATGACCATCGTTGTCGAGGTCGTGAGTGAAGTACCGACTGGTTCTGCCCAATTTAAGAAAGGGATCCCTGAGCTGACCGCAACCGCCGGGAAACCATTTTTCTTCGAAATTGGGGAATACCTGGTTGACCCCCAGGACACAGAGATTACCATCGCGGCTGTCACCCCGGCTACCTGGCTGCGGTTAGCTTCCAGCGGGAACACCATCACTGGGGATGTCCCAGAAGACATCAAAGACCTGGCCTTTCATATCCCCATCGTGGCGAAATCGAAGACCACAGGGTCATCAGACACGATCACCTTGACGATAAGAATTCAGGCGTCAGAAGCTGCTGCCAAATCGCCTCCGGAATTCCAGCCGCCAAATAGTTACCAACGCCAACTGAGGTTTCAACACCATCCATACCGGACAACTCGCTTGTCTCAGCAGGCGGCGACTACGCGGGCGCTCCTCCCAACCTCTTGCTACTTGCTATCTTATTGCCGACGTCCATTATCATTGCGTCGGTGACATGCTTGCTCTTCTGGAGTTACCGGCGTCGCCAGGAGAATCGCCGGCCGAAACTCACAGGCCGCGACATATCCGGGCCGATCCCAGGAACTTTCATGATGAATGCAACCGAGCCATTCGTCGGAGGCTACTCCTCCACGCAAGAATTCAGAGAGCAGTTTGATGATCCCAATTCCAGAGGAGATCTCGCGGCCGCCGAGGAAAAAGTGTACATCGAATCTCGCGCAACCTACTTGAGCAATGTCAGTGTACCTCGACCCTCAGCGACAGTTAGGCTCCTGCCACCCATTGAGGGGAGTCCTTCATCTGCGGCTGGCTTCTTCGGGTCCGGCATGACTCCTCTGGTGTCCAACCGGACGACCCAGAAGTCGTTGCGAGCAAGCAGGTATGATCTGAGGAACGAGCGATCCTTGAGTTCTATTTCGGAGACCAGTTTCTACGAGGAGAACAATACCAACACACCGGCGGCGGTGTCCCAACCAAGTGTCCATTCTCTTCCCCAGCTTGGCCCCCACACCACAGCGGGAACACCCTTTGGCGATGCTATCGAGGCTCACATTCCTACCATCAACCGAGACTCGAGCATTACGCACACCCCCGAATCAGCTTACACAGCACCTCGATCTTCTCCTGTGAGGCCTTCCAACTCAGACTCCGGTAACTCTGACGGCTGCCCACTACGCGCTGAGTCCCGCATGGACCAGAACCCACCAATTCTTACACCAAGGAGATTCGCATGGCCATGGCTGAAAAATGCCATGACGTTTCGATCAAGCACGACTAGATCCCACTCCCGCCAGCAAAGCACCGAAACAGTTGATACCTTCGCGTACAAGAAAACCCCCGACACTCGCTACGCCCAAACCCCCGTTTTCCCTCCCGGACCGGCCAGACTCCCAGTTTGGTCAACACCGTCCACCCACACCGTCACCCGGCCCGTCACACGCCGGGGGCCGATCCAGGGGCAGTCTCTCGCTGGCGGCTTCACGCACGTGGTGGGCTGCGCATCGCCCACGATGCGTTACACCATACAACCCCTCCATGTTGCGGGCAACAGAGCGACACCGTCCCCGCCGGCGCAAGAAGTCCCAACTGACCCATTGGGAATCGCGAGACTGACCTCATCTCATCTCAATGGCGGGCGCTATTCTGATCTCGTCGGCAGGGGCCCCTTCCACACTTCCAAGACGCAGTCATCGCTGGCTGGGGCTGGGGATGAATGGGCAGATGAGACGGTACAGAGCCAAAGTCAAAGCGAGACAAGTGTCCTGCCGAATTGGACTTCGGTAACGGTTGGGACGGGGACAGGTCCGGGGACGGGGGCACTGGCAAGAATTGGGGAGGAATCCCCCAAGGTGGGCGAGAACTTGTACCTCAGCGGGAGCAAGGAGTTGGGCTCAGAGTTGGGATCGGAGCTACTTTCTCCGGATAAATGGCCTCGAGCAGAAGGGCATGGGAAGAACTGGACGGGGACGGAGCTTAGTAGGGATGCGACGAAGAAGAAGAAGAAGGCGAGTCCGGTAAGGTTCGCAGAGGGGAGTGGGAGCAGGAGCGGGGATGGCGGCCACATAGGATCCCAGAGTCGGTCACAAGGGCTGTCGTTGGTGTCAGAGGGGAGTCCAAGGTTCCTGTGATTTGGGCAAGTTTGTATCATGAATCTCACTGTTGGCGGCGCGAATCATCTGAGGATTTAGGCACGTGTAATGAGATGTTGTTGCTGAGCACAGGCCCAACCGGCCAAGTGATGAAGTCATTTGGGTGTACGGCGGTAATGAGGGGTGGACTGTTTGTTACACAGGGCTTTTGTTCTTTGACCCTGGATAAAAGGGCTCGAAGGGATCCATGGCGTCATCCAGTTCACTAGCAAGGGACGGCCAAGCTCGCGCCCAAGTGGTTGGATGATGTGCAGCATCGCACAGGGCGCGGCAGGGCCATAGTGCTAGCCACCAGAGTTGCTAAGTGCCCGACGGGGGAGATTGTTAGGGTTCGTTCTGTTATTTAGCTGAAGAAGATGTAGTCTAGTCTTTGAAATCGATCTCCGCGGCGTTGGGACTGCAGCTGAAACCTTTTGCACAAAGTCACACACACAAAGTCCTGGCCAGGGATCATCGTTTGCAGTTCAGCAAAGTCTCACGCTAACAACCCAGCAACCGTCTGCTGTGGGCTGTGAGCTAAGCTAGTTCGGCTGGTGGGGCAGAGGGGTAAGATGTGCCTGGCTGTAATGCCCGCCGTGGGCAGGAACAGCAGCCTCGGCCTCTGTCAGCTCACGCAGCCTGGAGAGGAGAAAGGGGAACCCGAATTTCGATGCATGAAGGGCGCAGCCTGCCGCTGCCCTGCCCGGAGCTGGGTTATCGTCATGATGGTTGGAAGTGGGGCCTGCCATGGAGTTCGTTGTGCACACACGAAAGCACGGTCATTGGATCTTCTTATCGCCAACCCGTTCATTCCCACCCAAGAAGCAGTCAGAATTCCCCGCACCACCTTCGGATTTCCTTCTGTCCCGCGGTGACTGACGGGATGAGTGCAATTGCTTTCCGGAGGATGGCTGATGTAGTACACAGCAGAGGGCAAGGCTTCCGCTTTCCAGCTCGCGTGATCACCTTGGCAGGCTCAAGCCCGCCGTGGCTGAGAGCGTCCTCATCACAAAATCCATCCCAGCTTGCATGCCAGATGCAATACGTTACCCCACACGCGAACCCATTGTCCTGTTATCCAGCCGCTGCCTGCTGGCCTCTGCCTGGGCACTTGCACTTCACATCGGTCCGGAAGTTCCATGCTGGATCCTGGTCGTTATTGTTGCCCATGTTCATTTTTTGTTGGTTTTTTTGAGAGGCTACGCAAGCCTGTCTTGGGGTCGCGCCCTGCCTGTTCCAGGTTGCTTGTCAGCTGCACAATCGTCACGCCAAAAAAGGTGGCCCTCTTGTCTGGCACGCCGCAAACCCCGCTTCACCACCAATTTTACTCTGTGCACCCAGCAAGAGACTTAGACTTCCCAGCACCTCGGGACGACACGGGCGAAAAACTCTGACCTTGAAGACCGGATGCTCTCCGAGTTTTCTTTTCAACCAACGCCTGCTCTTTAGTTTGGTCCTTTAAAAAGTCATCCCCAAAGTTGCCACGGCGGAAAAAATCGCCTTGTGCCTTACCATCTCGCTTTACTTTGCCCAATCTCACAAATTGAGCCCCTCCCCCCACCAGTAGCCGCACTCGCACCAAGTTCGATTTCGACATTCTCTCACCATGGGCCAGACACTTTCTGAGCCCGTTGTCGAAAAGGTACGTGAACGAGACGCGGAGATACGGTCCAAATGACCGTGGAGACGGCCTCTGCCCCGCGCACCCTCCGGCCGCCCCGCGCACCTCTCTTCTCCCGGTTCCCTCCTCTACTCGGCGCGATGCCTAGGCACTCGCGCGCCTCGATCGCCACCTCGCATTTTCATTGCTACCGGGTGCACCGTAGACGCGAGCCTCTCGTTCCCCAATCCCACGCTTCACGCAAACCCGTGAGCTTGATGCGAGCAAACCGCTGACTCAGTTGATCCGATAGGCATCGGCGAAAGGCGGAGATGAACGGATGCTCTATGGTGTATCGGCCATGCAGGGCTGGCGCATCAGCATGGAAGACTCGCACACGACAGTACTCGACCTTCTCGCTGATAATCCCAAGGCCGCAAAGGCCCATGGATCCAAGCTCTCGTTCTTTGGTGTCTTTGACGGGCACGGTGGGGATAAAGTCGCGCTTTTCGCAGGAGAGAACATTCACAACATTATTGCAAAGCAGGATACATTCAAGGCGGGCAACTACGAACAGGCTCTCAAGGATGGGTTTTTGGCGACCGACAGGGCCATTTTGAACGGTATGCCATATCTTGATCTTGCGGAGGGCAAAAGGATGGGGCGCTCCGCAGCCCGGTCCAACACGCGCTCAAAGTTCTGGGGACCCGTCCTCTTACCTTGATGAGCAACTCGGCTGACTCTGTGATACCCGGATAGACCCCAAGTACGAGGAAGAAGTCTCGGGATGCACTGCTTGTGTAGGCCTAATCACCGAAGACAAGATCTACATTGTGGGTTGCCCCCCCTTCCTTCCGGCTCGCGCTCCACCCTCACACAATCCCCTCCCCTACATGCGCTGACGATTTTGGGTTGCAGGCCAACGCAGGCGACTCGAGAGGTGTTTTGGGTGTCAAGGGTCGTGCGAAACCCTTGTCCTTTGACCACAAACCACAAAACGAAGGTGCGCAGCCAGACCTAAAAGCTGCTGGTTGGATTGATTCTGAATGAACTCTAGGCGAAAAGGCACGGATCACGGCTGCCGGCGGCTTCGTTGATTTCGGCCGAGTGAACGGAAACCTAGCTCTCTCTCGAGCCATTGGCGATTTCGAATTCAAGAAAAGTGCCGAACTAGCCCCAGAACAGCAGATAGTCACTGCGTACCCGGATGTTGTTGTGCACGATCTCGGGGACGACGATGAGTTTTTGGTTCTCGCTTGCGATGGTAGGGAGCTCTTTTAGTTTGGAAGCCCTTGAATTCTACTGACCCCTTTACTCTCTAGGTATCTGGGACTGCCAGTCATCACAGGCCGTCATCGAATTTGTCAGACGAGGCATCGCTGCCAAGCAGGATTTGGATAAAATCTGCGAAAACATGATGGACAACTGCCTGGCCTCCAACTCCGAGACAGGTGGCGTGGGCTGTGATAACATGACCATGATTATCGTTGGCTTCCTTAGGGGCCGGAGTAAAGAGGAGTGGTATGAGGAGATCGCCCGCCGAGTTGCCAATGGAGATGGCCCTTGTGCCCCTCCCGAATATGGTACGAACCCGCCGCCTTCTTGATCGATTCCCTTCCCGCTCGTCCGATTGCGATATCCCTTCCCCCCCCTCCCCCCCCCCCCCCCCCCCCCAC
>Ga0247760_1002829_pt1 | contig 12352 bp, 6 predicted proteins | sample UWRJL171409R4_FD_179936 | JGI IMG/M metagenome (GOLD analysis project Ga0247760, IMG submission 179936) | Plant litter microbial communities from Arlington Agricultural Research Station in Wisconsin, United States - UWRJ-L171-409R-4 | ecosystem: Environmental > Terrestrial > Plant litter >...
CGTATTCGATACTGTAGTACATTGTATTGGCTCCATCATCATTACAAAACAAGGCTGGAAGATGAAAGTATATTCTGTGAAATCTTTGGAATCCAAAAAAACCCAAGGTCAGGTCAGGTCAGGCCAGGTACGTGATTATCCGGGCGTATTGACGGAAAAGCGCACCTGTTTATCTGGTCCTATCATTCAAGGTCAGCTGAGGCGATTTGACGCCGCCGACACGGGCCATGATAAGGCGGCGCAATGTCAAAAAAAACTGCGACTTATCGCTTGTTTGCACCTCTTTTTCCCTTTCTTAACGGTTATGTGAGACCCGGGGTCCGAACCAAACCCGTGTCGAGCCGTCGGGTCTGTCACCGTTGGTTGCCCGTTCATCGGCTACGGTCCCGACACCGAGCGGGTGGGCGAATGGGATGGCTTCCGTCGGATCACGTTTGAACGATGCATCAGTCAGCAACTCAAGACATGCATGCGCGTATCCTCACGGTTTTTATTGGTCAGACTGTATAATGTGCCTTGATTCTTTGCGGGAATTACTTCGGGCAAGATCCTCAAGATCAATCACTTGCCGCCGTTATGCATTTCGATGACTGGGCACCCGCAACCTCAAATCCCGCCATTTCAATGTTTTGCCATTTTTTTGGCGGGTTATCGCGAGAGGGGACTTTTGGCTCCCACTCCGCTGGTTCGATAGCTGAGTCAGTCGAATGACCAAATCAGGTCTTTGCCCTGGAATTTAGCAGGTCTATGTCGTCATTATTGTTGATTTGTCAACAGGGGCGTCCAACCTCAGGGACCACCTCCCAAAAATGGATAGTTGAAGTGATGGTGGGGTTATGTTTTCGCCATGGACTATCCCAAACTCTCAAGACCCTCCGATCCAGGCATCCATTCAGCAAGATCCCCCCTTCTGATAAAAGACAGTGGTTTAATTTAGGCGAGCTCATATTTTAGGGTGCTGCATTCGCCTCAACCTAGGCCAGCATCAAAGGCCCATTGCTAACGAAGCTTGAGAGATGCACACATCTAATCTGTCGCCTACTTCCAGCCTTTCTTGGATCGTTTCATCCCCAGATCCGAACGCAATATTTCATCAGCACAAGTTCTAGTTTTATCGGACGCACAATACTGTCAACGGTTGACCAATGAGCGATTAATATTAGCCCGACGGCACCCCTGAATGTGGCGCTGGCCGAAACCCGAGATTCCAAGATTGCAGGGCAGCTGCAATGGGATTTCAGCCGCAAAAGGGGGCAGGACCCTAATTGTGTTTCGGTCTTGAAGAGCTGAGATAATGTTTCAGAAGTTTTTTTTTTTTTTTTTTTTTTTTTTTTTTTTTTTTTTCACTCTGTTCATCACCAAAATTTTGACGAATTGTTCGGGATCATAAACACCACATAGATGAGGCGCATGTTGAGCGTTTTGCGCTTTCTGGTTTTCATCTTGGTTCTCGTCTTCGCAGGCGTCACGGTGCAGGCGTCCCTCGAGCCAACACCATCACCAGTCTTATCAACCGCCACCACGCTTTTGTCACTGGCATCGCCAACCAACGACTTGTGCAACTTTGGCGACAGAAATAGCGTCATTGACCGAGTGGTTCAAGACTGGGCTGGTCGCAATGTGTCTCTGCTGGTCGAGACGTGTCCGGGGGTCTGCGCTCTCGTTTATGGTGTTGGGAATCCAGATATTTCTGGTGTTGGGGTGAGTTTCCCCTCAAATATCGCAAAATATCTATGCAGGTGCATCATCTAATGGGGGAAAAACTCCGCCCAGGCCATGACTTCGTACATGTTGCAAGGCATCGCATCCTTCTTTTTCGGCCCCCTCCTCGCAATGGCTTCCATCTTTGCGGAAGATGCTGCTCGGCCACTGGGCCAAGACTCGATCTTTCTCTTTCCCTCAAAGATATGGTTGGCAGAGCACCTCGTCCCCGTGGCGACCAGCATCCAGCAGGCCAACATCCTTGTTGCGCTTTCCGTGTTTGTGGCCTCGGTCGTCCGCCTTCGACAAGTCACGCCCCTAGCGGAACTGAAATTCCTCGCCAGCCTTGCAAACTACCAGGCCATTACGGCAGGGGTCTGTACCATCTCCTACTTGACCATCCACCAACGGTCAGCGCTACGTACGACAGCCGTCTGTATTTATATGGTTGTGGCCCTGGTCATGTACATTTACGTGTCCGAGGTTACCAAAGCCACATATCCCGTCACCCACGGTAAGGCGTTGCAGGTCATCACTGCGTTTTGCACTCAGTACCGAAACTGGCCTGCGGCTGAGATCAACCTCGAACAGCCAATCGGGCCGGAGCGGCCGTCATTCACGTGGGCAGACTTCAGCATAGTCGGTCTTGCTACAGTTTGTCTTGCGCTCGTAGTGGTTAGTGTCCCGGCTGTTGTTCTTGGCTGGGAGGTTTTAAAGTGCGCATACCGGAAGATGGGACCGACTCTTCGGCGGGGCTACCGTCGTCTGTGGGAGCGCACGCGCTTTGGACCTCTCGGATTCGCGGTGAATGTGATAATCTTTATCGGGACCATCGTGGTAACATATCTAATGTGTGCCTCACTGACCGAGTTGGTTCGCCTGCGGGATAAGTTGCGTGTCGCGAGCGGGGACGAGTATGCCGATGACGAGTGGGGGTTCGGCCAGGTAACGGCTGTTATGGCGTGGGTGCCTGTTGCTCAGGATGTTTTTTTTGCGCTTCTGGGCAAGTTTCTCTACCTCCCTCATTCCGAAACGGAATGGCTAATACGAATCTCGCCCATTAGCTGCGGTCAAATATGCTATGGATCATGGGTTAATACGGGTTTTTCATCCTGCATATTTACTTTCGGGACTTCTAGGTAAGGTATTTATGTCCCTTTCATGTTTCTAGAAATGTGAGCAGTTGTTTGAAGGCAGTCATTAATATCTTTGGCAAGATCTCCTTGAAGCCGTGTTCGGGCCAATCAGGCGGCAATACCACAGAATCCGGTGGCCTCGCCGCCCACCTGTACCTCGACGGACATGCTCTGTCGATGGTGAAGAGCTTGAGATACTGTACGAGACACCCGAGGACAACAGAACACCTAACGGGCTCAACTACCAATATATTCATAGAATTTAGATCGCCTTGTGTTGGACGTGGAAGGGAAACCAGATCTCTATCGTCATTATATAGAAACGCTCATAGCTCTTGAGAACATAAAAACTTAATGGTCAAAATCCAACTCACTTCTTCTCCGGAATATCGCCCCCGTGATCCCCAACATCCACCTTTAACTTTTCAGGCATCGGCTCGTCACATGTATCTGCCGGCATCTCATACACAGCCGGTGATGCTGGAGCCTCACTCAGTTGGGCAGGTGATTCCAACTCCACGACTGGAGAATTCCCCGCCTCATAGATCTCTTGCTTATCAAGCTCCGCAACCGGTCCGGGATCTCTCTTCACCCGGTGCTTGCCCCCAATCCCAAGCTCGACTGGACCTTTCCACTTTAGTGTCCGCTTCCGTTTCCGCCAAGCAAAGTAGCCACCAAGTATGAGTACCACGCCTGATATCACGCCGATGACCACACCGGCAATGGCACCAGGGCTGAGAGAGACGGATCGCGAGTTAGATGGCTCGGCATCCATGGCCGTCCAGTGAGCTCGCCACGTATCGGCCCAGTTACCGGTAGATACCGAGAGGGTTTGGTCTCCGGGCTTGATGGCGCGCACGAGACTCTGTCCGGTGTCTGGGCCGGGTGCCTGGGCGAGGTGCGTGACGTTTTGATCAAAGTTGACGGCGAAAAAGGCCGATTGTAAAACGGCCCGTCCTAATTCCCAGTAGCCGCTCCCGTTGGATGACACGTCGAAACATGGAAAATACGGTGTTGGTATTTCGGTGATGGGTGATTCGAGAGTCAGGTTAAGTGCTTTTAGTGGCACCTTAATGGTGAGGTTGACGGCTTGGCGATCAGCAATGACAAAGCCGAGATAGGCGGCCGAGTTGACCGTCTGGTGGTAAGCAGGGTCTGATGTCTTCCAGAGGTAGTAGCCGAGCTTTGTATCGAACTGGACAGGGAGGTGTTTTGCAGCGTTGGCGCAGGTTGGCGCTGGGAGGTAGATACCGGGGACTGCGGGATTCGGCGTGACCAGAACCGATCCCTCACGGCCCCCAAAGAAGCTGTTTGTGACTCTCCCATCTCCTTCCTCTATCTCGGCTGGCCACAGACTGATGTTCGGCCCCGGCACAGCAAACGGCCAACGTCCCATTTCGACACCAAGCACGACGTCGAGCATGAAGATGATGGGCACTCCAGCTCGCATGTCGAATGTCGCCGTTCGACCAAACACCCTGCTCTCGTCATATCCTCCAAGAAAAAACGATCCCCTCTGATTCAACGATACGTGGCCCATATGCAACCCAAACGAGTTGGAACCAATCTGGCCCGACGATTTCAGCTGCTCCAACATGCTGAGCCCCTGGAATTCGGTATCAGCGGGCCGTCCCAAGCCCAGGTTGCCGACAACAGGCTTGTAGCTTCTCCCATCCGGAAGCACCACCTTTGAGGTATTCATGGCGTAAACACTCGCGTTCACGATGCCGTAGTTCGGGTCCTCGAGTCGGAAGTTCATGAAACTCAAAAAGTCCGTCGTTGCCACACCCTCGGAAAACTGATTTCCATACCAGTCAGCCAACCGCATGTCATTGTCGCCGCCATTTCCGAATTGAGCCCATGGCTTTGTGGCGTTACTGCTGTTGTAAAGTCCGCCGCCTTGCGTGGTGAGGAGTTGCACGATAGTGGAGCCCGTAGGCCAAACCGGGACTTTGACACCGCCTGTAAAGTCGGCCGTGATCGACGTTCGTTGGTGTTTGCCGAGCATGATGACGGCGGCGTGCCATGGGCCATCCGGTCCGTAGACCCCAGTGTCAAACTCGAGAAGGTCGGATGTAAATGGAATTTGGAAGATCCTGTCGGCGGCATTGGCTTGCTCGCACAGTAGTGTTAGTGCCAGTGCGGCCAGCGCCGCAATGAAGCGCCAGGACTCCATCGAAGGTAACCATCGATGGTACAAGCCGAGATGCAGGAAGAAAGGATCCAAAGCGCGCAGGAAAAAAAAGGGAGCGGGACGTGGTGAAAGCTTGAGTCCTCGTCCTCCGAGTTTGGGTAGTCGTAAAAACTGCGGTATTACCCTGCATCATACCAAACGCTTCCCGAGCAAAAGCCCCCAAGTCCCCTGCAATGTCCCGACTTGTCGTTGCATCGTCCAATCTCAGCTCGTCGCGAGCCCGGTTTCTAGCCCAACGATTGGGTCTTACAGGGGGCCGTGGTCTTGCGTTCTTGGTGAGAGGTTTTTAGTGCTGACTACCCCGTGCTGATGTTTGTCAGGTCCCGTCTATGACGGCTTGGCAGCTGGATCGTAAAGAGCTGGGTAGCGAATCAGATCGTTGTAGGTGGCCTGGCCCTATCCGTAGTTTGCATGCTAAACGTGTTACAGATCTGCAGAGAGAATAAAGGAATGGTGAGTCTGGAAGGTATATGGGCCAACCTGCAAGCGTGATTGCATCTGCCATCTTCTCGGGGCCATCGTTGCTGTCCACGGCTGGCTCCTGGCCCAGTTGAGTGCTATGTTATCGCCCTCTTCTCGGTATCGCTCTCTCTTGCATGCTCGGTCTGGGAATAAACACGATGGGCATGAAAGGTATTGCTGGATAGTTCCAGAATCTAGCTGCACTCTTTGGGGGACAAATGCCTGGGAAAGTGGAGTTCATGTTGGCGGGGTTGTGATTGCGTCATGAGCTTTCCACATCTCCTTCCACAAGCCCAACAAGCGACGACATATCCTTTTGCTTGCTGTGGTTTTCTGCAATATGTCATTTTTTTACTGCTAACATGCCGCTCGCATCGACCGAGAGTTGACCGCGCTGGGCTGGATCTGGACAAGCCGTGGACATTTCAGGGACGGAGGCCGCTACGAATGCGTCTTGGCGCCTGGGCTACAGCGCCGGATACAAGCGGCTCAGGGACACTTTAGCCAGCACCCCAACGAACTCATACGTAAAATCATGCGAGCATCGGCCATTTTCCCCTGGCGCAGCGAACCTCAGTTCATCCTCCAAGTCACATGCCGGAATGTCTTCTGCCGGAATCGCGCGTCTAGATCACACTTGGTCTTCGGATTGCTACCTGGCCGCCCATCATGCCACCAACCTGCCATTCATTGTTGATGCCTCTGTCGAGATGCCAATCGCAGTGGAATATTTGTTGGTCGCATCCGGCTGCCCCGCGAAAATCATGACCGATTCACTCATATCACCACATATTCTTCAACATCATCACATCAATTTCACATTGCAAAATCGACCTCCCACTGAAACACGACCAACGTTATCAACATGGGAGAAGCAAAAGATTCTAGAGATTTGGTTCGAAAATTCGAAGACCTCAAACGAGGCGATGTCGCCCTCGTCGGCGGCAAAAACTCGTCACTCGGTGAGATGATCACGGCTCTCGAGGCCAAGGGAGTTGCAGTACCATCCGGATTCGCCACAACTTCAGAGGCATACTGGCACTACGTCGATACCAACGGCATCCGGGGCAAGATGGCCGAGCTGGTCACGGAATGGCAGGAGGGAAAGCTGAGTCTCGCAGAAACGGGTCAACTCGTCCGCAAGCTCTTCTTGCGCGGAAATTGGCCCGAGGATGCAGCAGAGGCTATCAAGGCCAGCTATCGGGAACTTTCTGCGAGAGCTGGGGTTGAGAACCTCAGTGTTGCTGTGCGGTCGAGTGCCACCGCCGAGGACCTTCCCGATGCCAGCTTTGCCGGGCAGCAGGAGACATATCTCAATGTTTCTGGGGAAAACGCGCTTCTCGACGCCTGTCGACGCTGTTACGCCTCTCTTTTCACCGACCGAGCCATCAGCTATCGTCAGAACAAGGGGTTTGACCACATGTGTGTTGCCCTTTCGATCGGCGTCCAACGCATGGTGCGGTCCGACCTCAGCGGATCTGGCGTCATGTTCTCGCTCGACACCGAGAGCGGCTTCGACAAGGTCGTCTTGATCAATGCGGCCTGGGGTCTCGGCGAGAATGTTGTCCAGGGCACTGTCAACCCGGACGAGTACCAAGTCTTCAAGCCGCTTCTCAACAATCCCAAGGTCGTTCCCATCTTGGAGAAGAGACGGGGCGACAAATCCATCAAGATGGTCTACGGCGACAAACACACGCCAACACGGAATGTTCCGACCTCCAAGGCCGAGCGGGCAGCTTTCGTTCTTAGCGACGACGAGATTCTACAGCTGGCCCGCTGGGGATGCACCATTGAAGAGCACTACGGCTGTCCTATGGATATGGAGTGGGCAAAGGATGGCATCACCGGCGAGTTGTTTATCGTTCAGGCCCGACCCGAGACGGTGCACTCGCGTGTTGATGCAGATGTGTTCAAAACCTACAAGGTCGCCAACAAGGGGCCAGTTCTCACTACCGGTCTTTCCATCGGCACTGCCGCCATCGCCGGTCGCGTCTGCCTGATCGAGTCAGCCAAAGACATCAGCAAGTTCATCGACGGTTCTGTCCTGGTAACTGAGTCGACAGACCCAGATTGGATGCCCGTGATGAAACGTGCCGCTGCCATCATCACCGACCACGGCGGTCGCACGTCACACGCCGCCATTGTTTCCCGGGAACTCGGCCTCCCCTGTGTTGTCGGCACTAGCAACGCTACCTATGTCCTCCACACCGGCCAAGATGTTACCGTCTCGTGTGCCGAAGGCGACACGGGTTTCGTATATCAAGGCATTGCCGACATCAGCTCCCAAACCATTGATCTCTCCGGCCTACCCTCGGTCCGAACCAACGTCATGCTCAACCTCGCCGATCCTGCATCTGCCTACCGCTGGTGGCGTCTCCCCGCTGACGGCATCGGACTTGCTCGTATGGAGTTTGTTGTCAGCAACGCCATCCGCATCCACCCCATGGCCCTGATCAAATACGACACGCTCCACGACGAGGCCGCCAAGCGCGAGATCGGCCGCCTCACCACTGGCTACACCCACAAGCCCGACTACTTTGTTGACAAACTCTCCCGCGGCCTGGCCGCCCTCTGCGCCGCCGTATATCCCAAACCCGCCATCATCCGCATGAGCGACTTCAAAACCAACGAGTACGCCAACCTGATTGGCGGTGCCGAGTTCGAGCCCAGCGAGGAAAACCCCATGCTCGGATTCCGCGGCGCCTCGCGGTATTACAACCCGCGTTATCGCGAAGGGTTCGCCCTCGAGTGTGCAGCTATCCGCCGACTGCGCGAGGAAATGGGTCTGACCAACGCGCTGGTCATGATTCCCTTCTGCCGTACCGTCGGGGAAGCTGAGAAAGTGTTGGCTGTAATGGCGGAGAATGGTCTCCGCCGCGGCGAAAACGGGTTGCAAGTCTATGTCATGTGCGAGATTCCGTCAAATGTGATTCTCGCGGAGCGTTTCACCGAGCATTTTGATGGGTTTTCCATCGGGTCGAATGATCTCACGCAGTTGACGCTAGGCGTGGATCGAGATTCCGGGGAGCTGTTGGCGGATCTGTTTGATGAACAGGACGAGGCAGTCAAGTGGATGATCTCACGGGTCATTAGCGTGGCGAGGGCCAAGGGGAAGAAGATTGGTATTTGCGGGCAGGCGCCCAGTGATCACCCAGAGTTCGCAAGGTTTTTGGTCGAAGCGGGCATTGATTCGATTTCGGTCAGTCCGGACAGCTTTGTGCCAGTCAAGAGACATGTAGTGGAAGCGGAGCAAGGTTTGTAAGGGAAGGAGGCGCGTGTATTAGTATATCCCCTCGGATCATGGCGTTAGGACTTTGTGTTTGGATGAAGATATTACCTTGCTGAAGATTACCCGAGGCCTTTGTCGCTCCGGAAAAAAAGAAAGAATTTCCCAAAGCCGATTTCTCAGGAGTGTTTTCATGTGGGGTCATTCTGATGACCGAACTGGGCTAGTTTAGGGGGAAGGGTTGAGGAGTCCTCTGGTTACTAGGAACCAGGCGCGTCATCTCAGAAGGGCAGTTGTTATTAATGGGCTCAAACCCTTCTCTTGTCCCTATTAAAAGCCAAGCAGAGCTTTAACTCCAAACTCCTCCCGATTTCAACCCGAGACGTAGCAATCATCCCAAAATATCACCACGCGCCCGCCTTGCACTGTTCAAGCAATTCATCCACCTCCCTCTTTACCCTCGCCGCCGACTCAGCCACGACCTTTTGTTCCTCCTCAGCCAACGGCAGCGGAATCGTCTTGACAATACCCCCTCTCCCCAACACGGCCGGGGCACTCAGACAGCAGCCATGCTCTGGCTGGAAGTGGCTCACCGGTCTCACATTGCGTCTGTCCAGCAACACGGACGCGCAAATACTCGCCAGAATCGCACCCGTACCAAACGGCGTCGCCCCTTTTTCTCTTCTAATCTCGTGCGTGCGACGTTTACACTCGTCGGCCAGTTTCTTCCGATCGATTTCCGTCGTCCCCGCCTCGGCCAGCGCCTGGTCGATTCCCACTCCGCCAATCGTCGCTGCACTCCATGCGGGGACTTGGCATTCGCCGTGCACGCCGACGACATACATGTCGATGGAGTTTGCGGCAATCTGTTTTTATCTGTCAGTTTTAGACTTTCACCACAAGACCACAGATGGTGAAAACCACGGAAGCCAAAAGGAAAGAATGAGAAGGGGAAAAGAAACATGGACTTACCCCTACCTCCCCCGCTACCATTCCCCGCAACCTCACACTCTCCAAATACGTGCCCACCCCTAGGACCCTCCCTTCCTCCAACACGCCCGCCAACATGCCTCTCGCCAGCCCTGTCATCACATCCACGGGTTCTGCCGCCACGACTACCACGGCCTCTTTATTCACGGGGGCCATCCCACTCACTACGCTCCGCACCACAGATGCATTCCTCCCCATGGCCGCTACGGATCCCACACTCTCTCCAATATGACGCGATCCGGCCGTGATGATAATGACGTCGCATTGTCCTGCCTCGTGATATGTAGCGGGACGAATAGCGGTATTTGAGTTGAGAGCATATGCCGCGTCCGCGAGATCGGCAACTTGGGCGGTGAGAAGCGCCAAGTTGGGATCGCAGAGGAGGATTTCGGAGGGGGAAATGGAGGGGGAGAGAAGTAGAGAGTAGGCGGCGGCGGAGCCGAGACGGCCAGTACCGATTATGGCGATGCGGGTTGGTTTGGTTTTGGCTGACATTTTGTTCTTATTGTGTTAAACAAATGTCTCGAGGTTGGTTGGATTGTTTGTTGTTTTTAGTTATGCTGTCAATTGCTATGTGTGTGGTGGTTGTATTTGTTCTGAGGGATGGGTGACCATGACTTTTGTTCTCCTCCCCGTGCCTTAAAATCATGATTTGCAACCCTTGTAAAACTTGCATGCCATCAATTCGTGGCATGACTCTACACATTATTCCGCTGTCGCTTCATTCCCAGAAACATGGACGACCTGATGTTTTGGGGGTGGTCTGATACCTCACACCAGCGACTTCCCTAAGCGGAACCGCCCGTACCGCAAGGTACCGTACCATACCGCAGCGCTCTGCCGGTGCAAGCCGCTTTTGCCATTTGGCGGGATCTAGACCTCAGACAACACGAACGCAAAGTCGACAAATCCGAAAAAATGACGGACGAGATTTCTCACGTGCAGAATCCGCATGCTGGTTGTCCGTGGTGGGTTTATGCATGGTGCGGAAGGTGATGTTGGTCGCCAGTCTGCCTGAGGTGTGTGTGTGGGGTTTCGGAATTGCTTCGGAGATGTGCTCACAGCCGTAGCCAACCGTCGTTTCGGAAAAGCATAACCACTATTAGGTGTCTATCACGATGGCATTGAAGGGTCGTAAGTTGAAAATTGGAAGCAGGAAGAAGAGAAGATTGGCCATTTTGCCGTCAGCTCAGGTCTTTTGAGGTACACTTGAAATTTAGATCTTTTCCAAGGTCCTCGCGGCATTCGCACACAGCAAAGGGTTTGGTTGCTACCGATTTGACTGAGGCGCCGCCCACCCATGCCCTTAATCACCATTGACGCGATTTCTTCTCCTTTTTTTTTTTCTTTCTTTTTTTCCCCTTCTTCTAGGTGATATAGCTCGAACTGTGCATTCCGCTTTAGCTGTGCATGGCTCAGAGTAACTCAGATCATCAAAGTCATAGCTGATGCCAACAGTGGGTTTTGTCTGAGACATGCTCCTCGTGTCAACAAATGCTTTTATTTCTATGCCTAATCTAGATTTCCAGAATTACAAGACCTCTTGCAGAGTTTGGTGTCAAATCTGTGAGAATGAGAGACAATTGGTCTATAGTGTACACGTAATGCGAGATGATCTTTAGCTTAGACTTTCCCACGAGGCATTCTAGGTCTGGTTGCACCAGGCTAGTCAAATCCCAAGTACCAACTGGAAGATGCAACGTTAAACCCGGGATCTCGAAAGCAGACATTTAAATGCGCCCCGGATCTTTTGCTCTTTGCGGTCGAGACCTCGGGGTAAGCCCGGGGTGTATTGGTTACACCGGGGGCTATCTGCCTGCGCCTGTCAGGGGATATGTACAGTTTGCGGCTGAAGCCCGTTCGTATCTTGGCTACGCTCAGGTAAGGACGTAGTCATAAAATACTACCTTTCACCGTGTTAGGCCAGGAGGTGCCATCCGGGTTAATAGTTCGACGTCTTACCCGCCCCGCGCGGTCAGCAGAGCGTGACAAGCAAGCATCGACGCCCGATTTTACCAATTCCGTTCAGCTGTACAACATACGCCCAGTTTTAAATCAACCAATTATCTGCGTGCATTGCCTTTCCAGGTCAAAACCACACCGGCCGTTCTGCGGAGGTTATAACACACACACACGCACAATTGAGCGGCTGGGTCTGGCTTGATCGCGTATAAGACCGATGGTTTTTTCCTCCTTCACTTGTTCAATGTCTTAGTTCCTAACAAGCATAAAACCAACTGAATTAACTTTCATTCAACTATTTCCCACTCAGTCCACGCGCAACCAACCACCAAAAACATCAAAATGAGGTCTCATCTACTCATTCTGTGCCTCACCGCACTAACCTCGGCCTCTCCCTCTCCCAACATGGACACCCGTGCCGCTGCCAAATGTGGCTGCAACTCAATCTGCCCCACTGTTGTTGGCATGGAGTGCATCCCTATTCCGGACAGCAACCCCTGTCGCAGCGTGTGCGTTTGGAAGCCTGCCTTTTGCGGTGGTTTTGCGGCCGTCAAATGTCCAAAGGACCAGCGTTGTGTGGATGATCCGAGAGATAAGTGCGATCCGGAGGCAGGAGGCCGTGATTGTGGGGGAGTTTGCATCCCGGCCAATTCCTAAGTTAAGGGTTGGGCTGGGTTTGAA
>Ga0247760_1002830_pt1 | contig 12346 bp, 6 predicted proteins | sample UWRJL171409R4_FD_179936 | JGI IMG/M metagenome (GOLD analysis project Ga0247760, IMG submission 179936) | Plant litter microbial communities from Arlington Agricultural Research Station in Wisconsin, United States - UWRJ-L171-409R-4 | ecosystem: Environmental > Terrestrial > Plant litter >...
TCCCTTATCGTGACCGGTTGCTCGTGTTGCACACCAATGTCGAAACGGGGGGGACCGCCCAACTCAATCCGAATAGTGCGCCGAACCGCAAACTTGATCCCCAGTCATGCGGGAAGCGACCTCGCCAGCACACGATTCTAGCACACATCTGCCGTGTAGCCCAGCTTGTGGTTGGCCAGGGCCCATGACAAAGTCATGATACATGGCCATGCAGTACCCCGCCTGCAGCTAGCTTGGGAAGGAGGTTGGACGAGTCTCGGCAGTGTCCTGTAGTGCTGCTATTGAGACGAGCCAATGAGACCAATGTCCTACGGGCAAAAATTTCCCACTGGGGTATTGACTTCGGCACCTCTCAGGCCCGAGGTTCCAACGCCGATCATGAAACCATCCCGAAGCAGAAGTCTGCTCACCATTTTACCTCCCCAATGCAGCTGGACGGGGCGCCCATAGCCCCCAAACAATGAGCAGACCCCGGGCTCAACATATTCAGAGATGTCCGCCTCGGTTTCGTGTCCACTCAGACAACTCAACTTGATGCCAGTGCCATTGGAGCCACAGTTTTGCACAGTTTGTGCCGCTGGAGGCCAACCTTATTTCGACCCCTCCCTCCCCTGATCCCACCAAATATCTAAGGTAGCTTTCCTGGTCTCATGCATCAGTCACGACGGACTTGCCCCGATTGGTTAGTCATCTCTCATCACCCTCACATCACCCCCTCACATCACACGCGCCTCTGCACAAATCATCCCATTGGCCGCCGAACCCTTACTAGGTAGGCCTGCACCATGCATGACTTTTCCTCAGTATCGTGGAGACGGCTGCGTCGCCCCGAATAGTTGGAGTGTGAGAAAATAGCCTAGATAGTCCGCTTCTTGCATCTACTGTGAGAGACAATTGACAAAGGGGGCGACTAGGGGATGTATCTTTTGCAACGAGGGGCCTAACTATGGCATTCTCACATCGGCAGTACTCAGTTTCTGATAACGGATGGTTAACCTACCTGTCTGGGGAATCTCTCATAGGCAAAGTCAGTCGCTTTTCTTTCTCACAGAGATAGTTAATTCCTCGCCCACACCTCACAAGCCAACCACAGCCGCCCTTAACTAATTGGATGGACTTTGCGCTGTGGTCTGAATACGTATCTCGCTTTGGGTTGACAGGGAGACGCGTCAAATTGTTCTCCAAGGGTTCCCGTCTCGGAAACGACATAGCCAGGAGCTAATAAGTCAGCCGGCCGAACTACGTCTGCTAATTATTTCCCCAGTCATAATTGTGAACTTGAATTCATGGCTTTGAATTTCACTTGTCCAGCCCTCTTGATAGTCTCTCGTACAACAAGCTCGCCACCTAGGTCACCGTTCACCAACGGAACAGATATGGAACAACCCATATCCAAAAAATCACCAACAACCCCCATAACCACCCGATCCCTCCGACCTTCTCCCCGGCACTCACAGCAGCCTGAACCTCCTCGTCAAACTTCCCCAGGACATTTCCGGCCGGCCAATACTCGCAAACCAAAAACCACCCCCTCTCCCCACACAATTTCCTTCCACAGCCCAAGTCTGTCGTTCCCTTCCAGACCAACTGGGTAAAATGCCCCGTTTTCGCCTCAAATCCCGGGTCCCGAAAGTTATACTCTTCCCGCTCGTTACCCCAGGCCTCCACCCCGCTATGCACGTTCGGGTATCCCAGCGCGAGGTTTTCGCCAAAAGGCCCGCCCGAATGGTGGAAGGCGCAGGCACGGTTATCTTCGAGAAAAGAGGATGCGAATTTCGCGAGGGTTTCGTTGTAATTGATGGGGGTGGCGTTGTGAGCGGTGCGAAAAAAGTTTGTGCTGTTGAGGATTGCGGAAGTGAAAGACGGGGTGGAGACGTACTCCGGGACTGTGGAAGGGGTGGGCGGGCCGGTGGTGATGGTCACGGTTGAGGAGGGTGTTGGTTTGGGGAGGTTGTGAGTTGGGATGGCGAGGGTGAGTGTGGGGAGGAGGAGTAGGATGAGTTGAAAGGGTGGTGGTGGGTGTTTCTCAAGAAGTTGCATCTCGTGTCACCGGGTTTGGGGTATCATTCCATTCATGTTTGACTGGAGAGGCAAAAAGGGTTGCAGTGATGAAAATTGGCTTTGGTTTTAGGGATGTTTTCCTCTTGTTTTATTCCTCTTCGGCAAAGGAACTGGCGATTTAGTCGCCCCCCAGGCTCAAAACCGGGTTTGAGGTGGTCGTGGATATTGTCGGTTGATTGGATATCGCGTAACCGCCAAGTCCCGACCAAACAGAGGGCGGCAATGACGTAGCCCGGCTATCTTCCAACAAAATTGCCTGCCATCACTCCGTCACAGGTATCATGGAGGAACTTCCGCGAAATACATTTGGTATGGCCGGTATTGTTGTCGCCGAGCTCGTCGGTGTCACTAACTGAATTCTATCCCTGAGGATCCTCGGCATCGAGAAAACAGTCTTAAACACAGCTATCCCCTATTTCCTTGAGAGGAATTGATGATTAGTACTCGTCCCGACCAAAAATCGCCGCCTCGCGCCAGTTGTTCAACATTGAAAGATACATCGCAGGGTTTGTCGTCTCCAATCGCTGGTGCGACCATATGGACAACGCCAGCCGTCGGCAATGCTGCTGGACTGACCGCCAGGTCAAGCCCAATAACCCCCGATGTGCATCAGGGTTGAGTCTGCCGACCAGTGCGCTCTTGAACAGGATGCCAGCCGAACATACGCGGCGGCCCAGGGCCTGCCATTCTAAAATCTTACTCCGGGTAGCTTGTCATTAGTTAGATGATCTGAATCCTCGACGCTCGTAGGGGGACAGCCGGAAGGCAGTGGGTCAGATGCGTTTCTTCTGCATCGGCGCATGTCGGGGTATCATTTCCTAGAGTCCTCGGTACTGTATCGTAACCCGTCTCTGGGAGTCGATAGTGAATAATGCCGCATTGGATGAGTCGATCACTACGGGCCTGTTAAGGCGCGCCATAGCGTCAGGCGAGGCTGACTGGCTCCGAATCTGAGACGACAGGCGGTCAGTTCAAACGGCTTTCTTCATTGGACCCAACGATACATGGCCGTTCTTTACCCCTCTTCCAAGGTAGTGGGAAAGCAGTCAGATTTGATAGATCATCCTGATACAAAAGTTGCGGAAGGTCCCAGAATGGCTTGCCCTAATCCCCGTTGAGGTCAGCACCGATGGATCTTTCTAGGTCCATAGCTGCCTAGGCTGTTTGCAGGCGCGAAGGATGAATTCTGGGATGTGCGTGAAGTTGGACGGTTCCTGAAGGCGAGTTGCGTTGGTGGCAGGCCGGAAAGTCCTGCTTATCACAAAGCGCAGTCTGGAGGCCATTATGCAAGTTTGAAGTGTGTGGGTGGGCGAGAGACAATGCTGAGTGAGGGTCGCTCCTTCTGCCTACCAACAGGTCTTTTATTGTGCGGGTTTCTCCATCAGCGTCCACATCACCCACGTACTCGCACCCACCTTCGACATTGATAACCGGCCTGTCAAAAGACAACTTAACTTCATGACTGGCATGCGAGTATCCTTGCCCTGTCCGGGCCACAGAATCTCATCCTCAAGTTTGTCTGGAACCGTCTAATCCGAGGAATCGCTCCTTCCGACCAAATGCGCATAGGAACCACGTCCCCACACGTGATTCCGCGCGAATTACGCGGTCCTTCAGCGGAAGATCCAAGGGATCGCATTGCTTTCCAGTACCGGGCCTCGGTGTCACGCTGACGGGGCGGCGAGGCATTCCCCAAGCCTCATGGGGCATCTTTTCCCCTTTTCTGTGTTACCGCGAGCTTGGCGTCGACTAATTGCCCTTCAAGCTCTCAGCTGCAGGGTTCTGAAATGCTTGTTGCGCATCATCTTAACCATGCAGATCACCCCCCCCCCCAGCGGCGCAGTAAACCCTGAAAGTCAACACCAACGTCCCCAGACTTTGGAAGCCACTAATATCGACAGGACCCTGAACAACAACGACTGGCGAAATCATTTTTGGGGGGGTTTTCAACAGATACAAACACATTCGATCGATCAAGAAACCAACGGAGTACGTAGCCGCAACCTGAGAGCTAAAGTTATGCGTTTGATAACTCCAAACCCGAAAAACTACGCTAGGCGTCAGGGGTATGCAAAGTTGCTCCGATTCCCCAATAAGCAATGGCTTGGCGCGCCTCTGGAGACCCCGGATTCAGCGCCACAGGCCACTCACAACGGCTCGTGGGGCCCTGTTAAAATTTGGGACTTCCTTCAGCTGAACGGGTGCCGCATGCCGATCGTATTCCAAGAATAATGCGGCGATCGTTCCGCTTTGGTTGGTGAAGGGGAGAAGGAAATTGATACAAAGATGGCGGCGCGTCCCCCTTTTCCTCGTGTGGCTTTCTTATCTTCATCTTTCGCCCCTCGAATCCCGGTGTGGTCTTCTTCAAGGCCAGTCCTCTCGTTCGTTTCTCCTATTCTCGTTGGTTAGAGTTGATCAGTCAGTCCACGATGAAGTTTCACGCCTTCGCCGCACGCACGCTCGTTTCCGGCCTCGTCTGGACCCGTCTTCCTTCGGATCCTGAGCCTCTCAACTATTCGCCAAACCCTGTACCCCGGGGCCTGGATATCTTCGCCAGAGCTGACTGCGATGTTGGCTACACGACGTGTGGAACAGGTTGTATGAGGGTTGGGAGGAAGTGTTGCGGGTAAGCCCCAGACCTGGGTTGATCAAGGAGTTCTGTTAGCTGACCACTTCTAGAACCACTGGATCCTGTGCCGCGGAGGAAAATTGCACCACGACTGGTTGCTGCCCTGTGAGTTACTTTTGGTTAGAAACACAAAACAAAGTCTGACCGCAGTGTGTCGACAGGTCGGTGAATTCTGCAACGGGCCACCAACGGGCTGCTCCAAAGGCTCAAAGAAATGCCAGGCCGGATGTATCCCCGATGATGCCGTCTGCTGCCCGACAGGAAGCGGATACTGCAAGGCGGGTGACACGTGCACATCCACGGGGTGTAGTGGCGGCGGCAGCAGAAGCACTGGCAGCAGCAGCAGCGGTGGTAGCAGTACTGGAGGGGGAAGTAGTAGCGGCGGCAGCAGCAGCGGAGGGGGTAGTACGGGAGGAGGGAGCAGCACTGGGGGTGGCAGCAGTAGCCCCGCCACCTGCTCTGCGTCAAAGAAGCAATGCGATACCGAATACTGCATCCCCAGCGATGGGAGCACCTGCTGCAACACCGGCCTTGGAAAATACTGCGACGTAAGTGTCTACTTCTATGACATGAATTCAGCATCACCTGTGGCTAACGAGTCCTTCGTAGCCCGGCTATTACTGCGTCACCGGCGGTTGCTGCAAAGTCGGAAGGACATGCACCGGCAGTGGTTCTTCGTCGGGCAATTCAGAGTCTGGCAGCGGCAGTTCATCCAGCAGCGGTGGTTCCTCAGGCTCGACCTCGGGCGGATCTTCAGGCGGCCTCACAAGCGGCGCCGTTACCGTCTCTGCGTCACTGGGCTTGTTGCTGACTGCCGTGGCGGCTTCGATGCTTTAAAGATGCTCGCAATTCACACGATGTCAGGGAGGAAGAATGCATGGATATATGGCTCTACTACGCTGCATTGAGTAGATGTTTGGCTTTATTCTTGGTAATATTTCTTAATATAAGCACATACTTTGGCTTTCTCTCCTTGAAACTTGTGGCGAAGCTTCGATGATGTTTGATGTGGACGTTGTTGTGGCTTGACTCCGAAGTCCCAGATGGGTAGACCTGGTCGCGGGGCCATTTTCCAGTCATTTACTGGCCAGACTTGTTTGATGCGTCAATGACGCCGCAGTGCCTTGACTTGGAATGGCAAGATTTTTTGGCGACTGGAATTGGCTTGTGGCGGCCCTGACTTGGATTGCTTGACAAGTCCCTGACTCGTGGCGCGCCTGGGAGGCAAACGAACAGGGAAGGGTCAGGGAAGTCACGTGCCTTGTTGTCGGTGCGTTATGTTTAACAATCCTTGCATTGCGCAGGGTCCTCGAAGCTAGCGACCCTGGTTCAATTTCTTTCGCCCCCAACCTCTCCGTTCACCTGCAATTCTTTTTATGTGTGGCGTTCACCACCCTTAGTCAAACTTAACTGCCCGTTTTTTCAACTAGCCAGACCACCGCTGAACCGAAACCGAGAGACGGTTCTTCTGATATGGATAACCGGCCCGCTAATTCGCGGACCGAACCCGGCTACCTTTACCGGGTACAGTACCTCTCCAGTCAAGTGGGTCTCACAACTTCTTCGGGCCTGGTAGCTGCGGATACAACCACTGTCTTCCCAAAAAGTAGCCCGGGGTGGCAAGCACGATTGGCAACTGCCGCTGTGAACCACTTTACATAGAGTTCGCGAGTGCCAAGCCCTTTCATCTCGTTGTTTTCCAACAAGCAACATGCGGAGAACTGGGGTCTGCGAGAGCCCTGGGGAGGACCCCGGGGAGGAGGACACCTTTCCCTACGTGATGATGACTGGGTTTTGCTCACCGTCGACCTGTACCTCCTCATCAAGGATACTCTCTATAGTGCCGAGAACCTGGTCGACGCGTTGCAACTATTCATTGAAGGTCGAGCAAGACAACATGTACCCGGTGGGTACTTATGCCTGCACCGTGTACCCCCCGAGGCTATTGTCAGTGTGGAGCTTGCAGAGGATATTCGGAAGTGTGAGTACCTACCTACCTTCTGAGGTCATAATCAATGACAATCTCGTCGCTGATTGTGGATATGTTACAGGTCGAAAAACCGGTTTGCCTGTCCCCGAATATGGACTATCCATGCTCCTTCCCGCATTCCTTCCGACATCGACGAGGAAGGAGGGCGTGTATGACAACACCAACCACACCTTTATCGAAGAATCCCCTGATTTAAAAGAAAGAGCTTTTACTCTCAGACAAGATGCTTGGTCTCTTGGGACAAAAATGCACCCTAACCTGATGATGCAGATGGACAAACTGATGATGCAGCTAGCGAAGCTGCAGGTCGAAATCTGTCAGGATTATGTTCGGAAATATTCAGAGCTCAGAGCCCGCGATCACGAAGAATCTTTGTCGCAGATTCCCGACTTGATTACTCCGAATCTTCATGAGCGATGGCTAGGATGAGTGGGGAGGGGCGCGCGGAGCTCCATTTTTGAGGTGTCACCCAGACCACGTAGACGGAAGGAGCGAGTTTTGGCAGGGCTTAGGGTAATTTACTTGTAATGAGCAAGCGAAAAAATCACATTCATCAGCTATTTGGGTACATTCATTGCTATCATCACAACCACAGCCCTACGGCAATTCCAACGCCTCCCTCAGTTGGGCCAGCGCCGCAAAGAGCTCATTGTCATAATACTTTGGCGCGATAATCTGCAGGTCAATCGGCGCCCCCTCAAAGTCACCCTTGGCCCATAGCTCGCGGACGTGCTTATCCTCCTCGCTAATCGGAGTCCAGTTAGCTGGGCTGTAGTCCTCCTCGCCCTTCTTGAGCGCCTTGATGGGCGTCGGCACGACCACGCCAGGGTAGTCGACATAGTTGAAGAAGGCCGTGTAGTTCCAGTAAAAGGCCGTGTCGTGCTCGCACGCCGGCCCGACGAACATGGGGCAGATGACGATGTCGATATCCTGCGACGCCCAGTGCGCCGCATACTCGATGCGGAAGTTGTCGCGCTCGACACGCTGCGCCAGCACGCCATTGGAGCCGACGTCGCCACCCTCGGCATCCTTGATGATCCACTGAGTTAGGGAGAACATGGGCTCGCCCGTCAGCGCGAGGTGGGCCTTGACGGTGGCGCCGCCATCGGGCCAATATGCTTTGCGAATATTGTCCATGGCCCGCTTGGTCTGGAATGGAGCGAATGGCTTGACCTCGATGCCCGGTAGGCCCTTGAGCTTGGAGAGGGCCCACTCGAGCGCCCGGGTCACGGGTGGCTGCGGTACAATATGCCCGTCATGCATCATGATCCCGACCTTGAGTGGGTTCTTGGGCCCGGTACCCGAGAGGCCCTTCCACGGGATGGGGACAAGACGGGGGTCCTCAAGATGGGGCTGGGCATCCTTGATGACCTTGACGAAGAGATCCATGTCGCGCATCGTGCTGCACATGGGACCAGTCGAGCAGAGAACGTTGAGCTCGGCGCCGAAGCCGCCCACAAGGAAGTCCTTCATGGGGAGGTAGTACGACGTCGGCTTGAAGCCGTAGATACCGCAGAAACCTGAGGGTCCACGGATGCTGCCGCCAATATCGGTTCCGATGCCCAGAACAGAACCGCGCATAGCAATGAGGGCAGCCTCACCGGCGGTGGAACCACCCGACGAGAGGTGGACGTTGTGTGGGTTGAGGGTGCGGCCATATTGGGAGACACCCTCGAGGTGCATGATACCCTGGGGCTGGGTGGTCTTGACGTAGAAGACGGCACCAGCCTCGCGGAAGATGCGTACCATCTGGGCGTCAGCTTCATCGAGCTTCCGGGTGTCGAGGAAGCCAAAGGATGTGTAGTGGTCTTTGAGCGCTTGGTGCTCCTTGACGCTGATGGGCACACCGTGGAGCGGGCCAACCGTTTTACCGTTCTTCTCGAGGTACTCGTCGAGGTATTTGGCCCGCTCAATGGCTTCGTCCATGAACCACTCTGTCAAACAGCACGTGACTTGATGTGCGATGATGGCGCGCTTGGAGAAGGCGGTGGCTACGGCAACGGCTGTAAGCTTCTTGGAGGCGATGGCCTCAGCGAGACCGACGGCGTCATAGTCCTCTGTGATCTCAATCTCCTCGGGTGTGAGGAGGCCGCTTTCCCTTGGTATCGCAGTCACGTTCTTGGGGGGGTTGCTAATGATGGACTCGGGGAGGATGAGGCTCTCGGGCACCTTGGCGGCGAACTCGTCCAGGATGGACTTGATCTTGGCCTCATACTCGTCCGTGCCCTTGGGGATAGGCACGGGCTGGAAAACTTTGAACGAAGCCATGGCGGAAGGGATGTGAGTGGAGGTGAACGAAATGAGCTGACAAGGGAGGTGGTTGTCAGGCGGGCGGTTGAATGAGAACAATGAAGACACGCCGAGTTCACTATCATGTTCGTAGGCGCCTGTCATTTATCCTCACCAAAGCTGTCGCCCCCTCCCCAAATTCGTTGATGTGTTCGGATAAGCAGAGGCTGTCGGAGGATAAGCCAGTACGTAACAGCAACCACTCGAGAAGGAGGGGGAAGTGAATTACGTCGACGGATTTGTGGTGGCGTTTCTGCAGCTGACAATCAATACTTGTGAGATTCTAGGTATCGGATATCTTCATCCCCATGTACCAACCCCCTCTTATCGAGCGAGAAGCGCCAAATACGGCTAGTGGTGCTGGAGACGACCAGCTACGCAACTATCAAACCACGCTTCGTTGTTCGGGATGGTGGAGTGTGGAAAGGGTGTGGGGATGTCGCCGTGGATCCTGCGTATCGCTGTAATCTCAGCTCTCGTCAGCCCGCTCACCTAGGTACGCGGGCGCTTCGACCGTTTGATTTTACCTGACCTATGGCGACAAGACTGTAGCAGCACAGACTCGACGTTCAATGAGAGTTTTCAACGACAATTGACGTGCCGCGGCGTGTGTCACCTAGCTCGACCCGGGCGACCGGAAGAGGAGGGGGAAAAGGCGAGCTAATGCAGCCGTGTTGCGACACAGGGTGATACTTTGCATTCCCCTCTGCTGAACTAAACTCCTAGTGTCAGTCTTGGAGGAGGCCCGACCGATTGTCTATCGAAGTCAGTGCCGTTGTGTTGAGACTTGATAGGAGTGGAGAGGCGAGCTTCACACGGACCTTCAGCTAGCAGCAGCTAAAGCCGTTCGCCAAGAATCGACAGATAGTCTACGCGGTGCTGTGATTGGACGCCATGCTTGGGGTAGAGGAGCCGTCGCACCGAGGTCAAACTGTAGGGCGCGTCTCCCATGGCCACGGGAACTGTTTCTCCACTCTCCATGTCTTGACTTGCTCCCGGATAGGCAACATGCATCCCGACGCCACGCTGTCAACCCGCTTCCTCGCTTCCGTTCCCAACAAAGTCGATATGGTGTCTCTTGACATGTTGACACCGCTTGGGTCGCACCCGACGCTTTATCTGTGGACAGGGATGGACGAGGTGGAAGGGGCGGACAGCGAGATGCACAGTGTCGATCCTCGCTGATATAAGTCGTCTTGTCTCACCCTGTTCTTTCCCCGACCGAGACACGAGGCACCCTCTCCTCTTGTCCCCCGCCCCCCTCGTGTCTTTGTTTTCCGGCCCGACACCAATGGCAACTCCCCACCCTGATGTCGTTCCCGGCACCGTCCACCTCGTCGACGTGGCCGGGCAGCGGGCCAGCTCCAAGTCCAAGGACGGCATTGAGCTGATTCCCCGCCCCAGCGATGACCCAGAGGACCCGCTCAACTGGAGCGGTGCCCGCAAAAAGTGGTCGGCCTTCATGGTGGTCATCTACACTGTCGGCATCGGCATGCCCTTGACCCTGCAGTACTCCGTCTTGGCCGACATCACCAAGGATACGGGCATCTCAACAGCATCCCTTGTCGAGGGCACTGGCTACATGTTCTTGCTGCTAGGTTGGGGGTGTGTGTTTTGGCAGCCTATTGCCCAAACCTATGGTCGTCGCGGTGTCTACCTCATCTCGGCCCTCGCCTGCGTCCCCTTGATGGTCTGGACGGCCTACTCCAAGACATCCAGCGACTGGTACGCGCACCGTATCATCTGCGGTTTCTTCGCTGCCCCCATCGAGTCGCTTCCTGAGATCAGCATTCCCGATGTCTTCTTCGCCCATGACCGTGGCGCCTGGATGAGTCTCTACGTCTTTGCCCTGTTTGGCTCTAACTTCCTTGCGCCCCTCTGCGCTGGGTGGTTCGCTGAAGCCTACGGCTGGCGCTGGACCATGCACTTTGGTGCCATCATGTGCGCTGTCACTTTTGTCATCCTCTTCTTCGGCATGGAGGAGACTATGTACTTCCGCAAGACGCTCGAGGGTCTTGAGGATGAGGAACCCGTTCCCCCGGTCGGGAGAGACAAGAAGGGTAGTGACAACGGCGTTGTTGTCCAGTCCTCGAGCGGCGCCTCCTCGGTTACCTACCTCCTTAAGCGCACCTATCTCCAGCGCCTTGCCCCCTTTGTCTCCATGGATGGCCACCCCTCCAACAAGCAGATGTTCCTCTCTATGTGGCTGCCCCTTCCCATTCTCATCCAGTTCCCCACTGTTCTCTGGGCTGGCTTCATCTACGGCATCAGTCTCTGCTGGTACACGGTTCTCAACGGTACTGCCAGTCCCATCCTCAGCGCTCCCCCTTACAACTGGTCAACTGGTCTTGTCGGTTGCATCTACACTGGGCCCATCGTTGGTGCCGCTTTCGGCTGCTTGTGTAAGCGTTCCCCCACTCTCCATTTGGCAGCCAATGCTAATATTTGTTTCCCAGGGTCCGGCTTGGTGGCTGACAAGATCACCCTGTGGCTCGCCCGTCGAAACAACGGTATCCGTGAGCCCGAGCAACGTCTCTGGAGCTTGGCCCTCTCCGCCTTCACCACCTGTATTGGCCTCATCATCTGGGGCGTTGGCGCCCAGAACGAGATCCACTGGGCTGGCCTTGTCTTTGGCCTCGGCATCATGACATTTGGCGTCGTCACGGGCGGTAGTGTCGCTCTGGCGTACAATGTTGACTGCTTCAAAGACATCAGCGGTAACTCGACGACCTCCATTATCATTGTGCGAAACTGCATGGGTTTTGCCATTGGCTATGGCATTACGCCGTGGTATACGGGCATGGGACTGCAGAATTGTTTCTTGCTGGCGGGATTCCTGTCGCTAGGCTGCACGTGCACGTTTTTGCTCATGATTTGGAAGGGTAAGGCGTTGAGGAGGTGGTCGGCACCGCGGTATTGGGAGTATGCTGCCAAAAGCAAGGCTTTTGCTCATTAATGATGATTTGAAAAAGGTAGGAAGGGGAAGCCCAAGGGTAGAGAAGGCAGAGAAGGCGGGGAAGTTGGAGGTGGAAAGGGTTTGGTGGGTGGAGGAGGTGGAGGTGAAGAAAGGGAAGGTCGAGAAGGTTAGTTACGGAGTAGGATACGAACCTGATGATGGGGATGAAGGATACCACGTTTGACAATAGGGTAGGCTGTTTTATGTTAGCTTGTCGATGACTCCTAATGAATCACTTTATTCTTGTTTTTTATTCTTTGCATTAGTTGTTTATTCAGGTTTATAGTCTTTTACGAAGTGCTCGTGGACAGAATTGAGCATGTAAGGATGGATGGGTTTTTGGGGCTGGGAGGCAAAAGCAAAGCTGAAGGATGCCAATTAAAACAGAGAGGCACGTTTAGACTGTGAGTGCCATAACGGG
>Ga0247760_1002835_pt1 | contig 12337 bp, 11 predicted proteins | sample UWRJL171409R4_FD_179936 | JGI IMG/M metagenome (GOLD analysis project Ga0247760, IMG submission 179936) | Plant litter microbial communities from Arlington Agricultural Research Station in Wisconsin, United States - UWRJ-L171-409R-4 | ecosystem: Environmental > Terrestrial > Plant litter >...
CACTTTTGATAATGAACCGACCAGTCCTAGGTCGAGTTGAATTTCCTTATCATTTTTGACTGAATTTCCCATAGTAATTTTTTTTTTTGGACCACCCTTACAACAAATTGTCCTCCGGACAGGATAATTTATAAGCTTTGTAATGAAATTAACGTGGATTTTTATTAGCTATTTCATTTATATAAACCAGACTGTTTAGTATCCGCTTACTATTAGCTAAGAACTTATATATACTGTTAGATCTATTAAACCTTTAATATAAGGTAATAAGTTCTTAAGTAATAAGTTCCTAATTAAAGGTTATTTATTTAAAACCTTATAGGCTTATAACTAGAATTATAAACTTATAACTATTATTATAAGCATATATAAGTTATAACTATAGATTTGTAAGAAGTAGTTACAGCTATGTAAACTAATGTGTAATGGCTTATTATAAGCTATAATAATAAGAGCTTTCTAACTAGAGCTAAAAAGTCACATAGGTAAACTTAAGTAATTGTAACCCTATTAATTCACACTGTATCTAATATGCTGTGTTTCTAACAAGCATACGTAGCTAAGCAGGACGCTACTAAGTAAAGTAAGAGTAAAGTTTAAGCTTATAGGTATAAGAAAGTTACTTTTACCAAACCTGTTAAATTCAGTAACTACTTTATAATCTGTAGTTATAAAGATAAATTAAATACTAAGCTACTTATAAACTTTTTACGTAATTCTTTTAAACTTAGCTTTATTAACTGTAATTATTAACTCTTTACTTAAAGCCTTATACCTACTTATAGTTTAATGGGAAGAACTTATTAGATAAAGGTTGATTAAAACTATAGATTTATAATATAAGTTATATAATAGCTTACCACTGTCTTTATCAGGTCTTATCCTTTAGGATAAAGTTAATTTCTTTATATAAAACGTCTTTTTTATATTAAAGTTAATAAATATTAAGTAGATTAACTGGGCATTTATACTGTTTATCTAACTATATAAACTGCGGTTAGTATATCCTTTAGGGAGGATTTCAATTAGTTTTTTAGAAGGTATAACTGCTATATTTAATCTGGAGAGGTGTCTTACTAATATTTCTTTATAAAAAGGAAGGGAGAAGTGGAGATAAGTAAATAAAGGAGATAAATTTAAAACAGATAGTTACTTTATATATTCCTAAATATTAATATTTAGAAATCTTTATAAGTTCCTTTAACTCTATATTTAGATAAGAAGAGGTCTTTAACAGCTTATAAGACTTAAATATATATGTTAAGAGGCTACATATTAATAACTATATAATTATACTATATTATATATTATAACTAAGGTAACCTTATAAGTATAGGTAATAAGGCTGTTTTACATATACCTATAATAATAGTTTTAAGATGTTATTTATTAAATTAAGGTATTTAACCTTAATAGTGATGTCGAAAAATCCCTGTAATTAAAAGTCTAGTTTAGTGAAATCTTAACTATTAAAACATCACTTTATTACTATAACATTAAAGTGGGTGACAACAGAGTATACGTGTTTATAAAAGATTAAACACTTCTTCTACTTTATTTAAAGCCTAATTAGATCTAATTATCAGTATTATAACGTAACCTAGGTATTAAACTAATCTTAAAGAGAGTAAATTTTATAACCCTCCCTATTTAAGATAAAGAAACTTCTTAAGCAGAAACAGCCCCCCTTTAGATTACGTGCTTATAATACATTATCTCTATTATTAAACGCTTCGAAAAGAACCTTATTAGCTACTTATACTGTAACGCCTGTTAGTTAAATTATACTACTTAATATAAAGCTAAGTATAGTTAAAAGATAGCTAAGAGATATACATTTAAAGTTTAGATTACTTAAATCAGCTTATAAAAAAGCTAATTAACTTAATTATATTACTTTAAGGCTTTAGCTAATTATACTAATTAAACTGTATTAACGGAATAAGCTAGCTCCACCAGAAACGGTGATACGGATTTAATGTTAATTATAAGCTTAGGAATCTCTATACTAGGTGATAAGATGGCTTTACCAACTATTATCCTAACGTGAAAAGTATATTGAAAAAACAAGCGTACCTAACATAATAAGTTATAAAGGTCGCTAGAGTATAATATTACAAATCCAAGCCCGATACGATATGAACTTAAATATTCCTAAAAGCTAATTATCTAACGGTGATGCTTAGGTGGAATAAGAAAACGGTTCTTACGTGGTAAGGGAAACTGACCGTTATATGTAATGGACCGGTCTTAAAACTTAGCCCATCCCTGTAAATGTAGTTATAGCAACTATAGCCGGGACAAGTTTCTGGACCCACTTCGGCTCAGGCGACCCTCAGTGCAGCTCACCCCTAGCTCAGGATTTGCGACTAATACGGACTCGGACAGAAAAAATTGTCGGGTGAGACTATAGAGGTAAGTAGCAGGTAAGAAAGCCCGCTTATTAACAGTGTCTTTTGCGTCTCACCAGCAATTTGCTACCATGGCACCCTTTAACATATATCGCCTCTCAAACTTCTCTGCTGCTGCTATTCAAGGGATGGGATATATTTCTCATATTAAATATGTTGCAACCAACCGCATGGACACCAGAACAACCCACCCCATCCTCACTAAACCAACAACGCCTCAACCTGCGCCGTGATATCATACATCGGAAAGCTCGTCCTATTCCCCGCATTCGTTCCCGGCACGATCTGCCCCGCGAAAAACAACTCCACCATATACAAACTGTCCCCAATCTGCACCACGGTCGGCACAATGGCGCCCGGGCCCGCAAAAGCCAAGTCATTCGCCACCGTGCCGCGATGCTCGGCCGTGCGCCACGTGCCGTCCCTCGACCGCAGCACCACGATGCCCACCGTGTTGATCGCCACGAGCAGGACCGTCCCTTGGTACTTGGGCGGCAGGTAGATGGAGTCCGAGTTAGGCAGGAACACATTTGGGGTTCGAGGAACGACGCGCGGTCGGCCGGTGGCGTCGCGCATGTCGAAGCGGTGGATCTCGCCGCCGTTGCCGCCGTTGTTGTCGTTGGCGAGGAGGATGTCGCCCGTCGCGGCCAGGCCGGAGTACCCGCGTGTGGTGGTGGTTGTGGGAATGAGGGGGGACAGATACCAGGGCGTCACGCGCCGGCCTTTCTTGTCGACTTTGAGGATGGACGAGGGGTAGGTGCCCACGACGTAGGTGTTGCCACGGGCGTCGTGCTCGACCTCCTGCGCGCCGCCATAGACGCCGCGGGTGGTGGCGGTGAGGTTGACGGTCCACAGCGCACGGTGCGACGAGGGGTCGTATTTGATGAGGAAATTGTCGCCGGAGACGTCCTGGCCGCCGGTGATGAAAGGGGCGGGGCTGTTCATGATGATGGAGAGCAGCCCGGTGCGCTTGTCCCAGGTCAGGCCGCTGGCGTGGACATCGGCGCGGCCGGTGATGCCGGGGAATTCGATGATTTCTGTTATTTTGGGCGGTGTCGCGAAGGGATCGTAGACAGCGACGCTGGAGTTGAAGAGGGCGCTGAGGTAGAGCACGCATCGGTCGCTGTCAAAGTCGGCATTTTCGGGGTAGAGCTGGAACCGGTCAATGACAAAGGAACCGCCGCTAAATGAAGGGCAGTGGTGGGGTTGGTGTTGTCCCCGCGCGAGTCGGGCTGCCTGCAAGGCATCGGCCCAAGCGCCACCAGCTTGAGACAGGAGGCAGGAAATGGCGAATACGATTGCTGGGAGAGTCATGATTCTGAAGATCGGGCTTTAGCTTGATGTTGGGACACGAGGGGAGTGTGGAGAACGCGACATGATGTTGCTTTTTATTGTCGGGCGCGCCCCGGCTGATGAGATGAGGTGTGCTGTTTTGGTGCTGGGCGAGAACTGTTTGGGAACTGGCCGCATTGCATCCCTGCCCGCCGAGCAACGGAAGCTGGCGGGGAACACGGAGCTTGGACGCCACTGGGGCGATACTGCTGCGCGGGAGATGAGCACGTCCTCCCCGGCTTCCTCAGTGTCCCGAGTCGACGGTTCAGCCGCAAAAGCCCCTCAGCATGAGAAGGGGGGCCGAAACATGGCGTTTCGAACAAAGTCAACGGATATAACTCATGAGGTCGACAGACTCGTATCTGCTCTCGATGGCTCCTCCACAACTTCCAATCTTTTGATGTCCACTTTCATGTGCCATACCTGATTATCATGGCCTCGACAAATGGCACAGTAGGCGCTGGCGTTCCTCCACCCGGCGCCACCCCCAACTTCACAAACCCTGAGTCCATCGGCTATCAAATCATCATTGCTGCTGTTGTTTGCCCCGTCTTCAGCATTGCGATATGTTCGCTGCGGTTATACACTGCCTCCCACATCCTCAAACGGTTTCACCCCGATGACTGTGAGTCTTGCCAGTGTCAATCTTGGATGCCGTGTAGCAGCGGGCTAACTGCCTCCCCAACCCAGGGTTGATTCTAGCCGCGCTTGTGGGTCGCATATTCTGGTCATCTCACCCATCAGAGCATTGATGCATTGCTGACACTGCTACATAAAGGTTTTCGCAATCGCGTATTCCATTGTCAACCTCGTGCGTAAGTGACAGAACATTTTGAATGGGATTCATCTCCCGTGCTTGGACCTCTACTCACACGACCTCAGAGCTCAACAACGGGGCTGGCCGACACCTCTGGGACGTCCCGCTCGCCGACTTCAAGATGTTCATCAAACTCGGGAGCATCGGCGGTTCACTCACATACAACCTCTCGACCCTCTTCATCAAGGTTTCCATCCTGCAGTTCTATCTCCGCTTCCCCTCCGGCTGGGCCTTCCAACTCACCACCTACTTCACCATGTTCGTGGCCGTGGGTTACTCCCTTCCACAGGCCTTTGCATGGTCGTATCACTGCCGCCCGACCGCGCGATACTGGGACCGCACCATCCCCGGAACGTGTATTGAGGGCGACCCCTATCTGGTAAGCGCGGGCCTGAACGTGGCGACGGATATCGTCATCCTTCTTTTGCCCATATGGCTTGCCTGGCCGCTGAGGCTGCCGACGAGGCAGAAGATGGGCGTGACGGGCATTTTGATGGCTGGTGGATTGTAAGTTTACCAATGTTTTTCTGTGTCCGAACGTGTGTATCTCTAACAGCACTCAGTGTCTGCGCCGTTAGTATTGTCCGACTGCAGGCAATTGTATCTGGTCTGCGGGACCCCGATATCACCTGGCATTATGTCGAGAACTTGGTGTGGTGGTAAGTGCTTCGTATTTTTTTACTCCATGTTTCTATTCCTCCGCCCTGTAGCCCGCCCTGCAGCAAGCCAAGTACTGACACATACAATGTCGCAGCCTGGTCGAAATGTACACGGGCATCATCTGCGCATGCCTCCCTTGCTTGAATGCCCTCCTACAGCGGCACTTTCCGGGACTGCTTGCCTTTCCGGGTCCTGATCAGCAGCGAAGCCAGGAGTCTCTTTTTTCGTTGGAGGTCATCGGCCGGAGGATGTTTGGACTGTCTGGTGGGTCTCTTGCGGGACGGGGTTCACTAGGAAGCAAGTCACAGCGTCCGTCGGACACGGAAGGCTAGAAGTGAGGACTGTCATTCAGTGGGACACGCTTCCTACCTACCACCACCACCATCCCTAGGTCCACAATCGTCCATACTGCTCTCCCTGTCTTTGAGATCCTCGGTGTATTAGCCTGTTACGGTCTGACGGGGTTTGAGATACCAAGTGTGGAATTTAAACTGCCGATAGAGGGACGACACCACAATGAAGTGGTCGGGTCAAGGGGAATGTGAGGCTTGAATGGGTCTGTGAGATAGGTACCTATTTTCGGGACAATGAAAGCTTAAAGTCAACTACACGGCCCGTGGTACCGATATGGCGCAACGGGCGGCCACCATGACGTGTTTCTGTCAGACAGTACGACAGCAGCTACGAGGTAACAATACACATGCAATGCAGGGTACAACTGCCGTGTCGCACAAGCATTTCTTCACCATTCTGGCGAGATTCCGCCATGTCTGACCGGAAAGCATTCAACTACAGCTTTCTATTGGCGCTGCTAGCGCAACCCACACTCCCATTGACTCGTAGAGTGCTTCCGTGACTAGTCGCGTCCGATGCAAGAACCATACTTGTGCACTCACGCGAATCGACATATCGTATCGAATGCAATAAATGCGGCTGACCACAATCGAGCTTCAAAGTCCAAGCGATCGACCAACCCAACCACCTTTTACCGAGAAAGGGGATATCGATTTAATATCCCGCCATGCAGGTCCCGCTCGACCCCTGGCCGGTAGGTTCGCACTACGTTTCTGAGTCCCGAGCATGAGGAGAATCAATTGCCAATTTGCGGTCGATATTCGCCGCGCGCAACCCTTCAGGCAAAAATCGGAGTGCGAGGTGCAGCTGTCTTTGACAGGTCGGCGTGTGTATTAGCCGCCCCGCCCGAGTTCATACCTTTGCCGCGTCCAATCCCTAATATGGAGCGGTCGATGAGGTGCTTTTCCCAGCCCGGCCGGGTGGAGGTCTCGGATCTTGATAATACGAGAGCTACCATGGGATGTATATAAACCACTGTTGGGCCCGCGAACCGGGCAATTGGATTTTTCCATCCCCCCGTTAGCAAAACCCACCGAATCCACAGGACCCCTTTAATTGGACTCACTCAAAATGCTCGCCCTCCCTGTTGCACTCTTCGCTTTCGCGGCATCCGCCCTCGCTGCCACCCCGGCCCCCCCACCACTGACCTACCTGTACAGCGTCAACCTCACCTTTGGCGAGCCAATCAACATCGGCTCCGTCCCCTACGGCAACCGCGACCTCCTGACCATCTCAGGCGGCGCCTTCAGCGGCCCCAAGCTCACAGGTACAATTCCCCCTTACCGTGCCCCTCTCCAAGACCAAACTGACAAAATCACCCCCCTCCCCACAGGCAAAGTCGCAGGCGGTCTAGACTGGGGCCTCACCAACTCCAAAGGCGTCTTCAGCCCCGACGCAATCTACGTGCTCAAGACGAACGATAACGCGTCCATCGCCGTGTTCGAGAAGGGCTACGCGCCCAACGTGCACATTCTCTTCGAGACATCGAGTCCCAAGTATGCGTGGTTGAATTCTGCTGTGGCGTATGCGGGCGGGGGTCCGTTTGAGGGGGGGGTGGCGTTGGATGTTTGGCAGATTGGGGTTTGAAGGGGTGAGGTGTTTGAAGGGGTGATGGGAGGGGTGAGTCAGAGGAAAAGTTCGGTGGGGAGCAACCTACCTCTGAGTGGGAAAAGGGTTAAGAGCTCTTTTCTGGGAAATTGGATGTATTAGCGGTACCAGCAGCCGCAAAGTCGTCGGTCCCTTTAATAACGAATAAAAATCAGGACATTGTTAAACCACTGCATTGTGTATGCTTAGGGATATAGGATTTGTGGCAACATGGTTGTTTACGGGCGTAGAATGCGTAGCACCAGTCAGTGGCTTCCATGTCATGTGCTCACCAATTTGAATTACCTAAACTTCTTCTATCTACTAGGTACTCTTTGAGGAGTTTGACCCATCGAAAACTACCCTCATCGACATGCCACCCCCACGGCTCCAGCCCCAGTTACATTCCGCTTCTTCTTCATCTTGTCCATCATCTATTTTCTTCCTCAGCTCTCTTCATTTTCCCCTTCTCTGCTCCTTTGGTCTCTATGTTCACCTTTCCCAAAACCACGCGAAGACTCTAGGCTCCTCCCTCCGTAAGACTCGAACTCCACTCTCTCTATATGGTCCGCCAAGAGCTCCTGAATCTTCTCACTATCCCCCAACTGTGCAGTCCGCAACAGCCCCCTGTTCGATCTGGTTTTTGGATGCTGAAGCAGTAACTCCATCGCCTCTTCATTCTCATTACCTACCGCTACAGAGAGTGGTGAGTATCCGTACTTATCCGACAGGTTCGAATCGGTTTCCGGGTGCTTGAGGAGCGTCTTTATTACCTCCATGGGGCTTCCACGTGTCGTCTGGACTGCGACGTACAAAAGGGTCCGTTCATCGTTTTTGCAGCACAGGTTAGGGTCAGTGCTCTAGTTTGCAAGGAGAATGGTAACCATGCTGGGGTTGCCAAGTGAGACCGCTGCCCGCAGAGAAGTCCAACCAGAATCCTTGTTCGGGACATTGGGGTCTGTTTCGGGGTGGGCGAGGAGTATCTGTGCGATCATTTTGGCATCCTCACTGTCTCGCATCACGGCAGCGTGGAGGGCTGCAATTTTTTGTTCTTGGCGGTTGCAGTAATTAGTTAGGGCTGAGCTTGGTGTGGGTGAGGAGGTAGTCGGCGATGGCGAGGTTGGCTGCCTTAGCGGCGATCTGCAGGATAGGGAGATGGCCAGGTGCGCTTCGGACCGGGTGGGAGGGGATGAGTTGTACAACACGAAGGTGGTTGCGGCGGATTGCAATCTCAAGCGGCGTGCCCTTCACGTGGTCACATCGGTTGGGTTGGTGTCCGGTTGGCAGAGCAGAAAGAAGGCTGTCTCAACGTGGCACCTATTCACGGCGTAATGGAGTAGCAGCGGGTGGACGATCTCGAGCCCGGTCTCTGAAACGCCGGCCGATTCAATGCGTACATGGAAATGATCTAAGAGAAGTCGAAGTACCTCGGTATGTGCGGCAGACGATGCTATTGTCAACGCGCAGGGTCGGCATTGGTGCCCGCGATTAGCGTCGCGTCTCACGTCTTTGTGCAAGTCGGTAACCATGTTATACATAATGTTATCCTGCAAAATTTGTCTGCATGATGGTGTTGTGTACTATGTCGTCGATCGGTTCGGCGACGGAGCCGTACTCGATGTGACCCCGGTCCCGATTTCCAAAAACAACAGAACCGGGCAGAGTGTAGTAGTAGATTCCAAAGCCCGTCATCTGAAGCGCCAGCGGAATCCACGTGCCGAGCGAACTACAGCAACACAAATCTTGGACCCTAGAATTTCACCGCAAGTCCGCAAGCCGCCGTTGTCACCCGGGACTCCTCGTCAGCATCCAAAGTCTTGCTTGCGTCGTTTCCGAGATTCCGACATTTCAAATGCCAAACCCACTTGACAGCGCGAGTGATATCGCACGCGATGCCTCTGAGGCTACCCTTCTCTGTTTTCACCTTTGGCAATAGTGGCGAGAGCAGAGCGCAAGGTGGTGATGTCTGATGGCTGTCAGGTGCAGGCAAATCCTGAAGAGAACACATCTGTGCACTGTAGGCAGCGTCTCCGTGTACTGTAGCCCCACCAAAACTGCCATACATAACCCTAACCCCCGGACACCGCCCCAACCCTCCCAATCTCTGACAGCTGCCAAACTGCGACCGCACTCAACCCCCTCAATTGACCACACCGCAAACAACGCTCACACAATTGAATCTGCGCAAATAAGGCCAATTCTTCCATTTCTGCAATAATCCTACAAATAACTACTAACTATTCGGCTGACTAAGCACCCTCCGCGGCTTCCGCAGCCTCTGATTGGCCTATAATTGCCTCTGTAATTGCCTCCGTTGCTTGCGACCGTGAGTTTCGAGTACTGTTACGCGTAGTTCGCGTAGTTTTCGTGACCCTACTTGTTCCTACTGTCGTCGTTAAGGCCTAACGGCTTTTAGATGCTGTCACGGAACTGCCTTTATTTGCAGGGGTTCTTCTACCGCCTCTGGGGGCACTATTAGACGTTGGAGTACTGTTTGTACCGCTTAAAGCTATCGCTGGCGCCTGGTCTAGCTTTATTCCCTCCCACGATAAGGGCACGTGGTGAATGCTAGGGTTAGTGCCAGATTAACGGCTTATAGATCTTACTCTGCCTTTATTCTAAGTCCTTATTACTCCTAAGCCTCGTACACTCTGGCTAGCAATTATAATAATGCTGCCGGCTTAGCTAGGTAGTTAAGGGGGCTAGGTAGTTAGAATAACCTCCTAGCTGCCTTAGGGGAGTGGTTCTGTAAGCCTTAGGGCGTTAGGGTTACTAGTGAAGGCATCTAAGCCTTACGGTCTGCCTTTAAGGTTAGTAACATGGTTAAACTCCTAGTATCGTAAGTATTAATCCTCGTTAAGAAGACTTTTAGCTAATTATTAAAAAGGGTAGAAATCTTCCTTAATTAAGGATAACTTCTTATCCTTATACCGATAGAAGACCTTATAGTTATAGGGTATACTGTAATACTTTGTAAAACTACCAGTATACTCTACTAAAGGGGTTAGTGTTAGATTAGATTAAGTCTGTACAGCTTTAAGTATAATTCTGTATTATTTTATAACTAAGTTAAGTACTTTCACAAAGACTTTATACAGTATAGTCCCCAGTTATTCTTTACTTAAGAATTTATACTGGATATAATCTTTCTTAACGCGAATTGCCTCTGTAATGTTAACCTCCATCTCCTTAACTATATTAATCAACTAAATAACGCACTTACAAATAGTGTTAATACTAGTAATAATAAAAGACTTAAAATAACAGTTAACTAACTCTATTAGTAAGGTAATACGCTAGTTAAAGTTAAGGCGTTTATTATAGTAACAGGTAGCCCACTTTTTAGCCACTAATATCTAAGTCTCCTTAAGGTATAAGATAATAGCGGTCTATTAGTAAAAGAATGACTTAAACCTATCCCAGGCAGTATAAAACTTATCTATGGTAAGGACGTATAGAACTCTAAGCCAGAGCTTATACAAGCTAGTTATAAAGTACTTAACAGCTTTAGGAACTAAAGTAAGGGGGCTGTTAGTAAAGTTATTATTACGATTAATAACACTTTGTTTATATACTTAATTTAGATTTCTCTCCTTATTAGCCGTACTTACAGGCTTAAGGCTACTAATCTAAACGGTAATAAAGCCTACAATTACTTTATTCTACTTAAACTTAATCTTCTTTATAACGTTTATATTAATGTAAAAGATGTAAATTTAAAGTTTAGTATTAGGAAACCAGTTAGCTATAACTCCCCTTATCGCTATATTATAGTCTGTGATAGTTATAATTAACTCCAGAGCCTTAATCTCCATTTATAAAGTATCGACTTATTCCATCAGCTAATTAAAGCCTTCTCGGCATTTGTTATTTATAAGGCTAAAGGTGTAAGAGAAGGCCATTCTAAAGTAGTTAAAGGTAATAATTTAAAAGAAAGCTAAGCCTTTATTGTTAGTTTAGTAAGTGTTATTATATAACTGTACTTAAGGGTACTGTCGTTATTACTTCTTACACTAGTCTGTAGACTAGAACAGACCCTTTAGCTTACAAACCCCCTCACTTTCGTTTAAGGACTCTGCCTACTTTACAGTATAGGGAATATTCTCTCTGGAAAGGGGTTATAGCTATTAAGGACCTTCTTCTACAGACAGTATTAACGATTCCGGAGTTACTACACCGTAAAGATAATACCAGGGAACGCCTTACAGAGCTTAACACTAAGCTCTCTATTCTAAACTGCTAACCAATTAATATACTGCTTAATAAACTCCACTTATTCGTTATTAAAGTTCTTCTTAAGTAGTTAATAGTCTACAAGGTTATAATTCTTATATTCTTCGCAGTTAGCCTTAACCTCAAAGGTCCAGAGCTGATCGTTAACTTACAGAGCCTTAATAATGCTCTCCTAAGTGCAGCTAGCCTTTAACGTGGAAATCTTCTTTAAAGGTTGTATCTTACCTTTAGCACAGCCAAAAGTGACTTTTAAGTACCTAAAGTTCTTAATAGGGTTCTCCGAACGTAGCTTAATAACGGAGAAGCGAGCCTTAGCGTAGTACTCTTGGAGATCTATCACTAACTTATCAAGGGAGGCGTACTTGTAGGTAAGTAGCGGATAGCCTTATGGAGGATTTGCGAACGGAGCTACTGGGCCAGTATTATGAGCGAGCTTATTATCGCTATTGGAGTCGTTGCACTTATTGTCGCAATCGGAGTGGTCGCTCAGCGCGTTGCTGAAGCCACCCTAGTCGCTGAATTCTTCGTCGGAGAGGTTCATTTCTACGAAGAATTAGTAGGGTAATTGATTGGGACTACTTTCGGCTTACTGCAGCGATTGGTTGTTGTTGGTTGCGCGGCTGCAAAGTGGTGGTTGTTGACGGCGATGTTGGTGATGGAGGCTTCTGCGCGGGGTTGATGATCCGTGGGTGCGGAGGTGGAAAATTTTCGTGGGGGCCGTGTGTTCTGGCACCTGCTACAGTACACGGAGACGCTGCCTACAGTACACAGATGTGTTCTCATCCTGAATACCGCGATGGACAACTCGGTCGCAAGGCCAAAGGCCCCTCGCCTCATCAAACCGGAAACCCAAATAACTAACCAAAAGGTCCATATAAATCGGGACTAAATTAGGTACAAGTACAAATCTACAACACCCCCCTCCCCAAATCCTCAACACCAA
>Ga0247760_1002837_pt1 | contig 12334 bp, 9 predicted proteins | sample UWRJL171409R4_FD_179936 | JGI IMG/M metagenome (GOLD analysis project Ga0247760, IMG submission 179936) | Plant litter microbial communities from Arlington Agricultural Research Station in Wisconsin, United States - UWRJ-L171-409R-4 | ecosystem: Environmental > Terrestrial > Plant litter >...
AGCGTTGGTGTATTGGGATGGGGGGCTGTTGATGGCCGCGACGATTTGTTGTGTTGCGGTGAGGTGGGCGGATGGGAAGGGGAGGGGGTGGCGGTGGGTTGCGTAGGGGGTTGGTTTGGCGTAGTCAGGGGAGGGCGAGAGCTGTCGGACTTGGACTTGAGGGTTGGATACCTATTTAGTTGAATGTCTGGGAATGACAGATCTTATTATTCTTTGTTACGGCTCTCTAGTGCCAGTGCACACTCGTCCATTCCGTCCAAATCTTGGTTCGACGTCATTGCTGATGGAGGTATTTAGGTACGATCTTTGTCTGTGGCAAGTTGTGTCGCGCAACAGTATGGCAGTGGGATTCCGAATTCTCGTTGGAGGACACTCGTTTCTGCAAGCCACTTTGCTACCTGAATGAGTCACAGACAACGGTCATTCGCTGCATCTAGGTTGGCCATTGTGGCCGGGCACGCGAACGATCAGAATCGTGCATTCCGCTGCGGGCGCCAACACGCCAAGCTTTTATTTCGCAATTGCGCATTCCGGGAGCTACTGGTTTTTTTTCGGCCACAAAAAGCGAGCTACTTTCTCCAAGTTCCAATCGCCGTGGTTCAACTGACATCATCCAGCGCCCCTTAGTACTCCATGTCGATTACCACCTGACGTTTCTTCCAGAGTAGGCACAATGGCTGCTGTTTGCGACATTCGGTGTCAAACCCGTGATGATTTTCCCGATTGGCACTTCAACTTCCCTTCATGGAGAGACCTGTTGGATATGATTCAGTTGAGGCAGCGGATGGGGAGATGGTTTGTCAAATATGGAACCGCCGACGCTGGTACACCGGATGCGAGCACTTCCGGCCGTCAAGAGGCAGCCAGCGGTTGGCAAGACTCGGGGTCCGCCCACGGCCGGAGTGGCCCTGCATTGCCCTCGGTCAAGGCTTCGTTACCGCGAAGTGCCGTGGGTGATGGGAGTGGGTCCGACGACAGCGACGACGATGATGGCGATGGTAACCATCATAACCTCGGGAAAGGGCAAGCAGGTGGAGTCGTTCAGGCAAAGATGCTGCTCGCTTGCCCTTTTTACAAACGGCGCCCAAACGCCTGCAAACCTACGGGTTTCAGGGACTGGGCCCAGGTCAAGTGAGTGCCAGTTCCATACTCCCGATATTTATCGCTCATGCCGTTTCAAACGTGTCTAATGCCTGTTTCCCAGACACCATATTTACCGATCCCATGCCGCTTCGCAATCTCCCCTCCAGAAAGACCAGTGCTTTCGGTGCTTCCAAGCGTTTGATGGAAAACTGGACCTCGAAAACCACCAGCGACAACGTGGTATCTGCACCGTCTTGCCCTTTCCTGAACGTCGTCAAGTGATGGATGAGACTCAAATGTCACGAATGTGGAGCATCCGTCGAAATCACTACAAAACCGATGCAGCGGCTTGGGTGGGGTTATTCGAGGCCATCTTCCCAGGCACCGAGGTGCCTTCACCGTGTAAGTGACCATATATGCCTGGGTTGGCTGTACTTTTCTTACTTGTGTCTGACTTACGGGGTAGATGTGGATAATGTCGTTGGGGCTAAGGAAATGGGGCGGAACAGGCCGTACGACCTTGACGCCTCTCCAGTGTCAGATTCTGAGTCCTTCGACATGGACTGCTACCAGTCCGACCAAACCCCCGACCCGGATGACCTCGACGGCAATCACAGCCTTTTGAAGGTGCTCACGGGCGTTAGCGAAGACCTCTGGAACGCGGCCGAGCCATCACTACGTGTGGATCTCTGGGACAATGTCGTTTCCTCGGTACAGGTGGCTTTGCTATCCCCGGACCCTGAGGCCCAACCCATAACAATTCAGGGCAAATCCTGCAAGGGCACTGAAACAACATCCCCTGACGCAGGTGGCGTCCCAGAAGGGACTGCAGCTCCCGACAGCATGTCCGGTGAGACTGTAGCCAACAACACCCGCCACCCAAAAAGGAAAAGGCGCCGAGAGGATGACGGTGAGGGGGACGAGAACGGTGACGGTGATGGCAATGAACCAGGGTCGTCCGGTCCGGGAGGGAGTGATCTCAACAGCTTGGATGTAATGTTTGGGTGCCCTTACATGAAAATGTTTCCATGGGTTTATATCCACAAGAGAAGTTGCCTTGGTGCATGGCCGAATGCTAGCCGGTTGAAGTAAATAACCGCCATTCCCCCCCCTCTCCACTGAACATGAATCATGGCTGACTCGCTTTGGCAACAGAGAGCACCTGTACCGTCGACACATGGAGCCGCAAAGATGCAACCGGTGCTGTGAACAGTTTGGTAACGTTAATGAGCTCATCCAGCATCAAAGATCCGACCCACCATGCCAAGTTCGTGAGCGACCACCAGCACGAGGGATTGACCGTAACCAACTGGAACTACTAAAAGTGAAGAAGCGCGGAACCGAGTATGCGAAGTGTCGGCGAATTTACCAAATTCTTTGGCCCAATCTCGGTGATGAGGATCTGCCTTGCCCATGTAAGTGCTCCTGTTGGGACGTCAAATCGCTCACATGTCAACTACTAAATCATCCACCTACCTTAGACTGGGATATTCCGGTTTCGGAGCCCACCGGAGAGCCTTCAGCCGCCGAGTTCAATGCGTTCTTGCAACAAGAGCTCTCGCCTTTTCTTCGACAGAAGCTGGATAACGCCTTCCCAGTTGATCAGGCCGTCTCCAAACCGCAAGTGGTGGCGTTGGTAGAGACTGCATTGCGTGAGATGTACGACCAATGGCGATTGAAATGCTGCGCAGCTGATGGCGAATCAAGTGCTCACGAGGGAGCAACCGGTCTGAACGCGGATCACGGCGGCCCGGGAGAACCAGAACCAAGCAGGGGCGTAGCCGAAACTGACGCTCAAATTGACGAAGTTCGCAAGCCTGAGCCTGCGGCTCAAGTTTGGGGCGAGATTTCATCGGGGGGTATTGACTTTGACGAACGAGGAGGTAGTGGCGACCCCCCGAATTGGTGGGATAATGGGTCGTGGTCTCAGATCGTCGACACTAGCACATACGGGATGCCTCCTGATGAGGCCAGAGATGACTGGACCGTCGATCCATACCTGTGGGTGAATACCTAGGCACCTAGATATATAGATGGTGGTGAGGTGGCCGAGAAACCAAGATCTCTGCGCCCACTGCTGATCCGAGTCAGACACACACAAACCTGAAAAGAAAAGGTACCTTGACTGGCAAAAGAGATCATCTCGCGCAATGAGACCCCAGAAAAGCGGCGACGTCGGTGGGCTCCGCTCGGCAGGGTATGCAACTCCCAAATTATGCAATCCCTGGCAGCTGAAGTGTGATAGGGAGAGTGAGGCAGTGAAATGGAGCATTTGGTGCTTTTGCGTCGAGCTCTGAGGTGTCCTGATTGGGTTAGCCTATTTGTGGCAATGCACTCGACGATGCAAAGAAGCGGGGTTGGTTGAGTGTTGAGTGCTCTTTCCTCGAACACTGGTATATGACTGACTGCTCAGACAGCTCTGCCTAAGGCAACCGCATCGGACCTAGAGAAGAAATCCTTGCTTCTGCCTGCCGACGGTGACGATCGCCGGACAAAGATGCGCGCCATCCAGGACACCAGAGAGAGCATCCCAACCGCGGGCTCCAGCAGAACGCTGCCTGAATTCAATTACTCCCCTTTGCCCGAAAACCACATTCGCGTCCTCCAGCTGCTGCCAAACGCCGATGGGAATGCTCCAATTGAGTGCGCGCTCATCCACTACCCGCTCCTGGACCCCCGAAAAGGGACACACCTCTACGAAGCTGTCTCATATGTGTGGGGCCCACCACCGAATACCCATCACCTTCTGGTTGATGGAGTCTGTCTCTCCATCCGCCAGAACTGTCATGCGGTGCTGGCCCGGCTTCGCGACCCGGCCATTTCTCGCTTCCTGTGGATAGACGCCGTTTGCATCAACCAGGAGGACAAGGACGAGAAAACAGACCAGGTGCAACTCATGACCTGGATCTATGCATCAGCCAGAGGCGTGCTGGTTTGGCTCGACGAACCTGCCGAGACCCACCGAACAGTCGACGACGAGACGAGAAGAGAGGTTGCTCAAGCACTTGAGGTCATCCAGGCCGCGGCAGAGGACTCGACGCAAGCGGTCAACTATGACACAGCTACGGCCAAGGTCAACACGCTTTCACGGCGCTCGTGGTTTCGGCGCATTTGGGTATGACACCATGTAATAATATCTCTGCTACGATAGAAGAACGCTGATTTGTCGATCAGGTGCTCCAGGAAATCGCCGCAGCCAGGCATGTCACTATCCTGAGCCATGAGGGCGAAGTCGATGGCGAGGTCTTCTGTAGGGGACTGGAAGTCTTAGGTGTCAAGACTGGCTCAACGCTAGGTGCCAACCGCGACCCGGAATCTCTCCACACAGACACCGAAACCGGGACACTTTCGGACGAAGTCAAGCGTCGACCCGACACGTGGGGGCTGGTTCGTACGGCAGCGTTCCTCATCAAAGACGCGGGTCTTCGACGAAAACGCGCCAGCGGAACACTAAAGTCATTTTCTCTCAACATCCGGCCCTTGTTGGAGATGATTCGCATGTATCATGATCGTGACGCGACCGACCGTCGAGACAAGATCTTTGCCCTGTTTGGAATGAGCTCCGACATCCCTGAAGGAATAGCTCCTGACTACAACGTCTCATGGAGTGCTACTTTCCACCGGCTGACAAGTGCTATTGTCGGCAACAAGGCATGTATCAGAACAGAAGACGGCCACGAAATCGCACTCATCTGCACAAAGTTCCATGTTATTGGCTCTGTGTCAAAGGCATCGCAAAGGAAAACCCTAGACGATGTGCAAGAGCTAGATATCCGGCTCGCAGGGAGTAGACAGGCGACAAATCCCGGATTTTCCGTGACCTCAACTCACTACTTCAACTCGGGGAAGCTGTTGGCAGAGATGCCAGCAAGAGCTGTATGGATCATCCACACACCAGTTGTGTCCATACGAGAAGGGGACATCGTGTGTGTCCTCACGGACACCACCCAGCCTACCATCATCAGGCCGCACAATCAGCGCAGATTCTGTGTCATTATCGCAATCTCTACAGCACCCGTGGGGGCAACGCAGTCAGGCAGATCGGCGTACGAGCTACCACAGGGTCGGCTACCGGCCGTCGAAGAGGTTCCTATTCTATGGGACTGGAGCGTATCCGACAGAGGGACTGAAGCCGGCGACCAAGAAACTAGTGACAAGAAGGCCTCCATGTACTCGGAGCTGGTCAACACAGCCGGGGGGCTTCCCCAAAACCTGGACAACTTGGCACTCGAGATCAACAACTGGAGTCGTTTGGCATTCCAGACAGGCAAAGGCCACTTGGCGGTGCAAACCATCGAGTCATTTCTATCCACGGCTGTCGAAGTGGACGAGGAGAGAGCATTCCAGCTGTTAGGAGTTATCGATATGTTTAGAAGGTTGTACACGGAAGTCGGGACTGACTTTTCCAGGCATCACAAACGTGAAGCACTCACCTGGATGGCCGATAAACTCAGGCGTGAAGAAGGAGATTATGTGGAGGTGACGGAATCGATGCTCTTCATGGCCATACTCTATCCTACGGCAGAGGGGCCGAGCACCCTCCAACAAAAGCTGGCGATGTTGGCTAGATACAGGGGTAGTCATCTTCACATTACCACCGAGGTGTTGAAGGCCGCCGTCATGAACTTTCACGGCCTGGAAACAACGGACTGGGCTCTCGAACGGCTTCGGCTTCAGCGGCATCCTTTTGACGTGGATGTGGAGGAGGTTGTTAACACGGCAGCCAAAACCAGAAACTACAAAGCCATGGCAAAACTTGTCGCGAGTTTGGGCGAGAAGGCACTCGTTTCGAATGCTGAAGTTGCCAAAGCACTGTGGCATCCCAAGACGCAAGATTTCTGGCCGAATCGTCCAGGAGGTTGGGCCAAGGTGGCGTGGATGCCGTCTACGGCGGGGCCGCTGTTTGACTCTTGGAGGGAGAAAATACCCATCGAAGCCAAGCAAACTGCCTTGGAAGAACTCGCTCTGCACAAGAACCCAATCGAGTTGTTGCAGTCGTATCTGAAGGCATGGAATAATGATGGACGAGTGGTCACTACAACAATGCTGGCCAATGCAGCAATGAGATATGACCCAGGATCCGAGGTAGTTTTCAAGAATTTGCTGAACGGGTACGGCGATCAGGTCCCCATGACTGAGGAGGTCATGAATGGGGCGATTTGGAATTGGGCTAAAGCCCGAGAGATCGTCACGGTGCTCCTCGAGTATTGCGGGAATCGGATTCCCATCAACGAGGAAATGGCGAAAAAAGCAATCGGGGAATTCGAGCTGCTTGAAACACTATTCCAGCATTATGGGGACCAAATTCCAATTACGGAAGAGGTGATGAAAGCCGCGATAAGGCATGACGACATCCGCGAAGAAGGATTTGGAAGGCTCAAACTGATACTGAAACGGTGCGGGGATCGGATCCAGATATCAGAGGGGGTCATGGAAGCAGCAGCAGCGTCCAAATTTCATGGACCAAGTTTGATGGGTGAATTTTTCGGCCGGTATGGAGAACGTGTTCCGATCACAGGACGGGTGCTAGGAGCGGCAGTCCGGGAGGGGAACCCTGATACTATACATCGCTTGCTCTCGGAACAGGCGAAGCGGGGAGGTGAGTTAGCTGTGGACAAGAACACGGCACTGCAAGCTTTGTTGATGGCGAAGCAGCTGAGACCATGGAGCCTGGTCACTATCCTGAAAATGTTCTCCGCCCAGCACAGGGATGACGAGGGCCAAAATAAAGAGGTGATGGGAAATCTGACTGCGGGTGATGAATGGATGAATGCGTCTGTGGTAAATGACCTGATCAGTGCTGACTTTGGTCACTTGATTCCGATCACCGAAGCGCTGATCTTGGAGGTTATGGGACAGGTGAAGGAAGCTGAAGAGATGGAAGCAAAGGTGCAGTTCTCGGAGGAGACGGAGAGATCTTGGCTGACTGCTGAGGAATTTGACGCGAAAATGAGGACGTTGAGGGACGAAATAGCACGCACGGAGAAGGTTCTCGCGTGGCTTATTGCTGAGCGGTGCCGTCGGATCGATGAAAATCAGGAGGAGGAGGATTGGGAGACAGAGGAGGAGGAAACGAGTGAGACTGGAGAAAGAATGCGCATGCCTACGCCGCCTAGAAAGGCACCAGTGAAAGGGTTTCCGGGGTAAGGGAAGGAAGAATCGGAACAGGATTTATAGCGAGACCAGGTTGAAATGGGCGGAGTAGCACAAGGAGAAAGGACTCAAAAGAAGAGCAATGCTGAGCTGAGGAGTATTGAGCAGGAGTGGTGCCTCAGGCAATAATTCGTACCTTCCTCTAGTGGCTTCGAGGCCATAAAACCCAGTTTCAGGCAGCCACACAGCTTTAGTTCAATCAAGCATTTTCATCAGCATTCAACGGGAAGACGTTTCTTTCTCAGTTCGAAGAAGACGCGGAGGAGGCAAACCGGGAGTAGGAAAAACACCTAACTGGGGGAGCTGGTGCGGAGGGCCAGGAAAAATGAAGGCTTTTGAACTATCTAGCTGGTCATAATGGTATAGCTCTATTTCAACCAGTTTTGACAAGAGCATGTCCAGGAAGTACCTGCTAAGCACATAGTTGTCATGGCGGTTCTCATTCCTCACTGGCTCATCGGAGGTCCGCATCAGGCGAGTGCTGCCTGCCGGGTAATTGGACGGTGGGTTTAACCGTGCTCCGGTCTTCTGACCCGTGCTTGTCGGCAGTGCATCATGTTCAATCATGTTCAATCAACTCCCACTTTGCACAAATCTGGGATCCCAAAACGCGTCAGGCCAAATTGCAGTTGTTGGCGATGGCAAGAGATGGTCAGTTGGCCCTTTGCAGCTCACTTTCCCTACTCTTCAACAATGTGCTGATCTCAACCCGTTCCACTTCACAGGCAAGCTCATCTCGGGATGTCACGACCACTTCAAGCGCGAGAAGGACTACTCGTTCCTTACTCGGCGCAGTTCAAAACTTGAGCGAATCGGGGGAAGCCTCGCCAGCCTCGGTAGACGAAGGCTCCGCGCGCGCTGCGTCGAAAAACTATCTCCGCGTCCTGGTTGATCCTCCCCATGCGCTTGTCGAGTGCGTATTTCCGCCCTCACAAAGCCAATTGGGGCGCTGCTAACCCTCGTCAAGCATCGTCGCCGTCCATGGCCTGAACCCAGTGAACAAAGAAGAGCATGCTGAGCGAACCTGGACCGGGAGGTCCAACAAGCTATGGCTACGCGACTTCCTCCCTGCTCGCCTCCCCAGCGCCCGTATACTGCTCTTTGGTTACAATTCGAATGTGGCGTTCAGTTCGATGAAAGCCGGGGTGGATGAGCATGCAGAGAATCTTCTGAATCGGCTCAAGGCGAGCCGGGATGATGTGTGTGCTGCGTGGTCGTCCGTGTCTGTACTTCCAGACGCTAGCTAACTCGACCGCGGCAACAGGAAAACGGAGCATCAGACCGTCCGATAATCTTTGTGTGCCACAGCTTGGGTGGGATTGTTGTCAAACAGGTTCGTCTGGGCTGCCACTGGTGACGCGCTTCATCTTGCTAATCGGTGGTTCGTACTACAGGCCCTGGTACACGCAAAACTTGACCACACGTACGAAAAGCTGCGTGTCTCGACATATGGAATCATGTTCTTCGGAACGCCCCACCAGGGTGGTAATCACGCTCGCCTCGGAGACGTGATCGCATCAGTCGCCCGTTATGTTTTGCGCAATCCCAGCAACACGCTCATGGAGGCCTTGAAACGAGACTCTATCCTTGCTGATATTTTGGCTGACAGTTTCCGTCATCAGCTGGAAGATTATCAGATGATAAGTTGTTACGAAACACGTCCCCAAGGTAAGACCGGGCTGGTATGTATATCTCATCTCGATTCTGGGCATCGCGGGACACTGACGATGGAAGTAGGTTGTTGAAAAGAAGTCCGCTGTAATGAACCTCTCCGGATCACGGGAAATACAGATCGCCGTCGATGGCGATCACTCCAGCATTTGCAAGTTCGACGACGCCAAGGATGATGGGTACATACAAATTGAAAACAATCTGGTAGAGATGGCGAAGAAGGCATTGGCACTCGCAGGAAACCGAATTCCGGACCTAGTTCAAGGTCTCGACGCTAACCCAAAGCCTCCGATTTCCGGTGATCATGGAGATGAGCAAGCGCAACTAAACGGCCGGGATGATTCGATCCTTGAACAAAACAAGAGAATCTCAGTGGGCTCTGAAATGACACCTGACGAACAAAGTGGGTTCAAGTTACCGCTGTCTCCAGCTTCTACGTATTTCCAGCTGACCATGAGGTTCGAAGCGGTCCTGCAGTCGCTGTTCTTCTCAGAAATGGATTTGAGGGCATATGGCATTGAAGAGGCAGCGGAAAATACCTGCCAATGGGTCTTTGACGATCCCGTTTTCAACGAGTGGTCCATGCCCAAGTCGACGCTGCTGTGGATAAAGGGAAAGCCTGGAGCTGGGAAGTCGACTCTCATGAAGCACCTCGTCAGTGCAACAAACACTGGAACACGTCATGTCGATGAGATTGTTGCTTCATTTTTCTTGAACGGCAGAGGCGCAATCATGGAAAAGTGCCACGAAGGCCTGTTTCGATCTTTGCTCCACCAACTTCTCCGATTCTCTCGCAACCAATTGCAACGCCTCTCCAGGATTTACAAGGACCAATGTCAGACAAGAGGTACATACGGCAAATGGAGTTGGTGCCCTAATCAACTGCAGGGGTACTTGACTGACTTGCTTCTGGAATTATCTGCCATCAGACCAGTCCGTGTCTTCGTCGATGCCCTGGACGAGATTGGGGAAAAGAGAGCAGTGGAGCTGGTACAATATTTCGACTCGGTGGTAAACAAATCATCAGCCGCCAAGCGGACCCTCAGTGTTTGTTTTTCTTGTCGACACTATCCAATCATCGCGCTTCATGGTCTTCGAATTTGTGTCGAGGACCAAAATGCGGGTGACATTACCACATTTGTTCGACAGCAATTTCGGTCGAACAGGATCGACGAGGAGAAAACTCAAGTCTTGAGCAAAGATGTTATCGAGTACGCAAATGGCGTCTTTCAGTGGGTCAAAGTTGTTCTTCCTGTTATCTTTCGAATGTGTAGGCAGGGCCACAACATTGAAACAATCCAAGAGAAGCTCGGGGTTCTGCCCCGACAACTACACGATCTATACAGCTCTATCCTTAACGCTATCCCCGCAGAGGCTCGTCAGGAGAGTCTCCATCTAATGCGGTGGATTAGCTTCTCGTTCCGGCCGTTTACGCTCCAGGAAGCGCGACACATAATAGCGCTAGATCCCACGTCAAACTGGGGAAAAGGACGCGACATTTATCGCAGTACTTCTTTCGTCCGGGGTCGTAGTATCTGGCACAGGATCACCGACCTATCAGGCGGTCTTGTTGAGATCAGGGGCGAGCGCCACCCCTTGGATGACTCAGGACGATTGCAGTTCATCCATACCTCAGTCAAAGAATTCCTCATAGAAAATTCAGGGCTCGAGATCCTCGAATCGACAAGTATCGGAGACATTGTCCCCAGAGGTCATTTCTACTTGGCAAAATCTTGTGTGCGATACCTGGAAGAAGGGACCGCCCTACCCTTTCACCGACTCGAGAACGAAACTAGTTACGCCAAGGACTCGAAATATAAATTGCTGGACTATGCTGCTGTGCATTGGATCAGACACGCCGCTCTGGCGGACATGACCACGACCACACACCCGAGAGTCGTCGAGCTGCTAGACCATCTCTTCACAGGCCACCAACCAGCAGACCGTCTGTCAACATTGGTAGCGCTGTACCAAAGATTTCACGTCGACCTGTCGATGCCGCGATCTCTTTCAAGTTTTATAATCCATTGGTTAGCCTACTTCAACATGGCCGGAATTCTCGAAGCCTTCGTTGACAGACAGCTGAAAAGGGGGACTGGGGCCATCCAGAATGTGTCAACAGACGTGACCTCCAAATTCATCTCCTTGTGGGGAGATGTTGACTTCGAGTTCATGACGCGCGATTATGAAGGCCATACCCCTCTGGCTTTAGCCGCGCGCTGTAACAACATTGCGAGTGTCATCCAGCTCCTCCGTTGTCCAACTGTTCATCCAAACACCGCGGACTATGTCGATGGGACCACGCCGTTGGGTGAGGCGGTCGACAGCGGCAACGAGGAAATAATTCAGTTGTTTGCCAGCGACTCCCGCACCGATCTCAATATGCCGGGCAAATGGGGCATGCGACCGATCGAACTAGTGTTGAGGAAAGGAATGTTCGAGGTCGCAAACACACTGATCGATGTACCTGGATTCAACTCTAGCCAGTTCCTTGTGGAAACCATTCGAAGGCCGGACTCAGACTTCATCATGGCCGACTGGAGACCAGGACACAACTCTGTGGAGCGTGTTGAGTGGCTTCTCTCGAGTCCTAGTATTGATATCAACTACAGGTCGGAGGCTACGTCCCAGAGTCCGGCGCTCTACTGGGCCGTGGTCCAAGACCGGATGGATATTGCCACTCTGATCCTAGAATTGCGGGGTGATGAACTAGATCAAGAGGTGTCAATCATCCCTGCGTATGAAGTTGCCAAGGCACGCGGGAATGTGGCTCTGGTCAAGATTTTGAAGGGTAGGGTGAAGGCGCCATAGGCGATAGTTAGGTCCCTGGGTTCGTGTTTTTAGGATTCAAACTGCAGAATTGTCCAGTTTATTCACCCGACCTCTGAGCTTTTCTTCTCACGCACGCTTCCCACGATACTATAGTACGACCCTAGTTTGCCCCTCCCTCAACCGCTCACTCCCCTCAAACTGCACCACCAGCGTAACCCCTTTTGCAGCCCCCTTCACCACCACCCTCTGACTTCCTCCCTCATCCCCACGCAGCTTTCCCTCCCCAACAGCCTCCCCCGTCCCTTCAACACTCACCACAACCCGACCCTCCACCTTCTCCCCCGGCCCAGCAGAAACACTAACGTTCACCTCCCCATCCACAACGACCGCCCTAACCAAGCTAGGCCCCGTAGCCGGCTCCTCATACCCATTCACTTCCAACCCCCAATCCGGCCGCGCCTTACACGGGACACATCCCGGCGAGTACCACTCCGGCAGGCGCCCTGACACAGGATTCCGGAAGCCAAACCACATTCTCCGAATATCGGGCCAGGATGTATACGGGGGAGCGCCGCCTTCGAGGCCGACTTCGCGCTCGCCGAAGAGCGGGGAGGAGAGGAGGAGGTCCGGGGGGTAGGCTTGTGCGAGGCCGGGG
>Ga0247760_1002838_pt1 | contig 12332 bp, 9 predicted proteins | sample UWRJL171409R4_FD_179936 | JGI IMG/M metagenome (GOLD analysis project Ga0247760, IMG submission 179936) | Plant litter microbial communities from Arlington Agricultural Research Station in Wisconsin, United States - UWRJ-L171-409R-4 | ecosystem: Environmental > Terrestrial > Plant litter >...
TTCCCAGCACTCGGTGGTCGAGAAATCGCGGCCCGCTCCGCGGAACTGGAGTTCCTTCCCGCTGCTCGTGATGGTCACGCTGCCGCCGGGCGCGCCGCCGCCGCTCGGCGCGGGGCCGCAGGCTTTGCCCCACTCGCCGACGACCCAATCGGATCGCATGGGCGTAGCATTCCAGCGGCCGGCGAGCGTTGGCGACTGTGCGCGCGCGGATCCCGCAAATGCGCAGAGCAACCACGCGATCAGAAATTTCAGAAGCGGCAATCGGCGCATCGCGGACATTGAACCTACACGCTCTGACGTACTGAACGCCTTGGACGTTTTGGACGCACAGCGTAGCGCGGACGCAGCGAGAGTAGCGTCACGAGTGGCGCTCCGCCTAGCGTTGCGTGTTGCCCACGGCAGCTCGCAATCACGCCCGAATCGCGTTTCTTTCTAGGCACTTCGTGGTGGTCTCACGTTGACACGGCATTTTCCAGGATGCTACGGTCGCTCCTCGCTAAAGCTCTAGTATTTCCCCAGACTTCAGCGACACGAAAGGGCTACGAAGCATGCGGCGGATGCGGATCACCAGGCTTCAGCGGGCGGGCTTGCTGCCGGCGATAGCCGTCAGCGCAACGCTCGCTTTCGCGTCCGCTCTCGTTCCTGGCGTCGCCCAGGCTCAAGATGCCTCGTCCACGCGCGCGCCCGCCGCCAACGGCGACGGCATGGACACGCACCTGTTTCGGCCCGCCATCGATTCCAAAGGCTTCTTCTCGGTCAACGGTTCGGACATCCTGGGCGCGGGCAACGTCAGCTTCGGCCTAGTCTTGGATTACGGGCACAATCTGATGCGCACCCGGGTGAGCAGCGTACCGGAGGGAACCGGCACGGACGTGGAAGGCAACCCGACCTCGGGTCCGTGCGTTGACGAAAATTGCCAGACCAGCGCCGAGGGCGCTGGCGTAAAAGCGCTGGTTTCGAACTCGTTCCAAGGCACTTTCGGGGCCAGCTACGGCGTCGCCAACCGCGCCGTCGTCGGCTTGAGCATCCCCGTGAACTTGATGACGGGCGACGCCACCTACAACATCGGCCGGAACGACGGCTTATATAACTCTGCCAAGCTGGACTCGCAGAAGCTGAGCTTCCTGGCCCTCCACGGTAAGCTCCGTCTGACGCGCGTGGACCGCGGCATCGGCCTGGCGGTTGTCGCCCAAGCCGGTATCCCGCTGTCGGGCGCCCCTCGTGATTTAGGGGCCGATCCCAAGTTTTGGTACTGGCCGCAATTCGTGGTCGAAAACCAATTCGGCGCCGAGCGTCGCTTCAAGGTCGGCGTCAACGTCGGCTACCGCGGCCACGCCGGTTCGAACCCCCGCTTCGAAAACGACGCCACGCTTCAGCAGCCCCAGCTCAAAGAGGGCAACTTCGAGTACTCGAACCTCGGCACCTACAGCCTCGGCCTTTCCTATCGCGTGCTCGATGCGCTGGATCTGGTGGCCGAGACGTACGGTTCTTATCAGCTCGGCGGCAACTCCGACAAAAAGCAGAAGCTGTCTCAAGAGTTTCTCGGCGGCATCAAGCTGTTCATCGAGAGCAACAGCTACCTGATGATGGGCGCCGGCAGCCGCGCGTTCTCGACCGGCTTCGAAGCCGCCGACGTGCGCATGGTGCTCGGCTTCGTGTACGAGCCCTCGATCGGCGATCGCGACGGTGACGGGTACAAGGACGATCAAGACCAGTGCCCGGATGAGCCGGAAGATTTCGACGGCTTCAAGGACGAAGACGGCTGTCCCGATCCGGACAACGACAACGACGGCATCTTGGACGTCAACGATCGCTGCCCGAACGTGCCCGAAGATTTCGACGGCGATCACGACACGGATGGCTGCCCGGACATCGATCGCGACGGCGATCGCGACGGTGACGGCATCCCGGACAAGAAAGACAAGTGCCCGGACGATCCGGAGGACAAAGACGGCTTCGAGGATCTCGACGGCTGCCCCGAGCCCGACAACGATCACGACGGCATCCCCGACAAGCAAGACAGCTGCCCGGACGACGCCGAAGACAAAGACAACTTCGAAGACGCCGACGGCTGCCCCGATCCGGACAACGACAAAGATCAGATCCCGGACGTCAAAGACAAGTGCCCGAACGAGCCTGAGACCTACAACGGCTTCCAGGACCAAGATGGCTGCCCCGACAAGGGCAAGGTCATCATCGAGGGCAACGACATCGTGATCCTCGACAAGGTTCAATTCGAAACCGGCAGCGCCAAGATCCTGCCCGGTTCGAACGGCATCCTCGATGCCGTCGCCGCCACCCTCAAGGGCCATCCGGAGTTCACCGTTCTGGAGGTCGCCGGCCACGCCGACGAACGCAACACGGACGCTTACAACTTGAACCTGACCCGGCTACGCGCCGCCGCCGTGATGGATGCGCTCAAGTCCCGCGGAGTCGCCGGCGGCCGCCTCGTCTCTCAAGGCTACGGTGAGTATTGCCCGATCGACGCAGCCTCCAACCCGGTCGCCTGGGAAAAGAACCGCCGCGTCGAATTCAAAGTCGTGAAGACCGAAGAAGGCATGACCGGCGTCGACCGCGGCTGCGATGCCGCTCGCGGCAAGGGCGTCACTCCCCCCGTCGTCCAGTAGTTCTCAACTTCAACGTGCTCGTGCCCGGTCTCTTCTCTCTCGACTCTCGGGAGAGAGAGGGGTTTTGATGGTCACGAGCACCGTCACCGACCGTCAAAGCCTTCGGCGGAACCCAGCGCGCTGCGAGGTGCGATGCAGGATCGCGATCGCCCACTCTTCCGCCTCGAACGCAATCGCGACGGGTTCGGCAGAAATTCTGTTGGGGAGCGACTGCTTAGAACCGCTGGAAAAACGGCGCGTTCCGCCTGCATTGCGCGGTCAGCCCAGCTATTCGGTAGTGACGCCGGCAATGCAAGTGGACTCGGCGCGCTCGGCGATGTTCCGCCGTGGGTGGTAATCTGCGTTTCATGCCGATCACCGCGAAGCGGGCCAAGCAACTCGCGCTCTCGCTCGAGAATGCCAGTTCGTACCCGCACTTCGATCGCGTCGCGTTTCGGACTCCGCGCCGTACCTTTGCGACGCTGGGGCTCAGCGGCGAAGATCTCAACTTCATGCTCGAGCCCGCACAACAGCAGCATTTCTGCGCTCTTGCGCCGCAGGCGCTGGCTCCGGTTGCGGGCGGCTGGGGCCGAATGGGCTGGACGCGCTGTGAGCTCGGCGCGATCGACGCCGCGACCTTCAAAGCCGCGCTGCTGGCCGCGCACGCGCGGGCCAATGCGCCATTGCCCAAACGGGCGCGGAAGAAAAAGGCCTGACGCCGGCAGTCTGCCGACCACCCTGCCGCCTTGACACTCCGATTCAGAAGGCGAACAATTTGTAGGCGATGAGCGAACTTGTGTTCGAGCGACGCCCGAGGGCGGGCGCGGCGCGCCCGGTGCTGACCCCTGCGCTCGCAAGTCAGCGCACGCGTCGAGCTTCCAGCTCGGGGCACGGGCTTGCGTTTAGCCTCGGGAACGCGCCCCAGTTCAAGCTGCGCGTCAGTACGCCGGGCGATTCGCTCGAGCGCGAGGCCGATCGCGCCGCGGACACCGTGTTGAGCGCTCAGCCATCGAAGCCTCAAATTGGGCAGAGCGGTCCGCAGGCGCAGCGCGCGTGCTCTGCGTGTGAAGAGGAGGAGCAGACCGTCGCTCGTGAGGCAAACCCTGGTTCGCACTCGACCGGCGTCGCGAGCGCCGCCGTGTCGCAGGGTGTGAGCGGCATGGTCGGTTCACAGGGCTCGCCGCTGTCCGCGCGCACGCGCGGCTTCTTCGAGCCGCGTTTCGGTGAAGATTTCAGCGACGTGCGGGTGCACATGGGGCCGAGCGCGGCGGCGGCTGCAGACGCGCTGCAAGCGCGCGCCTTCACTCTCGGACGCGATATCGTCTTCAACCGCGGGCAAGCTTCCGACGACGCGGAGGGCACGAGGCTGCTCGCTCATGAGCTCGCGCACGTCGTGCAACAGCGCGGGGGTTCGCAAAGCAGCACGGCCGAGGGCCTGATCCAGCGCGATACTTTCACTGGTGGGCCGGGCAAGGAGATCAAGCGACCGCTGATCGGTTTCGACGGGCCGATGCCCTTCACGGCTAGCCCGGGTGGCACGGTGGTGCCAGGGACCGCGAGCCCTGCGATGAATTGCGCGGGGGATTCGTGCAGCATCTCGAAGTGGCTCAATTGGCCATTTTTGGGCATCGACGCGCCCAAAGGCACGCCGTTGCCGGCGGGCAGCGCGGGGGACTGGGCGCAGGCCAATAGTTTCGTTCCGGACGGTTGTTCACGCGTCAGCTGCAGTGGCGTCAACGTGAACAACACGCGCTGCAAGAACACCGAGCTCGAGCTCGTCACCTTCCTTTACCGCTGGCCGATCGCGTTCACCATCGGCGGGGTTCCTTACTCCGGCACCCAGAGTGATTTTCACATGATTGGGCGAGACGCGGGAGCCTTACCTCGCGGCTGGCATTCGAAGATGGATCGACGGGAGCGGGTGGTTGATATTCGTGAGCCGGTGCAAAGTCTGCACGATGCGTATCCGCACACCCTGAAGCCCGATCGCGAGATCAATCAGCTGTGTTTCTGCTGCAATCAATCGAAGATCAACGCAACGTAGCCTATCCGGTTGCCCGGCGCGCGCTGTTGCTCGCCGTCTGCGTGGCATACTGGACTGGTTGCCGAGGGAAAGCAGAGAACGTGACGCCCGGCACCGCTGATTTGAGCTCCCCCCAGGCGATTGATGCATTCTTGGCGCGTCAGCTCGGTCCTCAGTCGACCCTCGCTGACGTCGAGAAGCTGATGGCGCCGCTTGCCCAACGAAGCGCTTGGGTCCCGCTCGGTGGCACCGGTGCGCGACAACGCCACTTCCAGGTGCCTGGAGATCTGCGCGTGCTGTTCGAGCTCGATGGTCACGATCGGCTGCTCGGCTACGCCGCATACCAAAGCAGCGCCGCCTGGCGCACGGATGACGCGAGTACGTTGCTCGGGGCCGCCGCGACGCCCGATGTGCAGCTGATCTTACTCTCGGGCGCGCCAGGCCAGCCGTAGCCGAGCGCTGGCTTCGGATTACGGGCGAGTGATGTCCACGACCAGGATCTCGGGCGGGCAGTAGACGCGTAGCGCGGGCAAGTCTGCGCCGACGCCGGCGGAGACGAAGAGCTCGCTTCCGGCGACCAGAAAGTGCCCCTGGTCGAATAGCCCGCCGAAGCGCGACGGAACCACCACCGAGCCGAAGCCGGGCAGACGGATCTGCCCGCCGTGAGTATGCCCGCTGAACACCAGCGAAGCGCCCTGTTCGGCTAAGCGAAAGACGTTGTCGGGCGTATGACTGAGCACCAGATTGAGCTCGGCTCGATCGAGCGCCGTGGAGAGCTCGGGCCCCCACGGCGTTTCGGTGCCACAGATGGCGATTCGCCCCAGCGCGGCAGGCAGATGCTCGCAGCGACCCTCGACGAGGGTGACGCCCGCTGAGCCGAGCACTTCACGAACCCGCGCCGGATCGGTCCACAAATCGTGATTGCCGAGCACGGCAAACGTGCCGAAGCGGGCCGGCCAACGCCGGGCGAACAGGCTCGCCATGAGCTCGATGTTTTCGTGGTGCGATACGTAGTCCCCCGAGAGCAGGATCAGATCCGCCGCCTGGGCCGTGAGCAGCTCGAAGATGTGGTCGTAGTAGGCGCGCGGCAATGCTTTCGTAACGTGAAAGTCGGCGAGCGAAACCAGCCGAAGTCGCGGTGCGACGAGCCGGCTGGAGCTCTGCGCGTAGTATCGAACGACCACGTCGGTCGTCGTGATCGGATGCCAGAGGCTGACGCTGGGGCCTACGCTCCTCAGCGGTGCGCTGGCTTCGTAGTGCCCGCGCAGCGCGCGTCGCTGCCAGTGTCTGCCCGCCATGACCACCACGAGTAGCCACGGCAGATAGCGCAGCCCGCTATGGCTGAGTCGTCGCGCGGCGAAGCTTGCGGAGCCGGCGATCGCGAGCGTTGCCAGCGCGACCAGCCCGGTTCTGAGCGGCCCTTCGTGAAGTTCCAGTACTCGCTCCGTTACCAGCGCGGCCCAGGCCCAGCACGCCGCGCTCACCCAAAGCAGTTGCGTCCAAAACGCTTTGGGCAGGCGCGACCTCGGGATCATCCCGGGTACGATACTATGCAAACGGAGCGAGTCGGTACGCAGCCGGGCCCTAGAGCTGGGCGGGCAACCTCACTCCGCGTCGGCGAGGCCACGCGGGGCGAGCACTGGCTCTTCGACTTCGGCTTCGGCTTGCAGCGGCGCGCTGACGACGTGCGCCGAGCGCAGGCCCTCTACGTCGCTCACGATCGGCTTGGGCGTCACGAACGTGAGCCAGCTCTTCCAGATCGCCTCGCCCCAGCCGAAGCTGCGGTACGGCACGCCGTTCTCTTTGCACCAGGCCTCGACGAGCGGTTGCAATGCTCGCAAGTGCACGTGGCTCAGCTGCGGGAAGAAGTGATGCTCGATTTGGTATTCGAGGCCCGAGCACACGAAGCGCCCGAGCAGGCCGGTGCGAAAGTTGATCGTGGTCGCGCCTTGGCGCAGGTAAAAGTCGCCCGACATGCGCTGGCCGGTCGCAAGGCATGCGGCTTCGGCCGGGTAGTGACCCGGTGCCAGCACCGCGAACATGCCGCAGCCGATCAAGGCCAAGCGCAGCACGTAAAACAAGATCACGTCGAGCGGCCGGAAGAACAGCATCGGCAGCGCGATCCACAGCGCTAGGTGCAGCACCATGCAGCCCAGATCCGCCCACGGCGCGAGCCGATTGCGGCCCGGGTTCCGCAGCACGGTGAACAAGCGCAGCCAGCCCTGGCGGATGATGTTGAGCCCGTTCAAGGGCAAGAGCAAAAGCAAGAGCAAGCCCTGGAGCAGCGGCCAGCGCTCTCGCCAGCCGGCAAACGCCGACAAGTGCGCTTCGTTCAAGGCGAACACTGGCCGCAGATCGCAATCATCGTCGACGCCCATGACGTTGGGCGAGGGGTGATGGACGATCAGGTGGCTGTAGCGCCAATAGCTGCACGAGACCTGTAGCAAGAGCGGGAAGCTCACGTAGAACAGGATGCGATTGGCGAGCGGCGAGCGGAACGTCGCGTTGTGCGAGGCCACGTGGCCCAAGGTGGCGATGCCCGTGAAGCCGAGGCACGAAGCCAAGAGCCCGATGATGCGGATCGGCAACGCCGGTACGAGCAGGAACACGGCGATGCCGGCCAGGCCCAAGGTCAGGTGCAGGCTCCACGCGAGCAGCACCGGGGCCGCCGGGCGCTCGTGGAAGCCGCTGGCTTTGACCAGGGCGCGTAGCTCCGCCCCGCGCGCAGCCGCGTCCGCTTCAGTTCGTGCGTATGTAAGATGCAGCTGGGCCTACTTCACGTACTCGTAGTACTCGACGCTCAGGTCTTGAAAGGAAGCGTCGTAGGCGGTGCCGACGCGGTCGATCACGAATTCGGAGCTGGGGGCGTACGGCAAATCGAGCTCACGTCGATCGTGCAGGGACTCGTACTGGGCCTGACTCAGGTCGATGGCGCCGCCGAGCGCCCGCCCGAGGCCGATCTGCAGGGCGGCCTTCTCGAAGCCGTCGCTCGGTGAAATCGGAATCGCTTCTGCCGCATCCCCGCTACCGTAGCCGACCGCGACCATGTTGGCGCGCGCAAGCGGCAGCTTCTTTTCCGCGGCGTCTTCCAAACCAGCGGCGATCCAAGCCGGCAGCGCGGCGCTGTACAGGTTCCCGAGTTGCTTCGTGTTCTCGGAGCCGAGCGACATCTTCTGCGTCAATAGCTCGCGAAAGCTCGGCTTCTTGCGCAGCAGGCTGGCAACGCTGCTGGTCGCGCTGTACGGGTCGTTCTCCGCGCCGCCTTTGAGCACCAAGGCGTAGAGATCGGGCGTGGACGTAGTTTCGGCGAGCACGGCGTCCACGCTGACGCCGGCCTCGGCGCACAAGGCCTGGAACTCTTCTTGATGATGGTCGCCGCGTGCCAGGCCCCGTACGTACAGAAAGGCCATCGCTTGCACTGGCATCAGGTGATACGGCCGATGGAAGAACAAGCCTTGCACGCTTTGGTAGTAGCTGCCGGCCGAGACATCCAAGCGCTTCAGCATGTCTTCGACTGCGTGCACCGTCTCGTCCAAATACGCGTACGTGGAGTACTTGCCGCTGAACACCGGAAAATCACTGCGGCGCTCGGTGTTCGGCGCATAGCCGTCGGTGAAGTGACGCGCGTGCGGCTTGCGGAAATCCGGCCCGCGGTAGTCCGATGAGCTGCCCGCGTGCAGTAAATCGACCTCGAATAGCCGAGGCGTGCGCTCGATCAACATCGCCACCGCGCCCGCGCCCTGAGTCTGTTCGCCGCTCGAGCCGCGTTCGTACTCGGCGACGTCCGCGCTGACCACGATCGCTTGCCGATCGCGACCGTCGTAGTTCACGTAGCGGAGAGCATTCTTGAGCGCGTACACGCCGCCCAAACAGGCGTGCTTGAACTCCGGCACCTCTAGCTGGCGCGAGAGACGCGGCATGTTCAGCTGGTCGAGCGCGCGGTCCACCATGCCGCGCACGATCACCGCGCCCGCCGCGTTGTCCGTGCTCGATTCCGTGCCCAGGCCGAGCGACCCGATGCGCGCCGGGTCGATCTCGTTCTGCAAGATCAAGCGCAAGACGGCGTTGGCCGCCATCGTGTACACGTTCTCGTGCCGGCCACAGACTCGGAAGCTGTGCCCGACGACTGCACGGACCTTGTCCCAACTATTGCCAGTCCAGGCGCACCATTGGTCCAACGGTACGCGCAGCCGCGGGACGTACAAGCTCATCGCGCTCACGCCAGGCAGTCGATCGTCGTAGGTCACGGGTCTGCGTCGTAGTGAATCGGGCTCCAGGTTTCAATGACGCGATCCCGAAAGGCCCGAGATCAAGCGAATCTGCTCAGTTTCCGGCCCGAATTGCCCGCTCGTTCCGGGCGATTCACACCCGGTTCCGTGCTGCTCGGTGAGGCTTCTACGGGGACATTCCGCCCCAATTGCGCGCTGCGTCGGACGCGGACCGTCGGCTTCGCCCGTTTGCGGCAGTTTTTAAGGTCCGTGCTCCCTGGGGCATCACCGTAACGCCTTCGGTCGCTCGCGGGTGGCGCAAGCTTTGGCAGAGGGCTACTCGCTCGTCACGCGCGACGAAGTATTGAGCGCCTACGGCGTTCCCGGTCCTCGAGGCGTGATTCGGGCGACTCGAGCTGCTGCGTTCACTCGAAGCGCACGACGTGCCAGGTCTTTTTGCCGCGACGGACCAGCGCGATCTCTCCGAACAAGAGCCAGTCCATGGTGACGCGGGTCTCTGCGTCGGCTTTGCGTGAGCTGATGCTGATGGCGCTGGTCGACAAGAACTCACGCGCTTCACGCTTGCTCTTGACCACGCCGGCCTCGACCAAGAAATCGACGGCGGCGATGCCTTCGCCTTCGAGTCGCGCTTTCGCAAAGGTGACCGTGGGCGCGCTCTGAAACAACTCTTCGAGCGTGGCTCGGGGCAGCGAAGAGACGTCGCCGGAGAACAACGCCTGGGTGGCGCTGCGAGCCTGGGCGAGGGCATCCGCGCCGTGCACCAACTCGGTGACTGCTTCGGCCAGCGCGCGGTGCGCCGCGCGTGCGCCGGGGTTGGCTTCGTGCTCGGCGCTCAGCCGCAAGATTTCGGCGTGATCGAGGAAGGTGTAGATGCGGAGGAACTTCAGCACGTCGCTGTCTGCCGTGTTCAACCAGAATTGGTAGAACGCATAAGCAGACGTGCGCGCTTGATCCAGCCAAATCGCGCCGGTCTCGGTCTTGCCGAATTTGCCGCCGTCGGATTTCGTGACCAGCGGTGCAGTCAGGCCAAACGCTTCCACTTGATGCTTGCGGCGAATCAAATCGATGCCGCTGACCACGTTGCCCCACTGATCGGAGCCGCACACCTGCAAGGTGACGCCGTGATGATCGAATAGATGCAGGAAATCATAGGCCTGCAAGAGCATGTAGCTAAATTCGGTATAGCTGATGCCTTGCTCGCGATTGTGCAGACGATCTCTGACCGAGTCCTTCTGGATCATCATGTTAATCGAGAAATATTTGCCGACGTCGCGCAGCATCTCGAGGTAGCCGACGCCCTTCAGCCAATCGGCATTGTTCAAGATCACGGCTGCGTTCGGGCCGGTGAAGTCGAGCAGACGCTCGAAGATCAGCCGCTGCCCGGCCACGTTCTTGTCAATCTGTTCGAGCGACAGAAACTGACGTTCCGCGTCCTTGCCGGACGGATCGCCGATCATGCCGGTGCCGCCGCCGGCGATCACGACCGGTCGATGGCCTGCTTGCTGAAAACGCCGGAGCAACAAGATCGGCACCAAATTGCCAATCGTCAGCGAGTCTTTGGTCGGGTCGAACCCGCAGTACACCGCGCGTGGACTTTGCAGATGAGCGCGCAGCCCGTCTGGATTGGTCTGTTGGTGAATGAGGCCGCGAAAGGCGAGATCTTCGAGCAAGTCCATCTGGGGCCGCGGACTATATCATGCCTGCGCGACTCACAAGCTCGGCGTCAGCCAGCGCAGCGGCCCGCGCGCGAGCTCCGAGCCGTTTGCTTCGACTTCCGACACGAGCAGCTGCCCCGTGCTGGACAGTGCGAGCGGTCGCGCCGCGCTCACGCCGACCAGCGTGGCCGTGTCCAGATTGACCAGCGCAGGCGAGACGAAGGCAAACGGCGGAGTCAGCCGCAAATCTGGATGACGGTCCAGGGTGACCTTGAGCAGGCGCTCGCTTCGGCTGTCTGCGTCGTAGAAAAGCAGCGTATTTCCGCGGCGAATCAGCGCGCGTCCGGCGCGCGTCGCGAGCACGACGTCGCCGGTTCTGAGCGCTACGAGCTCGCGTCGATCGGCGTCGAACAGAGTCGTCTCGGGTCCCGGATAGAGCGCGACCAGCCGCGGCGCGTCGCTGACTTCGCGGTCGAGCTCCACGCTGGCAAGCTCGATGCCGAGCGACTTGCGCTCGTTCGGCGTGACCAGCTCGAGGCTCACTCGGCCGGTCTTCTTTTGCGCGCAGCCCACGATGAACAGCTCGCGCTGCGCGTCCGCGTGCACGATGCGACCCTTGCAGGCCGCTGGCGAGAGATGGCGCTTCTTGCCGGCGCGTTGCATCAGCAGCGCGCCGCTCGCGTCGCGCAACAAGAGCGCTTCGCCGATCGGCATCACCAAATCGGGCTCGAGCAGCGGCACGCCGCCGTTCAGCGGGACGAGCACCGTGACCGGCCGATCCCCGCGATCGATCCAAGTATGGAAGCGACCGGGCCCGGCGCTACAGGGGCGCGGGCCACTCAAGAGCGGCGCGGGAAAATCCGCTCTGCCGTTCTGGTTGCTATCTTCGCGGATCAGCTCGGCGACCACGAATACGCCACCGGGATCGAAGCGGACGCGCCAGATCACGCCGGGCCCCGGATCGAGCTGTCGCTCGCTGCCGTCCGCCAAGGCGCGGATCACGATGCGCTTGCCCGTTTCGCCCGGGCGCACGTATACGAGGTGCTGCGAGCTCGGGTCGAAGGCGAGCGTCCGGAGTTCGGCGAAAGACTGTGCGCTGAGGCGCGCGTCCGCGCCGAGCGCTGATAAATCCAGAGACTCTCGGCTGCGGGCGTCCCAGAGCACGAGCGCGCCACGCTGCATCACGAGCGCATAGCGCCCGCTCGCGTCGGCAGCGAGCAGGCCATCGATCGGCAGCTCTTCGTCCGGGGCGACCAAGAAGCGCTCGAACGCGTCGCCGCGCAGTTCACCGCGTGGTCCCGCGCTCGACGCCAGCTTTCCGTCGCCGTTGCTGTCCTTTCGCGCCGTACACAAGGCGACCCAGTGGCCGTCCGGGCTGGCGCGTTCGAGTAACACCGGCGCATCGCCGGCGAAGCCCGAGTCGCCGAAGGCCGGACTCGTTGGGGCAGGGCTCGCCGCCGCTGTCGGCTCTTTGGAGGCGAGGGGGACCGCACGCTCGACCGCGGGCGGGGACACGGGCAGAGCCGGGGTGACCGCGCTCGGGTAGTCGACGCCGTGCGCGTCGCGCGCGGGCTTTGCGCAGCCGAGTAGGCCCAAGACCGAGAGAAAGACGCTGGAAGACCGACGCACCGCGCCCGAGCATAGCCGAACTGGAACCCCTGGCGATTCGCCGCTAAAGTCCGCGCATGCGGTTACTGTCAGCGTTCTGGGTCTTGCCGGCATTGCTCGTCGCCTGTGGCAGCGCGAGCACGATCTCACTGTCGGTGCAGATGACGGACGAAGCGCTCGAAGTGACGGATTCGGCGTTCGGCGCTGGGCT
>Ga0247760_1002839_pt1 | contig 12322 bp, 9 predicted proteins | sample UWRJL171409R4_FD_179936 | JGI IMG/M metagenome (GOLD analysis project Ga0247760, IMG submission 179936) | Plant litter microbial communities from Arlington Agricultural Research Station in Wisconsin, United States - UWRJ-L171-409R-4 | ecosystem: Environmental > Terrestrial > Plant litter >...
CCTCTATGGCGCTAGCATCGCCAGTGCCCATTCCATCGCCCGGGTTTCACAACCAGAATCAGGGACCAGGGCCTTACCAGCAGCTGTTTTCAACATCTCCGGCTGAATCCTCACAGGGCTCTTTCATGACCGGCTCTAACCTGGGCTCAACCGTCTACTCTGGTGGTGCCCGCCCCAATACTGCGATGTCGCTCGATCCCTCCGTCTCTAGTTTCCACAGCGCAGGAACAACGCTCCTAGGCGAAAGTTCCGTCAGCGGAAACCGCAGTCGCGCCATTAGTAATGTTAGCTTCGGCAGCGACAACACAAACACACGCCCTTACACACCAAACAGCCTCAACACCCTGGGAGCGTCAGTGCCGAGCTTCGCGAGCGGCCCACCTGGCGGCAATACTAGCGCTGGCACCAACATCAGCAACAACAGCGGCGGAGGAACTGGGAGTCTCCGGGAACAGAACGTGGAGGGCTCGAAACAGGTTACGGAAATGGTTGGACGCATGCTACAGTGCATGAGTGTTCTCGCATCTGTTGGGCATGTCCCTGGTTCCGGTACAACCGCAGGGTCCTCTACGGGGGGTGGCGCCTCTGGATCCAGTGGTGACGACGGAAACCGCATGGTTGAGGAGCTGAACAAGCTGCTGAAGCTCAACTGGCTCGGCCGCGGCCGAACCGGTAGGAATAGGAGAGGTATGGTCGGCGGCAGGGTCAAGAGAGGTGGCATGCCGCCTCCACCACTGGCGTCATCCTCCCTTGGTCACAGTATCGGGTCTGCATTGGCTACAAGGGATGAGAAGTAGACGTAGGTGCGGTGCGGCACACTGTAGCGAAGTATCCCGCGGCGTTGTGCGCCACGACTGGTGTCAGGTGGTGGGGTTCATTGATATTGATGGAAGTCGGTGTCTGTTTCGGTGTTGATGCTTTGTGGATTCTCGTGTGCGATTCGAGAGCTGACTGGGCTATGGTGTTCTGGAAGTGCTCCACAACAAAAAGCGTTTGTCAGTGACAAACTTCGATCGAGTATTTTTGACGAGTTTTGTGTTCTGGGGCAAGGCGTCTAGGGGTATTTTGGTACGATACAGAGATGGCCTAAGGATTCATGATGGCTGTTGTAGCGTGATGAACATACCGTTGAACCAACAATAACGAGGCATGACTGGCAAGACCAAGTTTGGCGTAGTGCCAGTGACAGTAGAAATCAACGACATATCGTGATCTAAAGTGAGTGGAGTGGCAATCACCAAGCTGCGAGACTACCATGGTACCATGTAAATGTTATAGGAGCTCATGACCTCATGAAGACGACTATGGCAACCCTCCACCCCGAACGCGAACCTGAGAACCCACATTCTCCTTTTTGAACAGTTTGTAGAACATGACAGTCACCAGATACGCAAGCGGCGCGACGGGAACGAAATTACGACAGGAATACACTTGGGAATTTCTCTAATTTCTATCAAAATGCCTTCTACAAGATGTTGACACCTGTTTATTCTGTTAGCAGCTAGTCCACAAAATGGCATGACAGAAGGAAGGATAATGAAGATCCAATCAGACATCCAAGGAAGGTTGCTCCTTCATCTGTCCCAAGATAGGCTCGTGAGGGACTCAAGTGGAAACTGCGAATGTAGGAAAAATTTTCATCATAAAGATCAAGGGGATGGTGCTGCAAATAAAAAAAAAATAGTACTTACCAGATGGCGTCAAGGGTGAGAAACCGCAATGGAAGGTTAGTCAAGAACTTTGAATCCAAGTGCATGCTGCGAATATATGCGGCCAGATGAGTGTCCGAGCAGAATTCGGGGGCGAGTGGATCTGAGGGCAAAATTCCTATGAGCCCGTTAGCGGGTCCATCCGCAGCGAAACAAACGTGCCCAGCCTTGGCAGAAAATTCCATGTCCCATCAGAGATGGGTGTTCCGCCTAGTCAGACAAAAATACTGGCAAGTAACAGGCGTTTCCCGAAGGAAAGAGACCCGAGACAGACTAGCTTTCGTTCATGGTCGAATCAGTTGGGAAAAGAAGACATGTTCATACGTTGTCATCATTCAAGATGAGCGGAATGCGGAATGGTGCGTGCAAGTGTTCGTGAGGAAAATTGCTTACCGGTCGAGATGCCGCTGGTTTGCCCTGCCACCGGACACGGAAGTGCCGATGACAAAGTACCGATGTGTACTACTCGTTGAGTTAGTGTCAATGCTGAGAGGCAGTGGCAGATTGCCAGCAACTGATGAGGTTGGCTGCGTCTGGAAGATGTAAAAGAAAGATGGTTCTGCGGCTCAAACTAGGGTTCAAATACTTGAAATTTTATGGTGGGGCAAACGTGATTGCACACGTGCGACTTCGTTACCTCCAGCAGAAAATTAGCGAGGGCTGTGGAGCAGAAAGGGGCTTGGGGTCAAAAATAGGCCCAAGCTCCGTCGCGGAAGTGATTCATATCGTTGTACGAATAAAGGGGACACCATAAATGCAGTGGTGCAAATCAGGTCGCCGGCGTGAGATTTTGATTGCAGTAGCCGACCAGATTGATCTCATACGTCCTGAGATACAAGCAGTAATTTGACTCGTTCCTTACGGTGAGGCGCCATAGGAAACGGCGTCAAAGGACCGCCGCCGATTGCGATAACGTTCGGTCTCCGGCCCGCCCCGCAACACGCTGTCGGTTCATCTTGGTTGGGGCGCGGCGCGGATCAGGTATTATCCGACTGCTTTATTGCATGCCCAGCCCCACTCTATTTGCATAGGTCGCTCAGGAGGACCAATCGCATTGTACATCGCTATACCAGATCATCCCCCATCTGAAAAGCTCGACCGCCCCGGGCAGGAATGCAGACAGGAGCCAAGCCAACTCGTTTTTTGGCCTGCTTGATCAGTGCCCAGGATTCTCTCTCTGCGACCGCATCGCCCCGTCTGCAGCACTCTTGACCCTCGCCCCAAATTTGAGTGAGGGCATTCTCCGAACCTCATTGCATTGTCGCCCATGCGCTGAGGAAAAAATACGCCAGGGCCGCTCTCTTTCCCGGCGCATCGAATTCTACATCTTTGCACTGTCCTGTGCTAGTCCTAAAAGTGCATTGCGACAGCGGCGGCATTTGGTGTGCCCGCTGGGCTATTGTTGATCGAGCCTTCAACCAGGCAACTTTTCGCTCGCTCGCCCCCAGTCACTTTGCTGGGCTCCCAACCCCGTCCCAAAACTCCACCATCCACAATCCACCACCTCCGACCACGACACGTCGCCGCCGCAGCACCTCCTGTCGCCCTGATCCCCAACTGACAAATCGCTCGTCTGGCACTTTCGCTCTACTGCATGGCAGCAGTGTAATATTCTACCTTCTGTACTACTCTTTCTTGGCGTTGGCTGTCGTCTCCCGGTTTTTTTCTGTTCCGCTCTTCTCGCCCCCCATCCTTCTCGCTGCTCGTTGCGCGACAAACCCGTCTCCCGTTGACGATCTCGGGCTCGACGCGGCAATCGCTTTCTCTTTCGCAATCACCCTGTTCGACGCACATCAATCGCCGTTCGATCAACGCACTTCCGAACGTGCTACAACGCGCTCGCGCGCTCCCTTGTCCTCCTCGCTGGCCCCTCGCGGCATCTGACAAACCCGCGCTTCACGCCAAGCTTCGCATGCGATAACGCGCAAAACCTCACGTCGATATCCACGCTGTGGATAATCGACAGCCCGGAGATGATGGCTAGCATGAATCCATCTTTTCCGCCACATCCAGTCGGAATGCAACAACACCCAGGCGCGCCACCCGGCCACCCCATGGCCCCGGGCATGGCTCACAACCCAAGCCAGACTGGCGCCGGGCCCGGCATGCCCCAGCACCTAGTAGGGCAGCATGTCATGGGTGTGTCGGGTCCCGGGCCCCAGATGAATCCCGCGGCTCTCATGGGAGGCATGCCACCAGGCGCTGGGAATCCGAACGCTCACGCTATGCAACACTTGAATCCGGCGCAGGCCCAAATGTTCCAGCAACAGCATAGCATGTGTATGTGTGATATTCTCTGGTCAATGTTGCCCCATTCGGTAATGTGACGAACTAACTAGCGTGACCAGTTCCAAACTCGCCAGCGATGCAGCAGCAGATGCAGCAACAAAGACTGGCGCAGCTACAACAGCAGCAACAGGCGCGACAAGCTCTGATGGCTTCTCAGGCATATCAAGGCATGAACATACCCATGGGAATGGGTATGAATGCCGCCCAGTTTGCAGCGCTCAGGAGCCGTATGCCGGTAGCTCTCCCCCCTCATCAGTTTCAACAGGCGCAGTTTACTCAAAATCAACAGGGTCAACCCATGAACGTAAGAAAACCTAATGCGACTTTTTGCGATGCAAAACTCTCCGTAAGTACGGCGGAATAGGAACTCTTCGCTAACATGGCTTTTTAGGCCATCGTTGCTCAGCAGCTCGCCCTCCAACAGCACCAACAGCAGATGAACCAACTTCAGCCTGGAGCAAACCCGAACCAACACCCTATGGGCCCGCACCTCAACATGCAGCATTTGGCCGCTATGCAGGCTCAACAAGCGGCTGCTCAGGCTGCTCAGCAACAGCAGCAGCAGCAGCAGCAGCAACAACAACAACAACAGCAGCAGCAGCAGCAGCAACAACAGCAGCAGCAACAGCAGCAGCAACAGCAGCAGCAGCAACAACAAGCACAGCAGCAACAACAACAACAGCAGCAGCAGCAGCAGCAACAACAGCAGCAACAACAGCAGCAACAACAACAAGCACAGCAGCAACAGCAACAAGGCTCGGGGCAGCCACAACAGCCGCAATCACAGTCGCAGATGGGACAGCCACAGCAGCAAGGCCCCCAACCACAGCAAGGTCAGAGTGGACCTGTTGGAAATGTGCCAGCTACAACTCGAGCCCCCAGTCAAGGGCCAACGCCACAACCGAGTGCCCAGCAGCAACCACAAGCTCCTCCACAAGCGCCGCAGGCAACTCAAGCACAGCAAGCTCAGCTTGTAGCACAGTCACAGCCAATGCAGAACAATCCCAGTAGTTCAGCAGCTGCTAACCTCATGCAACAACAACAACAACACCAGCACCAGCAACAACAGCAGCACCAGCAGCACCAGCACCAGCAGCAGGTACAATTGCAGCAACAGCATCAGCAAGCGCAGCAACATGCCCAGCAGCAACAGCAGAAGTCTGGCGGGCTAAATGTCAAGCATCTGTGTCTGCTGAAACTTTTCCAGTTAAGCGAGTCTCTGAGCGGATTTCCTGTGAGTTGGTAGACGAAGAACTGGCGACTTTCCATTCGTACTAACTCCCGACTGGCAGGGGTCAAAGGGCAAAGATGACCTAGATTATTGGACCAATTTCGTTCAGCAGTTTTTCTCTCCAAAGGGCATCTTCAGACATACCATACTCATCAAAGAAGCTGAGAATCAGCTCGAGAAGCAGTATGAGCTGGCGTGCCCTGCCCTCCCTCGATATTTCCACACTCATGTCGAGAGCGGTGTCAAATCGATGCAGTTGGTACTAGAAAAAGGGACAATCGACCGGCCGTTACCAAATGACTGCCATTTTGTCGAGTATGGGAAAGCAAGCTGGACGTACTGGTTCGAGAATGGATCGCATGTAAGTCATGCCAAGCCGTTAATTTAATACGGGAGGGCTGTGACTGACAACTGAGCAGCTAGTTACGACTGGTGTTCTTCGTGCTCAGTTTGACAGCGATCAGAAGCTTGAATTGTTCGAGTTTGTGACTACAGCTCACGAAGAGTACATCTCGAGAGATTTAGTCATTCAGTCAGCGAGGCCAGTGCACAACTGGATCAAGGATTGGCGAAATCTGAACCAACAAGACGGCACGCACTCACCCGAAATGAGCAACAAGAAGAATAAGCAAAAACAGTTCAAATGCCCATCGCACCCGCCACCTGATTTAGATCTTCCGCAACCATCGACCAAGATGGGCATGGGTATCACTCATGCCGTCTACCAATTCCTCGAGGTATGTCATTCCTAAGACGTGGGAGACGCGGACCCTGCTTACCATCACGGCCGCAGATCGTCGAGATTATGGGCCAGATGAATCCACTTTTTGGTTACTACCACGCGAATCCGGGGATTGGACCGTATAGCGCACTCGAACAATACATCAACCAGATCAACACCCAAGTGCCGAATGCCAATGGCCAAAACATGCTGCAAGGTGGTCCACGAACGCCAGGGTTTAACCAATTCCCGATCGGGGCCAGTCCTGCAATGACCAACCAGATGCTACCTGGAAGTCCTCACGTCATTGGCAGTCCAGCCCCTGGACAGATGCAGGCACCGGGGATGCAGCTTCAGGCGAGTCAGCAAGGAACCAGCTCCAGCGGTCCCAGCGCCAACACGTCCCCGTCTCAAAACAATAAAAGGAGGAGGGCCTCGGCCGTGAAGACGGAAGATGACACGCCAGCGTCTGCTCCTACGCCGGGTCCAACCGGCACACCCCAGATGAACGGAGTCAATGCCAAAACAAAGCCCCCAACACCGAGAATGGGAAAGCGACCTAAGATCAACCCATCATGAGGCGGATACTGTCCGGTCCATTTAGCCATCTGAGCCTCAGCTCGGAGTTTGCCTTTGCTGTGCCAAATCGGTGTATCGGCGTCATAGTGTGTTCGGGTCATCTCCGCGTTACAAAATTTTGGTTTGGGACCGAGGCGCATGTGTTTCTTCTCTTTTATCGGTTGGCTGTCTTGGCTTTAACATATGGGGCGGCGAAGCATCTGGAATCGGACAATGCATATACCCATTCTCGCATCGAGCTCATCGTACAGAAGACACTGGGCGGTCTACCACAGGCAGCACGATCCGGTTGTTGCGTTTCCCCCCTGTGATGTTTGGGACGTCATCATCCAGGTTACGAAGCTTGACGAGTGAAAGTGGAACAAGGACTACTACTGCCTTAATGAACTGGCGTCGAGGCGGCTACGACATGACCAGGGGGCCCAGGCGAGGGAGTCACCTCGTCACATCAGCCGTTGGTCACTTTACTGAAGCGGAAGCCCTGAGCGAGGGTCTTGGAAAGTATTCACGACTTACTTCAAGGAAAGAAAAACAGTGAATGGTGTCTACACAAGAGGCGTGCCTGAGGGAAGGGGCTGGACTTCGACAAGTCGCACCTGGTGAGTGGTAGCAGGTGCGTGAAGCGAAGACGGGGTTTCTTAATTCGGCAAAGACAGGACATGATTGTTGGGAAGTGCAAGGGTCTGGTGATTTTATATGCAGCCTTCTCTTTGAGGTCGGTATGGTTAAGGGGGGTGTTTGTAAAAATAGCTTTGTTGTCAGCGGGGGGGGGGCCACTGGTGTGACTTTCAGTTATGCTTGATCAAACTGATCGATAACTGTGCAAGCACTATCTCTTCTTGCCAGCTTGCGCGTGACATTCATTTGTGGCCTTGATATTCAGAATGCGTATTCAGCTTCCACTCCCACCCAGATGGCTTTCTCGTCGGCATCTTGAGTACTTTCCTCCCTTGTTCCCTGGGTAAACTGTAGGCGGGAGTAAACAGTTTCATTGGGTCCTTCAGAATGCCTGGTTCCTTGCTCACGCTCCTCCAAGACTACTAGCCGAGTAAGGCCACCAGTTCTATTCTCGCGCGTGGCCGCCGCAACAGCCTCTTGACGCTTTCAACCCACGGAGGCGGGGAGGCGGGGGGTGGATTGGCTCAGCGTAAAGTAATTCCCACGACCGAGATTGAAATCAGGAAGAGATCTAGGCCGGTTAGGCCGAGTTGTCCCCGGCGTAGCGTTGCATGTGGAGGCAATGTTGGGTCTAGGCGATAAGCCCTACGGCTGCACATAAGCTTTCGGCATGACCATTAACCAATTTTCCGGTTCCGGTCAAGCCAGGTACAAGCGAACATGAGCCAAGAGAGAAGAGGTCGATTAGGCGCTCAAAAAGGTTGACTCGGAACAGTTCTGATATCTCTAGCACATAAGCCTAAGGGACATGAAAGCGGCGAGGTACTGTTTTGCCTCTCCCAGCCTGACTCGCTGCTCAGCATCCATTGGATGCCTAGGCCAATAGACCACTATCCCAGTTGGATGACCTTCCCTTCCTAGTAAGCAGCCCTGGGTGACTAAATGCACAAAGCCAAAACATCATACACTCAAAAACCATCCATTAATCCATTCAGCGTCCTCGATGAACGGATTATCCCAACTGAGGTCCCGACAAAACGCCATGAGCGATCTAGGAAATAAGAAACGGGAACGGCCGGAGGGAGGGCAATCAGGCGGCAGCCTAGGCAGTCTCGAAGCAACCGAACGTGTTCTCGCCCGAGTAGGTGATGTAGAGAAACCTGCACACGCCGCATGTTTAGCTTGTGAAACCAATGTGTGCCGAGCTGCGTGCCCAAAAAATATGTCAAACATGACAGAGGGAAACGTACCCATCTTCGTCCTTGTGTTCTTCGTAAATGCTGCTCATTAGAGCAGCCGTAGGCGGCAGGACCTCATCAACGAAAATAAAGATAGCCTTCTCAGGCGAGAGCTTGATGCGCTTCCGGATCACATAGACGAATTGGCCTACGGTAAGATCTGCGGGGACAAGGTACTTCTTCTTGTCAATTGTGGCGATATCGGACTTCTCTACCTTCTCACAAATGACCTGCAAAGAAGAAAACACTCCAAGTTAGCAGCTAGTCGTCATGGTTGGGTGGCCGAGACAAAGACGCGACCGGGGGAGAAGCGGTGACGGAGCAAAGGGCGGGGGATGCTCACAGGAATGCGATCAGAATACTTCTGTCGGATGCGCTCGGCCTCAGCCTTGCGCTTCTCAAAGGGGTGCTCGTCCTTGAACTTGCTGCGCATGTTGGTGATTGCGGTTGCGTTGGAGTCTCTAGACGATGAAGTGCAAAGCTGATGATTTCGAGTGATGCCTACGAGAGAGCAAACGCAAACGCGACGATGTCAGTTGCAGCGACTTTTGGGAGACAGGGAACCGGACGACGAGGGGCTGGGAGGTGTCAATATACCTTAGTTGTGACAGACGATTCTCGATGATTGTCGATGAAGGTTTGGGAAGAAGAAGGTGAAGTGGGTTGAGACTGAGGAGAGAAAGTACAGGCAGGTTCTGGTTGCGTCTGGGAAGGTTGCCGCCTTGAACCCAAGGAGGGTTGCTGGGAAAGGCGGGGCTGACCAGCTGACTAACAAAAGGTAGGACGCACATTCACCCTGTTTAGGTTTAGGGCGTCCGCTGGTCGGTGAATCAGAAGGACTGCTCACATGGGTTTTTGGCAGGCTTGCGGACTGCTCAGCTGGTACCTAGAAGTGAGGGTGGCTTTGCGGACATTTGGGTTGATGACGCACCAACGAGCCAGCCGCAGTGAGCCTTTTCGAGAACTTTGCCCACCTGAAGTCCTCACTCGGCGTGATTCACAGCCGAGGAGCTATTCTCTAATTGCATGGCCGTCCTTGTAAGGCAAGGCCAAGGAGGCCTTGTGAGTCTTGTCTGTCCTCGAAATGCCATGTTCGCAACCCCGCGTTTTGCACTGGAAGCTGCAAGGAGCGCCCCGCGCTAAGCCGCAAGGATGGCACCCTTCCATCCAAGGCTGGAAAGGAGCTCTTCTGAGTTTCCACTTGCTTGGTCGGTAGCCCACCCATGGATAGAAGAGCTCTCGAATTGGCCAACATCCGACTTTGCATGTCAAATCATCCGAGCGACGGCGCATTTTCAGAGGCGCCAAATCCGCTGCATCGGCCATTGACATGCTCTGCGGCCTGGCCCGGTATCCCGAAGCTCCCATCCGGAAGGTGGCCTCATGTCACAGCTGTAAACATCATCCGATCCTCGCAGCGCCACTAAAATCTAGTTGTGCCACTGCGTCCCGACCGCCTACATATTGGAGCTTGTCAGGATGATGGCCTCCCGTCATCCAGCTCTCCGCCTTTTCGCGCAGTGCAGGACAACAGGTCGATTGAACAACCAAAGTCGTCGTCGCACTCTATACACTTTTCCCGAACAGGCTCGGCAGCAAGCTGTCCCCCCGTTTGCGAAGCATCTCAGCTTGACAGCTCTAGGCTTCCTGGTCGCCACTCCTCTGTTTTACAAGATGGTATGCTCTGTCTGCCTCCATGGAGATGTCAATTGAAGCCAGAAGTCCATCCTCACCACTTGCTCGCTTCCTACAGGCCGTTGAAAACCCCCTCATGCTCGATACCCCCACGCTCGCCGAACGCGACCAACTTTCCAAGCTCAAGCCCGTAGACGATGCCTCACCCATGCGTCTGCGAATGGAAAAGTTCGTCAAGGACCAACAAAGGGATATTGTGCGTGGGCTTGAGGAGATTGACGGGACCAAGTTCCGGGTAGACGAGTGGAAGCGCAAGGAGGGTGGTGACGGTATTACCTGTGTGCTCCAGGATGGCAAGGTCTTTGAGAAGGCCGGCGTCGGCGTCAGCGTCGTCTACGGCAAGCTTCCCAAGGCGGCCATCATCAAGATGCGCGCCAACCACCGGAACATTGTCGATGAGAACGCCGAGATACCAGAGAGCCTCGAGTTTTTCGCCTGTGGACTCAGCCTCATTTGCCACCCCAAGAACCCGATGGCACCAACGGTCCACCTCAACTACCGGTACTTCGAAACGACCAAACCCGACGGGTCATCGGGTACGTGGTGGTTTGGCGGTGGAAGCGACCTAACGCCGAGCTACGTCTTTGACGAAGATGCCATTCTCTTCCATAAGTCGTTGAAGGACGTATGTGACGCACACAACAAAGAATTTTTTCCCAAGTTCAAAAAATGGTGTGACGAGTACTTTTACAACAAGCACAGGATGGAGAGCCGCGGCATTGGTGGCATCTTCTTCGACGACCTCGACGGGGAGACACAGGATAAGGAGAATCTGTTCTCTTTTGTTCAGGATGCTCTCAGGTCCTTTATCCCAACCTACACGACCATTATGAACAAGCGCAAGGATATGCCGTTTACCGAAAAGGAAAAGGAATGGCAGCAAATTCGCAGGGGCCGATATGTCGAGTTCAACCTCATCCATGACCGCGGCACAGCGTTTGGTCTCAACACCCCGAGCCCTAGAGTGGAGAGCATCTTGATGAGTATGCCCACGACGGCAATGTGGAAGTACATGTATGAGACCAAGAGGGGGAGCAGGGAAGCTCGGCTAGAAGAGGTGCTAAGGGAACCTAAAGAGTGGGTTTAGAGGAGCTGACAGACAAAGCGGTTGTACGATATCGGATTAGCGTCAAAATGACTTTGGTGCATTTGATCAGGGAAGTAATGGAACGTTATGTAGGAAAGCTGGTCAACCTCAACAGAACGCCCTCGGTTCCAAGTAGAAATCAAGCTTGATCTGTAAGCCAACATATCCAGGCTTAGGATCTCAGACTGAGGTACATTTTGGTTTTTTTCTTTGCTTGATAGAAATCCTTCTATCGTATACTACAACTTTGCCCGAGGGCAGACATAATACATATCTGCCAATGCCAAGTAGTAAAAACAAATGGGGTTGGTCAAAGAAAAAAAAAAGGTTTGGGCCAAGGCCCTCATCCACTCCGCAACTCAATCCAATGACTTTTACAGAGTTTTAACTTCTCGAGGCAAGTCAACTACCTTAGCGAAGGTGGCGGCCACCAATCCACCACTGACGGCAGCATTGCTGGCACAACAAAAACCTGAAAAAAGCCATGCTATGAAAATCACCCCACCATCAATCCAGCAGATCAATCCATCAAACCAGCAATCGAATAAAAGTAATCGAAGATGATCAACATCCCAATCATCACCAACATGAATATCCGTACTCTACGTATGTGTAGATTGGGCCGCTTCTAATGCCAAATTTCTGGAGGATTAAAATCTATGATACATAGCATCCAAAATGAACTCATCCTGAGCAGCACTCATGACACATGTGGTTGAAAGTCCATCTAAGAAGACCCGGGTGTCGGCTGGAAGGTAGCTTCCAGTTCCCAGCCTAAGGCCCCTCACGTCACCAGTTCCCTTGGATGGTTTCTCGTGCAAAGTATCAGACCATCCTGTCGAGCGTTCTGAAGCTTTGCATGCATTCACGAGCTAAGGTCAAAAAATTACTTGGACGTGTGCATGTACGTTATGGTAGATCTCATTTTCTCCCGTACCTGTGGTACCTCCATATTCTTCCGCAATCCATCCGGTTGGCGAACCACACCTGGTCAAACCCTGGAAGCAATCATTATCCGCATAATGACCTTCTTCTCTCTTGATCCAGCCGTATCCAGCCCAGCCGAGAAAGCACAACAACATGCCTAGGTACTTATATGAACTATCTTGACAATGACAAGATCCCCGCCCCCCCTCTGTACAAAGCTCCTGGTGT
>Ga0247760_1002840_pt1 | contig 12315 bp, 10 predicted proteins | sample UWRJL171409R4_FD_179936 | JGI IMG/M metagenome (GOLD analysis project Ga0247760, IMG submission 179936) | Plant litter microbial communities from Arlington Agricultural Research Station in Wisconsin, United States - UWRJ-L171-409R-4 | ecosystem: Environmental > Terrestrial > Plant litter >...
GCACCCCCCACCATCATCGTCATCGCCGTCAGTGAAAATTTTCCATTTCCAACGACCACGAAGACCTCGCCCAGGCTAATTCAACGCCCACAACGGTTTGTAGCATCGCTTTGCTATCAATTCCACTGCTAATTCCATGGTCCCAGTATGCCCTGAAGGCTTTGCAAGCATTAAATTCCCACGCGCCGTCACGCCGTTACGATCCGAAGCATTCGCAAAGATGGTAACTAGTGCAGGGCAGCGCTGCGATTATAACAGCGATTCCGCCAACGATGACGCCTGGATTTCGCCTTCACCACGTAATCTAAATCCTTACGACCGTTTGAGCCCTGGAGTACGCGATTTTAAGACCCTACTACCGATTGATTACGCCTTTAAGCCGCAGTTCTCTCTCCCTCCGATTAAATGTACCTCCAGCCTTAATTCTTAGCTTGACTCCGACTCTCCAGACTCTCTGACTGAGTATTCCGACTAGAAGGGTATTAATAACGACGACGACGACGACAGTGGTAACGTTATCTCTAAGGATAACGGTTACATTACCTCTAAAGATGAAGAGATTTGCAATCCTACAATTAGCTTTATCTTTACTACTATTAAGGGCCTTTAAGCGGCCATTAATAAGTAGGTTAGTAAGGAAAGGTTTACTGTTATTAAAGTTAACGGTTAAAGCTTAGTGGATAGTTAGTATACTTAGTATAACCTTACCTATAACTGTTATAGCTAGTTTTAGCTTTTTAGGTCTATTAACCTTCGTTTTATTACATCTCACAAGTGTGGTTACTTATAGAAAGCTACTGCTACCTAATTAATAACCAGCTAATATTACTAAGAGTATAGTTAAATTATATATTATACATATAATTATAAGCCTTTTTATAATCCTTTAACCTACCTACAGTACCGTAAACAACCCCTTAAAGTTATAAAGGCTATTATTAACGCTTTAAGTTACTTTAATATCTACGTGAGAGAAGTAAGTAACCTTATTACTACTTAATTTTCCTTAAGCTCCTATATTAATAAAGATATTTATAACTTAAGGGTAGAGATTTACAAATAACGCCTTAATAGCTATACTGTTATTATAACTGTTATTAGGGACTTTGATTTAAAGGGGATATTATATAAGGTGCTGTAAGTAAACTTAATTAAAAAGGAGGAGCTTATTAGCTTTATTTTTTCTTACTTTACACTCTTATATATAACTAAGGAGTTTTAAAAGCTTACTTACACTAATATAACTTATAACACTAATATTTTTAAGTATCCTCTATTTTAAGTAATAGGTTAAATTAACTATAATATTACCTTTACCTTTTATTTTAGACTTATTAATAATAAGAAGCAGAAGGCCTTTAAGTTCCTTTACTCTATTATAAAGAAGATCTACGCTAGGCACGGTATCCCTAACCCTTTAATATTTATTATTGATTATAGTAAGGAGATAAGGGGAGTTATTTATATAGTATACTTTAATAATTAGCTTTAGCTTTATATCTATTATATTATTAAAAATGTATTACTTAACATTAAGTGGAAGATAGTAAAAAATAAGAAGCTTAATTTAGATAATAAGGTTAAGTAGGAGTAGGATAATAACGATAAAGGTATTATTATCATTATAGACGATAATATTAAGCTGGTTAAGCTGTAAAGTAAGGCGGAGATAATAAGGGTATTTAAAACAGCCCCCCCTATTATATATAACTGTTACAGGGTCGAGGTTATATTTAAGTTTATATTTTACATTAAGACTAAGGACCTATTCTTTTCAGCTTAATCTGCTTTAAAGAAGGAGTTTTCCAACTAATTAACTATACTTTACTCTATTTAAAAGGTTTAAATACCCTTACGTAAGTAATAGGCACGTTATTATATTAAAGGTTACTGTAATTTTAATGTTAAAACTACTTCTCTAACTAAGTTAACTAACCTTAACGTTAAAAGCTACCTTATTAACGGTAAAGTAAATACTTTCAGATTAGTAAATACTTTATAAGTTATAGTTAAACGTTAAGTGAAGGTATATAAATAAAAAAAGGCTTATAAGAGTATTTAATAACGTTAAAAGTTTATTAAGCGTAGTTATCTTAGTTCTTTACTAATAAGGATATCATTTAGGGCTTTAAAGTTAATTAACGGTAAGTATCGTTACGTAAAGGTAGCGTTTCTTAAAAAGAATTATGTAGTTAAGCCCCTATTAACTAGATTATACTGTTTCTATCTAGTATAGTATTCCTCACCGTTATATAATCTACACACTGCTTAAAGATAATAAAAAGATCTGGTTTTAAAGTGTTCTGCCCTGTTAGTACTTAGAGATACTACTTATAAGTACTTACTATCTTTATTTCTAGCTATTCTAATTATATCAGGATATTAATAACCTTTACCTTTAAATCTAAGACCTTAAGGTTACGGAGAAAAACCGTGGAAGGCTGAAGAATAGTCTAGTGTAAATGCTGGCTCAGCATACGGTATATGGTGGCATGGCACTAAAGACTCCTACCACATTATAAACTCTGGGAACCCTGAAAACACCGTAGTGTCGGCACTATACAGCTCCTAAACCTCCACGTGGTAACGTGCCGCCTTTACAGGACCCTATATACCAACGGTTATTAGAGTGGGAGATAGAGGTATTACTAAGGCTGGAGACTTAAAAGGCATTATTAAAGCAGAAGACTTAGAAGGTACTAACACTAGCATTACTAAAGTGGAAGACTCGGAAGGCACCGAAGTTAAAGACTACAGTGTTAAGAAAGCGGGTAACGGTGGGGAGCACCACTAACAAATTAGTGGCAGAATCAGTTCCAGTCCCTGAAAGGCCTGTGAAGAGGACTCGCAGTGGCCGAGCGGTTCGGCCGACGGAGAAGGTAGTAGCTGCCAACCCAGCTCTCAAGAGCACCACGACCCCTTTAGCCGAACCTCAACCTCCTCCCACGCTCCTAAGCCACAGCAGTCTGTCATTCGATTGCGCCTACCGAAGTCTAATGGAACACTTCATACTAACCGCCCAGATGGGGACAGACCGACGTTACTCTTGCCGCGAAAAAGCCTCCCTCCACTTACAACCCCTGCCGATCCCTTACAGTTTGATAGCCGAACCGTCCACTCTCGTTGACACGAGCACCAAGCACCAGACCCGTTACCCAAGAGCCGCTGTAGGTTGAGAAACAGGTGCTATTTGCTTGATGGGTGGTCACGTACACGCCCGGCTGGGAGCACGACCCGAGCGGGAAAATATCATGCCTCTGTCTATATGGGCGGCGCCGGATACGTTACACCCCGGTGCAGAGGGGGACCTGCCACCGCTTGCCGGAGCCGAAACACTTATGCCTCGTTAGCTCAGCGCCTCGGCCATGACCGCCTTCAACAAACCCCGCCGAGTAGCCGCCCGAGTTCCTCGGCCTCACTCTCTGACCCGAGAATACCACCCGAACCTCAAACTTCACGAAGATGATGTGGGGTGACCTCAACCGGCTCATCACCTCGCAACTCTCCAACCTCCCCGCTGCCACTCGCCAGCTACAGAACAAGTACACCGCCGCAGCACTACCCATCCCCCCGCCGTCGGCATCGCTAGAACCAAGGCCCTCCCTTCGGCCATAACTAGTTCTCCGCTGGCATCTTCCTCTACGCGCGCAGGTACCGACTTCAGCGAGTTTTCGTATGGCTAGCCGAGTTTGGCCCCAAGAGTCACCTGCGGCCTACAGTATGGTTGACCGGCTGCTCAGGCGCGACCGCTTGGCTACTACGGGTCGATACGAAGACGGTTGCTTCGTGTGCAGCACGGCGATGGAGCGGCCCCACTTCTGCGCCTAGCCATTCAATGTTCTTTTCCGATAACTTCCAGCAGGTGTTGGAATAGCGCGGGCGTTCACCTCAGGGGGCGCGAGAACGACGGGTCATCCCGGCATACCGCGACCCGACGAGTCCACTACATTTACGAACAGATACGGCCCGACACGGGACGAGACTCAGGCCACAATCAGCCGAGTTGACCGCCGATCGCGGGTTTGGTATACGTAGGTACTACGACTCTAGGAGAGACCAAGTGGCCGCAGCCGAGAGCGAGGAAGGGAACGGGTGGGATGCAGCCACGCCCGCCCGGATCCTAAGGGCTATTAGTTCACGCCTCTGAGGATAAGAACAGCGGCCGCCGACCCTGGTCCCCTCCTCCCACCAAATTAACAGCCGAGCTGGTGTGGTGGCATGAGGGGCCTTTCAACGCTGGGGTCGCTATCGAGGTTAAGAACAGTGTGAATCGGGGCCGGTGCGGGGAGGGGACGCGGGCAGGAAAGGCAAAGATGTGTTGACTCTCTGAGTCGCGCAACGCCGGTCTTTACTCGGCCGGATGATGGGCGAGTTGTGGCCCTACCAGTGGGGGTGGTTAGTTATTGTGAAGAAGGGAGGAAAGCGGACAAACTCCAAGCAGGTCATTTATTACATATTTCTCAAGCAGACAGCGGCTATGGCCCTCCACGATGATACCACGACAGCAGGACAACGGCCACGCCGACGGCGAGCACGGGGCACGCGAAGCCGCGGCGCGTGAAGACGCCGAAGGCGCGCTAGCCATCTGATCACATGGAGTGGCTCTTGGACCAAAACTTGGGACCAGAGTGACGAAAACCGGGCCACATAGGGCGGTCGATCGAAGCCAGGAACTATAATAGTATATTGTTCTAGTAATCAAGCAAACGCAGTTCATGAGGCTTACCGTGATGCCCTCACAGAATGTACGGTTTCCAGTCGACACAGACAATACCAACGACTGGCACCATATACAGGGCGACGTGCTTGACTGCCGGAATGTAGACGATGACTCCACCATACGCTAGGGAGCTTCACGTCGCCACTACGCCAATTCTATAACGGTCGGCCTGCCTGGAGGACAAGCGACGGTCGGCTTTCAGAAGAGCATCCCGAGGGCTACTACCGCGTAGTGGATATTTATACTGGAGTAATGAAGTGGGTGCATGAAGAGGATTCAGATTTCGTCTTATGGGAGACGGATAGCGGTCTCTGGGAGTATCAGGGATGATTAGTCTCATATCCTTTTGATACAATTAAGAGAGCTTGATGGGGACCGTGGCCATGGTTCGAGGGCTCTCTCACTTGCGACACCCCCCCCCGCCCAAAAAAAAGAACAAGCTATTTCTCCTATAGCATATTGCTCTCCAGGCCCGGCTCCCCGATTCTTAAATCTCTAGCGTGTGAAAAACATCATTAAACCACAGTATGCTAGATGGGGATGTGGGGGACAATTGGTGCGACTGGGGAAGCCGCTCTTTTTCGCTGGCAGGCCTCCAAGGATTAAAGTCAAACCCCCAATGGTTTTGTTGTCCGGGGGCCTTGAGACTAATAGCGGCTACGACTGCGGGTCCCCTCCTTAGCCTGTGCGCTGGGCTATGATTGGTGTTTGAAGCGCAGTGCGTGACACGAATCGCCCTGGCACACTGCCATTTCATCCCAGGTAAAAACTTCCATGTCCTTCGAGTGGTTAGTACCAGGTCGCTCCTGACCTAAGCTGAATCTCCGGTTCCCATATTTCCCGACCATTTGTCCCCTCCGAGATGGATGACGAATCTAGCACGGGAAGACGTCGCAAGCCGCTGGCGTCGGCGTCGCGGTGTGGCGCGTCCGAGTCTGGTCGTTGTGCTTTCAGCAGCATCATGTGACCAACTCGAAACTCGGCGTATCTCCGCAGAACCATCAACTATGGGACAGACTGGCGCCTCGGATTGGGAGCTGTGTGGCGTGGGAGGGCCAAGCACGGTAGGGAATAAGTGGAGAGAAGATGGGCGCGCTTCATAATATAGTGAACTTACTAGAGCCTCGATGCGGTGATGTGTTCCAGGGTCGTATAAGGTGAACAAGCGGAACTGGAGCATGAGGCGTCGATCTCAGAGGCGGTGTGGCCAGAACAGGCGCGTGGATGAGGTCGCGTGGATGGGGTCTGAAGTAGGGGATTGAGGCGGACGGTAGTATGGGGTAAGGGAGCGGTTGACTGCTGAATGTAGTGGTCAGTCATTGTAGTGAAGAGAAGAGTATAAGGGGGCGTTATATTTAATCATCGTGGTAAATAACACATTAAGTAACTAAGCTAGAATTACTGTTATTTGACCCAGCCCCACTTAGCGGCGCGCTGAGAAAGGGCTCTGCGTCTCAACGCGAAGCTTAACATGGTTTACCTAGCGGTCCCTCCCGTGGCTAGTTTAGCAGTCGTGTAAACAGTTGGAAGATTTCGGCCGTTATTAGCGAGGCAGGATCAGTGCGTTCTGAGGTCGTTGTCGCAGAGGAGAAAGCCTCGGGATGACGATGCAGCGATTAAAAACCCACGCACGGACCATAAAGCCAAGACGATGCAGTTTCAGGGACGATCAGAGTACCTGGCCTTACAGTAGCTTGATAACATGGCGGCGCGGAAGGGAGACGAGCAATGTATACGACAATGACTTCGAACCATATAAGACCCCCACAGAGATAGGCAGGGTGATTTTATTACAACTTCTAGAAAGTGAAGGTCTCGATCATCAAAATCGACAGCCGGTGCTAGAATAGGCCTTATCGCGCTGACAGTCTCGTATTAACTGTAGTGTTGCTAGCCCAGCACAATCAGTTTCTCAAGCGGACCCTCCTGATCCCAAAATGATATCGCGATTTTCCCTTGGCCGATCCTGTAGGCGGTGCCGTTCCGTCTCTCAATCATCAACACGGCATACTTCATCTCCTTCATAAGCGTCCACGCATCGCCGAACTGGGCCCGCCCGGTGGCCTCAGTTGTGATTGCAAGCCTCGGGTGAGGATGCTGCTTGCAAGTAACCACGAACTCGGCCCGCGCCGGCGGTGCCTGGGCGTCGTCATTTGGCAGAACGTCGCCGACTCGGGCGCCGCGGGCGTTGTACACGCCGTACGTGCGCAGGCTGTTGCTGACGGCGTCTCCACTTTTGGCGCCGGCCTGAACCCTGAAATAGGCAGACTCCGCCTTGAAGACCAAATACCCGGACTCGGCAACGACGGGCCAGGTGGCCTGCACCGCAGAAGTCGAGGCCCGGGAGCCTATGACCTGGTTCCTGAGGAGGGAAATGTTCTGTTCGCACAGTTTTTGGATTTTGCGAATCATGAAGACTGGTGTATGCTCCCCAGAGTAGACGCCCTCGAGATATAGAGCATGCTCCGTGGCCAAATCGCCTTCCAAGTCAGAATAAGCAATGAACTCCCGAGCCAGCGCGACTTCGGCCTTGCTCTCTGGCTTCCGGCCCGCCAGTGCCTCAAACGATGAGATCGCAATCCAGTTTTGGATTTCGTTGTGCCTGATCTCTTCCTGATGGAACTTGTCGTTGCGTTCCTTTGGGCTGCCGTCATATTCTTCCATCGACAGCCTGACGCCGAAAGCGGCGTCCAGCTTTTGCATATCATCTTGAGCATCATCGGAAGCATTGCTAGCCGCTCCCTTTGCGGTGACTTTCGTCTTTCCAGTGTGGAGAAAGCGCAGAGTGTCGTCGTATCCAACAAAAAACCAGTTGTGTCTCAGACGTGTTGTGATTTCCGTGGTCAAGTCTCCAAGTTCATAATGCACCGGCCCATGCCAGCCACACCACGACCAGGTAGGAAATAGACGACCATCCGTTGTGGTAGCATTACGTCGCCTCATCGGGCCACTGGGGCGCCACAGAAGTGCTACGTGGAGATCCGTCTCAAGGAGACCGGCAAGGACGCCAATGTCTGCCGATTGACTGAAGTCGTCCATTGTGCTCCACAGGGCGAGGAGCACATCGGACTCGAATGTCATCTGTCGCTTCGTGTAGTCCTCGATGATGCTGAGCCAGTCCGTGGCGTGATATAGACCTCTGTTGCTCTCAATGCGATGACGAGGGATCTGTATGGGGGCCCTGTCGGTGAGGTTAACCAGGTTACCGAAGACCCCGGCAGGACGCAGCTCCTTTGCGGGAGCGGTTGTCTCGCTCACGATGGACTCGCATTTGGTACCGCAGCTGCACATGAAGAATACCTCCACAGGCGTGAAGATGAGTGCTCGCCTCGAGAATTGCCACTCCTGAAATGTCCAAGCTCGTTTACTCCACTTGCAAGATTTCAAGAAAAACTCCAGCGGAGGTGTGCTCAAGACAAGGTCAAGCCCCTTGATCGTGGCAGTGAACTGTGTCGTCCTCGCTCTTGAGCCAGGTGTCACGGCAGCCATGTGCGCACTTGCGCCCCCGATTCCGGCGGCTACAATTGTAAAGGCGGCGTTGCGATATATGTCCACCATACGGTTTATCTGGTCGCGTTTGTGTGGCCCATCTTGGATGATACAGAGCCTATCCACCCACAGATACTGTCGTCCTACTTCCTTCAGCAGTTTGATGGAGTCCTGTATCGTAAATGGTAGTTCGTCCATATTGAGACCGCCGTCGGCCTCAAGAGCTCTGAAGTTGGAAAGTTTCGACTCTAGGAAAACCGCATCAGTGCCCCAAACGTAAGATAACGCAGCATAGCTACAGCTGGGAGGCGCCTCGATGACTCGCATCTTCTCGACATCAATTACCCGCAGGTGCTCGACAATTGGCTCGGGTAGCTCGGGGAGTGGATGCGAAGCCTCGCACTGCATAAGCCATGTCTGGATGAGCTTGAAGTCGCAGGTGCCGCCCAGCACACGCGCGGCGCCCAGCCGAGTTGGGTCCTTCTGTGCCAGCCTGATTTCCGGTTCGTAGTAGTCAGGCATGAATCTACGCTCCGTACCGTCTGTAACATCTATGATTATGGTACAGCAATCGTGATCATAGACGCCGTCGGCGATAACACCCCATTTGCCGGTGAGGCGGCACATTGCCCAGCCGCGTCTGTCGTCCGGTTCGTACTGGCGCGTCCAATCGAGAGGGACATCCTTCCAGCTCAACAACAGTGCCTCCGTGATGAGGTCACAAAACGGACAATCTTGTCTCCTTGCTAAGTTGCGAACGTAGTCGAAGTTGATACGGGTAAAGTGGCCACCACGGAGGAACAGCTTCTCAAAATCAGTGCTTAAGCACTTTTCGCAAAGCGTCTTCGTAGACACAGTGTTGATGATTCCATCCATCGTAGGCGTTAACGGAGGTGGACAATAAGGGTCAGCGTAGCTCGAAAGTGTTGAGTCGTGTGCTGCAATTTTCCACGGCGTAACAGATTCAGTAACCGGTAAAACGGCTGTAGAGTGCTCTATTCGTATTGTTCTGCGTTGTTCTGAAGAGTGACCATCTGCGCAGAAAGCCGGTCTGTTTCTGGCTCCTTTTTACTGCAGAAAATCGCGCAATCTTGGTACCTAGGATCCCCGCTCTCTGCCACCTTGTGGCTGCCAGTGGCTGACACTTGACAGAAAGGAGTTGATATTCTCAACCCACCCCGCAGCCTGATTGGCTCACAGCTTGCTGACCCTAAAGGGAGTCCCATTGGGCATCAACATGCAACACAGCTTCTTCGGGCCAAAATTTGCATCCCGACCTCTTTTCCTCGCCAACACGCAGCTCCCAAGCCCAAACCAACTTGAGCAACCTCTCCAATCACTGCCCCGCCCCCAAGAAACCAGCCCAAAATGGCCGACAACGAAGCCCTCACCCCCCGCGTCTTCATCATCCGCCACGGCGAAACCGAATGGGCCAAACACGGCCGGCAGACCGGAAAAACCGACATCCCTCTCACCCCCTTCGGCCTCAAGCAAGTCCAAACCACCGCGTCCCTCCTCGTCGGGCTCGGGAAGCTCCTCGACCCCACCAAGCTGGCGCACATCTTCGTTAGCCCGAGGAAGAGAGCGCTGCAGACTTTGGAGGGGCTCGGTCTTGGGGAGAAGGGGGTGCAGGTCACGACGACGGAGGATATGGCGGAGTGGGATTATGGGGATTATGAGGGGATGTTGGTGATGGAGATTAGGAAGAGGAGGAGGGAGAGCGGGCTTGATAAGGAGGGGAGGGTGTGGAATGTTTGGAGGGATGGGTGTGAAGGGGGAGAGTGAGTGCTGCTGCTTGGGGATTGGGTGTTAAGCTCGCGAGAAATGAGACGCGGTGTGAGGCTGACGAGAAAATAGGACCAAGGAGCAGGCGACGGAGCGGCTTGATCGGGTGATTTCGGAGATCAGAGCCATCCAGCGCCCGTACATGAGGGGAGAGAGGCCAGCTGATGTTTTAGTTGTAAGTGACATCGTGCAGGACGCGCCTGAGTTATTGGTACTGATTTGACTTTTGTCAACTGTCAGGTTGCACACGGCGTCATCCTCCGCGCCTTCTTTATGCGATGGCTGGGCTATCCTCTGGAGATGCCGCTGAACACGATGCTGGCACCAGGGGCAGTTGGGATTCTGAGGTATGTAAGGCTAGAGGAAGATTATTTAGGTCCGGAAATGATGCTGACAAGACTGGCGAGCAGTTACAAGAATAATAGTATCGATGAACCCGCGTTTAATCTTGGCATGTCAATTCCGACGGAGGATTGAAACGAGTTTCGGTCACCGGGAATGGGGTTAGAGACCAGTGCCACTTCTTGCTGCAGGTGGTTATACCTTCGCTCTGGGTGCTTTGAGCCAGTCAAGCAGGCAACAGGAAGGAAATTGAAACCAGACCAGAGACAAATTCATGTGAGACCGGGATCGAACCGTGGTATCTCGCGGTGGGTTAGTCGGTGCGGGGACCGTGACGTCTGTCTTGCACAGCCCCGACTCCGCCACCACGATGCAACCGCGTCCATTCGGACAACATAATTTATCTCGTGGCGCCAACCATCAGTAAACCGCAAATCTGATCGCCAGAGCGAGTTTCGATACAGCGAGGTTTTACCCATATACAATGAAGGCGTTTGTTGGTATTTCGAAGCGGAACCCCGCGCCAGCTGCATCGGCGCTGAGAACATCAGCGGCCGTTCCTAACTCAGGTATCGGCTTCGTGGACAACTCACAGGGTGCGTCTGCAGCAGTGGCCGAGTTATCCACGGTTCTCGGGGATGCTTTGGAACTTATCGATCTGGATGGTGAGCGTTCCTGTCTTTCCCCGCCGGGGAGATGTAACTAACATTTCACATAGGAAACATGGAAGACAAGACACGGAAGCTGTTTCACGACATGGATCAAGAGGCCTCCAAGTACGAGAACTGTGGCATCGGTGAAGAAGCCGCTGCTCACGGGACGCCGTGGGAATGGTGAGTTGCGAATCTAGATCAGTACAACTCAGTAACTGAGAGTATACTGTTAGCACGTCAGAGAAAGCACAACTTGTATCTCAGGCGTGGAAATGCGCGCTTGGTGTATATTCGCCGGAGTGTGATCTCTTAGATACAGAAACGCATCAGTTCCAGAGGAGTTACTACGCACCGGCGTCGACTAAGGGTACCGCGAAGGCCCTGATATGCACCACAATTCTACCCGCTCATGATAGACCCGTAGCCGAGCCCGTTTTGGTCATCGCCGTCCGTGGCAGCGCATCCAAGTTGGATCACGTCGTCAACGCAAACGCGCGTGTTGGTACGGCAGCCCTGGGTCAATCCACCAGCAAGCTTACTGCACATTCCGGATTCCTCAACTGCGCCGAAGCTCTTTACAGCGTGGCCTCACAGCAAATCCATAGGCATGCTGCCACAAGGGCAACCGACACAGTTGAGCTACGACACGTCATTTTTACAGGCCACTCAGCGGGAGGTGCAGTGGCTTCCCTGCTGTATGTCTTATGTTCCTCGAGCGGCGAGCATTCCAACAATGTTCAATTCTCATGCATCACATTTGGCACCCCTCCATCCGTGGCATCCATACCGGCAAGTATCTCCGGGCCAACGGGAACAGACGATGGAACTGTTTGTCTTAACATCATCAATGAATTCGACTTCGTCACGCGGGCTGACCCGCCATACCTGCTCTGCACAGCCAACCTACTCCGGTCCATGTACGGACTTCCGTCTCTCCACGACAATCTCCCCGGTGGCAAGGAAACCGTCTCAAGCGATACTGATTCTTCTACACCTCTCACGACGTGGCCGACCCCTCCGCAACTCTACCACCACGTCGGTGATCTCGTCATTCTCCTCTCCCGGCTCGAGGGAACCTCCATCAAACTCCGTGCCATCACCCTACCGCCTTCCCACCTCGAAAAACTCCTCTTCTGCCGCCTCACCGTCCACCGCAGACAATACTACGCCGAGCGCATCGCCCTCCTCGAACACGGATCCTTCAACTCCCCTCCCTAACGAACAGGATACGCCCTCCGTCTAGCCAGCTCCGCCGCCCGACAATACTCCACATTCTGCCTCGCCCTCTCCACAACCCCCTCCATCTCCTCTTCCCCCCCCCCCTCC
>Ga0247760_1002841_pt1 | contig 12309 bp, 10 predicted proteins | sample UWRJL171409R4_FD_179936 | JGI IMG/M metagenome (GOLD analysis project Ga0247760, IMG submission 179936) | Plant litter microbial communities from Arlington Agricultural Research Station in Wisconsin, United States - UWRJ-L171-409R-4 | ecosystem: Environmental > Terrestrial > Plant litter >...
ACATGGGCTGGTTCGGCGGACTCATTGGAGTAACATGCCCGTTTTGCCTTGAGAGCTCCCTCTACCGCGCAGCGTTTTATAAGCCGCCGGCGGAGATGAGGGGGTGTGTGGCATATCGGATTGAGGGGTTGGGGTATCACTTTGCGAGGAGGGAGGGGGTGGGGGTTTTGGTGGGGGGGAGGAGGATTGTGGGGAGGATGAACTGGGCGACGCCGGCGTGTGGGTGTGATGTTGAGAGCCTGAGGGAGATGGTGAGTGTGGAGGTTCCGGGGTTTTATGGCGGCTTGGAGGGGGAGTGGGTTGCTAGTTAGGGGGTGTTGGTGACGGTGAAGTTGAGGCTGAGATTGTGAGTTTGCTGTGGTGTTGATGAGATGTTGAATTGCCGAGGGGAAGATGAACCGGGCGATGCCGGCTTTTGGCCTAAGGTTCCATGAGAGGGAAATGACGCGGGTGGAGGTTCCGAATTTTTATGGTGTTGTTGCGGGGGAGTGGATTTCCGGTTGTGAATCTGGTGATGCTGTAGTGAAGCTGAGATGTCGGGCCGTGGTGAACACGAGATGGTGGCACGGATTTACCGAGCCTTTCGGCATTGTGTGGGAGTCGGGCCTGTTGCTGGTGCGAGATGGCCGCGGCCCGGGGAATTCCCACACATGGAGGTGGCTGCTGTCGCAGGGCATCCTGATTTACAAATTTCTGGAGCAGGAAGGAGCAGCCGAGTGACCATACGTGCACGCTTGCATCCCAACCCTGAGGTGAGCTTGTCCCGTCCCCGACCGTGCCGCTCTTCAACTTTGACTCCGAGGCCGACAATGCGCAGTCACACTACATTTATCGATTCAGTTCGCGCACCTTGCTAGGTTTGGCGCACATCCTTTCCACCTCGTTGGGAGGTCGAGGCCAGCCCCAAGACCCCCTTTGGGTGTGAAGGTGGAGGGCTCACACCACGGCGCGGCATGGCCCCCCAATCATCCCCACGAAAGTCGGAAGCCTCGTTGTGTGTGCCGCCATTGATTTGACGTCAAGTTTTGGACGTCGGCTCAGTCAGGCTGCATGCAACACCGCGGCGGCGCCCCGTCTTCTTCAGCAATCAGAAGCCCTGCATTCCGTGAGAACGGAGCCGGGCATTCTCGGACAGGCAATTGGCAAAGCAGGCGCCTCACTTTCGGATTGGCCAACAACTGAGGTTGGCGGTGCCGCGGCGGAATGGCGGTGGAAAATTGCGCATTCGCGCAGCGCTACCTGCGCGTCGGGCAGCAAGCTGCCACCCCTCATGCATCCCGCGCCACCGCAGTCCAACCAAAAGCCGACGAACAACGCCGTGCTTGTTTTACGCGAGCTCTCTCCGCAGTCAGACCCAGCGGTCCCCGTTCCCCGTCCTGGCCGGAGGCCACCGGTGCAGACTCAGCCTCAAATTCGATCGTTCGAATTGAAATGATTGGGTTGATCCTGGGTTCCCGGCGTTAGGAACCAGGTCGTGTGGCTCGCATCACCTGCGGAGATGTCGAGCGTTGATGGGCCGCAGCAACTGGCTGTCACCATTCGAGTCTCCGACCAGAAAACACTATCGTTCCCCGCCTCTTTCGTTTCCTCACCAGGTCCCGCGCTTATTAACTACCTTGGGTACCCCGCTAAATCCGGCCCTCTATTGACTGAACGAAGTTCACAACAATCGGATACCATCACCCTCACATTTATGTCACGACAATCAACACACAGCCGTGTCAGGAAAGCCTCCTGGCCCACGTCTATGCTCTCACAACTTTACATCGCGGCAAATCAAGAGACTCGCCCCAGAAGCCGGATCAGGATACCATTGCGGTTCTTCCTTTGTGAAGGACCACAGTACATCACTCGTTATCCGTGTTGAAGAAGCTACACGGCCACCAGCCTCATGGGGAATCATCCAGATGACTATGCACCTTTGGGCGCCCTGGATTACTCCACATGTGACAATTACCCAAGTGGACAGGCAGACAAGCTTTCTCTCTATTCCCGGAACATTCAGAGCCATGAGTTGCATGGATCCCAGCCCATGAACGTGCACCGGTATGATGGTCCGCAGTACCAAAACGGATCCCAGGCTCTCTTTCCGGATCTCCGTGTGAGCCATCTTCCAAAGGATCAGCCCTCAGGTGCCCACCTGCCAGGTGTTCAAGCAAGCCATGTTTTTGCACAGGGGACTTTTCCAAGGGTGCCCCCCCTTGGATCCACACAGGACCTCGAACTCCCGTATAGTTCAGGGCTTTCAGGAGTGCCCGACGGCAGTTTCAGTTTCCAGGACGGTTTCAGCTTCCGGAGCATCGCTGCGCTGCCGCCAGACTCCCCTGGCAAAGTTGCTGGCACTCGGGGTGATAATCACCCTTCATGGCAGATCGGAAATCGTCGCATGGATATTATGTCGGTAAGTTGTATGTTCACATGGAAGATTTTGTGGACCCACAACGGAAGGATCCCAGCACAGCCGCTTTTCTTTTCTCTTTTTCCCTCCCATTCCACCAGCCTGGTACCTGTACGGGTACTCGCTCTGCAGTGAACACAGCACCGCCTGGAAGGTCGCATGTCCGATTTGGCACATAACCATGGCCTTGCGCATGGTCATGATCTTTGGTTCCCACAAATTGTTGAGTGATGTCCGGAAATGCCCCAAGGCAGTGTGGCTCGAGAAACCAAAGGGCAAATCGAATACCCAAGGAGAACTCTTCGCCGTTTGGCGCCATTCGTCGATCGGACTACCAGGTCCTCTCGTTTCATTACCCATAAACACTCTAAACTAGCGGAGCAAGGTACGTCGATATCCCAACCTCTAGGTGGCGATCACTAATATGTTGTCTTGCTTTGGTAGCAACCCCGTCTCAGTGTCACGATAGTTCCAAGGCCAAAGTCTTGCTGAAGTCAGCGACAACGCCGTTCATATGTGGTTTATGCCCATGACTGGTTTCCCCGACCGTTCTGGTCACTAGCACAGCATATGACCCCCGTGCGCCGACCCGCTGTTTTCAGCACGTGCCCATCTTACCGCGCTACCCCGGTCCCCTAAAATGTATTCATCGAGGATTTTCTGAGACGCCCCTCTCAGTCGGCTCGAATCGAGAAGGAGGAGTTCATTCATTCCCAGGTGCCGAGCAATTTGTTTCCGCAGGAGTACTAACAGCTATGCCTCAAGTCATCCCTAGCGAATTACGAAGATATGGATGCGGCCCGACCAGGTCACGGTTGTGATTCATTCATGACCGAGTGGTTAGTCCTCCATATCCGCCTCGGTACCTACTCTGTTCCCCGGGATCTCACTAACGCGGACCGCTTTCGCTATCCATTAGGCTCTCCACCAACAACACCCCTTACATAACCTCTCCACCGGCTCTTACGAGCAACGACGGCGCCTCGCCCGACGAGAGCCCTAGAGACATGGCTCATTCCAAGATGCTCGCCTGCCCATTCTATAAGCACAATCCGAGGAAATACCATGACGTGCCGACCTGCCGTGGACACAGCTGGCCGACTATCAACAGACTCAAGCAGGTCTCTCCCTTCTTAACATTACCCACACCGCTTCCTATAACTCACTTGCTAACCTTTAGCCTTACAGAGAACACCTCTACCGCAGTCACCTCGAACCTAAATTCAGATGCCCGCGGTGCTTCGACGCCTTCGACACGTTTGAACTTCTCAGGGTCCATACAAAGCAACGCAAGACCTGCTTGCTCAAACTAGACGGGGGCCACCAGGATTGGATGACAGCCGAGCAGGCAGAAGAGCTGCGATCCAAGAAGAGACCAAAGGAGAGGCAGACAGACGAGGAGAAGTGGGCTTGGATTTACCGGATTCTTTTTGGGAGGAATCTCGGTTGCACCCCGTCACCTTGTAGGCTCCCCTGCCGTCTCAAATTCCCGAGTGGCATTGATGAGCAACCTCCACGCTATGCCGGAACGACGGTCCAGCTGACCTCTCTTGCAGATTACAGCACCGAGACCGATGACACGGGATACTATCGCATATCGCGTTGCCAAATGCGAAGCTTACGTGCGCACAATCCCCCGCCCGAACTGAAGCTCAAGTTTGAGAGGGGTGTTGGGGAGGTTGTACGATCGATTTCGGGGCGGGAGCTGAAGAGGATCTCGGAGTTGGCGTGTGATTATATGGCGGGCATTGTGGAACACTATAATGGCGTTGGTGATGATCTTCTGGATGTGTACTAAATTCCTGTTCTCCTTTTTATCTGGCGTTCGTTGTTTTTCTGTAACTTTTCTACTGTGTGAGCTTCTGGCTTGCTGGGGGATGCTGTTCAAGAGCGATTTTGAAGCCCCTTTTCTGGTGTGCTTTTTGGACTTGGATCCATCCGGCATCGAAGACACAGCGTTCTATTTCCAGGATCAGAAATAATTACATGATGGCGCAACTAAGTCGTCCACGTCATCCCTCATCAGCTATTTCGGGCGCTGCTCGGGACGTGTACTGGGTATCGTCAAACATGGTTTACCTGTCAGAATCTAGCACTCATGGCCAATTGTGGTGATTGTTGTGTATTGTTGTTGTTCTGTGGAAGAGAATCTCTGGCCTACAGGGTCCCCTATTGCCAAGCCGGCTACTTCCGCGAATGGCTCCAATTGCTTATATAAGCTGACACACCCCCTTAACCGCTGGCTCGTTAGCCAAGGCGGTGGTTGAAGCTATTCACAGACCCAATTCCGGAAATCCAGCCTCTCCGCCTTCAATCAGGTCCTTTAAGGCTTCTTCTTCTTCTTCCGAGAGTAGCTATGTGCCTTGTGTATTTAACCGTTCCGTAATATCTTCCACACTAACCATAGCTCTAAACCGCTTAAAATCGTCGTCACTAAGAGCCTTTGTGAGGCCATCAGCCACCTATTCCTTTATATTAACGTAGTTAACTGTAATCTCACTATTAGCGACTTTCTTACGTAATTAGTAATTATAAATATTAATGTGCTGTAACTTCGTTTATAAGGTTACTGTATCCTTTATAATAAGCTGAATTATTTAAAGGTTATCGTATTAAATTGGTATCTTATTACCGTTAAGCGTAACACCGGCTTCTTAAATAAGGCGTAGTGAAAAGAGCGCTTCTTTAGTACCTTATACTAACGCTAGCAGTTCAGCTTTAATAATGGAGGTTATTATAATATCTTACTTATTAGCGTACCAGTTAATTACTTTACTGAATAACTTTGTTACGTACACCTGTAAGCTATAGTGATTAACAGTATTATTAGCAAATAAGGTGTCGGTTTAGGTTTTAAAGGTATTACCACCCTTAAGTTTAAGTGTATAATTACTTATTAAAAGGAGGTATCGAATTGCTTCGTTTACAGCTGTAAGGTGCTTAAGGCCAGGATTAAGGTTAAATCGCGTAAGCTGTGATACTGTAAAGGTTACGTCTGGCTTAATAAACATTATAGTGTATAGAATTAAGCTAGTTATCTGTTAATAGTTAGTTATTTCTTTGCGGGAGGCCTTACCTTTGTACGGTAGTAACTTAACGTTGCTTATTAGCGTTAAATAACTACTGTAAGTGCCGTTAAGGAATCGATCTAGTTTATTAACGTAATCAGCTTATAATAGGTAAACAGTACGATTTGTGTGGTTATAGACTATCGCCACTCTTAAGAACTATTATAAATCTTCACTGCCTTAAAGGGTGTATTATTACTTAATTAAGGCCATTAAGGCCATGGCCTTCTGGTGGCTTCCTTTTTTAAAGGCGATAATAATATTATTAACGTAAAAGAAGATAATTACGCCGTCTTTAATCTAGTAACAGGGTTTATAAGGCACTAGCTTGCAGTTAAGGTTCTTTAAGGTGGTTGTGAAGTCTTTTTACTAAAGTAATAGTAATTCTTTAAGGCTATATAGAGCCTTCTGGAGCTATAAAATCCTTCCTTTTTTAATATAGCTGTCTAGTATCTTTATAAACACGTTATATAGTATATTAGTATAAATAAAGGTGTTAATAACGTTATATTAAATTAATTTTATATTAAAACATATAATGATAGTGATTAACGTTTAGAACGATTTACCAGTTAGGGTAGAAGTGTAGGTATTTTTAATAACGCCTTTCTTTTACTAATCTCCGTAAATAATAAACTTTACCTTAACTTTAAGAAGATACTTAACCTTATTAAATTTATATGTAAATACTTATATACAGGTTAGAATTTAATAGTTATTAACCTTTTACAGAGAGCACTCTTTAAAGGACCCTATCTCGCGGTGGTTTACTATATATTCCTTTATAACCTTACGATAGTTTTAATTAAGAGAGTGCCTATGTAAGTGCTTATAGTTAGTTAGTAGTGGTGGAAGGTCTTTTCTGTAATAACGGTTATTAAAATGCAGTTTTGGTTAAAGGGGAGGATTCTTAGTAATTACTTACGCTGTGAAGGCTGCTTTGTAGCGCTCTACTTAGCGCCGTTGCTAAGGATTAATTCTTACGGCTGTAAAGGCGGCGTGGAGTTCTTCCACTTCTTCTGTAATAGTAGTATTATTAACTTCTTCCTTTTTAAGGTTTAGGCTTGTAAAGACTCTTTCCAGTATTACGTTAACTAGGGCTTAATTAGATCCAGGAGCCTTACTAACGTTAAACTTACTAATAAGGTAATCAGTCTTATACTTTAACTTTACCTCTTTTTTAAAGTGGTTAAGGCTGTTTAACTTATTAAAGTTTTCTTCCTGTAGATCTTTAACCTTTATAACCTTTTTAGAATCAGTCTTAACTGGAAGGGGCTTAACGGTGATAGAGTTAAGAATGATCTTCTTATCTTTATCTTCTTCTTACGATTATAAGCCCTAGTTAAGGAGATTTATTAGAATAGCTTTATTATTATATATCTTACATATATAGATAAGTTTATTTATCTCCTTTTTAATAATATTAAAAAGGTCGTCTTTAAAGTTATTAAAGTTACTGTTATAAAACTTATCTTTATTAAAGGTTACGTCTCTTACGTAAATAACTTTATTAAGTTTAAGGTTTTAGACGTAATAGATATTTATAAAGTTATAGCCTATTAAGTAGCTAATCTAGGTGTTAGGTTCTAGCTTATTAAAGCAATTAGTTTTCTTAAAGGCGTTATTCGTTATTATAAAGGCTTTACAGCTGTAATTATATAGGTAGTTAATTTATAGTTTATATACTAGATTTAAAATACTGTCTTTCTTAGCTATAAACGTGTGGAAGTCTTTATAGGGTAATCGCTAACTAAAGCTCTTCTTTAAGGTTTTATTATACAGGTAAACAGCAGCTTTATAAATCTCTACCCACAGGAGTGCTAATAACTTTACTACCATTCGTAACGCTCTAGCTTTTATCTTAATTACACCCTTTAAGCATTTAACACCCTTATTCTAACTTTAAGAATAAGGTGTGTAGGGCTTAATTTTAATACCTCTTATTACCTAGTACTCCCTCATCTTTCTTAACTTTACCAATTTATTATCGTATTAAATAACCTTTACCGTTAGGCCATATTACTGTATTATTATTACTATAAAGCAATTCAAGCCCTCCTTTACTATTAAGCCACTCCTGTAATTAAGGTAAATGTCAAATACATAACTAGTACAGCGGTTAGTAAACAGTATAGCGGAGTTAAACCCTATAGGGTTTAGTGTAAGGTTTAGAAAGTTGATAATAATAACCTTACCTACGTTACATAGTAATTCTCGCAGCTTACAGCAGATCCACCTTTTTACCTTAGCTTAGCCACAGGTAAGGCACTTATAGGAATTCGGTCCTTAAAGCTTTACGCCGGTAGTAGAAACGTTAAGGTTAGCGAGGGTATCGTAGCCTGGATAGCTAAGTCTTCCGTGCTAAAGGAGGGCTTCGGCTTCATTTAGTTTTCTACCGGTTTAAAAAGTGTACTTTCTCACTATAAAAGCTATAAATAAAGGCACATATTTTATTATAAACTGGCTGTTATAGTTAATAAGCTAATAAATGATAAACTTATCCTTCCTTCTATAGATTTAATTAACCTTAGTATTCCAGCAGTAGCCCTTACGTAGTAAGTGCCTAAGTGAGATTACGTTATAAGTAAAGTCTTTATAATAAGCCACATCTTTCAGCCTTATTTAACAGTAAGACCTTTATAACCTTTTAATCTGTATAATTACTTCTTTATAACCGTTAATTAGGATTATAAAGTCGCCAGTATATAATAAGTCGCCTTCTAACGCCAGCTGGAAGTTATAGAACCTTAACTAATTATTAAAGATGTAAATAGTAACGTTAAAATCTAATATTACTAATAGTGTAAGAGGGTAGGTTATTACGTTAAGGGCCGCTTTAATATAACAGAAGGAGGCGTTTTTCTTAATAACTATTTTAGCCAGAATTTCCTCCAGTTTAGCCAGCCTAATAAAGAATTCGGTTAGTTAATCCATCTTCCACTTTTTCCTTACCTTTATAACCTTTTTAATAGTCTTAAGGTTAACCTTTATAAGTTTCCGTATTACCTTATTAAAGCTAATCTTTTCTTTTTATTAAAACTACTTTAATAAACCACCTTTTAATATTAAAGGATTGTTAGGTTTGTAAGTAAAGAAACAGTAGTTAATTAAATGCCTTACTGTATTATAAAGCTAGTAGTTAGCTTTATTAGTTCGGAGCCTTTTTATTTCTCGCTCTTAAGCCTTATCGTTATTATTAGGCCTCTTTAAACCTCTGTGGCCTCTGTAGCCTTTATTACCGTTACCGTTATATCCTCCACAGCCTCCTTTTCTACTGTGTGATTTATAACCACTGTTATAGCTTTAGTTACTACTTTAGCTCCGGTTTAAGCCGTCACTTTCTTTACTCTTAATACTGTAAAAAGCTGGAAAACCACCTTTAATCCATTTATTATAAGTTAATAATAGTTTAACTCCGATCTTTTATTATAAGATAGCTTTAACCTTTTTATAATCGATTTTATATACCTTTACGTAACTATTAATAGATTCTCCCATCACTTAAGCTCTTCTATCCTCTATATTCCTTAAGGTTTTAATTAAGTAAGGTTATTAGGTGTTAAGCTTTAATATATCTATTAAGTTATACTTTTCTACTTTATTAAGGTAATCTTCCCATTATTTAATCTACTTTAAGAGCCTCCACTTATACTTCTTAATTACCTAAAGGTAATTATAATAGGTGTTATAAGTGTTATTAACCAGTTTATCTTAATAAGAAGCTATTAGCCGTTTAAGGGATTAGTATCCTTTTTTTAAAAAGCTTTCTTTAAAGTAATAAAGTAGTAACGGTTATATAAAGGTAAGGACCTATCTTTATAATTTAACTTTAATATTATTAACCACCCTTTACCTTTTATACTTATAATTATAAGTCCTTTACACATTTTAGTAATTTAAACAGTTAGTTTTAATAAGGTTTTTAAACCTTATAAGCTCTAGTTTATTTATAAGTTTACTAATAACGTTATTATCGTTCTCTCTATCTTTATCCAGCTCGTTAGTAATATGGTTCCCTTATATTATCGTCGCTATTAAGGCTCTAGCGTTATGGGAGCTTACTTAGGCTTTCTTAATAGGCCTTTTACTTCGTTAGCTTTTACCTCCTTAGCCTGGTGCCGCTGGTGGTTATATTCGTGGTGTTTGATTAAAGTCTCCGGCTTATGGCCGCTGTGGCTCTTAGGGCTAGTCCTCTGTGCCTATTACGTACTTTAGGATTCTATCGCTCTTTACGCGCGTTTAGAACGTTAAGGACCACATTAGCCAGTTGTCTAGGTGTGACGACCCTGCAGGCCGTCACTTGGGCCGGAGCGGCCCGACGAATCCCCCGCACCAGGAACAGTGCAGGAAGACAGTACGCACGGTACTGCGCACTGGGCCAGGGGTGCAAAGACCCGAAGCCCCTACGACCAACCAGCAGTTGCTCAGTCTTGGCAGGAGTGCTCACCTACTGAGCATCCGTAAGACCTCCGAGCAAAAGGTGCTCAGTGGCAGGTTGCTCAGTCCTTCACTGAGCAACAGACCACTGAGCAAGGTACGAGGTACTTCTGGCTGGTTAGTATAGATAGTCATGGTTGTGCCCACAACCACCGTGAGGGACTCTGGTTCCTCACGCTAGTATTCAATTGTTCATTTGTGTCCTACTGTTCAGACTCACCTCTGTGCATTATAGTGACAACGACCTACAGTGACATTGAACCCCCCGTCTAGGAGTGCTAGCTCAACAAGCCGTCATCGGAACGCCCCTCCCCTGTTGGCGTCCTGCCATACGTTCTGTCTTAACCCGCGCCAGTCCTCTCGAGGCCTGTGTCGGGTGCAGGTCGTAATATTAGGAAGAAGACTCCTTATTGCACGAATGAGGAAAGGAATCAGGAGGCAGCTCTGTTGCCTCCCAGTGGCTATATAGGTACTATCCCGTAGGCATATCGCTAGCGATCCTACTCTGGGTCATGACACTAGTGTGTTAGCTTAAATTACGACGCTCACTTGTCTTTGAAGTCTCCTTTGTTAAGATAACCCTATAGTTGCTGATCTTATCTCCATATTAAAAGCTAGGACTAAAGCAGGTCTAGAGAGAGCCAGGAGTAAGTATTAGCTAGGCTTATAAGGAACTGTAATGGGGCCTTATATTAGTTATCGTATAAGACGAATCTAAGCACATAAAATTTCTCTTTTATCCCTCGCTCATGTAACACTATTTACCCCAGCTTAGGTTTAGCTTAGTCTTTACTCGGGATTGTTACAATCTGATCCAGGTATATTATAATACATCTAGTAAAACAGGACGTAAGACCAGATAAGACAGCGACTTCCCGATTACATTATAAGGCTTAAAGCTTTTAAACTTATTATTGTATAAGGGCTTACAAGCCTGTAATACAGCGCCTAAGAGCCTATGGAAGCCTTGAATACAAGACTTCCTTTAGAGGAAAAGTGTAAGGATAGTATGACGACCTGTAAGCCACCCTTATAGTTAAGACGGACCAATGTGTTCCCGCAGGCGTTACTGTATAGGAAGCCATGTAGAAACTGTACCTGCACAGTGTACTCTGTAGCTGTTAATTTTCTAGCCACTAAGTACCCTGTAGTGTAGTTGCGTACCTTAAAACTACTAGCCGAATCTTCTAGAACCCTCTGGAGTTTTAGAAGATTCCAACCTACTCTAGGGCCCCTTGGGGCCCCTGGAGCACTCCGAACCTTCTGGAATTCAAGGGAGTGGAACTCCCTAAATCTAGTGGAGATACTGCTCTACAGAATCAACTAGAACATCACAGTAGCCACGTCAGCCACTACATCAATAGAACTATGTAAAAGAGTTCAAAACAGCATTATTCCATTATTATATTAGCTAGTTACACTTTACAACAGGCTCTAGAATTCTTCCAGAGCCTCCCACAGCCTATGACAGGCCCTCCCCTCTCCTTTATCTAATTCTAGTTAAGTAAGCAATTCCACTCCATTCCAGTCATTATATAAAGCACTGCCTTCCAGATCCTCTTATTTCCAGCGTTAATATTCACTGTAACAACCCTCTTACAACAGCACTACCTTTATAATCCAAGATATTTATTTGCTTCCTATAGCGCTTGCAGCGCTACCTGACGCAACCACGTGAGCTCACACTCTCTCGCTCTGTCTAGGTCATCTGTACACGGCCGTATACCCATGGGTTATTGTACAGCAGACTTCATACTTGATGTAGTGTCTTCACTGTTATCCTGCGCATCCTCGCCATCTTCCAATCACAGAAGAACATCCACCAACTCTCACCAATCCACCACCTCAGGCGGCGACCTATGAAACAGATACCAATAATCCATCGTCCCGGCACTCCCAATCACATCGTAGAACTCCGGACCGAGCAAGTTCGCCCTAATTAATCATCTACCCATCATCACCCTCCTCCCCACCCTCCTCCTCCCCAAAATCAACCCCCTCCACCGCCCTCACCAACTACACCCACCCCGGATCCAACCAATCCCCCTCCCCGGCCAACACACTCTCCAGCGCCTCCTCGTCCACATACACAAAAACCACATACCTCCCCCCCAACAGCTTCACATTTACCCCCTCCCTCGGCCGCTTCGGATTCTCCACCTCCACCGCCGTAGCTCGCCACTCCCGAAAGCGTTTCCCAAGGTTATCCCTCGACGCACCGTCGAGCGTCTTCGCGTCCGAGACGAAAGTGAAATCGCATGTGCTGATTACCTCAGGGGGGGCGTCGACTTTGGGGTGTGTGAGCTTCTTGTTTATTGAGGATGTGATGATGCGCTGGAAGCGGGCCCAGGAGGCGTCGGATTTGTACCTAGGTTGTGCGGTAGATGAGGAAACCCCATTTGGATT
>Ga0247760_1002843_pt1 | contig 12307 bp, 7 predicted proteins | sample UWRJL171409R4_FD_179936 | JGI IMG/M metagenome (GOLD analysis project Ga0247760, IMG submission 179936) | Plant litter microbial communities from Arlington Agricultural Research Station in Wisconsin, United States - UWRJ-L171-409R-4 | ecosystem: Environmental > Terrestrial > Plant litter >...
AAAAAGGTTATCAATCACCCAAATGAATTTAACTGTCTCACCAGACCTCCCGCCTCCTCCTCATCAAACCTGCCCCCCACCAAACAGGACGAGTGAAACCATACCCTTTGCTCCCTCCACCCCTCCGTCCCCATCCCCTCCACGATATCTCGCACATTCCCCCTCCTCACCCCTCCCCCAACTACAATCTCCATCCTCCCCTCGGATGCGTGTACAATCTCCTTCAACCTCACCACATTCTCCCCATCACATACGTTACCCCGTCCTCCAGAGGTAAGCACCCCGCTAAACCCACACGCCACCAAACTCTCCAGTTGTCCCTGCCCCTGTGACTGGCCCTGCGCTTGGCCCTGCCGCCACGACGTCTCCCCGGAAGGCGATATGACCTCATCAAACGCGCGGTGAAAAACACAAGGGAAGGGACCAGCCTGCTGGATCAAGAGTGCATTGGCTTCCAGGTCAACAACAACACCCCCCAACCCCAAAGTGGCCAAGACGCCAAAAACAAACCCATCGCCTTTTTCTGTGTCCAAAAGCCCCGAGCTGCGGAATCCGTCAATGCATGAGGCCATGTCGTTGAGTTCTTTAGGCGTGTAGATAAAGTCCTGCTGCTGCTGCTCTGAAATTTCCGGCGAGGAAAGTGGAGAAGAAGAAGAAGAAGAAGGGAGCGGGCCTCGGGGCCGTATCATGATACGGATGGGGACAGAATACTGGAGGTTGGCGGCGTCGAGGATTGCTCGGAGGGAGGATAGCTCAGTGAGAGTTGGGGTAGTGCCGCCGATGGCTGATGTGTGTGTGTGTGTGTGTAAGTGCTGCCCCTAGGTATTCCGTGTATATATATGTATTACACACAATGTGACCCAGAAATACAAGAGTGAGAAGGGAGTACGGTACCATAAGACCCTTCTCGATTTAGCTCGAGACGACGCGCCCCGGCCGCCACGGCAGCGGCGGCGGAGGCGGGGCCGAAGATGGGGATTTCAAGATGCGGGGGCATGATTGGTAGGTAGGTAGGTATTAGATCCCCCCCCCCCTTTTTTTTTTTCTTGCTGACGTGGGAAGGGAGAAAAATAAAGATATTGAAAAAAAGGGCGGGGCGTGGTTTGGCGGCGTGGTGTGTGGTGTGTGGTGCGTGGTGCGTGGTGCGTGCGGTTGGTGAATTTGGACGTGAACCCTTTTTTTTTTTCACCAAGACGTTAGTTTACTTGGGAATGTGAGTCTAGCGTGGGAGAGGCAGGGGTGAAAAGTTGGGGGAACGGTAAGTTGGTTGATGCCTTTTATCCTACTTACCTAGGTATATAGAGCGGGGTGGAATAGCTATCCGCTCAGAAAAACAAAGATCACCCATCAGTGATATTACAATGCCAATATCCACACCTCCCTACATTATTAGCCATTACCTCCCAAATGTACAGAAAACACAATATACTACTAACCCCCTTTACTATATTATAGTTTAAATCACACACTATAATAATAACTTTAGTCCCAATTAGGTCCTAAATCCAAAATATCCCCCTTTTACCTATACAGATATTTCTTTCCATCCCCAGGTATAATAAATACATCTTAAAGGTTTTATTATACGGCTAACTAGGCCAAAGATTGTAAGAAAAAACTCTTACCGACCCCTTAATCCGAGCACTTTCTAAACATAGCACGAAATAATCACGTCACCTTCTTTCTTCAGGTTGGGATGCTTAAATCTCTATTTCACTACCACCGACCCTCCCAGAATACCCACAAAAAAAACCAGCCTTTACAAGCCGCACACCTCCGAGAAAGTGTGGCTTTGAAAATGCCAAGTTGCCCACTGGGTATTCTAGGTCTTCCTCCAACCTTCTTGAGGTAAGAGAAAGGAGATCGGTTGGTTGACGTCCAAGAAGAACGCAACACAAGACGGCCAACGAAAAAGACAAAAGAAGAAAAAAAGAAGAAAAGAAAATCAAGGCATGAAGCCGACAAACCAACGCTTCGCCAGCCCGCTTCAAGGCATGGCGCCAAGCCCGCATGCCTCTTGAAAAATCCCCTTCCAACGCCACTAATGCCGATGATAACGCATTCGAAAATACCACAACCGGGCTGTGGACTTACTCTGAATGCCCAAAGGAAAAAACACTGCTCCCAAGGGGTATCTCGTCCTCTTGAAGCGCGAAAGAAAAAAGCGAACCTCAACGCCTTACTGGAAACTCGGGATGCCCTCAAGATGACCAGGCTTGGCGTATAGCCCATCCGACCGAGGTGTCGACACCAAGTCAGCGACCGAAACGAGAGAATCGCCGACGTCTTCACCTAAAAGCTGGGACCGTCCTACTGGCGCTTTTCAAGAACCCAATAGTGGAGAGCACTCGAGCCAGGGACAGGAGTCGCATCCGCGTCAGCCGGCCGATGGGCATCCGGGTTCGCCGGCGAGATGGCGAGGGCAGCAGCGGCGGTGCTCGCCAGTGTCGAGGGAGTCGGGTCCGGGACCGGGATCCCGCGCTGTGGAACCTGTATCCTCACTCTTTTGGCTGTCCGGTTTCCGCCAGAGGCCAGGGCAGACTTGATGGGAACCGGGGGATTGGCAGCCACGGGGTTCATGACACCCTCCGGAATGGGCGAGGGCCGGGCCGGCGTAAGGGGGACCCAGTTGTTGCTGTTACTGGATCGCGGAGCGAGGGAACCGGTGTTCCAAGAGTCGGCCATGGAAGGGGTGCCTCGGAAAGACGACGAGTTAAGAGTGCTAAAGCCCTCATCCGACGGGTGACGCAGAAGAGAAGCGGCGGCATTCAAGGGCTGGGCCGTTCTGTCTCTGCCAGCCGGAAGTGGCTCCCTAGACACGGCGGCTAAAGTCGGAGCAGGGACGTACTCCATGACCCGTGGCATAGTGACAGGCGACGTGTTTGCGGACGAGCTGTGCATCGCAGGCTTGTTGATGGGGGTGAAGGCTGAACCCCAGTATCTTTGGCTCATGTGTTTGCACGGAGCGCCGTTGGACTCCTCGCTCGTGGCAGAAGCAGCGCCGCTGGCTTCGGCCATCTCTGGCGCGTTAGAAACACGGTTCTGCTGGGGCCTTGCCTGGGCTGGAGCACCGCTCTGCCCGCTTGCTGCCCACAGCGCTGGAAAACGCTGATGCAGTGAATTCGATAAACTGAACCGTTCACGGCGGTGTCCTTGCTGCGTCGACATAAAAATATGGGTTGGCTGGCTCATTCGCGCAACTGGGGCTCTGTCGGGGCTTGTATGGCTCAGGGGTGCAAAATGAGGGCGGCTGAGCTCTTGGGTCGTTGTATACGGGTTACTGCTCAGTCTGTTGAATGTTGCGTAATGGCCTTGATTACTAGCCGGCTCGGTCATGTGGTATGAAAACCGGCTGGTCTCCACATGGGCGCTATGCGAAGGGTGAACTGGGTACGATGGAGATGCTTCCCTCTGGTACGAAGCATGGTTGGACTCCCCCATTTGTCCGAAAGAAGCGAAGTCTCGGTTCTGCCTGCCCAGAGATGTGTACTGGCCATAGTTGGCATCCGTGACTGGCGCAGGCTGATCAAAACTACTGTCGACGCCCATGGGGGCATATGGCGCCCTGTTCAAACCCATTTGTTGGTTCGGGCCAACCAACGGGTCCAACTGCATGCTGGGCAGCCTGGGCGGCCCTTGGGAGCCCCGTGCGGCCTCCGAGTGGCCATAGTTGCCCCAGGCCGAGCCGGGACGGAGTGGAAGAGCCAGGCCCGTGAGAGGTGACCTCGTTTCGCCCTGTGATCTGGGCGAAATCCCATGGTTGTCGGGCCGGAACCCCAGCGCGGAAAGGACGTTTTCGGCGGGTCTGTTGCCCATACCATCGACTATGGCGGGGGGTTCGGCGGTGGTCGTGGCGGTGACGACGTCGACAGAGGTCTCGGCAACCGGTTCGTCATCACCAGGCGAGGCGCTCAATTCGGCCGCCGCCTCCACCTGTTTTCCGGCAGCCCGTCTCTTGGTGGCCTTTCTGCCACGGCGAGCCGCCGCCTTGGGCTGCTTAAGCTCACGAGGCCGAAAGCCTCTTCCTGTCCTCAGGATGCCCAACTCTTCCACTGTGATTGCAAAAGTCAGATCCTCTCGTCATCAAGTCTCGTTTTGTGACAAAGCTTACTTTTGCGGATTAGAGGCCGGGCATATTGTCTGGCATGAGCCGACATGTTCCCCTTCATGACGTTCTGGAACCAATGCTCAACTGGGGGAAAAAAATTAGTAAACAAGTTTCACACTTGAGGCCTGTCTGTGCCTGAGAATGACATGCTTTGCAAGTGACTCAAGCTGACAGGCCCGGACTTTGGCCGACAGATCTAGACAGACCAAGGGAAACGTACATAAACTGAGCTTGGTATATTTGCGGGGCAGCTTGTCGACGTCAGTCTCCTCAGTAGCCCTGAGCATTTCACTGTTCATGACGTTGACGAGGTATTCCCAGGTGCACTCATCATTGTGCTGATCGATTCCCACGCGCTTGGGTGACCGAGGTATGATGATGGTCCAGAAGATGCGCTCCTCTGTCTGGGTCCAGAGCTTTCCGCCCATTGTGGAATCTGGTTGTTGCCAGAAAAGTTAGCAAACTGCACAAAAGCTCGGCGTTCAGGAGAGAGTAAACAAGAAAAGGCTCGGCGTTCAGGGGTCAACATGCCACCGAAGGAAGAAACAGTATATCTCTGGTCGTGAGCACTTCCGTGAAAGAGATTTGATAGTGTGCAAAACAATTGGGCAGACAGCGGCCGTCCAGCAAGAGAGGCTTGACAATTTGCCTCGAGTGACGGGAGATTCGGAGAGTGAATCTCAAGTGCACGGTTGGATTTTGAGAGCGAAGACTCTTGGCGTGAGGAAAAGGGGAAGAAAGTAACGAGAATTCGCAAAGCGAAGGCAACGAAGGGTAAAGGGAGAGGTTATCAATCCAACATGAGGTGATGGGTGGGAGGATGTTCGAATTGAAAGGAACTGGACAACAGTGGGTGAATTACCGACGTTGGTGTGGGGAGGAAATTGGAGGAGAGGAGAGGCAGTGAATTTCTATGGGGGCTGCCGAATGGAATTGATTAGAGCGACGTGCCAGTAGAGGAAGGCACTTAGTAGGTCTTGACAGGGAATTGAATCACGGAGGGCTAAGTCGAAGTGGCAGTAGGGGGGCTGGATGCGGAAACGGGATTGCACGACACAAAAGGAAAGGACCCGCACTTTGCGCACCTTGATGCTGGATGGAACTTATCTAGGAGGAGATTTGACAATGATAAAGGGTCCGTAAAGGTTCCGCTGAGAGTTCACCAAGGTGAAGCTGTGACTTGTCGACGTGCGACCGGTCGACAAGGGAGCGACCAATTCGACTGGGAATGTGCCTGCCGGGCGAGCTTAGAGTCTGATGTTTGGATTTTGAGGATGCTTGCTGGCGAAGAGATCAAGTCTTGTTGGCTCTTAGCTGGGAAGAACTTGAGGTTGCTGGTGAAGAAGGGAAGGGAGAAGAGGAGGATGGCTGTTGGTGGATTTTAAATAGTCGAGAAAACAGCTGTGTGTAAGGCCAGGCTCTGGAGAAATGAGAGTAACTCACTCAAACATCGGCCGAAGTGTGTTTGATGCCCAGGAATGATAGCAAGCACTGCCATAGACACCTCGAGACACCTACCCTACGTCGTCCCATCTTTCCTATCTTCTCGCCTCCCTACGCGTAGTCGCCTGATATATACTTGCTTGGGCAAATTCACACCTACTAGCCAATATCAGGTTGACTTGATAAGTCTGAGTAAGAAATTATACGACAACGCCATTTATCTCGCACCATCACCTCTCGTCTAGTCCCATATTTTCAGGTGAAGCCATTTCACAGATATGGCCTTCGCCGATATGGCCTTGCGGCGTGATTACCGAGACCAAGTGTCAAATAAGAACTGCCAGACATCAGACCGGCCAGATCACCCACTACAGTGATGCCATTGCTGGGCCATTTCCATCATTTTATTGCTGATTGCCGACGACACTACTATGCCAGTGGCTCCAAAATCCTAATCTGCCCGGATGATATCTCCGATATTTGCTTCGTGATGCTATTGCTTAAAGGCGGTACTGCCAGCTCAGAGGCCCCGGGGTCCGGGTTTGCTCGGAATCGGAGCTGGTATTTCGACGCTCACATTGGTAGAACTGATGTTGTGGGCACCTAAAATGGCCGCATGAGCTGTCTGATGCGACATAACATCAGCTCGATCTGAAACGACCAGAAATAGGAAGCCGTCTAGTTTGCCGAATCGTCATCTCGATATAAATCACCAAGAACAGGAAACCGTCTGGTATTTGTTTGCCACGAGTGGGCGATGGAGCCCTTGGAGCCCTCCGTGCCCCCCGATCACCAGGTGAACCTCCGCGACTGGTCCACTCCAAGCCCCGCTGAGCAGGGTTTATTCGAAAGGGGAGATGGGACGAGGCGCTGAGCACCCTCGGGAGATGAGGTACGGTGCGAGCCTCCGCTCCATTCTAGAAAACTTTGGTAGTCAAGTTAGCAGAACGTGGTTATCGTGGGGCCGTCTCATCTCACAATGCTCTTCTCCTTGTGTGGCACCACACCCTCCCTGACCCAAATACCCCAGCTGCCCATTGAGTTGGCAAGCATCATGTCGGTTGCCAGACGGTCTCCGACCACGGCAACATGGTGGGGCCCAGTGACGCCGGTTTCTGGGTGTCGGCTGAAGTAGGCCATGATCTCGCTGCCACAGCCTGGCTTCTTTACACGGTGAGGGAGAACCGTGACGCCTGTGCTCTTTTCAACCTCGGACGCAAGCTTGCCATTCACATCCCAACTTGTCGCACCCGCAGTGTTTGACACAATCAGGAGTCGGCGACCAGGGTAAGCTTCACGCAGGGCTTCGAACCGTTTCTGTCATTCTCAGCCAAACGCCAACGGACTCGACAAAACAGGGATGCCGAGAAAGAGCAAAACCACAAGCGGAAGAAGAATACAAGTAGGTTGGAAATACCTTGTACGCTTCAAAAATATCGCTGCATTCGGGGTACGCAAAACAATCGTCCTTGTCGAGGACCACGGCCTTGATGTCTACCTTCTTCCCCGTTTCGGCAACAAGGTCACCAAGGGCCATGGGCAGGTCGTTGAAAGTGGCTACCGTTGCGTGGGGGAGACACAGCGATGGCCTCGCCAGCAATTTGAAGATGTTAAGCGAAGCTGACAGATTCAGATTCATCTCGCCTGGTGTGTGTTTTCTACGGAGTAGGAATCAGAGAGTCGTAAGCGTAACACGCAGCTCAAAAATTTGTAGAACCTGAAGCCGGAAGCTCCTTCCCGCCCCATGTTCGTTGTTGATGACGGTGCTGTCGGCCTTGCAGCAACAGCCTTAGGAGCTTGGGCCTGGCGCCAAGCGTTGCCGCCAATAGGAGATTTCTGGGGATTTTATGGGGCAGTCGCGCCCGACGCGTCTCTGGCGCACCTTGCAGCGGGGCACCCAAGTTTCCGATGCGACGGGGGATCATGGACATTTTGGTGTTAATTTTCTCTTCTTCTATATAACAAACTCAGCATGGCCCGGCGTCAAGTCCAGATCCAAGAATCGACGTCCAATTCATCGCGCAAACGGCCACCACCTGACGATGACCCATACAAGGTTCCGGATGACGACGAAATTCCTGTTAAACGACCACGGAGAGATGCGCCCCAGCCGACTCCCACCAAGCGAACGGCCGACAGTGTGAATGATGCCAATGGGGTGAATGGCCACAGAGCCACCCCTTCGACCGTGCGACGGAAAGCTTTTGCCGTGACGCCCGTCAAACTGAATGGCGTCAATGGCCATGACACTCCAAGCCGACAGAAACTTGCTGACCGGTCGGCAAGACGAAAGAGCGCTAGGGTTCTGATCAACCGTGTAGTCCGCGGTGACGTCAGTGACGACGAGGACGAAGAGAACATTGCACGAAAGATTTATGAGTCGAGTGAAGAAGATGAAGATGAGGACGAGGGTGACGAGAATAGCAATGTAGAAGAACAAGAACCGGTTCTTGCGACTCCCTCAAAGAGGCGAGGGAGGAAGCCGAAGAAAGCCGCCACCACCGCGCGTGGGCTATCGCCGATGCGACTCCGAGGTCTTCCACCACATGAACAATACCTCTACCGGAACAGGCCAGGCCTCAACCAGACTTCGGCAAATGACCTCTCTTCTCTCAACCTCCTCACGCACGACGAGTACTTCTCGGTGCTACGAGAGACCAGGAACCCACACTCAAGGGATATCACCCAGCTAGAGTCCCTCTACAACGAGGCTTTCGCCCAATGGGCTTGCGAGCTCTCCCAGGGCTTCAGCACTTGCCTCTACGGCTACGGCTCAAAGCGCCGACTCCTCTATCACTTCGCGACCCATCTCTCCAGGACTTCGAACCCGTCACCAGCCAAAATTGTCATTATAAATGGCTATGTCCGCACCACATCATTACGGGACATCCTGTCAACTCTCGGCACAGCGATCAACCCATCACGCAAGCTTGCCCTAGGCCCTCCCTTTGAGATGACACAATCTCTCCTCTCCATGTTAACCGTCTCGCCCACTCTATCCCTCATCCTTTTTGTCAACTCGATCGATGCCCCGCCAATGCGCAAGCCAGGCGTCCAGTCCATCCTGTCGCAACTTGCTGCCCAGCCCCAAATCCATCTAGTCTGCTCCACCGACACTCCCGACTTTCCTTTCCTCTGGGACAACCGTCTACGCCATGCCTTCAACTTTGTATTTCACGACTGTACTACCTTTGCGCCCTACGAAGCCGAGATTGATGTAGTTGATGATGTGCACGAGCTGATTGACCGCAAGGCCCGCCGTGCCAACGGCAAGGAAGGTGTCGCCTACGTCTTGCGCAGTTTACCAGAGAACGCAAGGAACCTGTTCCGACTATTCGTCACTGAAGTGCTCGTTGCTATCGACGAGAATGGTGCCAGCGCAGGAGAGATACCCGCTGTCGAGTACCGCATGCTGTACAACAAGGCCGTAGAGGAGTTCATCTGCAGCTCTGAGATGGCGTTTCGTACACTGCTTAAGGAGTCAGTTCATCTACTCGCTCTTCCCATGATTTCTCTTTGGCAACTAATCAGACGACAGGTTTCATGACCATGAGATCATTACCAGTCGTAAGGACTCGCTAGGCACTGAGCTGCTGAGTCTGCCCTTTAGGAGAGAGGAGCTCGAGGCGATTCTGGAGGATTTGATGTCTTGAATCTATATCGTTACCCATGGCCATGCGACGCGGTGCTTTGTCATGATATGTCATGTCATGTCCCAAGGGCCTCCCTCTCTACGGCCCTGAGAGGACAACCATCATTCCATCGGACGACCAGTTCCGCTGTTAGGGTCGATGTATTCACAAGGAGGCCCTGGCACATCACATCACACGAAAATAGAGAGACCGGGGCATCTTGCAACGCTGGATTACATGGAATATGAACCAGGAAACGTATCCACTTTATGGATGTGTGCATTGTATATTCGCAAAGTATTTCGTTACCGCATGGCTTGCTATATCGTGAATTATCACGCTTCGAATAGAAACACCTGTTGCAGCACCCCTCACACCTAACATCCAGGATACATGCCCAGCGTCTAGTCGACATTGAGGCTCAGCTGCTTATGTTTGCGGTTAGCTGGTTACAGGGTTATGTGGTTGGAATAATAATTTGAGAATGGAACTACCCTCGTTGACATTCCTGGTGACACAAGCAAATGACCACATTTGCAGAGGGACCTGTCGAAATAGCAGTCACCTACTTTGTACTTAGCATCTCGTCAGCGAACACCTGATCCGTCCGGTGTTACGAAGTAGATCACACACATTCACCGCACACGGGACGAAATTATAAAGTGAAGGTTTGTGGATTTCTTCTGGACGTCTCAGTACAGACTGTTCTCGCGCCATGTGTCGAGGATAACAGTTTCCCCTGTTCCACGGCCGCTACGCCGTAACCCAGCCCCTGCAAAACCCTGACCCAATTGCCCGAGTTGCCTGTCCTTCGCAGGCGCCAATGGTATTCCCGTGCCGTAATATGAGAGCCAAGAAGCAAATTCCCTTCTCTGCCAGATCATCCTCTCTGAAAGGGTATCATTGCTCCTCCATCCTGCTCTCCCATTGTTGCCCTCAACTGACGAAAAAAATCCCAGTCTATCTTTCGGCGTTCTCTATCGGTGTCCCAGCGCCCCTACGTGCGGCCGCCCTGTCGAATGTCGCTTGCTGACCCAGACCAGAGAACCGAGAAATCCACTTTTGTCTATGAGATGTAGAATGTGCAGAACAAAAACATGATGCGCGGCGTGCCATGACCCCTATTTTCTATCAGAAAGCAGACTGCCCTTGGCGAAAATAGGGCAAAGCGCGGAAACATGACGATCGTAATGGTTGACCGAAAGATCTAGCTTCTCTAGATCAATCAACCGTGGGCTGCTGATGCGCGACTAAAATCGCACGCGCAGTCTCTGTTTTCGACGTCCCAAGCTTTCGTGAGTCTAGGGGGGTATCAAGTCGTCGGGAAACTTCTTGCGTATCTTGGGAAGAAACAAATCCGATCTATCGTCAGAGACCGAGTGTGCGCCTGAGAACCTGATCCTGGTTGGACCCTGCAAGGCAGAAAAGAGTCATGTTCGCCGCCATTAAAACCGAAAATGAAGGAAAAGACCACAAGGCGACCCGATTGTGTCGAGGAAAAAGTCAAAAGTGTAAACGGGAAAAAACTGATCGCAGAAGGCCGGACGACGCGGGATAATAAGGTCAGTGGACACGTCGTAGTGGATTTTACCACCACGACTGGCCACCAGCACCACCAGGGTTGCCATAGCCGCCGCCGCCGCCGTAGCCGCCGCTGTAGCCACCTCCGCCATAGCCAGAGCTCGGGGGAGCTCCTCCGTAGCCGCCGCCTCCGTAGCCGCCACCACCGCCAGAAGGAGCACCACCGAAGCCGCCTCCGAAGCCACCGCCGCCACCTCCGCCTCCACCGTACTTCCGGAAATCAGTGTTACCACCGCGACCACGACCGCGACCGCCACCACCACGGCCACCGCGGCCGCCGCCGCCGCCGCCGTAGGAGGACTCGCGGGCAATAGTCTCAAGGAACTGAGGAACTTCCTGATTCGCCTCCTTGAGAAGCTCGATGAGCTCTCTAACAATGGTGCGGTTGCCACGGTTGAAGAAGGCGGTCGAGATACCTGTGTTGCCGGCACGACCAGTACGACCAATACGGTGGACGTAGTCATCAATGTCGGTGGGGAGATCATAGTTGATGACATGGGTGACATTGGGAATATCCAGGCCACGAGCGGCGACAGCCGTGGCAACCAGGACAGGGCACACGCGGTTGCGAAACTGGTTCAAGGCCTGTTCACGCTCCCGCTGTGTGCGATCACCGTGAATCGAGTTGGCGCGGAAATCCTGGTTTAGTAGGAAATCGGAGAGCGAGTCGGCCATGCGCTTTGTCTCAACGAAGATGAGCGTGAGGCCACTATCGCCATGTGTGTGGAGGATATCAAGCAGGACAGAGCGCTTGTCAACGTCCTCGACGTACTCAATCTTCTGAGTGATGTTCTCCGAAGTCGAACCGACACGACCGACAGACAGGAAGACGTAATCCTTGAGGAAGTCCTGAGCAAGCATCTGAATGTCGCGCGGGAAGGTGGCCGAAAACATGAGAGTCTGGCGGTTCTCAACGCCAGGCATATCCTCGCCCTGAACAATACGACGAATCTGGGGCTCGAAACCCATGTCCAACATGCGGTCAGCCTCGTCAAGAACCAGATACTTGATGTTGCACAGAGAGATACGACCACGCTCTATGAGATCGACCAATCTGCCAGGAGTGGCGACCAACAGGTCGCAGCCGCGTTCGATCTGGCGAAGCTGGGGTCCTATCTCAGCACCACCGTAGACAACGCATGGACGAACCCAGGAGCGGTAGGCGAACTTGCGGGACTCGTCATAAATCTGCGAGACAAGTTCACGAGTGGGAGCAAGGACCAGAGTCGTAGGGTACGCCTTACGCTGACGGCCGTAGCCGCCGCCCTGACCAGCGGGAATAGGAGAGGGACCATGAGTGAAGGCCTGCGACAGAATGGGGAACAAAAAACCACCAGTCTTGCCGGAACCCGTCTGGGCGCAAGCCATAAGATCGCGACCTCCGATGACAATAGGAATCGAATACTTCTGGACTGGAGTCGGAATCTTGTAGCGGGCAAGCTCGATGTTGCCGAGCAGGTGGGGGTCGAGCGGGGGAGCGCTAAACGTCAAGACCGGCTCGGGAGGGTCGCGTCCGGACGGAGTGACAGGAATGTCGTCATAC
>Ga0247760_1002846_pt1 | contig 12295 bp, 12 predicted proteins | sample UWRJL171409R4_FD_179936 | JGI IMG/M metagenome (GOLD analysis project Ga0247760, IMG submission 179936) | Plant litter microbial communities from Arlington Agricultural Research Station in Wisconsin, United States - UWRJ-L171-409R-4 | ecosystem: Environmental > Terrestrial > Plant litter >...
AAAAAAAGAAACGACTAGGTGGCAGGGTCGGTCGACTTTCTAACCTGCATTTATGCAAGAGAGTCGTTTGCCCCATCATGTATAAGATGTAACTGTGACCCTCCGGTATTCGCCCTTTGGTGTGACCCTTCGCGACAGAAATGAATACGGGTTCAGGTAGAGAAGTTGCTAGGAAACTCTTCTCAACATCTCAATTTATCTTGGCCTATCTGTAGTGGTGTCAATCCCAAGGCGGGGCAGTCTGTATGACGCCGAGTTTCTCGAGGCCACCGAAGTTCTTTGTGTGAAAGCCGCAGAGATTAGCGATAGGCGGCGGCTCCTGCCGGCACTTGAGTCTGCCGTTGGCTCTCCCTGCGGGACCTTTGGTTGCTAATCGATTCCGTGAGCGTCTTTGGTTTAAGCCCAAGCCCAAAAAAATCCGATATGCTTCGCGCCTTGGAATCCTACATGCACTCCCATACTATGTCGGGGCTTCTCCACCAGGAACCCCAGTTGGAATGCGTTTTCATACAGGCTCATCCCCGCTATGGTGGCCCTGACTGACTGCTTCGCCAACACGGCAGAACAAATCGTCGTGTCTAGAACCGTATGATTTCGCCTTGCCGTTTCTAGGATATCCCTAACCAACGTCACCAATGGTTTACTCGTAAGATCGCACACTCGACCTCTGCATGACTCTTTGCGCGAATGGCGGCTGCTAATCCGCTCAACAACCCCGAGACAAAGGCTCTCTCTTTGAAGAAGAGAAAAGGATTACGGAGCTCCTCGAGAAGGCGAAAGGTTCGGCCCCGAATCCCATTCAAGAAAAGCTAGACATTCTTGGTCAGTAAAAATGCTAACGCATGCTCTCGCTGATGCTGTTCTTGCTCTCCGCGAGGGGAAGGCCTATGACAATCGAAGCGCAGGGCAAAAGGCTGTTTGAGGATATAAACGCATGGAAAACACTTTCGCAAATCTTTATACGCCATCTCCGGGATGGAAGCCAATATGAACGAAAGCTCATCCTGATCAGGGACTGAGCCGAGCCTGAGCCAGGGTGAGCAACGTCACGTTGGCGAGGTACGAAAAAAGGAAATTTCGTGAGCCCAGATTCGTCGCACAAAACACCCAGAACGATCGTAAGGCCTGAACCGCCGAATTCAAGCGCGGTCGCACCAGCTGAAGAATGTTCAAGTGAGCTGACAGGGATGTTCTGAATGGGATCAGCGGCCACGTTCAAGGCAACAGTAGCTCCTGGAAGCCACTGCACTCGGCAGAACACGGTAAAAAAGGGTGAAAGTACTGTCAGTGACGCGCTGCAGGCCGCAGACCTTATCCGCCAGCCAAATCAGTCATCATCACGTGCACGCGCGTCACCTTCGTGCCTTCGCTGTCCGGTTTCTCCCCTCGTCTGAACTCCATCTTCTTCATTCATTCATATGCGACTTTGCTTTGCCTCTGCACCTGGCTCCATGCAGCGTTACGGATCCAAAGACGCGCAGATGGGGGAGAGATGCGACCAACCAGGGACTTTGCCAGTTGGCTGTCTTTTAGAGACGGGAGCGCTGCTTCCTCACGTGAGCTGGCTGTGTGCATCGATATTTTTTTTTGCACCGTTGGGCTGACATCCAACTTAATCTTTTTTACAGTAGCCCAAAGCATCTCTCGTCCCAAGTCCTATGACTCCCTGTCCAGTACCTACGCACTGCGAGCCAAAACCCAGCAGTTCCTCTCCTGAAGATGCGCCTCCTTCATACGTCCTCGCTGACTGTGGAAGAGTTTTATGACGGCGACACGCCAAAGTACGCCATTCTTTCTCATGTCTGGCAGTCTGGGGAAGTCACTTTCCAGGACCTACAATCGAGTGCGGCCAGCACGAAAGCAGGATTTACTAAAATTCGGAATGCCTATTCCGTCGCAAAAGAGTGTGGTTACGGCTACATCTGGATTGACACGTGCTGCATTTAAGAATGTTCACCAGACCACTGAGCCCTACAAAAGAGGGTGTGTTTGCCACCGTAAACGCAGGTCGCTTACGCACACCTTATCAATAGTGAACGGTAATAAGCGGGGCCCGGATCATCCAACCAAGCGGTTGACAAAAAAACAGGGACACCAAAATTCAGCACGGGGCCTCTGCACTAACAGTGGCTTATGATTTCAACCACCTTCCATCACACTATTCATCACAACCCCTTTCATTTTGAAGTAGAAGACCACATTTTCGTAGATGATAAGTAGTTATGGGCAAGGATAGTAGATTTATGTATTTTTTTTTCTTAAAAGAAAGAAAAGAAATAAGATAAAGGAAGGTATACCTCAGTGTAAAGAGAGGGAAAATATCCAGTTATAGGAAGTAGGGTGATGTGTTAGTACGGAGTTGTCCCATGATCAAATTCAGTACCTGCAAGCTACCTTGTCTTGCTTAAAAAATTGTTCTGGGATTAAGGTACTGTCAAGGTAATGTGTCCCTGTTTTTTTGTCAACCGCTTGCCACCAAGACCGGAGCCCTATCCTTAGCCCTAGGTTGAAGAACTCCCACCCCACCCTCTTACCCCTAGCGATATTCTATTAAGCTGCCTACAATATCCCAAGGGTCCAGTAATTTAGCATTTACTGTTGATTTTTGTGCCCTGACTGGTCTCAGTGAGGTCCAGTACAGGAGGTTACAGGGGGTGAGTCCCCTGTAACGAGCGCAGCAGAAGGCTTTGGGGGTACGATGACTGCCTAGGACAGGGTCAAAGGAAGCTAAAATTACAACCTGCTGTAACAAGCAGAGATACAGGGGTCTATGCCCTGTAATAGAGTGACTACAATGGGCTTTACACAGAGATCATGAAGGTCAAAAGGTTGCCCGAAGGCTATATATAAACTATCTTGCTTAAGGTAGAAAAAAGGAAAAAAATCAGATACCAGAAATACAGGAGGGGAGATGGTTCTTTATAGGGCCCTCAATGGGTATAGGTCAATCTTACAGGGGGTAAGAGCCCTAAAACATAAAAGGAAAGCCTATACTACAAAGGGAAAGGTGCTTACGTTGACGCTAAAATCCGAAGAATTCCAGGGCAACAAGTTGGCTAAGCTGACGTAACAATGGTGCTGGGTCTACCCCTATAGGCCAAGCCTACAGGTAGTGGGTCCTCGGAACTCCCCGTCGGTTCTAGTGGGTCCAGTGGGTCCAGGGGGCTTGGCAGCCCCCCCTGAACCACAACACCATCTCCTCGTGGTTGTGGTGACTACACTCTGCTATAGTGCAGTCGGCAGCACTCCCAGGGCAGTAGATCAACTAGTCTACAGCACCCTTGGGTGCTGTAGCTACAGGGCAACTGGGCTGTAATTTCAACATTTACTAGTCCTAGCGTCAGACAGTTCTATGTTATCCCCGCTTGCCTTCTAGAGAGCTCTCCCAAAATTTAATTGATAAGCTGATAAGAGCTTAAAATTTAGCACACGTGACTTTGGCTGACAAAGGAATATGGCGCGAAGCGCCTCGAAGCGTCAGCGTAAGGCCGCGCTGACGGCCAAACGAAGCGACGGCGCGCTTAGTAGTTATATTATAATAAGTTAAAAATAATCCTATAACGCATGTAATAAGCGAACGACCAAAACAAGGGAGCAACTATAGCAATTCTCAATATATAACCCTAAAAATAAACTCTTATTAAATCTACTAAATCTTTATAAAAACTTCTTAAAATAGGAAATCAATAACTTAATAACGTATATAATAAGCGAACTGTAAATACAAGCGAGCTATAAGTTTTTTTCCCATATATAACCCTAAGAATCTCAGATGCTATCTTCGTTAATATTGCTTATATAACCCTAAAAATTTAATGGTAAGTTAATAATTTGTTGAAATTACAGCCCAGTTGCCCCGTAGCTACAGCACCCAAGGGTGCTGTAGCTTAGTTGATCTACTGCCCTGGGAGTGCTGCCGACTGCACTATGGCAAAGTGCAGTCACCACAACCAGGGGGAGATGGTGTTGTGGTTCAGGGGGGCTGCTAAGCCCCCTGGACCCACTGGAACCCACTAGAACCAACGGGGAGTTCCGGGGACCCACTACCTGTAGGCTTGGCCTACAGGGGTAGACCTAGCACCATTGTTACGTCAGCTCAGCCAACTCGTTGCCCTGGAATCCTTCGGATTCTAGCGTCAACGTAAGCACCTTTCCCTCTGTAGTATAGGCTTTCCTTTTGTGTTTTAGGGCCCTCACCCCTGTAAGATTGACCCACACCCACTGAGGGCCCTATAAAGAACCATCTCCCCTCCTGTGTTTCTGGTGTCTGATTCTTTTCCTTTCTATTACCTTAAGCAAGATAGTTTATATATAGCCTCCGGGCAACCTTTTGACCTTCGTGATCTCTGTGTAAAGCCCACTGTACACCTCCGCCGGGGTATTAAAGGTTAGCGCGGCAAGGGGCCCGCTGTTATGATTCTGAAGGTTTCTCTGCAAGGGATAAACTGTGGGACCCTTGCCACGCTAACCTTTAATACCCTGGCGGAGGTGTAGTCACCCTGTTACAGGGCATAGACCCCTGTATCTCTGCTTATTACAGTAGGTTGGTCTGCTGATCTTAGCTTTCTTTGACCCCGTCCCAGGCAGTCATCGTACCCTCAAAGCCTTCCGCTGCGCCCGTTACAGGGGACTCACCCCCTGTAACCTCCTGTACTAGACCTCACTGAGACCAGTCAGGCCACACAATTTAACAACTATAATAAGCCATAGGTAGCTGCACTTCAATAGTATCTAATTAAGCTTAAGCTTTACTTTATATATATTAATTTATTTAATTACGTAATTGCTGCTATTTTTATTAATTAAAAAGTAATATTTTACATTTAAAAAATGCGAAATTTTTCTAAAACCTAAGCTGAAGGCTGCTATTTAAGATTCGTTACGAGAGTTATTAAAATAGTTGCTATTATAATTACTAAAGTCGCTTGTAGCTAGAAGTATAAAAGGAGCTCTTGCTTAGGAGCAACAAAGATTCACCTCTAGCCTTATAATTAGCCGCTATATTACTGCTTTAAGTTGTAAACCCGTTGCTATAACTGAGGGGCTGCGATAAACCAACTAGGCAGACCCCGCTGGTTTAAATGGGTACTTAACCATCTCTCTTTCTCTTCAGCCTCGCATCGGGGCAACCGGATAGGGCTTCAAACCATCCCATAGCTCCCAGCTTGTCGCGTAAGGGGCCCGTGTCGTATCCTTTCTTATCAAACAACTCTATGGATTCTAGGCACCTTTGGCGCGACGCGTTCTCCGATATCTGCCCTCCGGCCTCAACCAAGATCTTGCACATGTCGTACCTTCGTTGGCAGTCCCAGGCATCGGGCATCTTCATGTACGCTGGGAAGTCCAGCAGCCAGTCTAGCGCGGTCAGCCCGCGCGCGTCGCTGCAGTTGACGTCCGCGTCTTTTTGGAGTAGAATCTGCGTAGCAAGGGTAGGCAGACCGACGTGCAGCGGCCTGGCGACGGTGAAGCCCCCCCGGCCTGCATTGAGCGTATCGACAAGGACGAGATCGACCTGCACATTGGGGTCTTGGCCGTGCTGTAGAACCAACGTCGCCGCCTCCAGCAGGACGGACTGAGGTATTCGCTCGGCTTTGTCGCGCTCCCGGGACCCAGAGTCCCATATTTCTGAGCATAACATGGGAAAGAAGCGGCGGTCAGCGCTGACGTGGAAGCCATTCTCCAAGAGCAGGCGGAACGTCTTCATGTACCTCTCGTGGAAGACGCCCCATGGCGGCGTGAAGAAGATCGCACTGAGCAGAGGGAAATCCATGTTCTCGGGTGACTCCCCGCGCGTCAGCTGCGCCAGCTTTCCGGGGTTTCTTGCAATCCAGTCCTTGAGGCAGAGGGTGAGCCCGCACGAAGCGACCGTGAATAAGAATACTCTCTCGGAGCCGCCCCAGTTGCCGATAGTGGAGGCTCTGAACCATATGAACGGAACACTGTGGAGATAATCAAGCTGGCTGTTGCCCGTTGTGGCCTCGGCTTGCTCGCCGTGATAGGCGAGGTGCTGAATTTCCTCGAACCCAGCCACATTTCTCCTGTCGTTGTCGCTGATGCGGCTGCTGCTCCCGACCCAGCTATGTCTGGGACCGCTGTCCTTGACCAGCAATCCCCTTTTGATGGCGGCAAAGTTGGCATCTGCCCAATTCCGTCGGGAGGCCCAGTACTTGACGTGAAATGAATGTCCATTCTCGCTAAGAAAGTCGGCGAGGTCACCGAGTACTATCCTCTTAAAATCCAGCCCCATGGTGAACTCCAGGACGGTTTGATGCATCAGCTGGGGCCGGTCTCGCTTGATCTCGACGAGACCCCCGCCCCACGTGACGAGATCGGCTGTTGCTGCGGCTGCTTGTGTAGCGCTGTTTGTTTCTGACCGGGCCGCCTCGAGGATCTCTTCGACTTCCTGGAAGCCGGTGCAGTCCGAGACTAGGACGGCTTCTCGGATCTGCGTCGCCGTTACGGGGGGGCCACTAGGATTATGACGGGAGAGTAGCTCAAGCAGAGCAAATGTGCGGCGACGATCTGACCGGCCAATGCGTTCAATAATCAGCCGGTAGAACTCAAAGAGGTCATCTGGCAGTTCTTTTAGCCGTGTTTCAAGCTGCTGGAATGTTGCGGCTTTGCCATTGAGCTTGAGAAAGTCCGACAAGACCTTTACTGCCAGTCTGACCCAGAGGAACACACCGTTAGCTCGCGCGAGAATCTCTGGGACGAGCTGGCGAGCAAAGGCATTGGCGCCGTGCCAACTCTTCACCGACCGTGTCACGTAATCCTCGATGTCGCCTTTGGTATACATTTCGAGTGCGAGTTGAGGATGTGACGAAAAGTGGTCTTGGAGAGTTTTCCAGGGGCGACTGGACAGGCAGATCTTTACCCTGGTTTTTGACCTGGAAGAGCTCGAAGACTCGACCAAGCCCTTCAGGAACCGGCAAATAATGTCAGGGTGCCCGTCGAATTCATCAAGCGCATCGAAAAAAAGGATCAAGTCCATCCTGATCACCTCTTGATCCTGCAGTCGGCGAACAATCCTCTCGAGTTTTAGTATCAGTCCAGAATCCCGTCTCTTGAACTCTGCGACGATGTTAGTGAGAAACCTCCTCGTAACGGGATCATCGTCTTCTTGAAAACGTTTGGCGAGCTTCTGTAAGACACCATTCGTGCTGTTTAATTGAGCGACTAGGTCAGACAGCTGAGCCTCGTTCATGGTGTGGGTGACTTTGAGCTGCCTCAAATTGTGATGGAGTCTCTTAAGACTCATGTCTCGACTGGATGGGTCGTCATTCTCCAACCCAGGCTCATCTTGGAGCTGGTTGATTTCTTTCTGAATTTTTTTCGTCTCCTTTCCAGTGGTTTTGAGAGCCGCAGTGACCTTTATAATCATGTTCTTGACATCGTTATATTGTTTCTTGACTGGTTGGTATTGCGTCCAAGTATGGCGGTGCCTATCTCGATACTTGTCGCTGTGCGGTGAAAGGATCTGGACGATGAGGCTGCGCAACACACCCTCAAAGGATTTCTGCATTGCGCTGCCTCGATAATGAAAGAAAAACCCAGCGCGGATCTCGCAGACGTCGTCGCTCCTCCAGTCGTGAAGGAGCTGCCATGTCTGAGGGTTTAGGAATAGGAACTTCATAAAGGTCGACTTCCCAGAACCTGGCTTGCCGTAAATCCAAAAGAGCTTCGACTCGAACCCTTGTTGTAACCAGTTAGTCAGGACGGGCAGACGGAAAGCCCACTCGAAAGTATCTTGAAACGGATCCTCAATTTGTTGGACACGGAGGTCCAGTTCTCCAAGGTGCAACTGGCGATGTATATCTGATACGGGTTTGCACCCATCGACGTTAGCAGCTTCTTTTCCAAGAAAGACGACGGAACTGCCACTCCATACGTACCCTCGAGCGACTGCAGAAGTTGTCCAAGCTCATCAAGGATCTTCACTTCCTGCAGCTCTTTACCCGTGTTGGTTAGGTTTACCTCCTGATCTCCGGCCTCGAGCCCCGCTGTATTCTGCTCCTGGGTTATAAGCGTCAAGGGAGCGTTGATATCGGTGCTGGCTCCGCGACCTAGATGGCTATCGAGTGGACACGAGTCCATGATAATCTGCGTGACCACCGCTAGGTTGGAGTCTCCCCTGGGGAATTTAACCATACTGGAATGGTCTTTATCTATCGGAAACGTTGCCGATCTGTTATTTCGACAGTAATGAGAAGTAGCTGACTCGGGGTTAACCAGAACCGCAGGTGTCCCCGTTCTTGACCATGTGCCATTTGCGAGCTTCTGCATCACGGCCAGTCAGCGCGCATTCTAACCCCCGCGGGCTGATGGGAGAATATACCATCACAGTAGGCGATTCCCGCGTTTCGTATGCCCAAAAAACCTTTGTTGTCTGAAGAAAAGACACCCCTTCAAACCTCTTGTTTAAATCACGCAAATAAGGCGCTCCGTCTCTGCGGGAGAGATCCTGCACAAGGAACTCGTTTGGTTGGCCCTCAACCATGGCCATGAGGTGGGATTGATGCATCCCTAATGAGGGAACACCAAACATGATTACTCCCGAGATGTTATTCAGAATCCCGAAAAACGTCTTATCACGATCAGCCATCTGAACGATAGCTTCTTTCAGGACCAGCCCTCCCAAGCTGTGCGCGAGAAAGATGATCGGTTTTGACGACGGGAGGTTCCAGCCACCGACTCTCAGCTAGAGGATTAGTGTTTGCGCGATGTCGCTGATTGACTGGAAAGATTCGCTGTGGATAAGCGATGAGTCATAGCCGTAAATGATGGCTCGTAGCCCTGGTATAGCTAGGGGGATGGTATCTCTGATCCACATAAAGCTTTTATCTGGGCCGTGAGGTTGCCATGACACAAATGGATGGCTAGCAAGGCCCGAAATGGCGATACAGCTGTGAAGCAATTGAGTGACTAGAAAACCTAGCAGTGATATCGGGTTTGGTGCTTACTCGACGAGGTGTTTCCCTAAGACGGGGTCGTTTAGAACGGTCATGCCGTTGAAATGAGTGTCGAGAATGAACATCTCATTAGGCTTGCCTCCGGGAACTGGAATCGACCACTCAGAGCCATTACCGGTACTCGAATCCGCGAGGTATTTTGGCACACTCTTCAGCTGAAGGGTTGCCACTTTTGATGGTGGTTCTTCCCACCGATTTAATGTGGTTGCTAGCGAGAAAATGGTGATGTGATCTCTCGGAATGGAGAGAGCCTCGCTCAGCAGAGAAGTAGCGGCAAGCGGACCAGAAACGTGGCCGGGCACCTGACGCAGCCTGAATACCTTGCGACTCCAGCCCTCGGTGTCAGCCATTAAGTCACGGAATGGTCTTTAGGGGTGCCTGATCGAGGTCACGAACACGACGAGGGCGGTTGGAGGATGCGTTGGGCATTCAGCTTTTCCTGCGCCACAGACTGATTACCCCGCGTCCTTACTAGCCTCAGTAGCGACACACTAACAGACAGCATACCTACATAAAAACTCGATATTGACATTATATCCTATAAACACATAATTTGCGTTATGGCGGTATTTTCCGGAAAGAGATTACGAGCATCAAAAGAGACACACTCCGCCTCTTCTTAACGCATTATATGCTGAGGCAGTTCAACTCCATAGGCGGATCAATCATCATCAGCGAGAATTACCATGCCCACAGCGCGGTGTGTACCGCAGCCCCCGGCCGTCCTCTTCGGCACAGAACCATCATGTCGCACCTCAGGACTATGCTTCTTGTTCGTTTTCGACACACCCCGAGCAAGTCTGGAACGAGCAGTATCAGGACCCTGTGCTGGTGATCTCTGAGGACCGACCGATGATGTCGACGACTACTGCCTGTCGTTCATCAGAGCCTTCCGCCACAATGACCGTACTGGCTGCGTTGACTGCCAGCCTCTGCAGTTGCATGCAGCGCGTGATGCCTACTGGAGTTCCAGTACGCCGGGCTTCAGCTGGGCAACATCCGGGTCCACACACTCCGCCAAAACACCCCTGCCGGCCGGCCTACCCAGCGTGCACGTTTGGCCTGTCAAGAACCAGACTGCCATAGTGCTTTTTCAACTCACAGAAAGACGTAGACCGCCAGTTCGACTCGCTGCACGGAACCGACACCTACTGTTACCGCTGCGGCAAGGCCAAGAAGGGGAAGGCTAACCAGGACCGCCATATTCACAAGTGCAGGCTTGATGCAGTCGGGCTATATTACTGCCCGTGCCGACATATCGCATTTCCTTAATCAAGGCGCGCATCTCTAAATGAATCATCTATTGCATTTGTGTACAACTGTTCCCTTTCCTGGGAAATTCCTCAGGCCTGTAAACACTACTCTATCTCCCAGCCGCCTAAATACCTAGATAAGCAAATATTTGCCCAAGGGGTAGGTCTAAACCCCAGCTCCGAGCCCGGAGATTTTGACGGTGGGGCTCTGGGAACTGTGAGTCCAGTCGTGGAGCGTTCCAGACTCGAGTGGGTCAGGGCAGATTCAAAGCGCCTCCAAGGCGGTTTCTAGGTGGGAGTTTGTGCATTCGTTTCGCTGCTTTTTTTTTTCTTTTTTTCTCTTTTTTTTTTAAAAAAAAATGTGGCCCTGCTAGACTTTTAAGGGGTGTTTAAGCTAGCAATGCTGTAATTTTAGGTGAGTTTAGCGTCCTAAGTGTTGTTCATGACAACTTTTAGACCTAACGAAGACCTTGAGCGATTTAGTAGTCTGGCCTTCAAGTTCTGAGTGGTTCAGACCGCCTGGAACGCCGTCATTTTTCTAGCGTTTCCAATCGAAAAGTGCGGAACACGGCTTGGAAGGAATGATAAGTCAAGAGTTCTGAGGGCAGCATTCCGAGCAAAGGAACGCCCTCGCACCGCAGCATCCCAGTGGAGACGCTAGCTCAGCTGCAAGCAAGCCTGAACTATGCCTGATGTGCCAAGACAGGGCGAAAGCGAAGATCTGACGAAGCCAGATCCTCCAATCCCGAGCACAAGGCTAACTCCGCTCATGGAGCGCTCGGCTAATGCGGGAGGGAATGCAGAAAACACCCTGTCATTTGGACATGCTTCTTGCGCTCTGGCCTCACATAGAGTTTTGTACCTGAGACCTTTGCTGTCAACAGCCACCCCCGCCCCTCTGCCACGCATCACCGTTCTACTTACTTCCACGCATGGCTGAGGTGGACGGGCTGTACCGACTCAACGAAAATTGCGTCAGTGACAGAAGGCTCATCTTGATACGTTCAGTACCTGACTGATTTAAAGTACCTGACTGATTTAAGGTACCTTACTGCCGCCCTCTCTAAACCTGGCCCTGTCTCTTCAACCTCTTTCCTCGCCCGCCACCCCCCACGACTAGGCCCTCCGCGGGGGGATTAGCCTCCCCGCAGAGCGCCCATCTGCTACGATCACGATGATCACCGTTTAACGCAACCGGGGGCCTGCCCCGACACACCATCGTCCTTTGCAAACCAGAAGCTTCGTGTCCCGTTTTGGAGTTGTGCTTTCGATTCGCATTTTGAGGGACAAGTCTGGAATCCGCAATATCAGGATGCCCTGTTCAGTGCTCTGTGGGGACCGCCCGAGGCTGTCGATAACTATTTACTATCGATAACGACAAGTCGATGCGACCGGGATGAAACCCTCTGCATCGATCCCAGCCTCCTGCAGCTCAGCACCACTGCACCTGACGCCAACATTCACCGGGTTTACCCTCTTCCACGCCATTCCGCTGCCCCCACCCTAAGCCCAGACCATCTGTCACCTGGCCAGAGCAACCTCGATACACCAAGCATCAGCTTAACGACAACCGAGTTCTCCTCCCCCAAAATGCATGTCGACCACGCCACCATCAGTCAATCGCCACCACCCACCACAAGATTCACCTGCCAAGAGCAAGACTGTTCCAGCACATTCAGTGCCCAAAAAGATCTGGACCGGCACTTCGACTCTCTTCACGGTGTCCAATTCTTCACCTGTCGGTGTGGTAAGCTCGAGGCACGGAAAGATAATCAGGACCGTCACGTGCGAAAGTGCAGGCTCGCTTCCGCCAGTCCATATCGCTGCCCATGCGGAGAAACGACAGATTCTGCCGAGAGACATCTGGGGCACATAAGTCGTCGGACGCGAAATCGTCAGACAAGGAGATTTGAGTGTCGTTCGAGCTGATGCAAGGCGCTACCAAGGAGCACATAGGTACCAGTCTACCGCCTGGAAGATTCTGAGCCGAGCGGAGGTACAACACTTGAGGAGGGAAAGTCTTGCTTCCTTTTTTTGTCTTGCTTTTTCGCTTTCCATCACTATTTCACGGGG
>Ga0247760_1002849_pt1 | contig 12276 bp, 15 predicted proteins | sample UWRJL171409R4_FD_179936 | JGI IMG/M metagenome (GOLD analysis project Ga0247760, IMG submission 179936) | Plant litter microbial communities from Arlington Agricultural Research Station in Wisconsin, United States - UWRJ-L171-409R-4 | ecosystem: Environmental > Terrestrial > Plant litter >...
AAGACTCGGGACAAACTAGCCACAGCTCATCCCAGCTCACTTTTGTTCACCTTAGGTAATTACCATTTTCGGTAAGCGGCGCTACAGTATGCTGAATTGCTTCAACTCTAGCTGAACGGGCTTAGAACAGGTCCCATATTTTTAAAATGGGAGACTTGTGGATTTGAATGAAGCCACGTGGGTTCGGCACCCCTTGAAGCGCCTGGCCGCAACCATTATCATACTCCTTGCGACCCTGCGTCCTGGTGTTGAAGTTGAAGATCTCCAGGGTCGTTAATTATCGCCGCAGTCGGAGGAACGTTCGTGTGATTACACCCCACCTTTCAACTTAGCACTACTTACTGCCTAATCTTAGCCATGCCCCCGCAATTGGGAAACCGTTCAAAACGCCTCTTTCACCTGCACCTCGTGCCTCTCTCGTTCTAGCTGCAGCGCACGCGTCGCCTCGCTCAAATAATGCGCCTCGTTGTCTCGGCCCTGTTGGGCGTATCTGGGGCCGCGTGGGCCGACGGAGACCCACTCCGCGTAATGGAGCAACACGACGCCCTTCGGCGGGACCCATATGCGCCGTGGGTCACGCCGGCCCCTGAGCTGCGCGATGTGCATCTCGCGGCGGAGAAGAGACAAGTCGGTGCGAATTTGGTTGGTTATTATCCCGTTTCTGGATTTTGTAAGGATCACATCTTGACCACAAAAACAACATGCCAATATGCTGACTACTCCAGGGATGACAGTGACTTGCTCCCCAGGTCAAGTATACGCCACGGAGCCCACCTGGGGGGCGTGCTGCACGCCCAATGTCGGCTGCATTTACGCCACGGGATGTGCTGGGAGGGAGATTCTGGGCATTCAAGGCGGGAGGGCGGACTGGTTTGTGTCTCGGCACCGCGGCAGTTAGAGGACAGACATGCTAACCACGACAGCGGCCCCTCTCACACCTGCGACACGGTTACAATTCTTACCTCGAGAGGCGTAGCGGCTACGGGTGTCAAGAGTCTCATTCAGTGTTATGACTTGGCGGATGTTCTGGATGCGCCGAAGACTTGGTATAGGCAGCAGTTTGCGCGTAAGTTTTGACATGCGGCTCTCACGTAAGTTGAAAAGAAAAGGGCTGACCTTTGGGATGACAAAGTGACGACATCGAGCAGAGTGACGACCTCGAGCAGAGTGACGACCTTGAGTGAGACAACAGTGTCGACTACAACCGAGACTACTACGAGGACGACCAGGGCGCCGACTGTGACTGAGAGAATTACTGTCAGGCCAAGCCGCGACGCCGCCTCTACGCTTTTCAGCAGGGGTGGAAACTTGGGGGAGCTGTGGTGCTTGATGCCTCTTTTTGCTGCACTCTTACTTGGAACCCTGTTATGAGGGAGTGGTATTATGATGAACGGAGGAGATACGCATGTGATTATGGAGGGCATATCGTCATCACAGAGGATCGCATTGACGGGCAACCGGACCCCTAAGAGATATCCTCATTTATTCCTTGGGGATAGAGATACGTGGTGAAAGTTGTCTATGGGTTGACCGGGGGGATCTCTCTTCCAATCCAAATCCGAATTCGGTGGCATATTGCCCTTACTCGCTCTTGAATGGTATTTCAAGTGCCATTGGGCTATTTTCAAGGAATGTAGCGGATGAATTCACAATGTGCCAAACCAGAGCTTCCCTGTCGTGCAACACACTGGACTGGTGTACTTCCAGGCTCAGCTCCTTACATTTCAGATTTGCTAGATTACCGTCACATATGAGCTTAATTACCCCGCTGGTAACCATCATATAGGCTAAAAGACAACACACTGTCCGGGCACCATTCCAGCTGTAGCTGTGTACATCTGCTCAACAATTGTTACACGGCACCGGTGCTACTTTATTCACACGGCTGCATAACCTTGGGTAGGTAGGTTCACCATCATAAGTGTCCTGTCACACGCATGGATGAAGTGGCACAGTAAGAGGAAGCCCCGGAGGTCTTGTGAGCACGGTTGGGCAGCAAAAGAAACCATCACAGCCGCCAAGAGGCCACGCAGCCGCCAAGAGGCCACGCAGCCGCCAGACCATGGTCATTGTGGCCAAGCCTGGAAGCTCGAATCACAGGGTAGTCTTGGTTGGATAGAAGCAGAGGCCCCAGCTGAAGTTTCCTGTTTTGGAGCATTCGCATCGTTCAAATCGATGAGCGGCTGACGGATCAATAGATAGTACCTACTTATGGCAACCGGTCGTTAGATGCGTCACGATAGAGCGGCGGTTGCATACACATACATTGTCTTTCTCTCCTTGCGCGAACCGCTTCGTATCACCTCAACCATCTTGCTGCCCGACATATAGAACCGCTTTCAGGCCCTCCACACCACTACCATCCCAGGGGTAATACAGCCAGGAGCTTCTCAAACTAAGCGTCGACCCAATATACAGAGTATCCCCACTCGCCTGGTAAAGATTTGTTGCTAAGGGTCTTGTAAAAAGCTCGTAGTGTTTAACAGGATGAACCACTAATAGGCAGGTAGAGTGAGAAACAAGCCGGTGGAATAAGGTGGCTTGATAATGAATTCGAGTGTAGTTGGATTTATCCTCCATATTCCAGCTAGTGTTATGAAGGCACTAAACCGAATTAGGAAGATTGGATAGTTGTATGGTGTAGGTGGGTCACGTGGCTAGGTGGTGTTCGGAGATGGACAGAATCGGAGTAGAATTGGTATGATGATGGTTGATAAGAAGAAGGCTCTTTAGGAGGGGGGTGTTCTTCTTTATATATCTAGTTCTCCAGATCCGCTTTTCCAACCCACTTCAAATAAGATTCATTATTTAAGTTTATTTTTGCCACTATCTCCGTTATCTCCAAGAGACACGTGCCGCTAACCTTAATAGCGAAAACCTTATTATAAATCAAAATATAAGAAAAGCTTATATTAAATAAAGTTGTGTATGCCTTTAGCAAGATCTCTCTTAAAACCCAACTTGATGTCTCGCTCTCCGTCTTTCCATCCAACCAGGCAATGGTCATTCTTCCAATGTTTCTACTGCATATACACGTCATACTTACAGGGCACATTGAGTCGTGGACTTCTTTGGGGATAGGTAGCTTGGTTTCACGTTCCCGCGCCGACATAAATTTTCGAACCTTGTTCCGTATTGTTTTAACGGTATGTCTGTCCAGTGTTTTATCTAGCCTCGCCGTAGTCGAGCGTTCGACACTCTCCGCAACCAATCTCCAAGGAATGGTTGATATTTGGGGCGAAGGATGTGAAGGATTCTCAGGGGTTGCTCTTGGGCACATTGTGCCGCCCAGTGAGCCGCGGCATCTCTTCGCGGCTCTTGGGGACCAAAACTTGGGGAAGGGACGAGATCCGGATCCGGGTCTCGAGGATGCTGCTCTCATACACATGCCCAAAACCGGGCGCGACTCATTGTTACTGCGGGGGATTCACACATTCCCAGTTAGATGGTTGGCACCACGGATTTAGGAGTACACCGATGCTGCGTGTCGTCAGACTTGTTACCGTGACTTGAAGCTGCGCCTCGGCGATGAGTTGGCTGTCCCCGGCTGACACATACCAAGGATCGCTACCTAGACAAACGGAACTCAGCGCTATTTTCAGTTGAGACTCACGTGGCTATGGGGATCAGCAGGCTGAGGCTAACTACGACGTACGCGATCAACGTATGCCCTAGACCCAACGGGCTCGCCCTGGCGAGGCTGACCGGTATAGTGCCTTTGCACATCCACCCCGCGGTAACGCCGCTTGAAGCAGAGTGTAGAAGTCGGACTGGGCTGGCCTATGTTGGGGACCATTCTGACCAAGGGGCGGGGTAGAGGATTATCGGTGTCGAAGATTTGGCGGACGAAGGGCAAAGAGAGGGTGCAAGTGATCGGCGAAGCTCTCTACCGGCAAGCTTATCGGTGGTCTTGCCGAGCAGGTTGTAGTGGTGGTTGCGCGATAGACTGTTGGCATGGCCTGCGACGTGCACTGCTCCGACGCTGAAAAGGAGGCTGCGTCAACATCGGTCAACAGTGCCCCGCCCAGCCGGCAGGAGCTGTGCGGTCTGCTGCCACGCAAACACCCCAGCATAGATGACTGAGTCTTTGCTCCGTATATACCTACCTCCCTGCAGATGTCCACATCGCATCGAGATTATTACATCCCCGGCTTCCGCCTGTCCCCAACAACCCACAAACACACCTGTGTGCACGTCTTCAAAATGATCAAGTCAAATAACACTCTGATCCAGTGGCCGTCAACTCAAGCACCACAAAGCCGTGGAACAGGTGATGGGTCGGGGTTTCGCCTATCGGGTATCGATGGTGTTGTTTTATAAGCCTTCAATGGCGGAAGGTGTGGACGCAGCTACGAATAGCAACCGACGGTATATCCGTCACAAAGTTGCGCTGGTGAAGGAGGAGACAAGGGTTATGGGCGTTCTTATCGACTAGGTAGGGTGTGCGGAATGGGTAGCAAAAACCAACACACCCTCGGCGCTGGTTGGTAGAGATGGGAGATGGCAGCACCGAATGTCAGGCTCCATGCCCGGGTTTCTGCGCCCACGTACTCGAGCTGCAACGAACACATTTGCAAAAATCCAAATCTGGAGCTCCCAATGAGTTCTAACTCACCACCGGAAGAACCGCCTACTCTGAGATGATGCTAATATATTCCTCACCTCTGCGAGAAGCACCTCAGGCTAGCCCAGTGTCTGGGTTTACAGTAAGCTGTTACTAATCCTCGTATCTAGGTTATATCTAGGATTAAGGACTTAGAATTACACAGCCTATATGTAGTAAGTGTTCGATTTCCCTGTGAAATGTGTGTATAATGTCGTTATTATTAAATGATTCACTTATATAGGGGCTAATTAACTTAGTGTTATTGCTATGTATAAGCTTTACCCACCCTTACTGGTATTTACGTTTAAATCTAAGGCCAGGAGATACTGCAGTCTTTAATAAGGGTGCTGTTTGTAAGCCAGATATGTTTAAAATATTACTAGCTTAGCTGTGTAAGTCCTCTAACGGTTAATTTACAGCGCTATTTCTCGCAAAGTCACATCTATTTGATGCCTCACTTCCCACTCTATTCCTAATTAATAAAACTTTCCTAATTCGCTTTACCTTTGGTAACACAGCGCTTGTATTAGATAGTTCGATAGAGCGTATAGTTTGAAGTTTTAATTAGTTTGTAATAGTAACGGTGATTTCTTGGATGGGAAGGAGAAAACGTTACGTGGTGAGGGAAAGCCACCTTTACGTGCAGGCGGGCCAGGTATTTCAATTTTGGATGGAGATCCTGAAATTACTGACAGAAGACTGTTGCGTTTCCCGGTTTCGGTGAGGTTCGATGTTGGCCACATGCAACAATGGCGGGACGACGAGCAAGACCTAAGTGCCTCCAAACGAGGAGCCTTCGCTCGTATCACGGTTTCACAACGGCTCCAACTGTGGACCAATGGTCTTACTCTTTTTGGCTGCGAGTGATCTCAGACATGTTTTCCGCCGGTGCGGCGGTCCCGATGAAGCCAGCTCTCAGGGGCAGCGCTCGCTTGTTGTTCAGCCCCCATTCGCCCGGTGGGGCGATACGGTGAGTTTCCCCTGGATATTGGGGGCAAGCGGCTGATACTTGCAGGAGAAGGACGCTCAATGCGAGAAAACGTGTCTTGACTTGAGACATATCGACACTATTGACGGGGAGTTCCGGTAGCCGACACATCTCGGCTTTTGTCCAAGCCAAATCAAGAAAAGTCGATAACGCCAAGGTCTCAGGCCTATCTGTGGAAACCGAAAATGGCTCCATGCACCTGGATCAAGCGCCCTCCCAATCCGACCGGATTCACCAGCTGTTACTCCAATAGTACAGCCCATTGAACCTTAAAGACTCAATCTTCCACGGGTCCCGTTCCTCCTCCTCCTCCTCCTCCTCCTCCCGCTTCCTCCGTTCGATCTCTTGGGCCTGCCAATTCTCCGGGTCAAACTTGATCTCAAAATCTTTCGCCAAGAAAGAATTAAAGTCAAAGTCCGTCAGTGGACGTGGGCTCTCGAGCTTCGGCAATTCGTCCTCATGTCCGCTGAGCCACAAAAGCTGTCTGTCCGCCTCATACGCGATGCCAGACCCAAACATGCCCGTCACACACATGTACCTCTTCTCTTCCCACAGTACATACGGCCCGAGGCCTAAGTCCGTGCAAAAGGGCTGCCTCTGGGCTTTTAGATCCCTCCGTATGGCCTGGATTCGTTTCCGACGTGATGAGCTGATGCCCCAGGGGAGTGAAGAGCTGTGGAAGCTAAATTGATCAACTCCTGGCGGCGGTGGCGGGAGTGCAGGCTTCTCGCCAAACTCCATGTCGGCATATGCGGGGGCGGAAACGCCTTCGCGGAGTGCTGTCGACCACGAGACATCGCTTTTTATGTTTGCATCGGATGAAGGCCACAGCTCGCATAGCGCATGCCGAACGCGGACGATAGGTGACTCCGCCGCTTCACCGTCCGTGCCCGAAGGCCAATCAACAACCCCATAACCGCGGTCCCTCAGCTGCGTTGTGAGAAACTCGCCCATGTCAACCAACTCCTCCACACCCTCCGCGAACTCAAACCGATGCGCCGTACAATTCGGCCTCCCCGCCAGCGGCGGCAGGACCAGGACCGTAAGCTCCTCCAACTTCGAGCGGCGTCTCACCAGCGACCCGACAAAACTGTGAGAGAATGGCATCAGCCGTGTGTGCCAGGCGTTGTCAGTCCGCCACGCCCTATCATAATGATCCACATCAGACTGGTAGAACCCTATATCATCTAGAAGAACCGCAAGCCGGCCTGGAGCACAATCCCAGTTAAACCCCGCTTCGGGTTGTGTATACATCGTGAAGTCAATCCGCTGATGCGGGAAAAGTAAATGTAGCATCAGCTGGTCATAGTCGGGGTTGGTGTAGATTTGGGCGTGGAACGAGAGGTTGTAATGCTTCAAGGCAACGCGGCGGGATTCGGAGCAGGTGTGGAGGATTGCTGGGATGGCGAGGGAGGGGTGGACTCGTGGGAAGAGGTGCCCTTGGCCGGGGAGGAGGGGGATGATGCGCGAGGTGCGGCAGGCTTGTTCCCAGATTAGGAGGCGGATTTCGATGGGGAAGGAGGGTAGGAGAGGGAAGAGGGATAGTTGGTTGAGTGGGGTGTCATCAGGGGTTTCCATGGTTGCGGGTTGCGGGGTGCGTTGTGGGCGAGGGGAGGAGGAGAGTGCAATAAAGACTTAAAGAGGAGAGTGGAGAGTGTGACAAAAGTGCAACAGAAATTAAGATAGGATAAAACGTGGGAGGGCGGTATTCTACTCATTATATGTTTGAGTTGCGTGCGGGGTATTCTTTCAGGACTTGACTCATCTCTAGCTGCCTGGTATGTGAGGTGACGAATCTAGAAGTGAGTTGCAGCTGTGGCTGCTTTTCTGGCCATTGAGATTGAGTTCTGCGGGACAGACTTCTGCTGAAACCCCCGAATCGGTGCTTGGACTACGTGGGTGGCCTCCGACAACCGGCCTTCAGTGGCCACGGCGACTTGATTGGCGGTATCCACTGCAGCCGAATCAATGGCGACACTGTACACAGTTTCTGTGACCGTTTTGGTGGACAAGGTAGACTGGTCCTGCCTTGACATTTTACCCTCGTCTGCAAAGAAGTTCTAGACCAATACCTACCTGATCCTCAGGTTAGCCCTTCAGTTTAGCCTTCTGCTGAAATCTTAGGTAGTCAAAATGGATAATGACGAAATCGAACTCGCTGTCCTCCGCTAGGTACCCCTGTGTGTACTGTACTAATACATACCTGCAGACTTGTAGCGAGCAAACATTTTACTGCGAAGTAGGTAATCAATATCACAACCCATCCAGCCCCGGCATCGGAATTTTAGGTGCAGTAGAGCTTGATACTACCAAACATTCCGGGTCACGTAGTCAGGGGCAGTGTCGGGATTATCTAACTTTAAATTAAAGCTACCTCCCTTGCCTGGGGTAGTGATGAGGTATCTTTGCCTTGTAAGTACCTACTTATAGGTCTCTCAACCTCCAACCACCACTGAAAGCTTCATAACCACTATTGTAACTAACACCATAAACATAAATTGAGTTCACGATGGCTGAACTTCCTGTAACCCCCATCGCTATTACCGAGGAGGGGTAGTCCCGAGCGGAAACAACATGCGTGTGACCGCAGGGAGCCAACTGGTGGAATGGTTCTATATTGTCGAAAATAAGAAGCTTGCAGGTGGAAGGAGTGGTGCCTGCAAGCGAGAACTATTTGAGGTAGCTACGGAACAAAGCCACGAGTAGCCCCTGCGCTGTGGTCCTTGCGCCGACACATGATGCCAGGTGCCTCAGGATGCCACCAGCCGTGATAATGCGACGTTGTTCCTTTGAGTGGGCCACCTGAGTACGTGATCCACAACGCGTTCTGTCGATACGTCCATCTATCGTAGCGTGAGATCCGGAAATAGCGTGATCCGTGCGAAGATTGCAAATCGACGGAGCCTTGTCCGCAATTCGGGTCGTCACCAGATTATTCAGGTCCAGTTAGGAACCTCTCCGAAGTTCAACCCCTAACCCTGGAACATCCATTCTGTGCCACGGTTACCTACTCTCTTTGCTTCTTTCACCGCAATTAGTCTACTTTGGCAGATCGATTGTTGATCAAAGGTCCCAGTGCATTGCCAAAAGCCTGAATGCTGACACTTGCCTTAAAAAACAAGATTGGTTATTTCTCCCTGTACTGTTCAAACCCTCTATTGTACAGCTTCTCACAGTATGGTTCTGAAAAGGGGCGAAACAAGTCGCATTCCCAGTGCCGGGTATGGCCGAAAGCATCCTCGATGGGATGAAACCCGCATGAAGGTGCTCTGGTCGTCACTGGCAGTCGTCAACAATGGACATAAAGCTTGCAGTTGTCGACAGTCGTCAGGGGCTGCATATAAATCCGACAGTCGTCAGCGGTCGTCAACAGTCGATAGGGCTCAACAACGATCCACGATGCTTCAAATTCTAATCTCTCGCCGTCGATAATATTTTCCACACCTTCTCATTGCAGGAAATAAAATCGGTTCCCTTCACCCTCAACCTTCATCCTCGCAACCTTTCCCCTTCCTAACCTTCAGCTTTTCCCGTCCCTCACTATCATCGCCTGCGAAAAATAACAATTCCGCGATGGCTGACCTTCGAGTCACACCCCCCTCGCTCGCCACCATGAGAATTAAAGAGCTCGAGCACAAGCTCGTCGAGGCGACCATCGAGGAGAAGACGACGCCCGCGCTCGCCACCAGCCCCGCCCGAGCCAGCGCGGCGCATCTCCGTCGTTTCGCGATCCTTTCTCGGATCACTTCGGAGGAGTGTCTCTTCCCCGACCATGGCATCGACGTCCAGAAGACGATGGCGCTCACTGGCGCTAAGGCTTACGTGCTCAAGAGCTTGCTTTCGCTTGAGAATCCGCTCAAGTTCATCACCACGGCCTTTTTTGAGTACCTCGTGGACATGGCGCTCTGGAAGCTCGTCAGTACGTTCTCACAAGATCATGGTGTCCCACCCCCTGAAACAAATCTCGATGCTAACTGTTCGGTGTGTGGGGAAGGACGACGAGAAGCCGGAATTCCGGTTCAAGTTCACCAAGAGCAAGGAAGGCTGCGGCAACCCCTCGTGCATCATCCATCCCGACTGGCGCTTCAACGGCTCAGCCCATTCGGCCACATACACAGCGTCGTACAAAACGGCGTACGCGATGTTGAGCCATGGAGAGGCCATCACCGAGGCCAAAAAGGTGTCTTCGATCCCTGCCACCGCCTCTAGTGCTTCGACTTCGGCCGTGACTGTCCCCATGCCTGGCGGTACTGTTTCAACCAGTAATGCCTCCCCCGATTCTCCGACCGCCTCCGCCGACACCCCGAATGCATCTACAGACAGAATCGCCGTCGTCATGAGTGCCGACGGCCGCAACCTGCGCACCGGCTACGCCCAAGAGGAGGCTATTCCGGTCCCCGTCCCCGCCCCCGCACCCATCACTCCGACTCCGGCCCCGGCTGTCACGGCCTCTACCCCCGGAAACTCTGCGGCCGCCTCTGCTTCTGCTATCGATTCTGCCGGCCAGCTAGCCGCAAACTTGGTCCGGTGCTTTGACGACGACTGGCACCAGGGCGAGCTGGGCAACTGGTCGGACCGTCCCATCGACTGCAGTGTTTTTGCGGTGGACAAGAAGGAGAGAAGACGTTGGGTTCTCAATATCCAGAAGCGCCTCCCTGTCTTGAAGGAGGGAAAGGAGGACGCCAAGGAGGAGGGCGCTGAGGAGGTAACGAATGCTAAGTAGGAGGGCCATGGGGAATGTCTTGTGGCATGGACGGGTGGCGAGGTTTGGCGAGGTTTCTTACTGGGCATGGCATGGCTGCTGCTGATTTGGGCGGCTGATGAGTACCTTGCTGCTTGTCATCATGGCTTAAGCTGCTCGGGATATTAAGTTGGGGGGGGGGATTCCGAACACACCTGAAACTGAACATGCTGGTCGGTCCGTGCCACCACCCACACCCACATCAAAACAAAGAAAAAAAAAATATTTCTACAATACGTTGATACTATGGTGGATATCTTCTTGATCCTCTTCTTCTGGAGAATCGTCTGAATCCAACGGCATGCGGCCAACCTTTCTCTGTGCCTCACGAACAGTCCCAACAGTTGCAAACAGCTTATTTGGATCGATTTCCACCCTCTTCTTCTTCGTGGCTCGCATATGCTCAAGGCTAGCCTCCAGGCCTTGAATCTTTCGCTTAGCAACGGCCAATTCGAAGGCCTGCTCATCCATGGCCTTGCCAACCTTCCTCAGAAACAGCCGGTCGCTCGGCATAGCCTTAATCACGCGCGCAAATTCCTGGGCCTGTTTCTGATAATCGTGAGCCTTCCTTGGCGTCGACCACAAGGCTTCCTCATTGGCGTAGTCCTCCAGGAGAGGCGTTTTGAGTGTCTGAAGGTCTGAATCTTGCTTGGTGGCGACGGGGGTGCTTGGTTGGTTGGAATTCTTGAGGAGAAGGGGGCTCATCAAGGGCTTGCTCATATTCAGGGGCCAGAGGCCAGATGCCTTCCACCCAGTGCGTATATTCCGCTCTGTGATAGTCTCCTGCCTAGCAGAATAGTAACACTCGAGAAAGGAACGCTTGCCAGCCATAGAACTATTGTCAAATTGCTCTGCAAGGAGGGCTTTAAGGCGTTTGCGATAAGCACGCTTGAGAGGGCTGAAAATGGAAAGATCTAGAGGCTGGAGGACGTGAGAGGTGTGTGCAGGTAGGTAAATAATGTGGATGTTATTAGAGAAAGCCTCCCATATATAATCGTCGGTTATATGGCTGCTGTAGCCGTTGATAATAAGGAGGCGTTTATCTAGGGGGTTAGCTGGCCTAGTCAGGGGTATAAACACCTTTTTTAGCCACTTTAAGCTTGTTTCGTCAGTTGTCCACCCATTCTCTGTTGTATTAAAGACCCAATCCTTGAATGGCCTCAAATTTCGAGGAAACCACTGTTGTTGAACTGTCTTGCCTTTGAAAATGACTAAGGGGGAGAGAAAACGGCCGGTGGCTGACACACACTCCACGAAAGTAGTCCAGATCCGGCCTCCAGGGTCCTTTTTCTGAATAGCTTTCTGATCTGAGGCTCCAACAATAAGGCCATTAGTCCCCCTGCCTTCCATGATGCCAACCTCGTCCTTATTCCAGCGTTTCTCAGGCTTAATCTCCAGAATTGAGGGTATTCGGAAGTGGTTAAACTAAGGCCGAATAGTTGCTTCTGTAGCAGCGTGAATACGTTTGAGATCGATAGGCTTAGCTCTTTAGGTCTTGAGCACTGGGTTTCTGGCGATAAAGGCGCGGCACCACCTCTCTCCAAGGGGCTTAGTATCACCACGTTGGACCAGGATTCGGCGTGCCAATTCTCTGATCTGCACATGCGTAGGGGGGAGCCCCAGGGCTTGTTGAAGCCGTACCTAGTCGGCCAATTTGGCCTCCTGTGGCTGGCTGAGTCGTTATTCGTCCTGGTGTGCAACTGATCGAGGCAGGGAACCATGGAGGCGGCCATAAAGTGTGGAGGGGGGTATGTTCCATATCGCAGCGGCCACACGTAGCCTTCGAGTGTTGATCGCCTCCCCACACGCCTTGCGAAGGTCTTCTTCAGTGTAACGAACCATGGCGAATCTGAGGAAGAAAGAAGGAGAAGAATTAGTTGAGAATTGAAGACGTGAGACGCGTTTTAAGTAGGGGGTTGCGGCGCGTTGACGGGGTGTGAG
>Ga0247760_1002851_pt1 | contig 12270 bp, 13 predicted proteins | sample UWRJL171409R4_FD_179936 | JGI IMG/M metagenome (GOLD analysis project Ga0247760, IMG submission 179936) | Plant litter microbial communities from Arlington Agricultural Research Station in Wisconsin, United States - UWRJ-L171-409R-4 | ecosystem: Environmental > Terrestrial > Plant litter >...
CGCCGTTAGTATAGTCCAATCCCGTACAAGTGCACGCAGCCTGTTCATCGGCAGCCGCAACTCCCCCTAGAAGGTGGAGTGCTCCGAGAGCCAAGCACTTTTTCCACAGGGAGAGGCCGTGCCGAGCCATCTTTGTTCCCCGGTTTTTTTTCCTTTGAAGTCTTCGGGACTGGATCAACACAAACTGTGGAGATAGAAAAGAAAGAGAGAAAAAAGGGGGGAATTCCGTTTTTTTTTATTCCAAAACAGGTCCCTTCCTTGTCTATATAACATCCCACCCGACCCAGAGAGATAGAGAGATAGATAAAACCAGGCAGCTCCCCACCACCACCACCAGACCAAAATGAAAAAAATCAACCCGTCATCCGTCATCCGTGACGGCGGCGAATAGTAGACGGGACTAGGCACTCTAATTTCCATCCCACCCCCCCGTCCTCTCCCCTCTATAACATAACATAATTCCCGGCCTGGGGGATTTTCATATATATATTACCCAATAAACTTACCCACCTACCTACCCGCCCTCCAGCTGACACCAAAATCCCAAAGACCAGGTGCGTCAAAGCCCAACTGAGAGAGAGAGAGAGAGAGAGAGAGACAGACACACAGACAGCCGGGGCGTCCCCTCCATATCAGGCTATTTAACCATTTGTTTTCCGCTTTTGGTTGTTGAAAAAAAAAAAAGTTCCCCGTGTGTAGATTAACATAAACACGAACCTTGTCCCCACTCCCCTCCCCTCCCTTCCCTCCCATATACAGTAGGACAAACAAAAAAAAGAATCAGCCCCAGATCCAGTCAGATCAGCACATTCAGTTTCCCTTTCCACGAGGATCAATGAATAGATAGATAAAGGAGGAAGAGGAAGGAGGAAAAAGAGGACGGGAGAGAGGAAGAGGGAGGGAAAGCACTATGGGGTTATTTTATTATTTATTTACCGCTGCGCCAAACACGGTACGTAGGTACCTAGGTACCCACGTAACCAAGAAAATGAGAGAGCAAAACCGCCATCCTCACTCTCACTAACCCACTCACTCATTCACTCACTCAATCTCAACATTGACCACCCACTCACTTTCTCTCTCTCACACGTACACACACGCACACTTTAGAGTCTAGAATCCAGAGTCTAAAAGTCAAAGAGTCAAGAGAGCTAGATAATATCATATAATAATAACCGGATATCCGGATTTCCTCGTCTGCTAATCACTCACTCACTCACTTACCCAGCCAGCCAGCCAGCGAGCGAGCCGGCTGGTCGGTCATCCATTATTGACCCATTAGGAGAATAAGTGTGATATGCACACAGACACAGACACACACACACACACAAGCAAGGGAAAGAGAGAGAGAGAAAGCCGAAAAGGGATGGGATGGGATGGGATAGGGTGTGGGTGTGGGTGTGGGTGTGGACAAGAATCTCTCCTATTGGGTAGAATGGCAGAATATTCTCCGCCCCGACAGTCCGTTACTTTATAGCTTTTATAGCTTCCGTTACATCAATGTACTTTGAGAGCGTGCTTGCCTTGCCTTCCCTTGCCTTGCCGGGTTCTGGGTGGGGACCCGGGGAGTTTTAGGTATCCATCTACTCTATACATGTAGGTAGCGAAAAGAAAAGGGGATGCGGACATTCGGCAATTTTTGAGGGGACGGAAAAGGCGACATACATACATGTACGGGAAGGTATGTGTGGGGGGAGTCAAGTAATAATAACGATGGAAATGGCGTGATGCGTTATGAGGTCAGTTTTCCTCCCTCTCTCTCCCTCTCTCTCTCTCTTTCTTTTTTTTCCTTTTGGAATTCTCCTGGTTGTGTACTGCGCAAGGTATCTATGTTGCAGAAGCTGTTGGTAATTGTTGATGTCTGGCCTCTGTCGTAGCACAAAAACCCCACTTGTATTGGCAACAAAGTTGAGGTCAAGGTGACATTGTCAACATTGAACATCAAGCTCATGGAAAAATACAACGACTCTCACATACCGGTCTGTGGACAAGACCTTGACAAGCCCTTGGCACACCTTAGCACACTTAAGTGACACCAGATATACCAATCACGGTATAGCAAACAAGAGCCTGAGGAAGCGGTTAATTATGGGGAAATGGGGCATTTTTACTCCGTCTTAAAACGATCCTATTCCACGTCCGGGTCAGACTGAACAGCATGACTTGGGGTTCAAATGAAATTCATGCGGGGTCGGCTTGTTTTTTGGTTAGATTTCACGGCGGCAGCATCACCAGCAGAAGCATCTTTCTATCTCGAGAGTTCTAGGGTTTGGTGAGGCAAGTTTTGTTCCGCATTCTGATCTCACAGGAATATTTGCCCCAATCTTTGGTCTTCTAGTAGCTGATTCCTAGGTAGCAACGTTCTAATAGGCAGCGATACCCTCTACCCGATTACACCAACCCCCGCCCACATCGGCATACGGGCTCAGTTGGCTACATGACGCGCCAACTAGTCTACCGCACAAACCAGTCTACCGCACACAGCCTCTATTTCCCAGCCGAGAACGAAACGACAGCCCACTTTCCATTCCACGCCCACTTTCTCGCCCCTGAGTCACTGCTTCCATCCTCCATCTCCGTCTTCAACTTTTCATCCTCCCCTGGTTTCAACCCAACAACGACATCCGCTTTGCACGTCCGCAGTGCCAAGATATTTACCCCTGAGCCCGGCCCAAGTGGCCCAATCGCAGTAGTAAACGGTGTTGTTGGGTCCCAGTTCGCCTGTCCTGTCAGATATTACACAACAAAACTCACGCAGTAATACTCACATCGCCGACAAGCTTCCTGTAATTCAAGTCACCCTTGAATATGACCAACTCACTCGACTTTAGGTCCTCAAGCAAGTCCTTCTCCTCGTGTGGTAGCCGCCAGAAGCTGCCGGGGTGTGTCCAGAATCGATTCGGCCGCAATACAAGTTGTCCTTCGGCGTGGAACCTGCTCCATTCACTAAACAAAAACTCCAGCTCTTCCACTTCCACCTCCGAAAGTGGTTCTGGCGTCTTTTCCTGGAGCTGTTCATCCTCGGTAGGGGTCTCGTAAAAATGTCTTGGGTTCGCGAGCGCGTTCAGCAGTGACGCAAAGTCGCTCGGCAGCACGTCTGACACAAACCAGGGAATCGATTTAGGGTGGAGCACGATATGGGTGGCCAGACCTGACGACAGCAGGTAGCCTGCTAAAATTAGATCGACGTAGAGCTCGAAACCCGCATTGTCGAGCACAATATCCACGCGGCGCTCCTGCTTCCCGGCTTTCCGGGCCTCCCGCAGCAACGCAAACGCCGCTGGCAGATCGTTGACGAGGATGTTTTTCTCCGCTTTCTTGCGGGCATCAGAACCCTGCAGCTTCTGGATATCCTCGTACGTCAGGCTCGTCAGCAGCGACAAGTCCGTAGCATTGCCCCAGAGACAAATCTCGCACATCTCCGTGAACAAAAGCTTCTCCGCCTCCTCATCCTCTGTCGCAGTATTATGCGCCTGAATCTGTCCGATCAGATCCTTATATCTCGCCGCAAGCTCGAGGACGGCCGGCCGTGACGAGCGGAACGTCTTAATCTTCTGGCGCGCAAACACGTCGTAGTTCTTCCAGTGCTGCGAGAGAGTGAACGAAGTGCTGATGCGTCTGTCCACAGCCACCGCCCAGATTAGCCCTCTTGTCTCCCCTACCTGACAGAGATGACCTACCGAAAGAGATAACACTCCGAGTACAGCCACGGCACATTCAACCAGGTGGGGCTATTCAAATTCTCCAGCTCTGAGTTGTAAATAGCCACATCAGGGTAGCCATCGTCACGAATTGGCCTGTCTCTGTTCTCAGCACCGCGCCTTTTGAGTTTCTACAGAACACCCACGTCAACTCCCTATCATGTTGGACCTCGTACTTGAGCCGAGCAAGGTCCTCAACAATCTTCTTGCCTTCATCGCGCTTCTCGGCCTCGTCGCAGTGCGAAACCGTCCGGTACGCGTCGTCAATCGCTTGTGTCTGGATCACCAGTAGCGTTAGCAACCTCGACTGGGCCAAAATCGCAACCAACTCACAATGATAACGGGCCATCTCCTCCTTGCCGTAGTCCAGGCAAACGAGGTGGGATCACCAGTAGAGTAGGCGGCTGCTCAACATGAGTTAGCCAGGATCCCTGACGGACGAATGCAACAAAACGCACGAGTCTTTGTCTCATACTCCATGGTTGAGGAAATAAAATGTCGTTTCACTTCAATCTGGTCGTTGTTGGGTTAATACCAAGCAAAAAGATATTATAGACAAGAAAGGGTTGGGCGGGGTAGCTTTGGCGGGGTAGAGTTTGGGAGTAACCCCCACATTTCCTTCCCCTGGCGGCTAAAGTACACTACGCTGCGGGCAACTCATGGGAGCCACTGAACTGCTGGAGCCCGTCCCTGAAAGACTGTTAGCGTGAGACCTGGGGGGTGTTTGGCAGGGTTCTGGGAGATGTAGATACTGATACGAATAGATACTGAGGCCCCTAGGGTATCAAATTCGAGGCCTTGAATATCATATCAGGTGGTTAGATTTCTCGTCGAGCTCTTGATCGTCGGGGAAATACCCTTGGTGGATTGGCGCTTTAACTGTCTGGACAGGTTGCTAGAGAGCTTACTACGTACTTGATGATGCCGAGTTGTAAAGTACCGCGTGAACAATCTTTCAGGGGTTGGGCTGTACTACCATACCTGGGATGTCCACCACGGACATGTCATCGGTGAACGTTGGCTAGTGGACTTGCTATGCGTGTATTTTCTCAAATCCAACCATGCACCTCTCTCCCCGACCTCTTTCCTAGCTACTAGGTAGGTACATAGGAAAGAAACAGTAGCGAGAGTACTCCAAACGGTGGTATCATGATAAAGGAAACTTGAGAGCAATCAACAGTAAGAAAAAAACCAACTCCCAGTCATAAAGCGACATAAATGGACTGTTTCCACTGCCGCGCGCGATGCATGCATCAAGTCATAACGGGTCATAACGGGTCATTCCAGGTCCCATTCCGATCCAATCAGTACCCCCTTGCTGTAACGGCCCCGACTGCCAATGTCTCGATTCTCCCCGAATACAGCCTCATGACATGGCATACGGGATCACCCCAGATCACCTTTCGAAGGTGTTCGTCTGTCGCAATATGCGCGACAACGCCCTCATTCAGCCGCTCTTCGACTGTTTTCTTTCCCTTGAGTCTTGCTTTGGGATCACCGGATCTCAAAACGACGATGCGGCCCGCACTGCTGAGTGTGCTAGGCGGGAGGTGCCATACCGGAGCCTTGCCACGGCTGCTGCTGCTGCTACTGCTTGACGTCGATGATGATTTTGACGTCTTGGATGATGACTTGCTGCTGCTAGATTTTGATGAGCCCAGCGAGGACTTGGATCCTTTCTCCTTGGGCTCCTTCTTTTTGTTCCCTGAGGTGGTGGCTAGGGTGCTGACGGCTTTCTTGCTGGCCTCTGACCCTGGTGCCGGAGTGGCAAAGAGCTCAAGTAGGCTCTTGATGTAGGCCTTGTCTGCTCTAGCTACAGGGTCTCCCTCGTTCAGAAAGCTGAGAAACAGGCTCTTCTTGAGGTGCGGTCTTGTCTCGACGTCGTCGGGCTTTTGTAAGGGGATTAGGCTTACAGGCGGCGTGCCGAACGTGATGCAGTGAATGCGCTTGAAGCGGCCTGCAATTGCGTTCAGCTCGCTCATGGCTGCCTTGGATGTTGCTAGCATGTGGCTGTAAAGCAACGCTGCAACTGCTCCGCCCGCGCTGTGGCCCGTGATGAGAAGTGAGTAGGATGACCTGTTCGGGTCTTCTTCAAGCAGTTGCCGGAGACGCCGGGCTACTGGTGTGACCATCTTGCGGGCCACGCCTAAAAAGCCGCTATGGCAAAGGTTACCCGGATCATCCTGCGGTTATTAGCAACTCGTATCTCGCTGGTTGGTAGGTAGGCTACTTACAAGGAAACCAAAAGGCGATGTCGGGGCCGCGTTTAGATTGACTGCCCAGTCCATGAAAGTGGCGGTCCCGCGAATAGCGAAGACAATGGTGTTCATGTAGTCCATGGGCACCGACTTGATGACCATGGCCTTGGACCCCGTTTTCCAATCGGCATCAACGTGTGCGTGCCTCTCGGCGCCTACGGGCCGTTCGTATGCGCGCTCAGAATACTGTGCCGCGAGGCAGAGGAGCGGATAGGTAGGGATGTATCTAGAGAAGCGCGAGAGGTCAGCGTCTGCTACATGACCAAACTGGGCGAGGAAACTCACAATCTTAGGGGCTGCAGGTCCAAGGGCAGCTTGGAATTGGCGTAGAGCTCAACTTTGGCGAAGAAGCTGCCGGAGATGACGGATGCGGCAACTGCCGTTGTTTGACCCTTCGGCTGATCTTTGGTGCGAGACTTCGGCTTCGACTTAGGGGCATGTGCAACCGTCGTTACTGACGAAGGGCTGGGGGCGTGAGACTGGCTTGGCTGCCAGGCAAAGAGATCTCTCTCATTGCCAACGTAGCGATCGCCATCGATCAACGTCATGACATCGTTGAAGCGGTCTGATATCTGATCGACGAGGGCAGCAGTCTGGTTGATGAGCTGCGTCCCGCATTCTTGCAGGGCTGGAAGATTGTTGTCTAGTGTCTGCAGCACGCCATTGTTGGGGCAGATCTCCTTGGCTAGGTCAAGCACCGAACCAAGGTTCAGTTTGCTTGGGGGACTGGCGCTCGCCTGCTCGCCAGTCGGAGAGGGCGGTGCTGGCCCGAGATAGTAGTGGTGTTGGTTAACCACAATAGGTGCAGGGTACGGGTTTGGCTGTTGGTACTGGGTCGGCGACTGCGGTACCCATCCGGGAGGAGCAGGGAGAAGGCCAATGGGTTGGGGAGGTGGTAGTTGATAAGCATCACCTCCATACCAGCTCTGGCCAGGAGGGGGTGGTGGCCGTGGTTTGTAGTGCGGCGGAGCCCATTTCTGGTCTCGGGATGAGGGCGGTGAGTCCTTTTTTGCCTTTTTGGACGACGACGACGATCGGGTGAAGAAGAAGCCCATGATGATCGTGTGACATTGGGTGTGTGACGATGGAGTGGTGATGTTCAGGGAGTAAAGACCACTCCACTTGGAGTATGCAGACGGTCTCGGGCTATAATACCATTGAGGAGTCGGCGATGACGACGGAGCTGAGTTAGGTAGTTGCGACGAAACCGGGAGAAAGTCGAGCGCGGCGACGCGAGGGGGGCGTCGAGGCCAAGGGCGAGTTTAAGAGCCCCGATGGTGCAACCCATGTGAGTCTGCTCTGAGAGAGTGGGCAACACCGAGGCGAACGAGCGCGGCGGGAGTGCCTTGCCGTTGCCTGCATTCGCGAGCGCCCTGGCATCCCTGGGTGAGGGTGGCTTCGTCCTCTCATTCGCTGCGGCCATTCTGCAGTGCCCCAATAGCAATCCGCGCTCGCGGATCTCCAACCCTGGTTCAGTGAGAGAGCATCCAACCAGAGGCCAGATACGAGCAAAAACGGGCGACTGCAAACTTGGATGGGTACCAGTGACCGAGAGCTTGCTCTGGAGCGCCGATAGCCGCGGGGCCCTTGGCGCCCTAGTGTTTCGTTTCGCCCGTTGTGCATCACGAGCGGCGAGGGGTGCAGACTGCCCACGGTGGATGCCAACACGGAATGCGGGGATGGGGTCGGGGAGTTTTTCTGGGCTTGCATCGGCCAACGGGTCTACAGACGCCGCATCTGCGTGTCGCATGGCTGTAGGTCGCTGTCAACGGCCTGTGAGAAGAATGCCAAACTCATTTGGGCCGCCATGCCGTCAATACCTCCAAACCTAACAGCCTTGAGCTGCGAAGTCGAGCCAAAAGGGGCGCTCTCAGCCACTCGTCCCAAGAGTCACCCCACGTCCAGCACATCCACCACTGAGGCGCGCAGACAGCTCATGCATCATGTCCCAATGCTGCCTCTAGCAAGCCTCGTAAAGACACCTCACTGCCATTTGGCAATCCGAGAGCTCGTCGTCGTCTGGTTCGCCAGTCAAGGTTGCCAGATCTCCAGAAGACCCTGAGTCTGGAGTGGAAAGAGCAAAGTCAGGTACGCATGCATGTCTCGGGTTGAAGCACGAATCACTCGATGTGCTGGCGCCGTACAGCTTTCTCCGTACTTCGGGGAGAGAAACCCCATGGTCCGCCTTCGAATCCGAAGTCTCCAGATGGAGCCAGAAACACTCCAGAGACCTGATGCCTGCAGAGAGCGGAAGAATATGGAAGGAGCGATGTTGCGAATATGGACAGGAACGAACTTGTCAGAACAGGGATAGTGGGGCAACTTGGGGTTGGGGGATGGGGGAAGCAGGAAGCGGGGCTTGCAGGTGGCAGGTTCGGCCTGGCCCTGAGCCAAGCGGCGGAAGGACCATGGTGTGGACGGTGGACGGTGAGTCGGGATTTGGGACTGGCTAAACCATTTCGCGACGTCTGGAAACAGCATATTTCATGCGCCCTGGCAGGAGCTCTGCAACGACGACAGGTGGCCTGCACTCGGACAACGTGCATCTCGAGATGCAGTCAGAGACGCCATGGACTTTGTATGTCGCTATTCCATCTAAGAAGCTGGGGAAATGTGCTGACGTTGGGACTTCACAGTGGTCGCGCCTCCTAGCACACACGCCGCTGTCTTCGGCGAGCTCCCGAAAGGACTTTGCGAAAGATCCTGCGCGTCGATTGCATCGCTTTGAGAAGGAGTACAGCCAATTGCTAGTGAGCTTTTTCTGTCTTGTTGCTACGCTACACACATGCTGAACGCCCTGACTCCAGCAAACATGGCGAAATTCGTCCAACCTTGCAAACGACGACGAAGCTGCCGAACGCATCGAGATCCATCTGCAAGAGCTCACGAGCCTCCTCAGTGACGAGTCCCGCCGGCCCCTACCCCATCCATGCATCGCCTTCTCGGCCGCAAAGCAGGTTTACATCCCCGTGGCCAAGATCGCCACAAGCTCGTTTAGCGAGTGGATTATCAAGGAGGCTGTGCTCTTCTTCGCGACCCTGATCGAGAGCGAAGAGGAAGCTTTTGTTGAGAACGACAGCTTCGCTGCTAGCTTAACCAATCTCCTTGTCCGAATTACTGGCGCCAATAGCATCCGTCTTGGCGCCGATACTGAAGCCCGCGTTGTCGAGCTCGCTTTCAACATAACCACCAAAATCAGACTCGACCCCGAGATATTACATGTATGGTTCAAGTCACAGCCAACAGTATCACAGGAAGGAAAGGAGCTGGGCGATCGCGAGCGGTTTGCAGGACGGACGCAGAAGCAGGACTTCCCTCTATTCTACCTACTCATTGACTACATCCACCATGAAGGTAAGGTTGGCGACTTTGCTCGGACCGGCCTTCTCTACATTATAGAGGCTGCCTCAAGTTCGGTTACTCTCGAGCAATGGATCGTCGAAAGCGATCTGTCCACCCTCATGGCCACGGGCCTGGGAGCTTTGTATAGCCAGCTGAGCCGCAAACTCGTTATCGACCATCCCGCCGCCGACTTACCCCCTATCCTTGCCTTCTCCGACTACCAGCACCCCAAGTCGAACTACGAGGTCGTCAGTTCGTGCTCGTACCAGTTTCAGTCACACTTGGACACGTTCCTCTCACATCTCCTCTTTTGGCAAGATGTCCTGAACCATTGTAGGTCCGTAGAAGTCAAGTCCACCCTTCTGGAGCATTTTCAGGTTATCTTTTTGCAACAGTTGCTGTAAGTTGCCCCACTTCCCCCGACGAGATTGTCCGGCTACTTATCGCCTTAGATATCCCTCACTGTTGGAATCATCAGATATCGACGGCGGCTCTTCCGTAGCCGTCCTGACGTATCTACGGCGGATCCTCGAGTCGGTCGACCACCCTGACATGATCAATCTAATTCTTCACTACTTGCTCGCACTGCCTGATATCGTGACATCTGTCCCTTCAGATTCGTCGGATCGAGTGAGCGCAGCGCGAAAACGAAAATCACTGGATCTCGCGACCATGATGGCTTCGATGGGTGAAGCCGCCGCGGATCCCCTGCTCTTCAACTTGGTCGATCTTATTCTCGCTTGCCTCCGATCGCAAAGCCAGCAGACGATTTACGTGACGCTGCAGCTCGTGTCGGTGATCCTCAAGAGGCATCATCGGTATGCTGTCATTACCCTTCTTTACACCGAGGGCGTTTTGGGTGCGGCTACGCACCGTACCGCTGCCGGGCACCAGCAGGAGGTTGAATATCTCATGTCTCTGGCTGGGACAATTGGTGGTCAAGACAACTTTGATGAGATTTACGAGAACATTCTGAAGGACACGCTTATCCGGCTCGAAAATCACCCGTGCTCCATAAAATTGGTCACTCCAAAAACATCAATCAACAACCACAAGCTGCCAGCCATCCCCGACAGCCTCCCCGGCGCTCCCAGAGATGTCCGGTCCCACACATTGCGACCGGATGACCCTCTTCTCAACATCATCATTGACCGGCTCCAGACCTTCTTTCTCAATCCGGTCGAAACCAACCTTGCTCTGACAGAGACCATATTCGATCTGGCTGTCTGCGGGTTCATGCATCTCGAAGGTTGGTTCTTGCGAAACCCGCAGGGCTACGTCTTTGACGAAGATGCCGATGGCCCACCTCTCCCTGAGCCGCCTCTGGATCCAGAATCAGCCGAGTACCTGGAATATAAACAAGTACAGTCTATGCAGCAGTGCCGAAAGCGCCCTAAATGGACTCAATCGAACCTTCCACGACTCCTCCGGACCCTTCAGACACTCTGCGACGAGGTGGCGGCTTTTCGTGAGATTGTTCCGCGCTTCGATGACTTGCTCCAGCAACGCCGAGAAGCTTTCCAGATCGCTGATTCAGCAGGTCCTGCCGTGCGGAATAAGAGCCAGGCTGTTTCACCATCACCAGCCAAGACCGGCACACCGGCAATAGACCGCGCGGTCGCGGACGAGCGGCGTAATACGTCACGAGAACGTCCATCAGGATTAGAGGGTTTCGCGCAGCGTATCCTATCGGAGTTAGGAACTCCGAGCCGGTCCGGTAGCCCTCGAGGCAGGAAAGAAGTGAACCGTAGTTCATCGGATCGTTCAACACCAGTTCCCTACGATACTCCAGCCCGGGGTTCGGGCCAAGGTGGGTTGGCTGCCCGATCATACTCGCCTAGCAGTATGTCGAGCGCTCCACCACCTTGGGACAGCAGGAGTGACGCAGTTGCCAACCAAGCCAAGGCATTCCAAGCGATTGATCAAAGCATATTGGCAAGACAGGTGGCAATCCCGAGCGTGGTGAGTCTCGAGGCCGGCTCACAGGTGGAACCAATACCTCTACGTTTTGACAAAGCGAATACGAGCGTAACACCAGAAAGTGAGGAAGCAGACTCCAGAGAGAGACTGATGGCCGGGGATGACGGGCAAGGTGGATCTGTCATTACCCTATCTGAAGATGGTAAGGCCGAAGCGGACGAAGCAGTGGAAGCGGAGGAGAAGACGGTGTCGGTCTCTCACGTCCTCACCAATGTCATCATCCTGCAGTCGTTTCTGTTCGAGTTAGCAAGCTTGGTGCAGGTTCGAGCTGGGCTCTTTGACGAAGTTCGGTTTACATAGCACAGGTCACCATAAACATGTTATTGGTCAGTGGAAGGTTTCAAGTAGACGGGCTGCATTGATTGGCGTCAGTAGGACCGCCGACGGTTGTTTTCTTGGTCGCTGTATACACTTTAAATTTGCATCCCTGGCGGGTTTTTCATTCCACCTTATCGGCTCTGCTGCGTAGTGTGTATCATGGCACATGGGATGGCATAAACTTAAGTATGGCTGCGGAGACCCGACAGTATCTGTGAACCAAGCGTTATAAAAGGCATTGTACGAAGTATGATGACAATATTATGACGAGACTAACTGATCACACCGTAGAACTACTCATTACCTCGAATGCAAACCTAATCACTCATAGCATGTATCAGCAACAAAGATCGATAGCCCATTCACACTTAGAGCGCAACCGCCGCGCCCAACAAGATCATTCCCAAGCCTGCCCCATAGGTCGCCGCACCGCCAGCGACGACAGGATCCCGAATACCGCCCGTCGACGAAGCAGTCGGCCCAGGAGCGGGGACGGAAGATCCAACGGGCTTGTCGTCATCATCATTGGAATCATCATCTTTGTCGTCGTCCTTGTCATCATCCTTCTCATCGTCAGTGTGGTCATCCTTATCATCCTTATCATCCTTATCATCCTTGTCATCCTTGTCATCCTTGTCATCCTTGTCATCCTTGTCGTCGTCGGAGTCGTC
>Ga0247760_1002852_pt1 | contig 12256 bp, 6 predicted proteins | sample UWRJL171409R4_FD_179936 | JGI IMG/M metagenome (GOLD analysis project Ga0247760, IMG submission 179936) | Plant litter microbial communities from Arlington Agricultural Research Station in Wisconsin, United States - UWRJ-L171-409R-4 | ecosystem: Environmental > Terrestrial > Plant litter >...
CGCGGCGCTTTGCTTATCCTAGGTTCCCAGTGGCTAATGTTCAGCAGCAAATCCAGCTAGCTAAAAACACTAAACTATAGTCCCAATGCAGTATAGCGTCCTATTTAAGCTGGACAAGACTTTTGAAGTGGACATCCGTATAGCACCCTTGTTTAGACCGAAAACCCATGTATTTGTTGCTCATTTACTTCTTTGTTTCGGGTATGGGGATACCATCAGCCGTCGCTATTGGTACACTATATCCAGAGCTTTGTAGCAGGGCCTCCTTTGTTTGCTCTTGTCCTCCACGACCAGCTGAGTCAACAACCGATCCATGTCCCAATCCGCCCCTTCCTTAGCAGAGGAGGCGCCTCACATAGTGCAGATATTATGTTTCCGTGGTCATAGTCACGAAATTTTTGATTCTAAGCTGTCGACTTTCTCATCAATTCTGAAATACATCTGTTCTTATCTGCCTGCACTTCTGTGCCATCGTCCACCGAGCGTGCTCGAGAGCACATTAACGAGCATATATCATGGAGCAGCCTGCCTGATATTCTACGGAGTAGCTTTGCTCATACTAATCAATCGTTTCACACCGACCTGTCAAGTCAGTCAGTCAGTGTTGGACCATGCAAGCCGAAACTGTCAGAGTACTCACCATCCACTGGCCACATTCTTCTGTCTTGTCACGTTGAATGTCAAGTTGAATCTTGGCCGCCACCTCATATTCCTTGGATGCTAAAGCGCCGGCCAGTTGTGCCAACTGGTCAGTCGTCTCCGGCTTTACGAGCTCCCCGTTGTTGAGGTGGTCGAATAGCAAGCCAAGCCTCTTTTGTGTGTCTTTGACCTGAGGAGCAAACGAAGCTGGCGCCTTGGCAGCGACCCGTTGCATATCACGAGTTAAGATATCAACAAGCTCAAGAGCGTGCGGGGGGATATGAGACCGATCGCCAGGAGGGTGCCTTGCTTTCAGAGGGGCAGCTGCCCGCGGCGGTGGACCTGTAGATGGTTTTGCAGCCGGCGGGGGTCCTGCAGGTGGAGGAGGACCAGAGGTCGGCGGAGGACCTACAGGTGGACGAGCAGCCGATGGCGGGGTTGCGTACTGATGAGCTGGCGTTCCCTGAGGAGTATAGCCTGGAGGTGCCGCCACTGGTGCATACTGCTGCGCTGTTGGGGTCGGTGCATACCGGTTTGTGGGAGGGGCGCCCGAGGGAGGAGGATTGTAAGGGGAGGCAGTCCTGGGAACGGGAGGAGGGTTCAAGGGATGGCCCAATCCGGGAACTCCCGCAGCGGGTGGAGGGGGGGCGTAGGGGTTGTTGGAGTTGGACGACACTGAGGATGGCCTGTTAAGTGGATTACCGGCGGGAGGAGGCCCAACTGGCGAGGCCGCGCTGCGGGGAGGCGCGGATCCCTTGGGAGGGGGAGGGGGAGGAGTCGGAGCTCCTCGCTGGAAAGGACCAGTAACCGGAGGTGACTGGACACCTGATTGACCAGGGAATGGCGAGATGATTGGTGCAACGCTCGGGGTATTCTTGCGAGTGGGGGGCTTCGTTACAATTGGAACATCATTCCAGTTACCCACGTCCTTAGCCGCTTTTGGCGGGCCGGTGCCTCTCGGAGGTGGTCCAGGGGGCCCAGCAGGGGCGAAATTCGGTTGCGGCGGGGCGTAGCTGCTAGCTGTAGCAGGTGTGTATCCTTGGGGCGCAGAGGGCGTGTATCCCTGAGATCCGGATGGCACGTAGGGCTGACCCTGAGAAGTGTACGGGCTCGGTGCAGGTGCCGGAGTTGAAGTATGGTGGTATTGGGAGACGCCTGGAGGATGGCCAAAAGAGCCCTGTACAGTGGTGAGGTTAGGGGCTGCCGGGGCATAAGGATTCAATGGGCTCGGTCCAACCGACGGAGCGGCGTGCGTCGGCTGGAAGCTTACGGGCGCGGCAGCCCGGGATGACGTTCGCGCGGCTGGGATGACTTGTCGTGTGGCGGTTGCTGCCGGTGCCGCTTTCTGGGTCTTCGTGGTGGCGAGCTTGACGCGGTTTCTTGCGACCTCGGCGGCAGGATAATTGGTCGGGAGAAGATCAAGGTATCTCTGAGCAACGGAGAGCTGACCATGGGCGGCAACAATGTCGGCGTATTCAGTGTACTTGTCGTACAGAGAGGCGAGCTTCCATCCGCTGGTAAGGTTCAGCTCGCTGTCTGAGAACTTAGTCACATGGCGGAACACAGTGACCTTCTCGATGAACTGATGCAGAGACCTAGCATGGACCGAGAAGGTAGAATCGTCTTTGGACTCCTTCATTCCTGCCTGCTCGGCCTCTTGGAGCTCAGCAATCCAGATGCTCACAACCTTTTCCAGCTTAGATCCGATAAGGTAGCAGAAGCAAGCGTCCTTTCTGCGGCCTGACTCGTAGATCCGGTCGCCCAAAGCCTCACAGAGGTCGGGGAACTCGGCGGGGCCCGCAAAAGTGCAGAGAGTAACCACTGCCTCCTTCCAATTGTCAAGGTTGACATTGTGAACAACGTCCCAGAGATTCTTGGTAGTGACTGAGCTCACAAGTCGCAAATAACTGGGGCTGCCACGTTTCTCTTGGAGATATGCCGTCTGGATCTTCTCCAAGAGCTCCTTCCCGCCGCAGTTAGCCAAGATCAGGGCATCAGCCACCCGTCCGGCCTTTATGCAGATATTGGCCGCTTTTTCGAAGTTGCCCAGAATGATAGCCTTGGTCACCTGATCCTCCAGACCAGTATTGCCCTCTCCCAAGAGATGGAAGGGGTTGTCTGTCTTTGCTCCCTTGGTGGCTGCAAGATCTGAGAGGAAGTCATCAACTTCATCACCATCGCCCCACATGCTGGTCACACGTTTGTGCTTCTTAGTCGCACCGTCACCATTAGGCTTGGGTGATGTGGCCTCGGGTTCCTTCGGCAAAAAGTCTTCTTCTTCGGCGTCATCCGAGGGCTTGTCTTCGAAATACCCTAGATACTCGACAATCTTTGTCTGTCCATTGGACTCGGTCAGCGTCTTCATGAGCTGCCAGTCAGACTTCTCTTCCTCGGACTTGGCTGCCTCCAAGTGCGAGTCGCAAACAGAAGCAATGTCACCGCTCTGAAGGGCCTGCTCGAATTTCTCCGTAGCAGAGCCGATATCAGAGTCAACGGAGAAACTGGTGATCAGAATCTTTGAGGACCTTGTGTCGCTCTTCTTGACAATGACGAGTTTTCCGCCATAGCCAAACGACACGCCAACGGGTCGTTCCAGCCAGACAGGGGCGCGAGTAAGGGAGAACGAGGCGCCCTGAAGCTGGGTGGGAGCCTTGGAGAAGAAATCATCATCATCCAATGTGCTCTGAAAGGCTGGTGCCGCTGAAGGGTTGGTATTTTGAAGGGTTTGAATCGTGATTTTGCCATCAAATGACGCAGTGGCCGTCAGGTTTGGGTTTATGGGGTTGAAGCGCGTCAAGAAGGTCCAATTAGTAGCCTCGGGGAACTCTCCATAACGTTCGCCAGACTGGGGATTCCAGACCAATATGCGGTTGTCCTTTCCGCAAGACACCAGAAGGCCAGGATCTTGCTGACACCAAGACAACGAAAGAACGCCCTGGTCGTGCCCCTGAAGCGTCTTCTCTGGCGCCTGTGAATTCCTCAAGTTCCAAAGCAATATAACCGGCGTGTTATCATCCGAGGTCGCTGTCAACAGATTGGTGGAATTGTTCGGGTCCCAGGCGATAGCACTGACAGGCTTGCGATTGTTGTTCAGTGTCAGAGATGCCTTTTTCGTCTTCAAGTCCCAGACTGTGACGAAACCGCCAGCGCTGCCCGTAGCAAGAATGTTTGAAACTTTTCGGTTCCAGGCGACACATTCGATATCGTGAGCGGCGGCCGTGCCGAGGCGAAAGGCGGTCGAGGTATCATTGACGTCCCAGACGTATAGCTCACCCTTGGAGCCAGCAGTGGCGAGGACCTGAGGCCTCAGCGGGTTGAACTGCAAAGACTTGATGGGCCCTGTGTGCTTTGTGGTGCGTGATAAGAGAGCATCTTCACCGGCGATCAACTTCGCGGTATCCCATAGCTCCAGCGCTCCATTTTCCATCGCACCTGCAATAACACCTTTGGGGTGGTCCTCAGAGGGGGCACCCCACGCGATATCGTAGAACCTATATGACCCGTCAGCATTTCAGCCAAGGTGCATGGCTTGTAGCCCGGTACCTCGACTCGGTACTAATGCTCGATATTGGCTGTAGTTCCAGGCCCTGTTCGAGGGTATCCAGGCTCAGGTCCCAGAGCTCGAGCTTGGTCTCGTCCGAGAAGTCAGCATCGACCGCGCCGGATCGGGTTCCGGTAACGAGGAGCGGGCTTGAGCCATGCGACCAAGCGAAGGCCGCCGTCCGCGGGATCTCCCTGAGGCGGACCATGGTGTTGATGTAATCGGTGGGAGAAAAGGGGGGTGACTGAAGAACCTCCAAATTAGTCGTTGATTTTCGTACGTCGTTAGATCGTGCAAGAAAGGAAAACTGAACAATTGAGCCCAGGATAGCTCCAAAAACACAAGAATCCCTACGGCGGTGAGGTTTCAAGCCGCGAGGGCAGTGCTGGCGGCGAATCCAGGTCGAGTGGAACTGGCCTCGGAGTGTTGCCAGATTGCAGACGGATTCCCAGCGCCGCTGGTCTCAAGGATGATGGGCGCAGGGGGTACAGCCTGGACCCACACTAAGCCAGGAATTTGGCAGCTTCTCCCCACAAACCACACAAAACATGTTACGCATTTACCCCTAACCCTGATAAAGCGAACCGCCATGTCCGACCCATGAAACATATTGCAGTGAGATAGAAATTGCAAGAGGTTGTCCCCGCCCCGAACTAAAAAGATACAACGGATTCTCAAAAAAACGAACCCGTTTCTTCATCACTTCTAGGAAGGGCGCCACGGCGTTATGCACTAAGCGGGGGAAGGTGGGGTTCTTGCCCGCACACTCAATTCCACGTGATCTTTACATCTGGATCCAGAGAGAGACATCGGGGCATCAACTCCAAAGCACACTTCTTACTTTCCTAGACACTCACTCCGGAATGGTGCCAGGATACTGAAGGAGAAATTTCGTATAATATGACTTACCCATCCGATATATCGAACTAGACAGTGCGGAGAAACTTTACGCCACGAAGTCTGCCCAGAAACCCACTATCCTCTCACCACCACGCCTCACTAGACGCAACATACAAGCGCCATGACAGACGCAGCTCGCTGGAAGGCCACAGTATACATTAGTGGCCTAGCACCCATAGTAACGAGGGCCAACCTCCACGACTCCTTCATTCCCTTCGGCGAGATTGCCGATGTGTCTCTCCCCAAGAACGAAAACCCAAATTCAATCGACCCCCATCGAGGATTTGCTTATGTCGAATTTGAGGACCCTGAGGATGCAAAGGAGGCTATCGACAATATGGATCAGTCAGAGCTTTTTGGAAGGGTCATCAAAGTCTCTGCAGCAAAGATTCCAAAGAGTGCTACATCTGGCCTAGGGAGCAAGACAGCAGTCTGGGAGCAGGTATGTTGCCACACCAGCAAATCTTTTGATGCTATGTATGCTAACTTCTTTCTTAGGAAGGTTGGCTGGCCGAACATGCTGTGAGTGCAGAGGATCGAATAGCCGCTGAGCAGGCACAACAGACGAGGCCCGAAGATCCAATGCAGGGACTCGAAGGACTCGATGTTGCAGGGCCTAAACCAGAGTGAAAGATGGTAACTTCAAGCTTTTTTTTCCAAGGTTAAACCTTACGCATGCGGAGCTGAGCTATAGCTTCAAAGGTCTGTAGCTCAGAAATGTGGAGGCGTGCACGGGGCAAATTGCGTTTGTATTGAATACCCAAGGGACATTTCACTTAGCTATGGCGTTCGGGAGGCGGCTCTACTGGTCTACACAAAAGGAATAGTTGTCTCTCACTTATTTCCACAGCTAGTCCACAGCTAGTCGCCAAGCTTGAATTAATCGAGAGATGAAGTCAAACGCGAATCATGCTTCGATGCAGCCGACTCTGGTGGATACCATTGAGCATTCCATGTATGTATGTACACGGGGACTTCCCCTTCCTTTTATCCCTAATCCTCAACCACCTATGACACACCTGACCATGCTATATGCTCGACGTTCGCCTCAGTGGTGCTCGGCCTGAGCATGGGCGTCGGCCGCGCGATTTTGCCGCTTGAGACGAATAGTCTTGTCGACAAAGAAATGGCGGGCGCTCGAGTAGCAAGCGGCGCAGACGGCAAAGCCGACGACGACACCTAATCAAGATATAAGTATACGGAAGACCTTTGCGCTATCGAGCAGCTTACCGAGAGGGATCAACTCCGGGGGGATCTTCCTGAGGCGACGGAGACGTTGCGAGACCGTGTGAGCTGTCCAGGAGACGTGAGTAAACCAATTGATTCGAGATCCGCGGCTCGAAAGCTTTGATGATCATTGCAGGGCGGAATTTCCGCACTTACCGGCCTGCTCTTCCTTCTGTCACGACGCAACATCAAGGTCAGTCAGCCTCTGACGCAATGAACACATCTTGCAAGCAAGCGACTGTGAGAAAGCCTACCGGCACCGGCCGCATCAAGCGAGCCGTCGGGCGAAACATCTGGAGAGCTCGGGTGGCATACATGGCGCCCGAGGTTTGTAGAGTGGGGATTTTTTTTTGAGCTGGGCTGAGTTTCGAGTATTGATCCCGTCAGACGCTGACAGGAGGAGCTTCGGGGGAGGGTTGATGGAGCTCGGTTGTCTGGCGGGTATTTCCGACCAGTTAAAATCAAGTCAGCGCCCAAGCGTGGCCGGCGTGGTCAGCCGCCTCAGGCAACAAAAAAGCTCAGACCCCATGTCATTGGAGGAGTAGGTTAACTGGAAACCTGCCGCAGCTTCGCACCTCATCCTGGATCTCACAAGCTCTACCCCCTTCTGAACGCCGCCTCAAGCCATTGAGCTACCCACACCACCGAAAGTCCGGTCCGAGACGCGAATTTGCCCAACATGTCTGACGAGGAGCGCGTTACCAAGCCCTTCAAGTTTGTCACAGGTAATAAAGCCCCGTTCTTTGCATACAAAATTCCCTCGGCTCAAGACGTTGACATGACCTGATGTGACTGCGACGCCAAATAATCAGGACAATCGCTGACACTTGGCACAGCCGGTATGGAATCCGCTTTCTATTTGAATTTCCAGATCTGTCCCACGTACCGAATGCGTCACCGCCGAAGACGAGGGTGATTTCGACGTGCGAGAACAATGAGGAAGGACTGGTGCACGATGGCGCAGCATGACGCACGAGGACAATCAGATGACGGAGATCGGGTTGGTGTTGTAATGCGGATCTGACCGTCGGCTTTAGGTGTCGACGCCCGCTTCCCGAACACCAATCAGACCAAGCACTGCTGGCAAAACTACGTCGACTACCACAAGTGCATTCTCGCCAAGGGCGAGGACTTTGCCCCTTGCCGCCAGGTTAGCAGGATCCGGACCCGGGACCGATGAGGGCCGAGAAATGATCCGTAAACTGACGTGCGTGCCAGTTCTGGCTCGCTTATCGCTCTCTGTGCCCCAGCGGCTGGTACCAACGATGGGATGAGCAGAGAGGTATGAGATATGTCTGCTTCGAAGGAGGCAGGTCAGCTGACCAATGTGACAGAGGCTGGAAATTTCCCTGCCCGTCTGGAGTAAGTTCGTCGTTGGATGATGATGAGAGGTGGAAGCTGGATTGCGAGGATTCATTCCTCCAAATTGTATTAGAACCCTCTGTAGTCGGGAGAGGAATGCACATAGACAGTTGGGGTCATACACATTTCAGCAACAAGTTGGTTTCTGTGCAAAGCCTAGAACGTTTCGTCGTCATCTTTTGAGGTATGCTCAAGTGGATCGTACCCATCTATGTCATCAAACACTGGGTCATCGAATGAGGCAACAAGCCGAATCAAGCCCAGAAGTACAAATATACAACAACTTCCTGAAATCGAATCCTCGAGTGGCACAGTCCTCTCTCAACTTTCCTCGCTCTCGTCGTCGGAGCTCATAAACTCGTCGTCGAGGTCAAATCCGAAGAAACTCTTGGTTTTTCCTTTGTCTTTCTCCGCCGCCGCTGTCAGTTCCGGTTCCGAAGGTGGCGTGCTTGTCCCGGAGCCATGCACACAATCATCATCTTGATTGACGTCTTCATGAGTACCTTCTGTCGATGTCGAGATATGTGAAGCGCTAAGCAAATTGTCCGTAAAGCTCCCTGCCTTCATCACCGCCAGGACGGCTTCACGGGTCCGCTCGCCTGCTTCTTCTTTATCTTCGATCCACTTCCCATTTAGCACACCCTGTGCTGTCGTGCCGTTCCGGATTTCGTCCTGTCGGCGCTCTGTGAGGTCGACAATTTCCTGCCACCGCTGGCGCCGCTTCTCTTTCTCCTTGCGATCCATCTCTGGCTTGATAGCAAGATACTCAGCCAGCGCCTTAGCCTCGGTTACTGTTCGAAGTCGTCGTCCATCCAGGTTGCGACTCGAGCCGTTGTCCTCTCCTTGATTCTTCTTGCGTTTCGATGACATGCGCCCGCCAGCGGCGCGGAGTTGTGAGCCGAAACCGCCCTTACCGCCACAAAGTGGGACCGATAGGCGGAGAGAAAGGAAGTCATCTTCGAGATTCGAGAGGAGCGATGACATCGGTGTGTCTGATTCCGAGGCTGAGATGTGTCTGCTGGAGAGAGTTGTGATGAGTAGGCGCGATGTGTTGTTTTCTGGGAGGCGTTGACTGAGTTCCGACCGTAATTCCGCGATGGTTGTTGATGACGGGACAGGGAGTATAAGTGTAGGAGGAAGCCCGGAGCCAGCGAAGCTGGTCACCAAAACGTTAATTCGGCTGGGCGACATAACCGCTGGCTGGCTAGATGTGCCCTGGAAGATTGATGGTGATTGTTGAAAGCAACACCGATGAGAGTCGCGGATGTTTCGATTGAGTATGTGGTCCAAGATATTATCAGAAATTCTCCTTGGGAGAATGAGCAGTCGGAAGTAGGGAAATTAAGAAGGGGCGAATAGTTCTAGGGCGTTGGTGATACTTTTGGCAACGGCATCCGTAAAGTCAAATCTGGTTAAGTGACCAAGCTGATAAGTTCATCAGCCACTGCAGTGGGGTAATATTGCCAAGACACTGTTTCCAGGCGGCGGCTTGGCTGTGGCCGTGCAGCCCCGCAATTTTTCTCAACCCTACTAGGGGTAATCGAATTTCGGCCACCGCAAACCCACAAATCACCAAGATCTCGAATTTTGAGTTCTTGCCCTCCAACGCCGGCACTTTCACAGATCAACACCCTCAACCGTGTCGACGCCAGCCAACCGCCGAGATGCTTATTCCCAAGGCCGATCGCAAGGCGATCCATGAGGTATGTTTTCGAATCCATCCTTTTTTCACACTTGGGCACCTCAGATTGGTCCTCAAAGTCGAATGTTGGAAATTGAAGCTGACATCTTCTGTAGTACCTCTTCCGGGAGGGTGTCATGGTCGCTGCGAAGAAGTAGGCCTCCCAATTTCGAGAAAATCTCCCCTCCCCGGTTTCCACTTCGATTTTTCACGACTTTTTCCCAGCTACAAGCCACTTTTGCCGAGCATTCGCAATCGCAGCCACATCCATTCGCCTGATTGTTTGTCCAGTAGTCGATTTGCTGACATGTAACTGTTTTAAGCTACGAGTCAACCCACGAGACCGGCATTCGCAATCTGTATGTCATCAAGGCCCTCCAGTCCTTGACTTCCCGCGGTTACGTGAAGACGCAATTCTCGTGGCAATACTATTACTACACCCTCACCCCTGAGGGCCTCGATTACCTTCGGGAGTGGCTCCACCTCCCTGCCGAGATCGTCCCGGCCACGCACATCAAGCAACAGCGATCCCATGCCCCGCCCCGTGGCATGATGGGCGAGGAGCGAGGTGAGCGGAGAGGCTTCGGTGGCCGTGGTCGTGGTGGTGACCGTGGTGACCGTGAGGGTGGCTACAGACGCCGTGATGCTGGTGAGGGCAAGGAGGGTGGTGCCCCTGGCGAGTTTGCTCCTCAATTGTAAGTTTGGTTCCGTTCAGAGTTTTGATTGCCCTGATTTGATTAACGCTAATTCCCAACAGCCGCGGTGGTTTCGGTCGTGGCCGTGGTGGACGCGGTGACGCCCCCCCCTCGTAGTAAGAGGAAAGCAAATTGTCACTTGTGTCTCTTTGTTTGCCCAGCAAAATCGGGACAGCATGGAATAGTATGGCACGACAGGTACTCTCAACCAAGAGTGAAAGGGCCGACCAACAAATGCGCCTACTCGCCAGGACCGTGAGTGACTTGCGTGAGGAGTTTTGGTGGTTAGAGATCATTCGGAAAAACTTCTGCATCAGGGTCTACTTTTTACGGTCAATACGATTTCTCATGGCAACTCTCTGCTTGTGCACGTGCATGAAACTGGATGGCTGGATGGAGATACCTTGTGAAGAAAGAGATTCAGATTATTAATGATACCATGTGAATTACAAGCAACTGCTGTGAGGTCGGCAAGTCCTGCTATGAAACGAGAGGTGTCGTCACTGAGAATTCAAGCAGGGGAGGGACTTTGCCAGGCTCGATATTGAGAACGAGATAGACTGCAATCAGCACTCACAACGCCAAAATCACGATCTCACCTATGTACTTACCTATCACAGACAACACTGGGAACTCGTGAGCATGTCAGCAGAGGAGAAAACAGGTCAATTGAGCAGAAAATGAGGGTGGAATGCACCTTTTGGTAACCCCATACCCAAGCCAACCATGTCTGACTTGTTGGCCCACCATCCAACTTGAAGAGCGAAGAGTCTGACCGGCCCCTCAAGCGAGGCGAACGCCGGCTTCCTTGCGCTTCTTGCCCTGGTGCGACGCGGCTGTGCTCATGCCAACATTCTGACTGGCATCTAGCATACTCTGGGCCATTCGCCTCTTCTCCTCAGCCAGTTTCTTAAGGCGCTTGTCCGTCTTGCCCTTGCCGCTGCCCTTCCCATGGAACTGGTGCGAGAGCTCTTTGAAAGCCTCCTTGGCGTCGAGGTGGCGGCCGTCGGCGTCAACGTAGCGGAGCTCGACGTTCGGCCGGTACCCTTCGCGGAACAACTGGTCGACCATGCGGGACTGGTGTTGGTCGCGTAATGTGTTCTGCTGGCGAGCAAGCTCCTCGCGCTCACGGATCGACATGCGGTCATGCCGCCCGCTCGCCCGATCACGCTCACGCTGGTTGCGGGCTTCCTCGTCAAAGATGGCCATGCGACGGTTCAGCTCGGCAAGGAAGCGCTGTCGCTGGCGAAATTTCTCATTCTGTTCGGCGCCATGCTGATCTTCGATGAGGTGCCGGTCCTTGAGCAACGCAAGGGTGGCACCAAGGCCCTGGTCAACCGTCTTTTCCTCTTCAACGCCAGTGACAGGTACGTCGGCGATGGGCGGGCTATTGCGGCCGAAAGTGTCTCTCAACCCATCTGCATCCTTCATCTCCTCATCCTCGTCATCATCAGACTGGTCTTCCATCGTCGTCACTGTTGTTTTTGGTGCAGGCTTGAGTGCTTTGTGCGCCTCTTCGCGTTCCGCCCGCAAGCCATCAACAAACTCACTGATCTCGTCGATGATCATCCCTTTATCGATTTCGTCATCTTTTGAGGGCTGGCTTGCTTCCTCCCTGAATTGTCTGGCAATGTCTTCTGGTCTGGTTTTTTTCCGTTTCTTCAAAGCGTCTTTTCGTTGCAGCGCCAAGGATGTTTGTAATTCATCGTCGTCAATAACGTTCTCATTGAAGATCTTCCTCTTCTTGGTGTATGTTACCGCTCCTGAATCAACTTCCATTTGTTGGTCAGCATCTTCGGACACAGCGTATCCGGGAAAGAGGACATCGTCGTCATCTGCTTTCCGTTGCCTGGTAGACTTGAACTTCTTCTTTTTTGGTTTCTTGACCTTGATCTCGGACGCATCCATATAATCCGACATCGGGACGGGCGCATCCTCTGTCAGGTCACCAGTTAGCGCCAGGTTGAGATGATGTGCAGAAGAGCGCGCCTTACCCAGCTCATCGAGCTCTGCGGCCTGGTGTCTCCTCTTCTGGACAGGAGCACTGAGAATGTCAGCCAGCTCTGTCGATGTCCCTGTATCATCCAGCGTAAAGGCCTTCTTCTTCTTCCCATGTATCTCCTCGTCGTAGTGGGATAATATGCCACGATCCCCGGTGTCGTCGATATCGTTAGGGTCGTAGACCAGCTTCTTCTTTTTCAGGCTAAGTCT